>Ga0074195_1003119_pt1 | contig 16410 bp, 14 predicted proteins | sample EPASupsiteHSE623_FD_64525 | JGI IMG/M metagenome (GOLD analysis project Ga0074195, IMG submission 64525) | Bioremediated contaminated groundwater from EPA Superfund site, New Mexico - Sample HSE6-23 | ecosystem: Environmental > Aquatic > Deep subsurface > Groundwater > Contaminated ...
GGCCAAACGATATGATTTTTTGCGTGGCTATGCTACTCCTGAGAGAGCGGTAGAACTGCAAGAATTGACGATACAAGAAGGCAAGGATATTTGTTTGATAATTCCTTCCCATGTGAATAGCATATCCGATGAATATTTGCAGTTTGTTCGCAATAATTTTGAGAAGCAGAAGATTTCTTATGGCAAATTATCTGAAGTATTGGAGTATGTGGGGAAAACTCCGGAAACCTTCGGATATGAAAAGCCAGGAGAAATCGAATGAAATATGTAGCGGCAATTTCAGATGCAGATATAATGATTCATCTGGCAAAAGCAGATGAATTGGATATACTTCGATATCTATTTACTAAAATCATCATTCCTCAGTATGTACTCGAACGAGAAATTAAAAGAAAAGCAGGTACTTGTTTGCCGGCTATTTTAAATTGCATTGAAGAAGGCACGTTATTTCAGGTCTTAGACCGGCAAGCGGATTATGTTCTAAATAAATTAGCAGAACCTATCATTGAGGATAAGAGAGCGGTTGTAGGTCGCGGCGAGAGTGAGTGCGCGGGATATGCGGCGGCATTGGGTATCGGTATCATCATTTCGGACAATTGCAATGAGTTTAAGTGGTTGAGTGAAAATGTGATGCTAACTTATTATGATATTCTGGCTTTAAATGTACATTTCGGACATATGGATCAAGAAACGGCGAGCAATAAATATGAGAAAATCAATGCGGTTTTGGGTCAAGCTTCCGGTATAAATTTTAAAAGAAGGCAACTAAAGACGTTTGAAAATATTCAGGAAAATAACTGGGAAGTTCCCTTAGGTCTAATAGAGTGATTGGTTATAAGTAAGGTTTGATATTCATAATAGTAATCCATATGGACAAGAGATGAAAAGGTATATAGATAAAAATTACTCGTGTTTTATAACGTGGGTAATTTTCTTGTGTTTTTACCCACGTTATATTGATATGGGAAGATTCTACCCACATAATGGAATGGCAGCTATAAACGCGATAAAATCTTTTACCTGGCGGTTGTTGTACTACAACAACCGTACAACAATGCCGCGAAAAAAGTTCGTGACGGCTTGTGATGAAAATGCAGCAATATCAAGCATTTGTGACGTTTTGAAAATGAAAAATTGAGCTCATTTTTGACTCTTAATCAGTAGGTTCGGGGTTCGATTCCCCGGTGGGTCACCAGTAAAATTAAGGGTTTGCAGACATGCAAGCTCTTTTCTTATAAATGAATTAAACCCGCGAAATTCGCGGGTTTTTTGCTGCACAATTTTTGAAAGGTTGGATAACTCTACCTAGTAAATAGCTTTACTTAAATGGTAAGAATGGCGGCTGTGCACAAGGAAATTGTCGAATTTAGCTAGAATAGTTAAACAACGTAATTTAGTTTGGAAGTAATATGAGTCATAGACCATCCCTTGACCCAGAAAAGCTTAATTATGCCTCCGGTTAAAAGACTATGTAAAGGAATTTTCACCTAAATACAGAAGCAAAAAACGGCAAAGATGGTCGCTGCTCAAAGGAGGCTAATCTATGGTTTCAAACGAAAAGATAAAATTTGAGGTTCTATTAGGTAACTTGCTCAGGGCTAGGTTTCCGCTATTGTATATCGAGAGCTGGGAGGAAGAACGATTATTAACTACAATATGCGCAGTCGCATGTAATAATGATCTTATTCGGACGCCGCGCAAAGTTTTTAGCTGGACCATTACTAAAGGTCTTTTTGATCTTGACTCTGAGGAAGAGGGCATAAGAGATCCTATTGAAGCACTTGAGTATATAGAAAAATATAATAATCCTGCCGTTTTTATAATGTATGACTTTCATTTCTATTTTGGTAGAACCGGAGTTGCTATAAGGCCAGATGTGATACGTAAAGTCCGGGATATGTCTTCTATACTTAAGCAAAGTAGAGTCCCCAAAAATATTATTTTCGTTTCGCCAACGCTTATTTTGCCAATTGAGCTTCAAAAAGATGTTACTTTAATAGACTATTGTCTGCCCTGTTATGATGATATCAAAGTGCTTTTAAAGGAAATGATAGAGGCCAACCATCATCGTAACAAAATTAACATCAATTTAAGCGAGAGTGATGAAGAAAAAATTATAAAAAGTGCATTAGGATTGACTTTACAAGAGGTTGAGAATGCATTCGCTCGAGCGTTAGTGGAGTGCGGATGTCTTGATATTCGTGCAGTTAATATTATCCTTGATGAAAAGTCTCAAATTATAAAGAAATTCGGTTTGTTGGAGTATATTAAAAGTCAATCCGCAATGGAGGATGTAGGTGGATTAGACAACTTTAAAAAGTGGCTAATGAAGAGAGATAAGTCCTGGTCGGACTCAGCTCAAAGATATTCTTTACCTTCTCCTAAGGGAGTATTAGTAACCGGAGTTCCCGGGTGCGGGAAAAGCTTAATGGCAAAAGCGATAAGCTCGATGTGGCATCTTCCTCTTTTAAGGTTAGACGTGGGAAGCATTTTTAGTGGGATTGTAGGGAGCAGTGAAGAAAACCTGAGAAAGGCTATTTCTGTAACCCAAGCAATTGCTCCGTGTATTCTCTGGATAGACGAAATTGAAAAGGGGTTAAACTTTAGTTCTTACGTAGGTGATGGTGGCACATCTAACCGTATTTTTGGTAGTTTGTTAACTTGGCTACAAGAGAAAACGGATTCAGTATTTGTTATTGCAACCGCTAATAACGTTGAACATCTTCCAGCCGAACTTTTAAGAAAGGGTAGGTTCGATGAGATATTTTTCGTGGACTTGCCGACTACAAACGAACGGAAAGAAATATTCCGAATACACTTTAGAAGACGTTTGATCAATGAAGAAATCGTTGGAGATATGTTAGTCCATGATCAATTATTACAAAATTTTGCGGAAATGACGGAAGGGTTTTCCGGAGCTGAGATTGAGCAATTAATTATTTCCGCCCTATTTGATGCTTTCGCTGAAAATCGCAGCATAACGAAAGTGGACATTGAGCGCTCAATTTGTAATACTATTCCGATGTCGGTGCTTCAGGCTGAAAAGATTCGTGCGATTCGGGAATGGGCAAACGCGCGGGCGGTTGCAGCAACACCACGTGAGGATAGGCTAAACTATAAAGAAGAGCACCAAGGGGAAAAAACTGATGTAAGGAGTACTCGCGGCGGCAGGACCGTGGATTTTTAAGGCGGAAAGGAGATGAAAATAGTGTTTAGGATTGAGGTTCAAAGAGATGAAGCTAATCGTATAATTGGATTTACGGCATCAGGGCATACAAACTATTCAGCAAAAGGACAAGATATTGTATGTGCCGCCATTTCCGCCTTAACTCAGACGGCAATCCTTGGACTTGACAAAGTTGCTGGCATTAACCCTACGGTAGAGGTCGATAGCGGATATCTTAGATGCTCGTTGCCCTCCGTGCTGGAACCTGTTAAAAAAATGGCGGCTGGAGTTGTGTTAGACACAATGATAGTTGGGATAGAGCAAATAGCCACGCAATATTCACAGCATGTGAGAATTATTAACCATAATAACCCTAATAATATGGTTGCGAATAATAATATGTTTCAAGAGGAACCAATCACCGAAAAGGTTAAACTCACCCGTATTGTTGATATATGAGCAAAATAGCATGGAAAGCTAGTGTTCTTCACCATAACAAAAGCCTTCACAGAAATGTGGAGGCTTTTGTTATGGTGAATTGTCCTTTATAGTGTAAAACAAGTATGGTCCTAGCTACTCCCACGTTTGTGTAGGGGAATTTGCTCACAGAGTTTTGGAACTTTCGCGGATAATTATCGTTTAGATAAGCCTATAGAACTTTCAGAATAAATAGAATCTTGTATACACGATTTTTATGGAGGAAAATGGCATAATATGACGAAAACATAAATTGGGATTAAATTCCTGTACTAAATAAATGCAACCTACCTTGATTTGTTTTTTTTCTTCCTCAAATTGTCCCTTGAAAAATCAGAAATCTTAATTGATTAAGAATATTTTAGCAAACTTATCGAAAGATAAGGACGCAAAGCCGTGGGTCTATAAGGCATAAGCCTATGATTGCCAGGTTGCCAATTCAAGTAAGAATTGTAATAGCACCAGCACATTGGCGATTGGTGCTATTTGTTTTGCCTGGCATATTGCTCCAATGATTGATTGAAAGAATCCTTGTCATCTAACCAGCAGAAAGACAAAACTTAGGCATTGGCGGTCTTGGCAACAGTTGGTCTAAAGAAAGCCTCAGGAAGAAATTCGAACATATTGTAAGTATGGTTCTGTGTGAAAAATCTTGGAACGAACATAGAGCGTTTGCTAGTCGAACTGTAATGACAATGCATAAGCAGAATGTAGTACGGCGAAAGGTGGTGAAATGATGAAGGTGAGGTACAGGCGGATGGATAAAGTTTGGGATAATAACAGGCTGAAGCAAGAACTTTGTAGGCGGGCCGATTTATCTCATAGTGCCTAACAAGAACTTAAAGAAATGTGGTTGGAGGGAAGTCTAGTTAGTGGTTAGAAGAAGCACTGCCAAGAATGGCCGGTAATAGAACTTATTGCCCCGCAAAATAGAATACATTGCGGATTAGATAACCCTTTCCTCTATGGGAAAGCAGGGCCGGTCAAAGAACATACAAAATTCCAGGATAAAAGGCTTGAACAATAAGGGCTTTTGAGTTTCAGAGAGTCCACATGGGAGTAGGATATATAATGAATCGATTTAACAGCATCCGTGTACGTCTTATGTTAGTAGGAGGTATACTTTTAGTTTTAGCACTAGGCACATTGGCCGGAGCAAGTTATTACTATGCTAGCCGCTCCTTAACTAAAAGCATTGATGAGACCGCACAGTCCATAGCTTCTGACTATGCCGGGCGTGTGCAGACACAAGTCGGACAGATCATGATTCAGCTCGAAGATTTGGCTAGTACACCGGGCATGAAAAATATTGATGATCAAAATGCTTTGAAGCAAGTAATGGGTGATACTTTAAAACGTATTGGAAAACTAGATCAGATGACATTTGTTTATCTAAATGGATTTTCAATCCGCCCGAATGGAGAAACTGCTCAGCTTGCGGGACGGGAGTATTTTAAGAAAGTCGTCAGTACAAAGCAGAGCTACATATCAGAAACTATAGTGTCAGTTACTACTGGAAAAGCATCTGTAATTCTATGTGTTCCGGTATTTGATAATGGTGAGTTAAAAGGTGTGTTGACTGGTACCTATTCACTTCAGAAAATGAATGATCTTGTGAAGGATGTTAAATTTGAGGAAACCGGGTATGGTTTTTTACTTGATGAGAAAGGGACCATTATTGCCCATGGAGTGAAGCCTGAATTTGTTGGTAAACTTAATTTCACGAAAAAAACAGTTAATCCTGAATTAAATCTCGGGAATATTGAGTTAGATGACCGACTGATTTCTTTAAGTAAGGCGAGTGTAGAAGAAGGGCAGAAGACGCGTGGGACATACACATTTGTTGATGGTATAACAAGAGTTGCGACACTTATGCCAATAGAATTGCCAGGGGGTAAGCACTGGACCTTAGCTGTAACAGCATCTGAAGCAGAAGCGACACAGGAAATGAGAAATCTCAAATGGATGATGCTCGCTATTGCCACGATTTGCATTGTCTTGGCTTTGCTTATTGTAATGTATTTAAGTGGAAAATTTGCTAAGCCAATTATCAGCATGCGGAATCAGGTGGTACGAGTTGCCGCAGGAGACTTGCAGGTTGAAAGAATAGATTCGGAAAGCCAAAAAAATGAAATTGGTGAATTGGCCAAGAGTTTTAATGCAATGGTCGATAGTCTGCGAGATTTGGTACAACAAGTCCAAAGCCAGTCTCAAAATGTTGCAGCGTCTTCCGAAGAACTTACTGCCAGTGCAGAGCAGTCTGCGCAGGCAACCAATCAGATTGCGGCATCAGTTACCGATGTAGCCAGAGGAACGGATCAGCAGGTAAGTGCTGTTAATGAAGCTACGACAGTTATTGAGCAAATGTCGGCAAGTATTGAGCAGGTTGCGGTCAATACGAACTCGGTGGCTGACGAGGCAGATAAAGCGGCTACTGCGGCGCACAATGGCGGCAAGTCAGTGGATACTGCTGTCAATCAAATGTCTAATATTGAAAAGACTGTAAACAACTCGGCCCAGGTGGTAGCTAAATTAGGTGAGCGTTCCAAAGAGATTGGGCAAATCGTTAATACGATTTCAGGTATCGCCGGACAGACAAATTTGCTTGCTTTAAATGCTGCGATAGAGGCCGCGCGCGCAGGTGAACAGGGACGCGGGTTTGCGGTAGTAGCAGAAGAAGTGCGTAAATTAGCCGAGCAATCAGAAGAAGCCGCAAAGCAAATCGCTAATCTAATTGGTGAAATACAGGGCGACACTGAAAAGGCTGTCGTTGCGATGGAGGACGGAACCCGTGAGGTTAAGGTTGGTACCGAGGTAGTCAACACGGCAGGAGAAGCCTTTAAGGAAATAATGAATCGCATTAATCAGGTTTCGACCCAAGCAAGGGAAGCTTCGGTTGCACTTCAGCAGATGGCTAGCGGCAGTCAGCAAGTTGTTGCTTCTGTAAGAGAAATTGATAAAATCAGCAAAGAGAATGCTGGGCAGACACAAACTGCTTCCGCTGCGACTGAAGAACAGTCGGCGTCTATTCAAGAAATAGCTTCCTCAAGTCAAGGCCTTGCTAAGATGGCGCAGGATTTGCAGGATGTTGTCAGTAGGTTTAAGGTCTAATGAAATGAAACCGCGATTTTTACATTAGGGGAATACATTAGTCCAGATGCCAAGAAGTATATGCAATTTATTATCGGCAGGCTTGTAATGGCATCCATGCAAGCCTGCTGTTTTTATATACTATTACTTATCCATTACTTGTGATCGAGAATTAGGCAAGGACGACGTCTTAGTAATGTTATTGGACTAGGTCGGATTGTACCGGTCAGGCCGGATGAGATGGGCCGGTTAGCAACATTCTTGTGCTCTGAAGCGAATACATTTATTACAGGATAAACTATTTTAGTTGATAGCGGCATAAAAAGAGAGGATAAGGTGATTTTCTATGAGATTAGCAGCAATTAAACTGCAAGAGAAAGAAATTGCAACTATTGTAAGTCCAAACGGAGTAGTGCCAGTAGAGGAAGTTAATAAAAAATGTGGCAAGCAATGGCCAACAGATATGTTAGAAATTATTCAATTAGGTAGTCTTGATGAGATGACGCAATGGTACAATTCCAAGGGGAAAGAGATTGTTGCATCATTAACAGCTATTCCGAAGGATCAGGCAAATTTTGCACCACTATATCGTCTTCCCCGTAAAGTGTGGGGAATCGGTCTAAATTACGTAGAACATGCCGGCGATTTGGCTGAAAAAGCCCCTACAGGTAGACCTGCAAGTTTTCCTAAATTTGATACTACTATTATTGGTCCAAAAGACAATATTGAAATTCCAACACAATCAGAAAAAACAACGGCTGAATCAGAGTTGGGCGTTATATACGGAAAAAAGTGCAAAGATGTTGAAAGGCAAGATTGGCTTAGTGTGGTTGCTGGTTACACAACGATTATTGATATGACTGCCGAAGATATTCTTCGATTAAATCCCCGTTATTTAACGCAAGCAAAAAACTTCGACACCTTTTTTTCTTTCGGTCCAGAGCTTGTTACTCCAGATGAAGTTGATAATGTTATGAATTTGAAAGTCGCTACTGTAATTAATGGTAAAATTCACGCCCAAAATGTTGTTTCTAATATGACTTTTCCACCCGACTTCTTAGTTTCATATCATAGTAAAATCGCAACTATGTTGCCAGGCGACATCATTTCTACAGGAACGCCTCGGGCAGTTCATATTAATGACGGAGATGTAGTAGAGTGCTGGATTGACGGTTTTGAATCATTAAAGAACCCAGTTGTTGATCTAAAAGTAAAGAAGTAAGTTCCTAAATGACATTCCACCTTTCTGTATAACTGCTTCTAGGAACTGTTTAATATATATTAATTGACATTTATTATTAACTAATATATATTTATTTGAAATAGGATATAATGGTAAATGTGAGGGGTGGATGGTATGTCGATAAGGAAGAAACTGGGCAAATTAATTGTAAAGGGTTTAACTATTCAAGATAAAATCATTCGTAAGATTGGTATAGAATTTTAGTACAGCAAAACTTAAGGTGAAATTTCTCCTAATTTTCAATGTAGGTGATTACATGATTAAAGAAGATGTTTTGAGGAATTTAATAAAAAGCTACTATCCGGAGGCTGAAGAAAAACAAGTTGCGTTCCTGATTAAAGAGCTAGCTAGAGAGCTTGAGGTAGTAGCTCACTGTAAGATACGTGAGAGTATTAATTTTGAGAGAATTAAAAAGATGAATACATAAAAATAGGCCACCCTTCACACTGCGATGGAGGGTGGCTGTTTTTTTGATATGCTGAATCAGGTTAAGCACATTACAGACAATTAAAATGGTTTATCGGTGTGCCAAAAAAGTTAGGCAAGCCTTGATGGTTTCGCAAAATGTCGATCATAATTGCTGTAGCTTTTGTCTTGAAGCGTGTCGGCGAAGTAATAAATGAGAACTTCCGATGAAAGGGAGCTCCAGCTACATCGACTATTTTTAGCATACCTAACGAAATTTCTTTTTGAATTGTGCAATGGGATAAGAATGTAACACCTAGACCAGCTTGTACAGATTCCTTAATGATTTGAGTACTTCCAAACTCCATAATGCTCTTTGGATAAAATTTTAATTCAGCGAAGATCTTTTCTGTTACCTCTCGTGTTCCTGATGTTTCTTCACGGACGATCCAAGTTTCATTTTTCAAGTCGGATATTTTGTGTGTGCTTCGATTTAGACATGAATTATTGGCGGCTACTATATACATTAAGTCATCAGCAAATGACTCCATGGGTAATTGATTATGTTGAATTTCCCCATCAACGATTCCGATATCTAACTGACGGTTTACTACCCACTCCGAAATCCTTTTTGTATTTGCAATAGTGATCTTAGGCCTTATCAAGGGATAGTGTTTTTTTAAATAGGCGATGACATGCGGAAGTACATACTCCCCGAAGGTATAACTTGCACCTATGGCTAAGTTGCCGCTAGCCTTATTCATCGTGTCATCAATTAGACGCTGCATTTGCGTATATAGGCCAATAATTTCAATGGCATGGTGATAGATGATTTCTCCAGCCTTATTCAATTGCACATACTTATTACTGCGGTCTAATAGGGTGGCCCCGACGTTTCTTTCTAGCATTTGAATATATTGACTTACCGCGGGTTGTGTCATATGTAATGCATCTGCTGCACGGGTGAAACTCTTTTTTTCTACGACTGTGATAAAGACAAGCAAGGACTGATCCATTATATTACCACCTATAGAAGTATTCGGTCACATTAAGTATAAGTGCCAGATTATCATGAATATTAAAATAACTTATTTTTCTTATTTTTCATTATAGTCTATACTTAGTCTTAGATAAAGAAGATTATAAGGGAGGGAACAGAAAATGAATCTTTCGCAATTTCCACGGAGACGTTATACGGAAGGGCAAACTCCATTAGAGTTTTTACCTCGTCTTACCAAGGAGCTGGATGGACCGAACATTTGGATTAAAAGAGATGACATGCTGGCCTTGGCTGGTGGCGGCAACAAAACACGTAAGCTTGAGTTTCTTGTTGCGGACGCCTTATCGCAGGGGGCAGATACGCTGATTACATGTGGTGCCGTCCAGTCAAATCACTGTAGGCTAACATTGGCGGCTGCCTGCAAAGAAGGTATGCCTTGTCACCTTGTGCTTGAGGAGCGGGTGCCTGGCAGTTATAACGCTAAAGCTTCAGGAAATAATTTTTTATTTCAGCTCATGGGTGTTGCGGGAATTACAGTTGTTCCGGGTGGATCAAACATCATAGAGGTCATGGAAAAAGTAGCCGAGGATATTCGCAAGCAAGGCGGTAAACCTTATATTATACCTGGCGGTGGCTCTAATGCTGTAGGGACAATGGGGTATGTCGCTTGTGCGGAAGAGATTATCGCGCAAGCCTTTGATAAAGACCTAAATATTGACTGCGTGGTTTGCACGAGCGGCAGCGGCGGTACTCATGCAGGACTGGCGGTAGGTTTTTGGGGAAATAATACGGGGATTCCGGTAGTCGGGATCAATATCAGCCGTCCGAATCAAACTCAACGCCCGCTTATCTACAAAGACGCCAAGGCAACAGCAGAGCGCTTTGGTCTTAATTTTCCAGAAGAAATGGTTGAGTGTGTTGAAGGGTATGTTGGGCCAGGATATTCTTTAGCTACGCCTGAAATGGTCGAAGCTGTTACTTTAATGGCTAGAACGGAAGCAATATTATTAGATCCTGTCTATACAGGGAAATCTTTTGCCGGGCTTGTTGGGCTTATTCGTCAAGGTCGATTTAAACGAGGTGAAAATATCGTTTTTGTACATACAGGAGGTTCACCCGCTTTATATCATTATAAAGATTATTTTTTTGATAAATAAATGCAGTCTCTATGGGGCATAGTTCTTCAAATAGGCTTATAGTAAATGTTTAGATGAAAAAACGGCTAAGGTCTCTGTTTAAGAGATAATAAGCCGTTTTTTTGCGTTGTTCGGGTATAATAACCGAAAGTCAGCTTTTTGGAATTGAGGTATTGTTTGTGGAGCAGGTATTGCAGTCATTGCCAGAATATATTAGTGAAAATGGAATTCTAGCTATTTTTATGGGCATGTTTCTAATAGGAGTGGGAGTTCCTTGGCCAAGTGAAATAACGCTGGGCTTTGCGGGGTATTTAGTACATAGCAAACAGCTTCAGTTTGTTCCTGTCGTAGTGGCTTCGGTCTTGGGAGAAGTGTTGGGCTCAATTGTGAGCTATGGAATAGGCTTTTATAGCTCCACAACGATAATAGCTCGGTATTGGAAGAAATCTTCTAGAACCAACGGTAAGATGGCAACTGTGCAGCAATGGCTTAACCGCTATGGAATGACTGCCGTGTTCGTAGGGAGAATACTTCCAGTAATCCGCGGCGCGATACCTCTACCGGCCGGCTTGTTGCGGATGAACTTCACCGAGTATGTAATGTGTATAGTAGTTAGCTCTTTTATCTGGTGTGCTGCACTTGTTTACCTAGGGGTGGCACTAGGGCAGAATTGGCAGCAGCTCTATGCAATGGCGGAGAACTCTGGGATAGTCATCACGGGGTTATTGGCAGCTATTATTGTCGGAATTTTTATCTATCGAAAGTCTAAAAGTAGATAGGTATTATAATCAAATGAATGCCAATGGCTGCAGGTCATACAGTCATTGGCAACTAGTTCATCCTTTGGGTTTGTATGGAAGATATTGATAGGGGGGCGGATTAAAGGTAATTTGTCTGTCGGTCAGTACTTTGGCTCTGACGCACAAGACAACAGATACGTGAAAGGTGCGGCAGCATCTCTTGGGTTTATGGCAGTCATCTTTTTCATAGCAGTTATCATGCTTTTTATGCCAATAGGCCCGGGTGCGATGATCGCAGTCGTAATCAATGAATTCAATGCCCACAGTTGCATCAGCTTCCATGCCTCTACAGGCGCCAGGAATATCCACGCTTACCGTAAAGGGAACACGCCTAGCTTCAATAGCATGAACGGGCTGGTCTGGGCGGCAGGCGACGTACATGGCTTTAATTTCAAAATGACCGCGTACAATTACTCTGTTATGAACTACATCTACACAGGATATCCTTACTCTCCTAGCTAAGACATCGACTATTTGCTCAATGGCCGGTTTGTTTCTGGGTACCCGCAATCTAAGATCAATCGACTCTTGCTCCTCGCCTTCGCCAACGATTTGCTGGACGGTAATTGTATGGCAGGTTGGGGGAGGCAGGCAGTTCTTATTGTATACGTATGGACGGAAGTCCTCGTTATCCATGTAATCCCTCCTTCGCGGCGTATATTTCATAATATGCCGCAAGCAGGCGTAAAGGTGAAAGTTAAGACAAAAAAATGACTGAATCGCAGATTCAGTCATTTTTGCGCGTATATATTTAGTATGTTTCGACAAAGACCTCAAAGTGATCTTGTGGATGAGCACAGGCTGGGCACATTTCCGGTGCGGTTAAACCAGTATGAATATAGCCGCAGTTGTTGCATTTCCATTCTTTCGATTCAGGCTTTGTGAATACCGTGCCGTTCACTAGATTGTCATATAGCTTACGATATCTTGCTTCGTGATGTTTTTCAACCTCGGCAATTTTTCTAAATACCACTGCGACTGTAGGGAAACCCTCTTCTTCGGCAACGTCCGCGAATTCAGGATAGAGCTCTGACCATTCCTCATTCTCGCCTTCGGCAGCAGCAAGCAGATTTGTCTTGGTATCTCCCAACGCTACGGGGAATGTTGCGGCAATATCAACCATATCGATATCTGAGCTTTCAGCAAGAAATTTAAAGAAACGTTTTGCGTGCTCCTTCTCGTTGTCAGCTGTTTCGATGAATAGGTTAGAGATTTGTACATAGCCTTCTTTTTTCGCGGCGGAAGCATAGTATGTATAGCGATTTCTTGCCTGAGATTCACCTGCAAAAGCCTTCATGAGGTTTTCAGCAGTTTTTGTTCCCTTTAATGATCTCATCTTATCCCTCCTCTTAAATTATCCAAAGATATTGTATTTTGAGTAAACTTATTACTTTATTCGGTATTCGCAGTATTAATTCCTCTATAATGTAAATTAGGATTATCTGTTTTATATACCATAACATAAAAATCTATCAGGGAGTCTACGGCGAAGAAAAACGTGGTAGAATAAATTAAGTTTGATTAAGATGAATAGGTGGGGCTTATATGGATATTAGGTTATTTAAAACCTTTATTTTGGTGGCCAAACTCTTAAATATAACTAAAGCTGCGGAGCAACTGAGTTTTTCGCAGCCTGCTATATCGGCCCAGATTTATAGTTTGGAAGATGCTTTTCATGTACGCCTTTTTCAGCGGAACGGCAAAAGACTAGCGTTGACCGAAGCGGGAAAAAAGATGGTGGAGTATGCCGGTCGCATGACTAGCTTATATGAAGAGGCTCAAAATGCCATGAATCATTTTAGTCGGGGTGAGGACACGCTTAAGCTCGGTGTATCTACTCAGATGATAAATTACTTCTTACCGCCAATATTGAAAGGTCTGCAAAATGAAATGCCGCATGTTCATGTAAGTGTTGAGGTTTGCATGAGTACCAAGGAAGTGCTGAAAGGGATGGTCGAACATCGGTACGACTTTGGGTTCATTCATGGTCAAAATACAATGCCGCAGCTTTCTGAGCACAGATTGTGGGCTGAAAATGTCTTGTGGGTGGCAAGCCCGGAGTTTTTAACAAGACAACAGCCTAAAGACATTACGAAATACCCCCTTGTTAATTACACAGAGGGCAGTGTTTTACGGACAAAGCTTGAAAAAATGACTATCAGTTCGGAATTTTATGCCGCCCTTGAGTATAGTGATTCTGAGGCGATAAAAAGGGCTGTTATTAGTGGGCTAGGTATTTCCTATCTGCCGGAGAGCTTAGTTGAAGATGAAGTTGCCAGAGGTAAGCTGGTTGTTCTTGAAGATGGTCCTGAAATACAGCTATGTATTTCATTGGTTCACCATAACGATAAAACATTTACGCTGCCGATGTTTGCTTTGTTGCTGGCTTTGAGCAACAAAGCCGGTGTCGACGAGAATATAAAAAAATTGCTGTAAGCTATATTTGAAATTTCTATTTGTAAATAGAAAGGCTCAATTTCCCTTTTGGTTAAAACTTTTGTAGTCTTAAAGTAAGAATCTGAAGTTTTTACTGGGGGAATGAAAATGCAGACGATAGGCATACTCGGTGGTATGGGGCCAATGGCGACAGCCGATTTATTTACAAAAATTATTGAGTATACACCAGCGAATATAGATCAAGAGCACCCTAAAATTATTGTTTACAATAATCCTCAAATACCTTCAAGAATTGATGCTATTATTAGGGGGACAGAAAGTCCAGTAGATGAACTTATTCGCTCGGCAAAGTTCCTTGAGCAAGCTGGAGCCGACTTTATTGCAATGCCCTGCAATACTGCTCACTATTGGTATGAGGAGATACAAGCTGCTATTAATATCAAGCTGATTAATATGGTTGAAAACACGGCAAGGTATATCACAGAGAAGCCTGTTTGGGATAAAAATGAGCTAATAATGCTGTTTGCGACCGCCGCTACAGTTAAGGCTGGACTTTACCATAAACTATTCAAGGACAATGAAATAAAACTGTTGGAGCCAAGTATTGAGGAACAAAATATTATTTCCTTGGCCATCGAGCAGGTGAAGGCAGGAAATCTGGACGATAACCCTTTTATTTCCCGGGTACAGGCGATAATAGATAAATACCGTGGAATGGGTATCAAATCATTTATTGCGGGATGCACTGAAGTGCCGCTGTTATTTAGATTCATTACCGGAGATTACTGTCCGATTGACCCGACAGCTCTTCTAGCGCAGGAGGCTGTTAGGCTAGCTTTTATAGAAGCGGCGGTTCCTGACAGGGAATAAAGCGAAATTGTGTGCATTTTAAGAATCAGTTCCAAGTCTTATAGACAAAGTTTGGAGCTGGTTTTTTTCGTGTGTACAAACTTTTAACATATCGTTTTAGAAAAATATTTTATAATAATTCCTTGACTAAGCACATGGATATGTGGATAATGTATATAACATTACAGTTAAATATTAAAACAGGCTTAGATTTATAGGTTTGTTTACAATATTGCCTGATGTGAACTAAATACAAAATTGTGATGACTGGGTTAAAGCAATTACGAAAAAACCGTTCCAGAGAGCCGGCGGGTGGTGCGAGCCGGTGCGGGGTTATTGCCGTTACCTCACCCATGAGCATTGTTACTGATTGTGTATACTTCATCCAGTATGCACATAGGTAAAAACGTAGCCGGGCGTTAACCGGAGTCAGATTAACTGACGCCAAGAGTACAGTGTAGGGTGGTACCGCGAATTTATCGCCCCTATTAATGCATTTAGCATTAATAGGGGCGATTTTTATTTATTAATTAAAAATCGAAAGATGAAAGGAGAAAGCAATGGATAACAAGAGAATTAGCTTTTTTGATACTACCCTGCGTGATGGGGAACAAACACCAGGGGTTTGTTTGGAGGCCGGAGAGAAACTAGAAATAGCTCAAGCATTGGCGAAATTGAATGTAGATGTTATTGAAGCGGGCTTTCCCATTGCGTCTCCGGGCGACTTTGCATCTGTGCAGCAAGTCGCAAATAAGGTAAAAGGCCCAATTATCGCCGCTTTAGCTCGCATTAATAAAAAAGATATTGATACTGCATGGGAGGCTTTGAAAAAGGCTGAGCGTCCGCGCATCCATACCTTTATTGCGACTAGTGACATTCATTTGGAGCACAAACTAAAAATGTCGAGAAATCAGGTGCTAGCCAAAGCACAAGAGGCGGTAAGTTATGCTAAGCGCTTCGTGCAGGATGTTGAGTTTTCGGCCGAAGATGCATCACGGACTGATTGGGAGTACCTTTGTCAGGTTTATACTGCGGCAATCGCCGCCGGGGCGACGGTAATAAATATTCCTGATACTGTAGGTTACAGCACCCCTGATGAGTTCGGCTCACTAGTCAAATATGTCCGCGATAATGTGCCAAATATCTATAAGGCGACAATTAGTGTGCACTGTCATGATGACTTGGGGTTAGCGGTAGCAAATTCACTTGCCGCTATTGCTAACGGGGCAACACAGATTGAGTGTACTGTGAATGGCATCGGTGAACGGGCTGGAAATGCAGCAATTGAAGAATTGGTTATGGCTCTTAATACGCGTAAGGATTTTTACAAGACGACAACCGGAATTGATACCCGCCAAATATACCGGACTTCACGTCTTGTCAGTACCCTAACCGGAGCAGTGACTGCGCCTAATAAAGCAATTATAGGAGATAACGCCTTTGCTCACGAATCGGGAATCCACCAGCATGGAGTTATGAATAATTCCTTGACTTATGAAATCATGAATCCTGAGACGGTCGGTATAAGTCGCAATGCCATTGTGCTTGGTAAGCATTCCGGAAGTCATGCTTTTGAGGAACGGCTTAAGCAGATGGGATATAAGCTTGACGAGCAGAAGACGAGTGATCTTTTTGTTCAATTTAAAGCCTTGGCTGACCGTAAAAAGGTTGTTTTCGACCGAGATATTGAGGCCTTGATAACTGATAAGGCGGTTGAGACAGCCTCGTGGTATAAGTTAGAGTACTATCATGTTGTCAGCAGTAACAACACGCTGCCAATGGCCTCGGTTCGCCTGGAAACACCGGATGGTAAGGGAATTGAGAAAGTGAGCGGCGGCTTTGGTCCG
>Ga0074195_1003123_pt1 | contig 16373 bp, 13 predicted proteins | sample EPASupsiteHSE623_FD_64525 | JGI IMG/M metagenome (GOLD analysis project Ga0074195, IMG submission 64525) | Bioremediated contaminated groundwater from EPA Superfund site, New Mexico - Sample HSE6-23 | ecosystem: Environmental > Aquatic > Deep subsurface > Groundwater > Contaminated ...
CTCTCCTGAGGAAGGATCTCGAGACCCTCATCGGCTACGCGATCGGCAGGCATCTGCGCGTCAATCTCATCACGAACGGCACCCTCGCCAGTCCCGAACGCGCAAGGTCCCTCTTCGAAGCGGGGCTTCGCACCGCCCAGGTGAGCCTCGAGAGCCCCGATCCCTCCGTTCACGATAGCCTATGCGGCGCCCCGGGTTCGCACGCTCGGACATTGGCCGGCATTCGGGCGCTCCAAGCCGCCGGAATCCGGGTCCAGACCAATTCGACGCTGACGAAACCCAACAGGGAAAGCCTGCTTTCGATGCCGGCTTTTCTGAAAAGCATCGGCGTGGATCGGTTCTCGATGAATTTGTACATTCCGGCCGCGAACGCCGAGCGCGCGCCCGAGCTTTTCGTTTCCTATTCCGAGACGGGCGCCTTCGTCGATGAAATCCGCAAGCGGGCGCTCGCGGCGGGGCTCACCTTCTTCTGGTATTCCCCGACGCCGCTCTGCATCTACAATCCCGTGGCCAGGGGCCTGGGAAACAAGAGCTGCGCCGCCGCCGACGGACTTTTGAGCGTGGATCCCGAAGGCAACATCCTGCCCTGCTCCTCCTACCCCGAATCCCTCGGCAATATCCTGCGAAAAGAATTCTCCGAGCTCTGGTTTTCGGATCGCGCCGCCTACTTCAAGAACAAACGTTACGCGCCTGAATCCTGCGCGAGCTGCGGGTCTTTCACCGCCTGCCAGGCGGCATGCCCGCTGTATTGGTCATATGCCGGCTACAACGAGCTCGAGGGCGCGGCAAAGCCGATTCGCGCGGTCGGCAGCGCGGCGATCCGCGCTTTCGAACAGACGATGAGGGCCCCCGCGTCGGGCCAAGCGAGGTAAAGCGATGGACTATGAATTTTCATCCATGAAATTGGGTCTCTCTTCGCGGCTGGCGCTCGCGGCGGGGCTGTTTTCAGCGGGAGCGGTCGCGCAAGTCCTCTTCCCCTGGGGGCTCGTTCCCGGTTTCGCCCTCATCGTCGCCGGATATATTCCCTTGCGTCTTAAGCCCATCACGAACAAGCCCGCCGACCAGGGCCTGGAGGAATGGCGCGCTGTCTCGATGGCCGAGATCGACAAACTGGCCGACACCTTGCGTGAATCGAAGGTTGTTTTCGGCAAATCCATCGGCGGGGCGATGCTGATGGGGGCGATTTCCGTCATGGTCGCCGTGCTCGCTGGAATATTTATCGCGGTCAAACCCGATCTGGCCTTGATCCTCGCCGACGCGCTTCTTTTCTCGGTGCCGGCGATGTATTTCGGCAAGGTGAGGGCCTTCGTGCCCAAAGTACTCTCCCTCAAGATGCCCTGCTTCCAGGCGATATTCGCCGAGAAGGCTCCCGAATACATCGTCCTCACGCCCTATCTCCGTTTCGACAAGGACGATGGCGGGCGCGACGTGCCCGAGGATATCCGCTTGATGATCGAACCGAAGCGCAAGCCCGACGACTTTGTCGGCGTCCAGTTCCAGACCGCCATCAACAAGGGGCCGAACGGGGAAGTACCCTATCTCTACGGGGTTTTCCTTACGAAGGGAAAGGGCGAAAGCTATCGAAAACTCAAAGGCATGTCCGCCGACGGCTACGAGATCGAGGCGGGAGGGGATGATGACTATGGCAGTGTCGTCCTTCGGCAGGAGACTTCGGGAACGGGCTACGCGACGAAGCCATCGGATTGTCTGCGCCTTTTCGAGATCGCCTGCGACCTGCTCAAAGCGAAATTGTAAAAGCCTAGCGGTCGCTGCCTTCCACTCGGAGCAGCCATCCTGGTTCCGGTTCCTCGCCTTCGGCCTTCGCCTTTCTCAGCTGAAGGAACCATGCTTTCCCGTGTCGTATCCTCTCGCCCAGAAGGCCTTCCGCGTCGAAAAAACGATACTCGCCCGGTTCGAACCGGATCTCCCGCGCCTCGGGCGGGATAACTTCGATGGCCTCGATGGCTGAAATTGTGTTTTTCATTTCGGCAAAGACTGGTTTTGTCCACTCTGGCTCGTCGAATCGGGAAAAGAGAGGCCCCGTCGCGAGGGGCGCGCCTTCTGCGTCAAAAAGTGGAGGGGTCGCTTCCAAGTTCCCGGCGAAGCGGTGGGTTTGGCGATAGGAGGTTACGGCTGAAATATCCATGCCTTCCCGGCCGAAGAAGAACCCGGTGTCGTATTCGCGGTGGCTTATGGTGAAGAGGTCGTCGCGGAAGGGGTTTGGCTCGCCGGGGTGGTCCAGCCCATAGCGATAAGCGCGAGTGACGAGGGCGACATAATACAGGCTTTTCATCCTGCCTTCCAGCTTTATGCTGTCGACCCCGGCCTTTTCGAGCTCTTGAAGGTGGTCGATCATGCAGAGATCGCGCGACGACATGAAAAGGCTGTAGTCGCCGCGCGTCGTCGATCCCGATTCGAGGGGAATCATCTGGCCGGGGCGCTTTTCTTCCTCGAGGTAGAGCTTGTACTGCCAACGGCAGGAATGGGTGCAATCGCCCCTATTGGCCGATCGGCCAGCCATCCAGGATGAGATGAAGCATCTGCCCGAATAGGCCATGCACATGGCTCCATGAGCGAAGGCTTCCACTTCCAGGCCGGGTACCTTGTCTTTTATAGCCTTGATTTCGTCAAGCGAGAGTTCCCTCGCCGGTACGATGCGGCTGAAGCCCATATCGCGATAAACTCGCGCCATCCGCCAATTCGTGCAGTTCGCTTGGGTGCTCAGGTGATATTCCCTGTCGGGGAATCTGGCTCGCAACAGATCATACGCGCCGAGATCGCTCACGAGAAAGCCGTCGAAGGGGTATTCGGCGATTCGCGGCAGGGCGGCCTCGAGGGCCGAAAGATCGTCGTTGTGGAAGAAAATATTGGCCGCGCAGTAGAGTTTTCTTGGCCGGGGCGAGGGGACGGGGGCGCCTGGGGCCCCCGCATCGCCACGAGCATAAGCTTCCTTGATCGCGCGGATTTTTTCGGGAGCCAGATCATCTTCGTCGTCGATGTTTTCCGCCTGGGCCCGCAGGCTGAAGAAAGGCAAGCCGATATAGGCGGCGTCGGCCCCATAGCGATACGCGTAGGCCAGTTTTTCGATGCTTCCGGCGGGAGAGAGCAATTCCATGGCGACATTATCCCGGGGAGGGGCGGCCTTGTCCATAACGCGAGCGCGTCGCCGGCCGAAGCCTCATCCCCGGTGAAGGCTTACTTGAGGCTTTTCAGCGTATCCTGGAGGGTTCCCATCGGGCAAAAGGCGCACCAGGCGCGCGGCTTGAACAGCAAGCCCGTCACGACGCTCACGCCGATCGCGGCGATATACACCGACCAGAATACTCGCCCGATCCGCGCGAGGGATCCATCGGATTGGATGAGGAAGCTGACGACGGCGAACATGAGAAGGCCGCAGAGAGCGCGCCGGAATTCCCTTGAATAGAGGAAGCGGGGGAGTTTTTTTCCCGCAGATATTTTTCCCAAGCTCGCCGACAAGGAACGTCCATTGGGGCAGACGCCGGAACAAAAGCTTCGGCTTCGCCTCGCGTTCATCGCTATCGCGGCCAGCATGAGGGCTATAACCAGGAGCCCCAGCTCGGGCAGGAAAAAACCGCCGATCGCGATGCCGAACACGAGGAGGAGTGAGAAGTAACGCCAAGGGCCTCGGTAGAAAGTGTAATCGGAAAACAACATGAATGCATAATATATTAAAAACACTATATAATACAATACATGTCACCCTTTACTCGCCCTTAGCTTCGCTTTCAGGCTGCGGCTTTCCGCGAGATGCGTTAAGATAGTCAGTGGAATACGATGAACGCATGCTCCAGGAGGATCACCGATGAACTACGCCAAAGTGGAACTAAAAAGCGCCTATACGCTCCAGAACGCGGGAGGGCTCGTGCTCGTCTGCACGAAAGACCGGAAGGGAAGCTATGACCTGGCGCCCGTGGCCTGGTGTTGCCCCTTGGATTACGAGCCGGTTTCACGCTTTCTCTGCGTGCTCGATACCGGCCATAAAACCTTCAAAGACCTGGAAAAGTCCCGCGAGTTCGCGATAGCCTTGCCGACGCCCGCGCAGAAAGACCTGGTCATGAGCTGCGGATCGGTTTCGGGCTCGGAGGTCGACAAATATGGAAAGTTTGGCATCGCGAGCTTCTCGGGCCATCGCATCGACGTCAAAATTCCCTCGGGCGTCGCCGGTTGGATAGAATGCTCACTCATCGACATCGTCGTGAAGGGCAGTTCGGCCATCGTCATGGGCGAGGCTCTCCACGCCGAGGCCATCGAATCCGCGTGGAACGAGAGGATTCATTTCGTGGAAGAGGGGAAGCTTTTCCGCCCCGGCTCCCCGCTTTAGAGCCGGCCCCCGCTCAGGTAAGCGGGGAATCCCGATCATCCCTTTTCCGGCATTCGCATGGCTGTACCCGATTCGCGCGCTGTGCTAGGATTGTTCCGTGGCAATCTCCAAACATCAAAACACTCCGATATACGACGAATCGAAAATAAAGACGCTGTCTTCGCTTGAGCACATCAGGCTGAGAACGGGCATGTACATAGGCCGCCTGGGCGATGGATCCAACCCTGACGACGGCATCTATGTCCTCGTGAAAGAGGTCATCGACAACTCGGTGGACGAATTCATCATGGGAGCGGGGGACAGAATCCTAGTGACGATCACGGGGGATACCGTGAGGATCAGGGATTTCGGTCGCGGCATCCCCTTGGGCAAGGTTATTGAATGCGTCTCGATCATCAACACCGGCGCCAAGTACAATGACGACGTCTTCCAGTTCTCGGTTGGCCTCAACGGCGTCGGCACCAAGGCGGTAAACGCCCTTTCCAGCAATTTCCGCGTCGTCTCTTATCGCGATGGCAAGCTATTTGAATCCAAATTCGAGCGGGGCGTTCTCAAATCATCCCGCGAAGACAGCGCCGGAAGGGAAAAGAATGGCCTTCTGGTGGAGTTTTCCCCCGATCCTGAAATCTTCCCCGAATTTTCCTTCAATATGGAATTCCTGGAAAAGCGCATGTGGAACTACGCGTGCCTGAACGCGGGGCTCACGATCGTGCTCAACGGAAAGGAATTCAAGGCCGAGAAAGGGCTCTTCGATCTGCTTTCATCAGAGGTCGGCGAGAGCGCGCTCTATGATATAGGCTGGTACAGGGGAGACCGCATCGAGTTCTCCTTCACCCACACGAACAACTATGGCGAAGAGCATTTTTCCTTCGTGAACGGCCAGTATACCTCCGATGGCGGCACGCACCTGACGGCCTTCCGCGAAGGCTTCCTGAAGGCGATCAACGAATTCTACCAGGCATCCTGGAAGGGTGAGGACATCCGCGAGGGCGTGGCCGCCGCGGTGGCGGTCAAGCTCAAGAATCCGCTCTTCGAAAGCCAGACGAAAAACAAGCTGGGCAACGCCGAGATTCGTCCCTGGATCCTCCAGGAAGTGAAGCGCGGTCTCGACGAGTTTCTCAGGCGAAATCCCCAGGCCGCGAAGCGGCTTCAGGACAAGATCATCTCGAGCGAAAAGCTCCGCACCGAGCTGAATGCCGTCAAGAAGGAAGCGAAGGAAGCGGCCAAGAAGATCGAGCTGAAGATTCCCAGCCTCAAGGACTGCAAAAACCATCTTGGGGATGGGGGCAAGGGCGAGGAATCGATGGTGTTCATAACCGAGGGCCTTTCCGCGGCGGGATCCATGGTCAGCTCGCGGGATGTCTATACCCAGGCTATCTTTTCCCTCAGAGGCAAGCCCGAGAACATGTACGGGAAGCGGCAGACGGCGATCTACAAGAACGAGGAATTGTACAATCTCATGATGGCGCTGGGCATCGAGAACGAACTCGAAAACCTGCGCTATTCGAAAATCGTCATAGCCACGGACGCCGATTACGATGGCTTCCACATCCGCAATCTCCTTCTTACCTTCTTCCTCACGTATTTCGAGGAGCTGGTGACCCAGGGAAGGGTGTATATCCTCGAGACCCCGCTGTTCCGCGTGCGGACGAAAAAGGATACGAAGTACTGTTACAGCGCCAGGGAAAGGGACGAAGCGATACGATCCCTCGGCTCAAGTTCGGAGGTGACGCGATTCAAAGGCCTGGGAGAGATCAGCCCCAAGGAATTCGGTCAATTCATAGGGAAGGATTTGCGTATCGTGAAGGTCGACATCCAAACCCTGTCCTCGGTGCCTGAGCTTCTCGAATTTTATATGGGCAAGAATACTCCCGAACGCAGGGAATACATCATGCAGAATCTCATCGCGGATCTATAGGGAAAGAAACAGCAATGGCCTACGTAAAGAAGCTTTTCAACGACAATTTTCTCTATTACGCGTCCTACGTCATCAAGGACAGGGCGATCCCCGATCTCGAGGATGGGCTGAAGCCCGTCCAGCGGCGCATTCTGCACTCGTTGTTCGAGATGGACGATGGCAAGTTCCACAAGGTCGCGAATGTCATGGGGCATTGCATGAAGTATCACCCCCACGGCGACCAATCCATCGGTTCGGCCCTCGTCGTCCTGGCGAACAAGGAACTTTTCATCGACAAGCAGGGGAATTTCGGCAACATTTTCACCGGGGACGAAGCCTCCGCGCCCCGCTATATCGAATGCAGAGCTTCCTCCTTCGCCAAGGATGTCTTCTTCAACCCCAAGACGACAACCTACATAGACTCATACGACGGCAGGAACAAGGAACCCCAGCATTTTCCGGCTAAGTTGCCGGTAGTTCTCCTCATGGGGGCTGAGGGCATCGCGGTGGGGATGAGCACGAAGATTCTCCCGCACAATCCCGTCGAAGTCATCAAAGCGGAAATCGCCTGCCTGCTGGGGAAAAAATTCGAGGTTTTTCCCGATTTTCCCACGGGCGGCATCATGGAACTGGCCGATTATCGCGACGGAAACGGGAAGGTGAGGGTCAGGGCCAAGCTGGACACCTCGGATCCGAAAAAGATCGCCATCACCGAAATTCCCTTTTCCTCGACGACGGAAAGCCTCATCGCGAGCATCGAGGCCGCCGCCCGTTCGGGCCAGCTCAAGATCGCCTCGATTTCCGACTTCACCACCTCCAAGGTCGAGATCGAGATAAAGCTCCAACGCGGAGTCTACACGCAGGAAGTGATCGACGCCCTCTACGCCTTCACCGAGTGCGAACAAAGCATTTCCTGCAACTGCCTCGTGATCGAGAACCAGAAGCCGGTCATCACGACCACCTCCGAGATAATCCGCCACCACGCGGAAAAGCTCGTTGGCATCCTGCGCCGTGAACTGGAGATAGAGCGGGGCGAGCTGCTGGACGAGATCCATGCCAGGACCCTTGAGCGCATATTCATCGAGGAAAGAATTTACAAGAAAATCGAATCGCAGAAGACCCAGGAGACGGTCTACCAGGCTGTCTTCGATGGCCTGAAACCGTTTTCGAAAGAAATCGGCCGCGAAGTCACGAGGGACGATGTCGAGCGGCTCCTTAAAATCCCGATCCGGCGCATTTCCCTCTACGATATCGAGAAGGCCAGGGAAGAGATGAGGCGGCTGGAAGATCGGCTGGCCGAAGTGAACCGACATTTGAAGGAGCTCGTCGCCTACGCGATCGATTTCCTCAAAAGCATGGTCAAGAAGCTGGAAGCGGCCTGGCCGCGCCGCACCAAGATCGAAAGCTTCTCGAAGGTCGACGCGAAGGAAGTCGCCCGCAGGGATATAGCGCTCCGCTACGACGAGCAGTCCGGATATATCGGCACGGCGGTTTCATCGGGCGACAAGGTGCTCGAGGTTTCGGCCTTCGACCGCATCCTCGTGGTAAGACACAGCGGCATGTATTCCGTCGTTCCGGCGCCTGAGAAACTCTTTGTCGACCGGGGACTGCTCTGGGTGACCCTCGCCAGCAAAGAAGAAATCAGCTCGACCCTCCTCACCATCATCTACCGGGCAGCCGATACGGGGTTCCCCTATATTAAGCGCACTTCCATCGAAACTTGGATCATCGGGAAGGATTATTCCCTCATTCCCGAAGGAGCGCAGTTGTTGCTTTTCTCGACCGAGAGGGAATTCGAGTTCACGCTCAGCTACGCGAAGAAGCCGCGAACCAAGAAGAACGAAGAGAGCTTCAAGACTAAAGGGTACGCTTCCAAGGGGATGAAATCGGCGGGCGTGCGCCTTGCCACGAGGGTAGTGCTGGAAGCGACGTCGGCGGCGAAGCGGACAAAGCCGATCGGGCCGGCCGAGCCGGAACTTCGACTCGAGCTGGATGATTCCTTGTCGTCGGCGGGAATCGACAAGGAAGAACCTGTTGTCGCGCCGGCCGCGGTTAAAACCGTGGCGAATCGGAAGGCAGCGCCGGCCGTGAAAAAGCTTCCGGGGGCCGCGAGGAAGAAGGCGGCGCCCCCCGAGAGTCCCGAGCCGAGGAAGGACGAGGAGCCCAAGGGCCTTTTCGCGGCGCTTGCGCGCAAAAAAGCCGAACTCGCCTCCGAGGAAAACGGGAAAAAGGAAAGAAAGAAGTAGTCGGCCCGAACTAGCCTGGCGCTCCCCGGAGGGAGGATGCTGAAATGACGCTTATAATTATTTTGTGCTCGCTATGCTTCGGCGCTATCCTTTTGGTGGGGGCCTTTTCCTATCGAGTGCTTTTTTTCCCCCATTTCCGGACCGCTGAATTCACGAAAACCAGTGGGCTGGAACGAGGGGAATTTGGGGCGGCTTTCCTGGAGCTGCCGTGGCGCGGTTTCGAGGTCGATTCCCCTCATGGCTATAAAATTAAGGGCAGTCTCCTCGCCTCCTCGGGAAAAACGGCCCCTTCGGCCCTCTTCGTCCATGGAATCACCTGGACTCGGTATGGGATGCTCAAATACATGAAGGTCTTCGTCGAACGAGGCTGGAATGTCGCCGCCATCGATCTGGCCGGGCATGGCGAAACCCGGGCGCCAAAAAGGTTCGGCCCCTCCTATGGCTATTACGAAAAGGAAGATGTCGCGGCGGCGCTCAGCGAATTGAGGAAGCTTTTTCCCGATTCCCAGGGCATAGGCTTGGTCGGCGAGTCCCTTGGGGCGGCGACATCGCTGCAATGCATCGGCATGGAGGCTTCCCGGCTCCGAGATCCTCCCCGTTTCGTGATCGCTGATTGCTCCTTCTCCGGCATAGCCGATGAGCTCGATTACCGGCTCGGCAGATTCGGAATACCCCTTTGGCTGAGAAAGCCCGCTGGGTTCTGCGTCTCCCTCCTCGCGAAGTCAGCCCGCGGCTTCAGCCTTCAGGACGCCTCACCTAAAGACGTGGTTTGCTCTTCCGATATCCCCGTCCTTTTCGTCCATGGCATCGAGGATAGCTATGTGCCCTGCGCGATGTCGATCGCCATGTACAACGAGAGGATCATGGCGGGGAAGAAGGCCACGGAGCTGCTTTTGGTTCCCGGCGCCCGGCACGCGAAGAGCTTGATGACCAACCCAAGGCTCTGGGAAGACAGGGCTTTCGCTTTTATCGAAGCGTGGACAGGCTTGCGGGCTTGATTCGCTCGCGGGTTTCATACCCCGCGGCTTGCCGCGAGGAATGTTGATTTCCGGCGGTCAGCGACGGGATAGATGATCTTGGGCGCGCATCGACGCAAATTCCTATTGACAAAGCTCCGCGAAAACGATAAATTTCAACCGCTTTTGGGATATCCCGAAGCATTCCCCTGTAGCTCAGCTGGCAGAGCAAGTGGCTGTTAACCACTGGGTCCGGTGTTCGAACCACCGCGGGGGAGCGTCAAACAAAAAAGGCTACCCGGTTGGGTAGCCTTTTTTGTTTGACGGCGACGAACCTGCGGTTCGTCGTTTTGCCTAAGGACGGCGACGAACCTGCGGTTCGTCGATTTACCTAAGGACGGCGACGAACCTACGGTTCGTCGATTTACCTAGCGCTCGAATCATCCTTTTATCATTGACATAAAGGGCTCGACAATGGCGGGGTCGAACTGAACGCCGGATTGTTCCTTTATGTAGCGAAGCGCTTCAGTTTTTGTCCAGGCTTTTCGGTACGGCCTGTCGCTCGTCAGCGCGTCGAATACGTCCACGATCGAGAAAAGCCTCGCCATAAAGGGGATCTTCTCTCCTTTTAAGCCATGAGGATAGCCGCTTCCATCCCATTTTTCATGGTGGCAAAGCGGTATATCCAGGCTTTTCTGCAAATAGGGAATTTTCGAAAGCAGCTCATAGGCGATACGGGGGTGTTCCTTCATAAGCGCCCATTCCTTTTCATCGAGAGGCCCTTGCTTTTTGAGGATGCTGTCGGGAATCCCGATCTTGCCTATATCATGAAGAAGGGCTCCTCGGCGTATGGCGGTCATCTCTTCTTCCGAAACGCCAAGGCGGGCGGAGAGGGAGAGCGTCAACGAAGTGACCCGCTTTGAATGGCCTTCCGTCTCCTGGTCCCTATAATCCATGGCGGCCGACCAGCCCTCAATCGTGGCTTCATACGAAAGTTCCAGATCCAGATACGCCTGCTGTAGATCGGCGTTTATCGAATTGTAATCGAGCGCCAGACCTGTTTGGGTGGCTATCGCGTCGAACAGGATGAACCATTCGGAATTCGGCGAATTCACTTTGCGCTGGAACGCCTCAAGCACGCCGATGACCTTGCCCGCGATGATGATCGGCGCGCAGGCTTGCGTTAGGAAATTTTCGGCTTTGATGAGCGCCGCGAGCGAACTCTTGGGATCAAGATCACTGAAATCCGATACCGAGACGATGCGTTGTTCTTCCGCCGCGATCCCTACATATGGTTGTCCAAGGCGGATGCTGGCATGCATCACGATGCCTGTTCTAAAGCCGCTCTGGGCCTGGCATCGCAATTCGTCCGTTGTTTTATCGTTGAGAAAAAGCGCTATCGCGTCGCAATCGAGGATTTCCTGGATCTTGCGCAAAAGGGGACCGCCCACAGTCTCGAAATCCATTTCGACGTTGATGGTCCGGCTGATGAGCTTGAGGAAGGAAACATTCCGGATTTGCGCCGAAAATCTCTGCTGGGTTATTATTCTTTGCAGAGCCGTGTCGATCTGTCCGGCCAAGGCGTCGAAAAGCTTTTCCTGATCGAAGGGAGAATCCGTTGGGTAGGCAATCTGAAGTTGGGCGATGTTTTCATTGTCCATTTTCATGGCGCGTCGATAGACGCGATGCTCGGCGCTGGCCTGGCCTGGATTACCTTGGTTCGCTCCCTCGCCGAGTCCCTGGGGCATCAAACGTTCAGGTTTCTCCCCGAACCATTTCTCATCGCTCGATTTCCCATCGGTAAATAGCCGGATGCCCAGGCGGGTTTCGGGGAATTGCTCCTTGAGGAAGGAAAGCGCGCTCAGACAAAGACCTTCCGGGCTCTTGGCCTGGGCGAGGGCCATCGAAAGCAGCAAATCCAACTCCAGTTCCTTTTTCTGCTGTTCGATCGAAGTGACGTCTTTTCGTATGGCGACAATATGGGTAAGGTTTCCATCCCGATCGATGACAGGGCAAAACCTGCTTTCCTCGAAGTAGAGCTTGCCGTCTTTTTTCCTGTCGATGCCGGTGAATACCCTTTCCTTGCGCATTTCGGAACCATTCCCGATCGGCTCGAGCTGGAGATTCCTCGCCGCCGCGCAGGCGGTGCGGATATCGAGTCCCAGCAAGTCCTTGCTCGAGTAGCCAGTGAGCTCCTCGAAGGCGGGGTTGATCCATTCGAGACTGCCTGAGGGATCGAACACCGCTATCGCCGCGGGGGCGACCCTTAGGGCAGTGGCCTGCAAGGTGATGAGAGCGTTGTGGATATTGGCTTTCTTCTCGTTTTCGTAATATTCCAAGGCGTGATGAATCGCGGTGGGCAGGCGGCCGAGATTGTCCTTCAAGACATAGTCGTAGACGCCTTGCCTGATGGCCGCGATGGCGGTCTCCTCGCCGATTTTCCCCGAAACGATGATGAAGGGAACATCGATTCCTTTGGATCGCACCATTTCAAGGGCCGCCAATCCGTTGAATTGGGGAAGGGACCAATCGGAGAGTATGATTTCGGGATGATAGTCGCCTGAAATGAGCTCCAGGAGTTCCGCCTTGCCCGATACCTGTGTGCATTCAGCCTTGGGGAAATTGGCTTTCAGGGTGTGGAGAAGGAGGAACGCATCGTCGGGATTATCTTCGATGCTTAAAATGCGGAAGGATTCCTTGTATTCAAATAGCGCGGGCATCGGTGTTCCTTTGTGGACAGAGGTCATTGCGCAAGCGGCACTTCGTTGAGAAGGAGCCAGTACAGCCCCAGCTGCCGTATGGCCTCATTGAATTTGCCAAATTCCACCGGTTTCCGAATGAAACTATTGGCGCCGAATCGATAGCTATTCACGATGTCTTCGTCCTGGTTGGAGGTGGTCAGCACCACGACGGGAAGGAACTGGGTCGCTGGCGCGCTTCTCAATTTCCTCAGCACATCCAGGCCCCCGATTTTTGGAAGCTTGAGGTCCAAGAGGACAAGGCGAGGATTGGTTCTCAGGTCCCGGCCCTCGTATTTTCCTGTCTTGAACAGGAAATCCAATGCTTCGGCACCATCGCGAACGACGATGATGGGGTTGGCGATCTGATTGTTCCTGAATGCCAGGAGCGTCAATTCCTCATCATCGGGATTATCCTCGACGAGAAGAATCACTGTGCTTTCGGAAAGACCCGAAGACATCATCCACCTCCCAGAGTGAAATAGAATTTCGCGCCTTGTTTCGGCGCGGACTCTGCCCAGATTCTGCCGCCATGTCGCGCGACGATTCTCCGCGCGATGCTGAGACCTATACCTGAACCTTCATATTCCTTTTCGTTGTGGAGTCGCTGGAAAGGCGAAAACAGCTTGTCGGCGTATTCCATATCGAAACCGATGCCATTGTCGGTGACAGCATAGATCCCCTGGCCGTCCATGTCCATGCGCTCAAAACGGATTTCGGCGTTGGCGGTGGACGCGGTGAATTTGCAGGCGTTGCCTATGAGGTTGAGGAGAAGCACTTCCACAAGAGCCTTGTCGGCCATTGCGATCATATTTTCCTGGATGGAGATCGAGATCTTCCTCTCAGGATACCTGGCCGCCATTTCCCCGGCTATTTCCCTGGCGAGCAAGGAGAGATCCACCTTCGAATATTCCAGGTTTTGCCTGCTGATTCTCGAGAGCCGCAAAAGGTCGTCGATAAGCTGACTCATCTTTTTCGCGTTGTACCTGATGCGGCCGAGATAATGCTGAGACGACTCGGAGAGCGTTTTGCCCGCCTCTTCGCTGAGCAATGATGAAAATCCCTCGATCGCCCTGAGCGGGGCGCGAAGATCATGGGAAACCGAATAGGCGAAGGCTTCAAGTTCCTTGTTCGCGTCCTGGAGTTCCTGGGTTCGCTTTGCCACCCTTTGCTCGAGCGTCTGATTGAGTTCCCTCACCTTCTTCTCCGCCTGTATCCTGGCGGTGGCGTCGTGGACGATGGAGTAAAGGACCTTCTCGCCCGCGTATTCCACGGGGCTTGAGAATACTTCCACATCCCTGACGTCCCCGAAGGCTCTCCTGTGCTTCAGGATGAAGATGCTTTTATCCTGGTTTTGGATGAGTTTTATCCTTTCCTTTATCTGCTCAGCGGGCTGGATATTTATCTCCGAGATGTTCATTGACAGCAGCTGGGACCGTGTCCAGCCATAGAAAGACTCCGCTGAGGGGTTCGCGTCGATGATCCGCCCCGAGTCGGGATCGATAAGCAGCATGATCGAGTTGTGGGCCTTGAAAAGGAGCCTATACCTAGCTTCGGACTCCTCGAGCATCGCCAGGTTGTTGGCCCTTTCCTCATTGTCGATGAAGAGTCTGCATATAAAAAAGAAGGCCAGAGGGTAGAGGAGGAGGACGGGAACGACAATCGCCGGGAGAATGGTTTTCCAACGTTGGTCGGGAAGGGCGAATTGGGCGACAAGCATGAAAAAGTGGACAAGATAGCCGATTCCAAGGAGTCTCCAATTGTTGAGGGGTTTCCCGCTGCGTTTCCTCCAATAAAAAAACGCGAGACCGATCGCGGCGGCAAACAGAATGGAGAGGATGCCGGCTAAATAGCCTGTTCCTCCTACATGGAAGACGCGGAACGCGACGGCGATCGCCACCGCTACGCCAACGACGAGAGGGCCTCCGAAAAGTCCCGCCACAGCGATGATGATAGTCCGCCCGTCGTAGATGATGCCCGTGGCGAAATGGAAGGGGTTGAGCATCGCGAGCATCGCCGCCGAACCGAAGAGCACTCCATTGAGCGCCGAAACGATGAGGGGCCTGCCATGCAGTTGGCGCGAGACGAAATGATAGATTACGGCTATGGAGACGATGAGTGAAATGTTCTGCAGGATCGATATCGCCATGGCGCTCCCAGCGGAAACTCTCGAAACATCAAGTGCGCGACACTACTATGCTGGAAAGAATGTCGTAGAAAGAAGTTCCGAGTCAATCGTCGATTTGGGTTCGCGATGGGATTCCTTCGTTTCTGAAGATGATTATGTCAGGTTCCTGGAGCGAGACAGGGGAGTATCCTTTGATCGAGAAAAATCCAGAGAGGCAAGCAGGGGTATAGAAACTCACGTGCGTGGGATCCATCCTGTACCACCAGGAGGAAAAATCTTTCGCGGAGCCGGGAAGAAACCGAGTCCTGATCGCGAGGACGCCGCCTGTCCTGACGCGCGCCGCGAGCCGCGAAAGGGCTTCGGAAGGGCGGCGCAGGTGCTCGACGACTTCATGAAGCAGGATGGCGTCGTAGTCACGCCGCCTCCAGGATCGCGTTTTCGCGAAAATTGGATCATAGATATCGCAGCGATAGCCAAGGGCGGCGGCCATAGTCGCGAGCTGGGGCGAAGGGCCAGAGCCGAAATCGAGCACAAGGCTTCCCGGCTTTGTATAGGGCAGGAGGGCCGACTTCAAGAAATCGCGCAAAAAATCCAGGTAGCCGGCATTGGAGGCATCGTTTTTGTGCAGGAGGTAGCGGGCTTTTTCATCGGCCGCGGTAAGCTGGTGGCGGCTGGCAATGCTTATGAAACCGCAGTGATCACAGCGATGGTACATGAATACCGATTTTTTGGTTGTCACGGGGAAGGGCTTGGCAGCCCGCCCGCACATCGCGCATTTCACCTTCCGCGTATCATTTCGCGCATCGTGCTGGCTTATCGTTTGAAAATCCATTCTTTCGTGGAGAATTTTGTCTCGGCCAGCTCTTTGGCTTTCGCCGTTTCCGCTTGTGTCGGCGAATCCTCCAGCCCGTCCAGATCGAGAGCGCGCGCGAATCCTTTCTCCATGGCCGCGGCCACATCCTCGAAAGCGATCTCTGAGCGCAGTATGTCCGACAGCGAGGTCACCCTCTCCTTTACATCGGCTATCATCTTGCCGAGGGCTTTTTCCTTGGGGACTTTCAGGAGGGCGAACATCTCATCCACATCCACCTTTATGAGCACGGTACCATGTTGCAGCAGACAGCCTTTTTTCCTGGTTTGGGCATTGCCGGAAATTTTTTTTCCGCCGCTGACAATATCGTTGATGGGCGAAAATTCCGATTTGATACCCAGCTCCTTGAGCCCCTCGATGATGCCCGCGCAGAGCAAGCCATAGGAATCGAGTATGGAAAGGGGAGCCAAGGGGTGACCTTCCGGAATCACGATGCTGTAGGTCAGTTCCGCGTCGTGGAATACGGCGCCGCCGCCGGTGATGCGCCGCACGATATCCACCCCGTGCCCATGGCAGGCCTCGATGTCGATTTCGTCCCGTATCCCCTGGAAATAGCCCAGGGATATCGCCCTTGGCTTCCAGCCGTAGAATCTGAGCGTTGGAAGCGAAGCTCCCGAGGCGACCGAATCCAGAACAGCCTCGTCGAGCCCCATGTTGAAATAGGCGTTTTCAAAGCCTGTTCGCAGGATCCTGCATGGATAGTTCATCGATAGTCCTTTTTAGGGTTGAGAGAAGCCCAGGGCCCGATATGCCCACGACTTGTACGCCCATTTCTGACATCAGGCCGTCGAAAACCGTCGACAGATTAGCCAGTTTCGTTCCGATAAGGCGAGCCTCCGCCGCTTCGAACAATTCTTCGGGAACGGCGAAAAAATCCCCGCGGATAGATATCGACTCGATCGAACTCGCCTCGCCGAGAGGCTCGGAGAGATCAGCGGTGATCCTGAGCAGCTTGCAGCCCTGGGGCTTGCCGATAGACTCAATTTTCATTGGGACTTCTTCCACGCGTCGAAGGCGTGGTAGCTGGTGCGGGCGAAAGGGGCGGCGATGACCGTCGAAAAGCCCGCCGCCTTCGCGTCTTCGGCGTAGAGGGTGAAAATCTCAGGGCGCAGGTATTCCTCGACGGGGATTTCGCGCGGCGATGGCCGCAGGTATTGCCCCATAACGAGGATGTCCACGCCAGCCTCGAGCAATT
>Ga0074195_1003124_pt1 | contig 16359 bp, 17 predicted proteins | sample EPASupsiteHSE623_FD_64525 | JGI IMG/M metagenome (GOLD analysis project Ga0074195, IMG submission 64525) | Bioremediated contaminated groundwater from EPA Superfund site, New Mexico - Sample HSE6-23 | ecosystem: Environmental > Aquatic > Deep subsurface > Groundwater > Contaminated ...
TACTTTTGGAGTAGGTGGTTCAATTTTGGCTGAATCTGGACTTTCATTTTTAGGACTTGGAGTTAATCCTCCTCAAATGTCTTGGGGAAGTCTATTAAGTGATGGAAAAGCTGTTATTGATATAGCTTGGTGGGTTAGTTTTTTCCCTGGTTTTATGATATTTTTGATTACTTTTTGTTTAATACAAATTAGTGATTACCTACAAACTCTTGCAAACTCTAAAGAGATAATTGCATAAATAAAATTAAAAATTAGATTTTATTTAGCAATTTATCCATCAAAGACGTACTTAAAACTCTTTTTAAAAATCCTAAAATATAAGTAGCAGTAGTCACATAATATCTAGGTTTTGGTTTTTGTGTTTGCATGATTTTTAAAACAACCTTTGCAACACTTGAAGCTGGAAGATTAAAAGGTGCTTTATCTTCTGTAGTTTCCAGTCTAGCTTTTAACTCTTTTTTGTAAGTGCTTTCAAAAAAACTTCCTTCAATTGTGATATTTTTATTGAATTTTTTTAGAGCATTTTCTCTAAATTTTGAAGTAACAGGTCCTGTATTAATAGTGCTAATAAAAATATTACTTCCCATTACTTCTTGTCTTAACGTATCAGCTAAGCCTTCAATAGCATATTTACTTGCATTATAAGCTCCACGATATTTTAAAGAAATTATTCCTAAAACTGAGCTGTGTTGGATAATTTTTCCAAAACCTTGAGTTCTAAATATTTTCATGGCTTGAATGGTTACCTCATGAAGTCCAAAAAAGTTTGTGTTAAACTGTTTTTTTAAAACTTCAACACTCAAATCTTCTACAGCACCTGGTTGTCCAAAACCAGCATTGTTAAAAACTGCATCAAGTTTTAAATCATTTTCTAAGATTTTATTTAGGGCTAAACTTATTTCATCTTTATTTCTCACATCAATTTTAAAAGTTTCAAAACCTAAATCTTTTAACATATCAACATCTTTTTGTTTTCTAGCACTTGCGTAAACTTTATAATTGTTTTCTTTTAATGTAAGGGCAGTTTGTAGTCCAATTCCAGATGAGCAACCAGTTATTAATATATTTTGCATTATTTTAATCCATATAAATTTTTGAAATGGTATTATAATCAAAAAAAATATAGATAAGATTTAGGTAATAAAGCAATGGATGAAAAAATTGTAATATTAAGTGGAGCAGGGCTAAGTGCTAGTAGCGGGATTTCTACTTTTAGGGATGAAAATGGTCTTTGGGAAAGACATAATGTAAAAGAGATTTGTAGTGTTGGATGTTTGGATTGGAATTATGAAGCAACAATAAACTTTTATAATCTAAGACGAGAAGATATAAAAGATAAGTTTCCAAATAATGCCCACAAAATGATAGCAAAACTAAAAGATAAGTATCCACAAAAGGTGGAGGTTATCACCCAAAATATAGATGATTTACTTGAAAAAGCAAATTGTAAAGATGTTTTGCATTTACATGGATTTTTAAAAGAACTTCGATGTATGAAGTGTGAGGAAATTGTTGATATTTCATATTCACTTCAAAATGAAACAAACTCAACTTGTAAAAAGTGTAACTCTAAAATGAGGCCAAATATAGTCTTTTTTGGTGAGCTTGCACCAAAATATGAAACAATGCATAAGATTTTAAAAGATTGTGGTTTATTGGTGGTTATTGGAACAAGTGGGCGAGTGATTGATGTGAGTTTTTTAACCCAATATGCTGATTATGCTATTTTGAATAATCTAGAGCCTAGTGATGCTATTTATGATGAGTGTTTTACAAAAGTTTATTATGAAAATGCAGATACAGCCTATGCAAAAATAGAGCAAGATATAGAAAATTTTATAAAAAATAGGAAATTATGACAACAGAAGACAAAAAGATAAAAGAGCTTTTAGACAAGGAAGTATCTCAAAGAAATAATAACACCGAACTAAACTACGACAAACCAGACCCCTTAATGGTAGCAAGTAGATATGATGATGAATTTATCATTCTTTTATGTGCTTTATTTGCCTATGGAAATGCAAAATTGATTGTGAAGTTTTTAGATAGTTTGGATTTCTCTTTACTTGAAAAAAGTGATGAAATAATAGAAAAAGAGCTAAATAATCACTATTATAGATTTCAAAATGCCCAAGATATAAAAACAGTATTTAAAACCTTTAAACGACTAAAAAGTGAAGATAGTTTAAACTCAATATTTGTAAATGCCTACAAAAAAGAGAACTCAATTTTAGAAGGAATTGATGCTTTAATTCAGAAAATCCATAACATAGCAAATCACAAATCACAAGGTTTTACATTTTTAATCTCAAGTCCATTTAAAAGAGATAAACAAGGACTTATAAAAGAGTTAGGAAATGCTCCATATAAAAGATGGAATATGTTTTTGCGTTGGATGGTGCGAGATGATAATTTGGACTTAGGACTTTGGGGTGGAGTTGATAAAAAAGATTTAATACTTCCACTTGATACCCACACTTTTAAAGTATCACAAAAATTGGGTTTGTTAGATAGACAAAGTTATGATTTAAAATCAGCATTATTGATAACTGAAAAATTAAAAGAGTTTGATAAGTTTGACCCTATAAAATACGATTTTAGTTTGTATAGAATAGGGCAGGAGAAAATGGAATTTTGATGGATAAATTGCCACAAAGAGATGATTTAATTTATAAAGAGATTGAAGAGTTTCAAGAATATGAACTTACTAATTGTATTGCTTATGAGATGGCTATTAGGAATACAGAGCTAAAAGAGTTACTTAAGGAAATAGTACAGTATCCACTTTATGAGTTTTCGCCTTATGAAGATAAATATGTTGAATTAGATGAAAAACTAGGAAAAAATTATTTTATAAATTTTAAGATTAGAAAGCATATTGAAAAAAGCTATGAAGAATATTTAAAAAAATATCATAAAGAGTTTTATGAAAGACAGGAATATATTCAAATAATGAAAGCCTTTAAAAATAAAGAATTTGAAAAACATATAATTGACAATATAACTGAATATGAGGAAAAAGTTCAAAACTATTTTTATAGTAATTTTGAAAGGTTAAAATTTGAATACGATGAGTTTACAACAGAAGAACATGCAACTCATGACAATTAATTCATAAAGTATCTGTTGTTAAAATAGATGGAGAGTTTGAAATAGTAGACGAAAAATCCCCTTGTATTGCAATTATAGAGGATAGAAATTTTTTGAGATTTAAAAGACCAAGATTATCTATACATAAAGAATTAGATAAAACAATTAACTTTAATATAAATCTAGATTTACCAAAAGAAGAATTAATAGCCTATATCACAAAAATAAAATATGAATATAATAAAGATAACTCAATCATAAAAACACCACTAGAATTATTAGGTGAAACTTTAGAAAAAAGTGACAATAAAAAAATTCCCAAAAAGCCAAAAGCTTCAGTTTATGCTGATTGGTTTTATATTTATGATTATTGGAAATATGAAAAAATTCAAGGAAAAACTGACAAAGATATTTTTGTAGCTTTAGAAGTTGAAAATAATGTTCCATATAAAGAAGATATGTTACGAAAAATTAGAGATAAAATGAAATATTTTATTGATGATTTAGGCTACAAAGAACTTATAACGGGTGTTAAAAACACTTAAACTGGTAAAATTTTAATCTCTTTTTTTACCATATAAAAATCAAACTTTTATTTTATAGTTTCATAAATAAACCCAAAAAAAGGAAAATTTATGAAACAAAATATAAAAAAAGTAATTCTTTTAATAGTTGTAATATATTTTTTAATTTCATATTTTAATATGATAAATGAAATAGAACTGTTGATTGTTTTAAGAGTGAATGATAAAAAAGAGTAATAAGCAATCAAACAAAAGTTTGAATTGCTTATTAATGAGGTGTTATTTTTTAACTAAAACAGAATATCCAGAGCAAGTACAAGAATCATCTATTGCTTCTTCTATTTCTCCAACTTTAGAAACAAGTTGCCAGTTATTAGAAATAGCTTCTTGTAGAGTTTTATAACCATTAGTTTTTACATTTAAAGCGTTACATTTTGTTGAACATAATGCTTTATTTCCTGAATCTCTCCACGAATCAAAAAATATCATAGTTCTTTGACCTTTTTTATTCAATAAAAGCTTAGTTTTTTGTTCTCTTGCTATTTCTCGTTTTTGAATCTCTTTTCTTTCTTGAATAGATTGTTCTGTACTTTCCATAACTGGTTTTTCAAATTCAGGTTGTTTTTTATTTAAATAAATTCTTTTTGCTATTTGATCCATACTTATAGAATAATAAATATTAGAATTCTCATTTGCTCGATGTATTATAAAGTAAGGTTCATTATCTACCTCACAAACATTTGCAATATTTTTAGAGTACAAATTAGCGTAATGTTTATTAATATAATAGCTCGTATAAACTAATTTACCATTTTTCTCAGAACAAAATTTTGCAAATTTTGAGAATAAAGCATTTCCTTCTTCTATTTTAGTTATTGGAGATTTTGTTCTATATAGTTTTTGATTAGTATCATATACAAATGAATCATTTATAACATCATTAATAGTTTTTATTTTTGGTTTTTCAACAGTAGTTTTGACAATTGGTTTAGTTGAACAAGCAGTGAAAAATATAGATGTTGCAATTACAAACAATCCTATTTTTAAAAATCTTTTCATTTAGCTTCCTTTTTATTTTTCGAACGCAATGGTACTAAAAATTTGATGAAATACTTATTATCTTTTGAGTTTTATATAAAATTAAACAAACAAATATTTAAAATAGGAATATAAATATTTGTTTGTTACTTTTAAGTTATATACAAGTGTTATAGTTTTGAAAAAAAGAATAGTTTGATTTTTTCTTTATTAAAAAATGATAAATATATTTTACAAATAAAATCTGCTTTGAAAAATAAGATTGATATTGAAGTTGAATCCCAAGTAAATAAAGAAAGTTGCTTTATTTACTTGTTTATTATTTAGTTTAAAACTAGATTTCCATACCATTTTCAAGAACGATTTTATTTCTTCCATTCTCTTTTGCTTGATATAAAAGCATATCAGCTTTTTGTAGAGTATTTTCATATGTAGGATAACTACTTCTTATTGCAACTCCAGCTGAGAAAGTAACTTTGATTTTTTTATCTTTATATAAAAAGCTATTTTCAGTAACTATTGTTTTTATACGTTTTAAGAATTGTAATAGCTCTCTATTCAAGTTAAAATGAATAACAGCTACAAATTCTTCTCCACCGTATCTTCCAACTAAATCATGGTCTCTTACACTTTTATTTAGAATTTTTCCAAAAGTTGAAAGTACAACATCTCCACATTCATGTCCATAAGTATCATTTAATTTTTTAAAGTGGTCTAAATCAAAGAAAACAACAGCATATTGAGTTTTAATTCTTTCATAAGCACTCTCAACTTTTTTTATTTCATCACTGAAAGCTTTTCTTGTTAGTAATCCAGTTAAATGGTCTTTCATATTTTCAGTTTTAGTTCGAGAGAGTTCATCTTCAAGTGTTTTAACTTTTTCTTCAAGTTCTTGAACTTTTGTTTTACCTGTTTGAAGTTTAGTAGTAACCGAATCCATCTCTTTTTCAATTGATGTTGCAGCATTTATAAGTTCATTTTGAAGTTTTGTTAATGCTTCTAATCCATTTTCACTTACGTCAATTGATTCAATTTTCTCTTTGATATTTAGTACATTTTTTGAACTTGAACCATTACTTGAAATTGCTTCATTTAAATATTCTTCCATTAATAAAACAAGTTTAGAAATATCAGAAGTTCGTTCAATTACTACTCTTTTATCTCTTTCAAATCTTTTATTTATAAAATCTTCAATTTTATCTTGGATTTCTTGAATAAATAAAAGATTAGGCTCTTTTTCAATTGTTGAAAATAATTTATCTATCTCATCATCAGTTTTTGGACAAATAGATGGTAAAACAGATTGTTTTATTAAAGTAGCTAACTGTTGAACATTTTTTGGGTGAACTCTTTTTAATAAAAGAGGAATCAACTTCTCAGGTAAGTCAAGATTATTTAACTTTATTTCACTTCTTTCTTCTTCACTTAATTGATTTAAAATATTCTCAAATTCTTTGTTCATGCAATGTTTCCTAAATGTGTTTTTTTCAAAATTAGCCTAAAAGTTTTTTTACCATTTCGTTGATTCTTTTTCCATCTGCAACACCTGCAAATTTTTTAGTTGCAGTTCCCATAACTTTTCCAATATCTTTCATAGAAGTTGCTCCAACTTGAGAAACTATCTCTTTCATTCCAGCTTCTAATTCTTCATCGCTAACTTGAGTTGGAAGATATAACATAAATACATCAACTTGAGCTTGTTCTTGTGCCACTAAATCTTCTCTTGAAGCAGCTTTGTATTGAGAAATTGATTCTTCTCTTTGTTTGATACCTTTTTGAATTAATTTAATAACATCTTCGTCATTTAAATCTTTTCTTTCATCAACTTCAATTTGTTTAATCATAGTATTTATAGATCTAATAGAGTCTCTTTTTACTACATCTTTATCTCTCATTGCAGTTTTTAAATCTTCTTTTAGTTGTTCTTTTAAACTCATACAAATCCTTATATTTATTATTTGTTTACTAAATTATATCTTTTTAAGAATTAAAGCTTTCTATTAACTCTTCTAGTTCTAAAAATCTTTCTACTTTTTGCTCATAAATCTCTTTTGTAACATCAAGTTCTTGTGACATTGCAACGATTCCTTTTTGTTCATAACATTTTGGATTCATCAAACAAGCATTTATTTCTTCAAGTTTTAACTCTAAATCTTCAAGCTCTTTTGGCAACATATCATATTCTCTTTGGTCTTTATATGATAATTTTGTCTGTTTTTTAATCGTTGGTGCAATTTTTTCAGATGTTGCTTCTTTTGCTATTTCACTTTCAAGTGTTTCTAATTCTTTTAACTCTTTTTCAATTTCAAGATATTCACTATATGGTTGGAAACTCTCCATTATATGGCTGTTTCCTTGGAATACAAAAAGTTTTTTAGCAATTTTATCAACAAAATATCTATCATGTGATACAAAAATTAAAGCACCTTGGAAGTTTTGTAAATACTCTTCTAAAATATTAATTGTTGGAATATCTAAGTCATTTGTTGGCTCATCTAGGATTAAACAATCAACTTTTTTTGTAAATAAAAGTGCAAGTGCAACTCTATTTTTTTCTCCACCACTTAAAACTCCCACTTTTTTATCAAGATATTCCCTTGGAAATAAGAAGTTTTTTAAATATCCAAAAACATGCATATTTCTGCCATCTTGAAGGACAACTCTATCTCCTCCATTTGGACAAAAAGTCTCTAATAAATTTCTATTATCATCTAAAGATTCCCTTTGTTGGTCAAAATATCCTATTTCAAAATCACCTTTTTTAAACGCTCCACTATCTATTTTCATTTTTTCCATAAAAATTTTAAGTAGTGTAGATTTTCCACTTCCATTGGGTCCTACAATAGCGATAGTATCTTTTTGCAAAATTCTAGTTGTAAAGTCAGTAATTAATTTTTTATCACCTAAACTTTTACAAACATCATCAAGTTCATAAAGCATCTTTTTCTTATTTTTTTGATTGTCATCTGTGTTAAAAGATTTTTGTTCCCTTTGAAGTTCCAGTGACATTTTTCTAATAGCTGCTGGATTTGAACGAGCTTTTTGTTTTAAATCAAAATACTCTGATTTTCTTCTTTCATTTCTTTTTCTTCTTGCTGTTACTCCATGTTGCATCCAATGGGCTTCTCTTTTTACAAGTCTGATTAGATTTTCATGGTCTTTTTGAAGGTTTTCTAATAGGTGCTCTTTTTGCTCTAAATATGAAGAGTAACCACCATTAAATTTTCTCAAAACTCCACCATCAACTTCAACAACTGAAGTGGCAATATTATCAATAAAATATCTATCATGAGATATGAAAAGTAGGGTAAAGTTGTTTTTTAAAAGTAGTTGTTCCAAAAACTCAACCATATAAACATCAAGGTGATTTGTAGGTTCATCAAGTAGTAAAATATCTGGTTTTTTAAGAAGTAATCCTGCTAAACTAACTCGACGCTGCTCTCCTCCACTTAAAAGATTTACATCTTTGAACTCATATTGTTTTAGTTGAAATTCCACTAAAACACGCTCTATCATATTGTCCAAATCCCAAGCATTGTGAAACTCTAAAAACGAGGCTAATTCACTTTGTCTTCTTAATAAATTTTCATCTTCATAATCTGTCATTAGTTGATTTGTGATTTTTTCATATTCAACTTTTGCAGTTTTTAATTCAGCTAGTTGATTTTCTATTGCATCTCTTACATTTAGATTTGCTTTAAATTTTGGTTGTTGGTCAAGCATCTCAATTTTTAGAGATTTATCAATAGCCATTTCACCGCTATCTGGTTCTGTTTGTTTCATAATTATTTTAAAAAGTGTAGATTTACCTTGTCCATTTTGACCAATTACAGCAATTCTTTGCCCTTGGTTTAAAGTAAAATTTGCATCTTTTAAAATAACTTTTGTGTCGTATTGTTTTGAAATATTTTGAAGGTCTATTAAAGCCATATATGTTTCTTCTTCTTTATAAAATTAAGATTTATTTTGTTAGTTTAGTTATTAATATACCTAAAAATCGGTTAATCTTTACTTTTAGTAAAATTAGAAATAAGTTTAAATTAATTTTAAGAAATGTATAATTTAAAAAAAGAAGGAGTTTTCTATGCAAATACAAAATAGTACAAATACAGCTCTTAGTGCATTTAAACAAAATCAAGGTGTAAATGCAAATAATCAAAATAATACAAACAGTGACGAACAAAAAGTTGAAGAGAAATCTTTAGAACAAACTATAAATGAATCAGCTGTAAAAGTGAGTATTTCTATGAATGCTCAATATATTTTATTTGCAATGAATGCTTCATCTGTAACAGAAGGAAATGTTTTAACTCAAGCTAGTTTGAGTAGTGACCAACAAGATGTATTGGATTTTTTAAGTGGAAAAGAGACTTTAAGTGGAATGAGTCTTAAAAATATAGGATATGAAGGAAAACCAATTACTGAACTTACACAAGATGAAGCAAAAGAACTTGTAAGTGAAGATGGTTTTTTTGGAGTAACTCAAACTTCAGACAGAGTTGCAAATTTTGTATTTAGTTTTGCAGGGGATGATTTAGAACTATTACAAAAAGGAAGAGAAGGAATTGTTCAAGGTTTTGAAGATGCTAAAAAGATGTTTGGAGGAGAACTTCCTGAAATTTCTTATAAAACTCAAGAAAGAACATTGGCTTTAATTGATGAGAAGATTAATAGTTTAAAAGGAAAATAATTAAATCCTTTTGCTATATTTCCTAAATAATAATTATATAAAAAATATATTTTTTATATAATAACTTAAGAATGTGATAATAAAATTTGTGTTACTATCTATTGCTTTAAGTTACTTATAAGGAATAGTATGAAATTTTTGTTTTTGATGATTTTATTTTTCTCAACAATGCTTTATGCATCAATAGGAAGAATAACATCTTTAGAAGGCCATGCATCGATTTTAAGAAATAATGAAGTTATTTCAATTGTTATGGGAAATGATATAGAAAAAAAAGATATTATTTCAACTGAAATAAATTCAAAAGTAAAAATTACTTTAAATGATAATACGATTATTTCTATAGGTAAAGAATCTACACTAAATATAGAAGAGTATGTTTTTGATACTGAAAATACTGATTCTTCAACGACTGAATTGAACTTTGTAAAGGGTGCTTTTCATACAATTACTGGTCAAATTGGAAAAATTAATCCTTCTAAATTTAAGTTAAAAACAAAATCTGCAACAATAGGAATTAGAGGTACAGAAATTTATGGTGACCAAAGTCACGTAGCTTGTACTAAGGGTACAATTGATGTTACATCATTTGGAAAAATAAATATTGTACCTTCAGGTAATTTTATTGATACTTTCGTTGATAAATTGCCTTCGGAAGTAAAATTTTTAGATGATAAAATCTTGAATAAAATAAAAACAAAGTTAAATGTAAATAAAGAAGGTAAATCATTAACTTTTAGTACAAAAAATTCTATATCTAAAAAAGGAACAACTACTGTTAGTTCAAAAAATGGTACAATTACTGTTCAAGAAGATGGATCACTTACTTATGAATCAAAAGATGGATTCAAAGGTGAAGATACTATTGTTTTAGTAAATATTAATGGTGATGAAACAACAACTGAGGTAATTACACTTATAGTTACTGATGATAATTCAATACCTACTGAGTTAAATTTAGAATCAATAACTACTACCAATCTATCAGACCTGAATGATACTTCTTTATTAAAAAATAATGGGTCAAATACTGATTCAATATCTTATGATAATCAAAAAACACAAGATGAAGTTAATGATAGTAAAAAAGATAATATTAATTCTATTGTATTGAATAATACCTCAATAACTGTGCAAGAGGGGGATTCTTTAAAAACAGGAAAATTAGAAGCACTTACAACTTCTAAAACTAATTTATCTTTAACATATACAACGGCATCAAGTATCTCAGGATTTATATTAAATTCAAATGGGACATATAGCTTTAATGCAACAAATAGTAGTTATGATAGCTTGAATAAAAATCAAAATAAGATTTTGACAATACCAATAACAGTAAAAGATGAGACAGGATTAGAAACAACGTCAAACTTAGAGATAACAGTTATAGGAAATACTGATTTAAGTGGTAAGCATCTTGGTGCATTAGTAAATAGTACTACGCCATCAACATCTACTCAAAATAATTTTACATTAAATACTCAAAGTAAAATGAATGTTTATGATAATAAAATTGTTTTAGGTGAGTATGATGTTGTGAAAAGTGCTCAATTATCTTACAATAATTTTTCCTCAAGTGGCTATACATTTCATAGTAATATAGGAACAGCATCTTTCTCTCAAAATGTAAATCAAACACAATATCAAGGTACTTATTCAATTCATTCTGATAATGTAGGAGAATTTATTGTTGGTTCGTCTGAAGAAAACTGGAATATAGCTTCTGCATCACATAATTATAAAAATCTATTTTATGACGGTTTAGTATCATCAAAATCAGTTCTTGATAATTCAAAAATTTATACTTATAAGATGTATAAAGGGATAAAAGTTGAGAATGATGCAAGTGGAGTATTAACTAGTGCTTTTTTTGATAATTCAACAGATAAATTGGTAAAAATTAATACAAAAACAGGTTCAATAATATCAATTAATTTATCAGATAAAATTATTGATTCTGCATTAAGATTTAATGTTGCAAAGATAAATAGTGATGGAACAATTAGTGCAAAATCTTATGTAACAACTGTAGATAATCAAGGTATTTCTGTAGAAAGCCAAAGCACAATAAATGGGCAGATTTATGGAGGAAAAGGACAAGGAATAGGAATAAATGGTGATGTTACAAATTACACATCATCATCAACTCCTTCAAATAAAGAAGTTGCAAAAACTTTTAAAATGTTAGAAACATATTATTTAGATAATAATGAAACTGTAAATAATTTATCTAGTGGTACAGCTTCTCTTAGTGGGTTTAGTTCAATAATTTATAGTGGAGAAAATTCTTCAAATTCAAATATTAAAAATAAAATTAGCTTTGATATAAATAGTGATACTGGAAGTTTCTCAAATGGTGTAATTTCTAAAATAGATAATAGAGACATATATACTGATACTTTTTCAATCAGTGGAAATGTAAATAGTTTGACTTCTTATTATCTTAACAATGATAATTTTGGAGTAAAAATTGATAGTTATCTTCCAAGTGATTCAAATAGTCTAGTATCAAATAGTTCTTGGATAATTGCTATTCCAGATAAATTAAATTCATCAGGAACATTTGTTGAAAATCTTGATAATGAAAGTTCTTGGGGTTACTGGACTGCGAAAACTAATGATACAAGTAATAATATAACAAATATAAATGCTTATTCTACTTGGGTAGCTGGAACAAAAACAGACGTTAATTATGTTCAAAATTTGATAAACTCTTCAACAAATACAATTTTAGATTTTAAAGGAAGTGTTATTGGTGCAATTCAAAATGGATCTTCAATTGATGCTATTTCATTAGATAGTAGTAATTTAATAAATTTAAAATTTACACTTGGAAGTCAAAATGGAACTTTTAATGGTAATTTTGCTTTTAATACTAAAAATGAAATACCTTGGAGTGGTAATTTTTCTGGTGTAGCAAATTCAAGTGGGTTTTCTGGAACTAATTTTAGTAATTTATCAGTTTCAAATAATAATGTAGTCTCTGCAGATATTATAACTCCTAATTCAATAGATGGAAATTATTATGGAACAGGTGAAATAAAAAGTGTTGGTGGATCTATAAAGGTTAACACAGCAAATAATGGAAAGCTTATTGGTTCTTTTAAAGCTGATAAAAATTAATAAAGGGGAAAATATAAAATGAAAAAGATATATAACGCAATGACAAAAACTATAATTTCTTCTATTTTAATAGGTGGATTATCATCATCTTTATTTTCTCAAGATTTTTTAGAAGAAGATTATTATTCAAAAGCACTGATTAGTTTTCAAAAAAATTCATTTAATGAATCTTATTTAAATTTGAGTAAGTATTTACAAAATAATAAGTTAAATAAGAATTTAGCTTTTATACTTGGTCGAAGTGCTTACGAAATTGGTAAGTTTGAAGAAGCATTAGTTGCTTATGATTTTGTTTTAAAAGAAGAACCTAATAATATTAGAGTGAAATTAGAAGTTGCTCAAACATATTTCCAAATGCAAAGATATGATGATGCAAAAGTAATATTTGAAGAAGTTCTTTTAAAAGAGAATATACCTTCACAAGTAAGAAAAAATATTGAACTTACATTGGCTACTTTAAATACTAAAAATAAAAGAAATTTTCTAAAAACAACTCTTGTTTTTGGATTTGGATATGACTCAAATATTGAGAATTACTCAAGCGATTATTTAGATTTATCATCAACAAATAAAAAAACAGATATGACAACAGAATATATTTTATCATTAAATCATATGTATAAAATGACAGATAGTATAGGGTTTGATAATAAATTTGTAGGTTATTCTCAAAAATATAATGATTATACTAATAACAATATAGACTTAGTTATTTTGGGAAGTGCTATTTCTTATTATCTAAATAATTATAAATTATCTTTAGGATTTGATTATAACCATGTCTGGTTAAATAATAATCATTATTTAAATAATTATGCTTTAATTCCTTCATTACAATATAAAGTTAATAAAGAATTAGATTATATTATTTCTTTTAAAACTTTAAAAAAAGATTTTAAGCAAACGGAATATAATTATAAAGATTCTATTTTTTATGAAATAGAAAATACTCTTAATTATTCAAGTGAAAAATATGGTATTAATATATTTAGTACATCTTTAGGAACGGAAAATAAGAGTGAAGGCGAACATTATAATATTGATAATAAATTTGTAAGTTTAAAGTATGATAATAGATATCCTTTAACAAAAGAGCTAATGCTAACAAATTCAATAGAGTATTATAAAGATCTATATGATTTAGAAAATACTATTTTTAATAATACAAGACGAACAGATGATAAAATTACTCTAAATACTGGAGTTATTAAATCAATAGATAAAAATTTATCTTTAGGTGCAAATCTTAATTATATTGATAATAATTCTAATCAAGATTTATTTTATACTTATGATAAATATAGTTTAAAAACAAATATTTATTATAGTTTTTAAAAACTCAAAGAAATAATATTGCCTTAATTAATGAGAAGATTAATACTTAGGAAAGAGAAGTTCCAAAAAGGGACTGTTAGAAATTCTGTGTCAATCTGATAAAATAATATCAAGGATTGATAATGGAAGAGAGAATAAACTTTGACTTTAATGAAGTTTTCTCGAAGAGAGTGCAAGCACAAAAGAACAATTTAGAAATGGTAAAAATCTTACAGGTAAAGATGGACTTTTAGCTCCACTTATTAAACAATTAACTGAAGCTACTTTAGAAGCAGAAGTTGAATCATATATTGCTAATGATGTTTTAAATGGTAATAGAAATAGACGAAATGTTGTAAATAAAAAAACTATCAAAGGTTTATCTGATGGTTCTTTTGAACTTGAAACTCCTCTTGATAGAAATGGAACATTTGAGCCTCAAATAGTAAAAAAACATCAAACTACAATTTCAAATGAAATAGAAGAAAAAATTCTTTCAATGTATGGCTTAGAAATGAGTTATACAGATATTTCTTCACATATTGAAGAGATACAAGTATCTATTTCAACTGCAACTATAAGTGCAATAACAGATAAAATTATAGATAAAGTAAAAGTTTGGCAATCTCGTCCACTTGATTCAATATATTCATTTGTTTGGTTAGATGCAATACATTATAAAATCAAAGATGGTGGTAAATATGTGAGTAAAGCTGTTTACACTGTTCTTGGTGTAAATATGGAAGGTAAAAAAGATATTTTAGGCTTGTATCTTTCAGAGAGTAAATGAGCAAACTTCTGGCTTAGTGTCTTAACTGATTTAAACAATAGAGGTTTACAAGATATTTTAATAGCTTCTGTTGATGGATTAAAAGGATTTCCAGAAGCAATTAAAACAATTTTCCCTAAAACCGAAGTGCAACTATGCATTATCCATCAAATTAGAAATTCTATTTGTTATGTGGCATCTAATAAAGAGTTTATGAATGATTTAAAACCAGTTTATCAAGCAGTATCAAAAGAAGTAGCAGAAGATGCTTTGCTAAAAGTTGATGAAAAATGGGGAAAACTTTATCCAATAGTACTTCAATCTTGGAATAATAAATGGGAGAATCTATCTGTTTATTTTAAATACACTCTCGAGATTAGAAAAGTAATTTATACTACAAATATTATTAAATCAGTTTATAGACAATTTAGAAAATTGACAAAAACTAAAGGTGCATTTCCAAATGAAAATTCACTTTTAAAATTGCTTTATATGGGTATACAAAATGCCACAAAGAAATGGAATATGCCAATGTTGAATTGGAATTTAACACTTTCACAATTGGCTATATTTTTTTACATTAAATTAACATTTCTGATAATCTTTATATTATTTAAAATCATGTCTAAAAATAATATTAAATATCTTATTTTTAATAAAATCTTCACATCGTTGAATATAAATATCATAAATTTTTCTATTTTGATATTTAGAATTTAAATCTTTAAATAGAGTTAATGCTTCATCTAATTTTTCTTCTTCATATAACTTAATGGCATTTTCATATATTTTCAATTCATCAATATTTTCTTTTAAATCTTTTTCTAAGCAAATAACTTCCCATAATTTTATAGGTTCTTCTTTACCTTTTACTTGAACAAAATCCAAGTATCTAAAAATATATTTTTCTTTTAATTTATCTTTATTATTTTGAGAAATAATTAATTTAGTTCCATAAAATTTGCATAAAGATTCAATTCTTGAACCTAAATTTATAGTATCTCCAATAACTGTATAGTCACTTCTTCCTATACTTCCTATTTCTCCAACAGTTGCAATTCCCGTTGTTATACCAATTCCAATTTCAATAATTGGTTGATCGTTTTTAATTAATTCTTTATTTAAAATCTCTAAATAACTTAATTGCTCCAATCCACTTAAAACAGCCTTATCAGCATGATTTTCTATTTCAAAAGGTGCATTCCAATATGCCATTATTGAATCGCCAATATATTTATCTATAGTTCCACTATTTTTTACAATTATTTCACTCATAGGTGTCATATATTGATTTAAATATTTAATAAGAAGTTCTGGTTTATTGATCTTTTCAGAGATATTTGTAAATTTTCTTATGTCACTAAAAAATATAGTTATCTCTTTATTTTGTGCTTGTAATTGGTTTGAATCCAAATTTTTAATTAACTCTTCCATAACATTTTTAGAAACTTTTGAAGCAAATTTCTTTTTAATATCTTCTCTTTTTCTTATTTCATAAAAATATCCAATAACTAAACTTATGATTCCTGATAAAATTATTGTAATAATTGGGAAAAATGTATTTATTACAATTCCCACATTAAATAATATATAGTAATTAATATAAAATAGTGCAAATAACAGAGTTCCCATAAAAAATGGTGTTAGCCAAATAGGAATTTTTCTTATTATAAAAAATGTAAAAAGTGTTAATAGAAAGATTAATACAATATTTAAACCATCAACCCACGATGCTTTATATAAAAAATCTTGAGCGATAATATTATCAATGGCATTTGCATGTACTTCAACTCCTGGAAATATAGCTTCAA
>Ga0074195_1003125_pt1 | contig 16357 bp, 19 predicted proteins | sample EPASupsiteHSE623_FD_64525 | JGI IMG/M metagenome (GOLD analysis project Ga0074195, IMG submission 64525) | Bioremediated contaminated groundwater from EPA Superfund site, New Mexico - Sample HSE6-23 | ecosystem: Environmental > Aquatic > Deep subsurface > Groundwater > Contaminated ...
CACTACTCAAAGGTGTTCCGCTTGTGGATGCATTGTGAAGAAAGAACTGTCAGATAGAGTGCATGAGTGCCCTTATTGCGGTTTCTCATGCAATCGAGACTACAATGCCTCCAGGAACATACTCCTCGCAGGGATGGAACAGCCCGTAGCGCCCATAGAGTCAAAACCTCTACATCACATATCTGTGAAGCAAGTTTTGGCGATGAAGTGGGAAGCCGCGCCCTTCAGGACGCGGTAGTTCACCGAAGATAATCAACGATGATCATCATCGAAGATAATCATCCGATATAATCATCCGAACGCTAAACTACTGAGCGCCTTATCTTCATATTTATCTGATCCATGTCAGATCGTGCCTGATTCATACTTGATTCGTGCCAAATCCCGACGTCTGCAGAAAGAATCAGGACGACATGGCCTTATGTATGATCTGCTCGTAACGGGCTTCCAGCTCCTTCATATCGGTTCCGATTGTTTCGATGTAAAGCCTCAAAATAGGCTCGGTGTTGCTGGGGCGAATGAGGATGCTGTAGCCGTCCGTGGTAATCTTCAGGCCGTCGGTGGTGTCCGGTTCCTCCCTGGCCAGCGCATCCTTGAGGCGGAGCATGACTGCTGCCGGATCTTCTCGGAGGCGGATGCTCTTTTGCTTGTAGGGATAATCCGGGATCTCGTCCGCGAGGCGGGAGAGCTTCTCGCCTTGAGAGATAATCTCGCCAATGGCAAGGCTCATGGCGAAGGGATCGTCGGAGTACTGGAACTCGGGCAGGAAGAAGTGTCCGCTCCGCTCCACGCCCAGGACCGCCGATTCATTCTTCACCCGGTTGGCCACAAAGACGTCTCCCACCTTTTCCCGCATAACTTTTATGCCGTCTTTCTCCAGTTCGCGCTCCAGGATCATGGAGCAGTCGAAGCCGGAGATGACCAGATCGCCGGGCTTGTACCTGCGGCGGGCGATGATTATGGCCACCTTCTCCGGAGGCAGCACCCGGCCCAGGTCGTCGATGATTATGCCCCGGTCGGCATCGGGATCAAAGCCCACGCCATAGTCCGCATTGCTGTCGGTTACAATTCTTGCGGCGGGCAGCAGCGTCTCCTCGTTTGGGGCCGGGCCGCGGCCAGGGAAGTTGCCGTCCATCTGGCCGTTGAGGATGATGGATTCGAAGCCAAGCTTCCGGTAAAATCCGTCCATAGTGCATGCAGAGCCGTTGCCCATATCCAGCACCACTTTAAGAGAGCGCTTCAAGTGAAGCTTTTTCGCCACATATTGTCGGTATCTTTCAATGGCCTCTTGCGGCGAGCATTCGATCTCGCGCCCCTTTCCGGCGAGAAAGCCGCCCTCGCGGTAGAATTTCATTATGGATGATTCCTGATAGAGCAGACCATAGCCGTCGCCGGTTCTGAAGCGCACGCCGTTGTACTCGGGTGGATTATGTGATGCGGAAATATATGCTGCAGCCTTGAGCCTGTCCGCCCAGGTGATGTAACTCAGGACGGCAATGGGGATGATGCCGAAGCTTTGCACTTCGCATCCGGTGCTCAAAACCCCATCCAGAAATGCTTCTTGAAGGACGGGTCCGCTGGTGCGTGTATCCCTTCCCAGAGAGACCTTGCCGCCTCCGGCAAAGGAGCCGAAGGATTTGCCGACTTGCCGGACCAATTCCACCGTAAGATCGGTGTCATAGACACCTCTAACATCATAAGCCCTGAAGACTGTCACGGATTTCGCGTTGACTTGAGGACTTAAATTATTTTCCGCCACACCTGCTTGAACAATTTGGCTGGGGAGACTGGGAAACAGCGATGCCAGGCATAGCGATACTTGATATTATGATGTCTAGTGCGTGCGGGCTCCCGCGTGTGGGTGCATCGGTGCACGCATGGGTGCACGAACGGGTGTACGCGTGGGTTTGCGGCCTTGGGGGCCGGGAAAAAGAATGGCAGGAACGACAACGCTAATGTGCCGAATAAAAAGGATAGCTAATCCGCCGAAAGCCATTCATCACGAGAGACTCCGCCTTCCCGGAGAATCTCTGAGATGAGATTCGCACCGATCTCTCGCCGATGTTCATTCGGTATGCGCACAAAATTGTCGCCACAGACCATGTAGTCGTGATCCGAACCAGGAAATGGGCCTTCAAATCCTATTTTTTCAATCGTCGGATCAGCTTGGCCCTTGAAACCGGCACGATTCTACTCAATAACGCTCACCGGTTCAACTGATGCAGTTATTGTATGGCCGCCAATCGGTGGTATGGATCGTCCCATTCGCAGCCGGAGAGCTATCCAGCCTTCAATAACCGAGATAAGCTCCTTGCGGGCCTCCTCGACGGTCTTGCCCGCGGCCCAGGCACCAGGAAGCTCGGGCACTGAGACGAAGATAGGTTCCTCATCATCGATTGTCTTGTAGACCGCTTTTTCCAGTGCAGCCTCGATGTACTCGGAGAACATGTAGGGCTTTTATTAAGATGTAATGGAAATACATCTTGCGCTGGTGCCAAGCGGATCTGAAGCAGAGCGGAGGAAATAGAATGGGTCCTGGGGAATGCCTTCTGTGCAAAAGCAAGATGCGAGAAGGAACAACGGAATTTGTCGCAAGGGTCGGCGAACAGGTAGTCGTAATTAAAAACATCCCGGCATTCGTTTGTCCGAATTGCGATGAGGCTTACTACACCATAGATACTCAAAGAAAAATCGATCGCATCATGAAAGCATTTCATGAAGGGAAGTTGCTTGCCAAGCCACTTGCTGCAGGCGAAGTTGATCTGATGGCGACGGAGACCTGTCAGCCTGCTGCTCGTGCTGCAATTGAGGAGCTTTGAGACAGCAGGGATCAAGCAATTCTCTCTACTGAAATCGATTATTTGATTGAGTTTACGCGTCGCCCTCTGCCCGTCGGCGCGGGTTCCCGGCAGCGCCGCCACGCGGGCGCGTGCGTGCGCTCGTGCGGGCGAGCTGCCGCATGGGGGCGCGGGTGCACACATGGGTTTGCGGCCTTGGGGGACCGGGCTGAGGAAGGATGGAAAAGGACCAGGACTTTGATGTAAGAAGGCTTGAACTTATGTATCACTTCTTTTTTCGAAGGGATTTCATAAACTGAATGTATTCTTTCGGCGTGATTCCTGCATTCTCCAGGGATTCGATTGTTCTGGGATCGTTCAGCAGATTATTCAGGATTAGGGGAGTTGCATCATAGGCGTCGTCATGGTCATCGAAGTTTATTAATAAAACTACGTCTTTGACAATTGCATAAATAATAACAAATGGATCAACATGCACGCTGCGAAGTCCTCTTAGAGCATGGCGCTTTGGCTCTCCTATTTCGGGATTGATGCAAATCGCTTGCAGCTTCCTGATAACCCGCTCTTCCAATAATCCGTCTTTTTTAACAAGCTTTTTAAACTTTTTATCAAAATAGAATGTTGCTATGGTCTGGAAAGCCATAGTGGTCTACAAGTTGCGGAAGTGTTCTGCCAGCTCATACGCATTCTTTAGGCGAGTGCATCGTCCTTCTTTAAAGTCCGAAAGCCCCTTGATAATGCCTGTGGCAATATCATCCTCTTCGGATTCGGTATGAATAGGTTTTCCCTTGGGGACTTTCACTACAGCAGCCATGATAGTTCCTTGGCCTGTTAGACTATAAGGATTGCGAAAGGATTGCTACTCATTCCATTTAGCTCCATATGCCAAAGATGCAGGAGCCTGCGGGCTGCGCCGCCACGCGGGCGCGTGCCTCTCGCTCGTGCGGGCGGGCTCCCGCGTGGGGGCGCGGGCACACACGGAGTGGCGGCTATCCAGGTGCCAGGAGAATGAATGGCGGAAAGCAGGCGCACAGATAGGTATAAATAGGTATATTTACACTTAAAAAAATATGCGTCAGTCATATTGGGGCAAGAGAGGGCTCTAACATGAACACTAATTCAAAGATATCATCCAGATCAATCTTGTCCCGTACATGGATTTTCTTTGCTGCGACGTTTGGCTGGAGCTGGCTCATCTGGACACTGACGGTACTGCTGGGATTTGATCTGAGTACTACCTCTGGCCGAGAACTGCTATCTCTTGCCGCATCCGGCCCTGCGATAGCCGCCATTGGTCTTACCTATCTCACGCAGGACGAAATGGGCAGACGTGATTACTGGTTACGCATTATCGAACTGAGAAGGATCAGCGCCGGATGGTATCTGGTTATCTTTTTCCTTCCTCCTGCTCTCTTTGGCCTCGCTGCACTGCTGGATATCCTTTCGGGTGGAAGCGGAGGAATATGGGGAAAGCAAGTAGAGCAATTTTCCGCGATTCCAATTTATCTGATTATAACCCTATTTCTCGCCCCTTTCCTCGAGGAATTAGGCTGGCGCGGCTACGCTCTGGACCGGCTGCAATTGAGATGGAGTGCTTTGGTTTCTAGCATGATCTTGGGCATTGCCTGGGCAATATGGCACCTGCCTGTCTTCTTTATGAAAGGTACCTACCAGTACAATCTGGGAGTCGGATCGCCGGCGTTCTGGACGTACATGATAAGCATCGTTCCCATGACGATTCTATTCACATGGATCTTCAACAACAATAACCGCAGCACATTATCAGCGATATTGTTGCATGTAATGTTCAATTGCACAGCTGAGATGTTCTCCCTGACAGAGCGGGCGTATACCTATTTTGTTGTATTGGAGTTTGTGGCAGTGATAGCCATTACCATGATTTGGGGAGCGAGGACACTGACGCGCCGGGATTGCACCATCTAGCCCATTGTCCGCAAATGTCTGCTAATTTAGAGATGCATTGCGGCCTCGCTCCGGCAGGGACCGCCACGCGGGCGCGTGCGTGCGCTCGTGCGTGCGGGCTCTCGCATGTGGGCCGCCTGGGCGCGTGGGCACGCGTGGGCTTGCAGCGTTGGGGGGCCGGGAGGAGGAAAGCGGAAAGAATGTTGATGCTGAGCCTCATTCTAACTTGCGCTCAAGCGCCGTGAGATCATTGCTCCGTATCAAAATTGATTCGACATCGGCCTCATTGGCATGTTGATGCATACCGGAATCGTCGGTGAACAATATCGCATCTTCTTTCTTGGCCAATGAGCTTGATCAAGGCAACGCATTTTTCGTGAGTTTGCAGCTCTCTGGAATAGGATTCTGCGGAAAGCGATCGAAGCGGTTTGAAGATACTCTTTACTAAAACAGACGTATCCAAAACAGCCCTAATCATAGTATCTTCTTGTCCGCGTCTCTTTCAGGACGGCATCGATATCTTCCCTGGCTTCCGGCTCGCCCAGCTCATCGAGAAGATCGCTAAAGCTCTCCTGGATGGTGATGCTGACCCGAGCATTATTGGGGAGATTCAGGTTCCCGAGAGGCTTGAGCACATTATTTTCATAAATGGCTTTTATTTTCATATTCGACACCTGGCCATCTTAGAGTGGATTAAAAGGTATATGGACCTGATCAATATTTAGAGCTACCGATGTTATCTTCCGAGACTCGCGGCGTCTGTTGTCCGCGGTCTTCCGCGTCGCCCTCTGCCCGTCGGCGCGCATTCCCGGCAGCGCTGCCACGCGGGTGCGTGCGTGCGCTCGGGCAGGGGGGGCGCGGGTGCCCGCGTGAGTTGGCCGCCCGGGGGGCGAGAGGAACGATAGCGTGCAGAGGAGCGCGGTGGGCAATAGCGCTCCCGAATTCCGGAGTCAGCGACTCAGTATTATCGCTCTGCTGATAACATTCATCACGAGAGATGCCGCCTCTCGAAGGATCTCCTCAATGAGATTTGCACCGATCTCTTGCTGATCTGATGATAGTTTGGCATGCGAATAAAAATAGTGAAAAAACAAGCAAACATGTTACTAGTTGTACATACTTGTTCGCAGTTTGCATCTTAGGAAATCGGACATAGCAAATAACCTCTGTTGAGTATCGAGACGAGCCTACTTTATATGCCTCGCTCTTTCCTATCCCTGATCTCATCAGCCAGATGCCCGAGCTTCCTCCACTTTTTCCTCTCGGCTGCCTGAAGCTCTGGATTTTTCTTTCTCTCAACTGCAAGTAGCTCCCTCTGGAGCTTCACATAGCTATCAAACCTGACCTGGGACAGTTTTCCTTCCTCAATTGCTATTTTGATCATACATCCTGGCTCAGTCTCGTGCCTGCAATCAGAAAATTTACATTGAGCAGCAAGCTCTTCAATATCCTGGAAAGTGCTCTGCAGACCTGCCCCTGCATCCCAGAGCTGCAGCTCTCTCATACCTGGATTATCGATGATAATCCCGCCTCTATCAAGCATTATCAGCTCCCTAACGGTTGTCGTATGCCTGCCCCGGCTATCATCTTCCCTGATCTCACTTACCTTCTGCCTCTCAAATCCTTCCAGGGCATTGATGAGTGTCGACTTTCCCACGCCCGATGAGCCGAGGAGCACCACTGTCTTGCCGTCCTGGATGTACTGTGAGAGAGCATCCATGCCTGCGCCCTCTGTAGCGCTGATCGCGTATACAGGCACATCTGGAGCAATTGCCTTCACATCTCCTATACCGCTGTCGGGATCTGCACAGATATCCGATTTGTTCAATATTATGACCGGATCCACATCACTCTGTTTGACAACCGCCAGGTACCTTTCCAGCCGCCTCAGGTTCAGGTCCCTATTGAGAGAGGTCATTATAAACGCCACATCGATGTTCGCGGCAATCACCTGCTCGCCTGTAGCCCGTCCTGCATCCTTCCTGGAGATCTTGTTCTTCCTGGGCAGTATGGCATGTATCGTGTTGGTGCCTGAGCTGTCCTTTGAAAGCGCCACCCAATCCCCTATGGCGGGATAGATGCCATTCTGGCGCTGCCTGCCTGATATCCTTGCCCTTATTTCCCCGCTTTTTGTATAGGCTTTGCAGCCGCTTTTGTTTACGTTCGATATCCTTCCAGGCTCATAGCTTGCAGCATACTCCTTGAATGATCTTCCGAAAAAAGGGTTCCAGCCAAGCTTTTTCAACACGAGATCCACGAGGCAACCTCCCTAGAACAATCTTTCTTCGATCTCTATACAGCTTCATCGAACTCGCTACTATATCTGGCAACTCCATGGATGTCAGATAAAGCGTTTTCATTCAAAATCAAAATCATAAAAGCCTCATCAGGAACTCCTTCCCACTGGCTGCGGATACCGCTATGTGACGCCAGCTCAAAGCCAAAGCGAGGATAGTATTCTGGATGCCCAAGCACGATGATGAAAGGCGAACTCTGGTTCTTGAGAATCTCTATGCCGGCTTGGACTAGCCGTGATCCAATACCTCGATGCTGAAATTCTGGCAGCACGGCCAGGGGACCCAGCCCCATGCCATCTAATGTCCTATCACCTTCAATCTTGACTGGACTGAAGACGATGTGACCTACAACCTGATCATCCTGGACTGCCACCAGAGAAAGAATGCCTGGGCAATTCTCGCGCAGCCTATCGACTAGATTTGCCTCGGGAGCCTGACCGAAGGTCTGCATGAAGGTTTTTTCGTTTAACTTCCTTATTTCTTCAATGTCCTCCGGTTTCTCTTCTCGAATACAGATCATGTTATACCTACCTTGAATTCAATTATACTGCCCAGTGCCAACGAAGTACAGTGTGCTGCCAGTATGCACTTGCACTTCTCTTGGGCACTTATCTATCTTTTTATGTGATCCCCTAACCTTAACCGAGCTGCGCTATATAGAATACAAAACCATAATATTCAGAATATCGCCTAAAGATGTCGATTTCTCTTTGATGATCATCCAATACCGCAAGAGCTTCAGGATGGCCTGCATATTTGCGTCTCAGCCTGGAGAGTTTTTCTTCCACTGGCGAATAGTAGCACCACCACGCAGATCCCGGAAGGACGAAGTGATCTATATTGCGATAGCCAACGCTCTGGATTATCCTCAGATTTCCTTCTATATCTTGCATACCTGGATATTCCTTAGCGAAATACTCTCTGACCTCACCAGGCGCTTCGGCCTTGAGCCAAGTCAGCTCTGATGCAACGAGATATCCGTTATCCTTCAGGAGGAGTCGCCATTGCTGGAATCCTTTTTCAAAGCCTATGATATAGATCGAGCCTTCAGACCAGATGGCATCAAATGTTCCGGCTTCAAAGTGCAGGTCGTGCATATCTCCCAGGTGGGGGATTATCCTATCTGCCAGCCCATTCTGCTGCGCTTCCCTTTTCAAGTCATTCAGGAACTGAGGATGGTTATCGACTGCTATTATCATTCCATCTGCCAAGCGGCCCAGATCTATGGTCTGCATGCCCGGTCCACAGCCAATATCCAGGATCTTGGGGCTAGAAGGCAGATCCTTGAGCATATCAAAGGCCCTTTTCGTAGATTGGAACTCTCCTGGGCCTTCTCTTGGATTGCCGCTGTGAATTTCCCAGAACAGATCCAACATCTCTTGTTCTTCCATCATTGGTCTTCTTCTGGAATTATCTTATTACATTTAAGTTTTCTCGTCCCTGAAGCTGCTTGCAACCCTGCAAAGGTTGGGCGTCACAAATGATGAATTCGCTCATTTCATGAGAGCGATTGGGCTGAGAGGGCAATAAGCCGCAAAATCTGGGAAATCTGGCACTTGTCGGCCGTTCACCGGCCACGCGCGCGTGTGCGTGCGCTCGTGCGGGCGGGCTCCCGAATGGGCGCGCGGGCACAAGTCGGTTTGCCGCCTGTTCGGCCTGTGAAGCTAGAAAAATTTGTTTGACAATCAGATGCCCTACGACGGAGCAACCGACATCCACGGCAAGATATTCTGGAAGGTTTCCAAAGAAGAGCATGACCAGATGATGGCTCGCATAAAGAAGGCTTTCGAAAAAAAGTAACGTCGATGTTGAGTTCGGAGAAAGCTTAAATAATTATGCCGCACTAATAACCCTAGAATCAAAGGCGTTTATCATGGTGTGCACTGATTGCGGAGTAAAGGCTGTAATGCCTCCAAGAGAAGCACCGGACGATAAGGATTTCATCGATGGGATAACGGAAGGTCTGGAGGACTTCTTGGAGGGACGCTGCAGACGCTTTAAGGATGCCGATGAATTGGAAGCATATTTGCTGAGCCTGTAGTTACTGATTCTTCTGATTCGTCATGGCATTTTCTCCGATTACTACCAGTCATTTTGATAAGCAATTTTCCAAGCTGACCAGAAAAAATGCTGTTTTCAAGGCCCAGGCAGCCAAGAAGATCAAGGGCATAGTGCTAAACCCTGAGATCGGAGTGCCAAAGACCCATAAATTGAGGGGCCTTCGCAGTTTGCATATCACGGAGCATTCTGTCGTAGTCTACATGATTTTCAAGGATCTTGTAATCTTTGTAGAGATCGATCATCATGACAAAGCATATAAAGCGGTTGAAGGACTGATCGAGCGCCTGGTCAAAGATGAGACGCTGCTTTCCATCCTGCGAAGAATGGGCGTAACGGACGACGAATTTATTCGGTTCTCGAAAGCACTTGGTCTGTGAAAGCAATAGTCTTGCCACACCGGGTTGCCGTCACCTCTGCCCGTCGGCGCGGGTTCCCGGCAGCGCCGCCACGCGGGCGCGTGCGTGCGCTCGTGTTGGCCGCCTGGGCGCGCGGGTGCACGCGTGGGTTTGCGGCCTAGGGGGGCCGGGAGGACGAAGGGCGGAAGGCTCACCAGAATTCCGTGACATGCGTATCTGCGCTCTCAATCGTGGGTATTGGGCGAGAGAAGGAATGCAAGAGGCTCATCCAGCATTTTCGTTCGTTGCCATGCGATCGATCTGCCTGCGATCAAAATGGAGCAATTCATGAGCCATGAACTCGCCCAAATTACTGGATAAATTTCTGAAGACTATATCTCTATTGCTAGTCTAATGTAAAGTCCATTATTTACAATTTTCAATCAAGAACAAATGCCTTGATTTGTACATCCTCACTCGAAAGATCGGATGCCTGTGCATCAAATTTTTTCCTTGCGTCTTCCAGAGAAATCTTTTGAGCATCTCCATATCTATAATCGTTTTTATCCCAACTATCGCAATTGAACCAACCTATCAGATATATTCCTTGGTGGCAGTTATTATTTTTTAAATATCTATCTTTAAGCTGAGATTGCATAGCTGAATCAAGTTCACGATTCCAACCGCCTTTTACTTCAATTATTGCGGATATGGTTTCAAAATAATTCGCGCCCTTCTTTAAAGCATCTACATGAATATCCGTTATTTCATCCCTACGAATCTTCACTTCCCTTCCTAGAATAATACCTCTTTTTCCTATGTCATTTGAAAGATGTCTTTTTACGTAATCCGACAATTCCTCTTCATAAATCGGATAGTATTTCTTATTTTTTCGATCATAGTCCCATATATCTCTTGATGCGGGTGTGTCATCATGAAGAGCTTTTTCAAGCCGATTAAGTGATTCTATCAGGACGTCAACTAGCTGGCTTCCACTATTAACAAGACGCTTTTCTTGATTATATATCAATTCAAGAATATAAGATGGTTCCACAGGGCTGAATGATTTAGTGCAATAGTTTTTAATTGCCTCATTTTGCATCCATTTTATAAAATCTAGCCCAGGCACTTCTTCAGCAATTCGATTGAACGATTGATATGCACCAAGTTCACTAAGACAACTAAGGATTGAATCTCTCCAGTCGCCGATACTTTCCCTCATTGTAACATAATGGGTTTTGTTCTCTTCCGGATCTTCACAAAATGGATATCGCCTGCAAAGCCAAATATATAAATCAGATAATTGATCTTCGTTGAGGCGGAGTTTAACCGCAACACTCCTTAGCCCTTGTTTTTTTTCGATAGCTATGAGGACTTCTGGTCCAAAACCGTTATCTTGCTTAAAGGCAGGCCAAATAGCAAGCCAACTAGCGTCCTTTGCATAAGATAGAAGTGTACTGGCGACAATAATTGCATTTTTGCGATCTTCTCCGAGGGTAGGTGGCGGAGAAATAATAAAGGATTCCGCATAGGTTTTGGCATCATTTATATCATGCTCTAATAACGGTCGCAGGAGATCGCACATGCATTCCAATTTTAGGCTCTGATCTTTTACTTTATCTAATAAATACATCTCAATCTTTTCATCCCAAATGTGGTCTATTTTAGATATTATAGATATTCGATCATAATTTACATTTTCTTTGTTTATAATGGTATTTAGGGTATTAATTATCTCCATTGGGGCATATTTATACGCCCTCTTTATCAGGTCTTTTTGACATTCGTCTTCTCCCAAATATGGATAGGCAATAATGACTGGTGACCATTTCATCCATATTTGAATTGGCAGATTCTCCAGGAATTCGGGGTCCTTCTGCAATAATAACTTCATTGCTCTATACCCTGCAAAAGCAGGACGGTAGATGTTATCATTTTCGATCCATTCGTATGAATCCAGACAATAATCAATCAAATATTTTTTTGCATCTTTGATAATTCTTAGTTTATCGGAAATTTCTGCAGATGCCCATCCGGGGAGCTGGGTCAAGTCCGCCTCCAATTCCCTTTGAGGCATCCTATTATGCATATCGAAAAGCATTCTATAATTCAATTGCCACCAGGCGTTATGATCTCCAGAATCGAATTCATCTAAGTAATTTGAAATACTCTTTTTCGGCGTGGTGTCCAAACTAATGGGTTTGCCACGCTGCCTTTCCAGCATTATCCTCTTCGAATAGCGTTCTTTCATCATTTCGGCTTGGGGCGAGTTTAAATCTATTGGTTTTATATAAGGTGATAGCAACTCATTTAGAATTGGATTGCGGCTGCATGCCTGCAAGATCAAACCTGAATGCTCGGACATCGCTTGAACATCAAAGACCTTATCAATTAACTCTGACCAAGATTTTTTAGAATTATCTTGCTCAGCGCTCTCCAGTTTTTTTATTAGCCAAGGTATATCATCTCTTAGGACCAGTGGCATATCTGAGTATGCAAGAGTGGATGAATCGCTCTTTGGGTCGGTAAACAATGGTACTAGAATTTCTAAAATACGATGCCGTTCTTTTTTCTCAAATTTAAATTCATTATTTTTAGACTTGTTCTCAATGACGATGTAATCTCTTTTTAGCCTTGAGAATATTGCCTTTGCATAGGCCTCTAATACATAAAAGGACTTAAGATGCAAATGAGCTTCCAAGAGTATCGAATCAATCAATTCTCTTAAGTAGGGACATGATAGCTCTTGTCTGGATCTTTGGCATTCAACCCAGTTTAGAGCTATTGGCAAATCTTCTTCCGAGAGCCCATCGACTAAACAATAAGTGATAAAATTGTAATACGATCCAAAAAGATAAATGTTTTTAGCATCGGTCAGAATTGAAAAGAGCTCTTTTGCAGTCATAAAATCAGGCCAGACGGCTTGAAGCCCAACTCCTTTTAATTCATCATCTGGATCGTCACCTGCATCATTTATTGCTAATGGTTTCATTTTCTTTTTTGTTTCATCGTCCCTTAGGTTAATTAACGCATGAGCTGCCCATGTTCGGACCATCAAATCATCTAGTGGGTCAAGGACAATACACAAAAGATCTTTCAGGAGCGATTTTAGCGCGCAAGCTTCAGCAATGGAAATCGCAATTTGCCGCACTATGATTTGTTTATCTTTATTAAAAATATATGGTTCAAGTTGCTTTGCCAAGTTCGGGTGATTTAATTTATTATATAAATGCATCAGGAGCGGATCAGTTAACTTGTTTTCTTCGTATAACTTTAACAAGTTGCCTACGAGAAGTGTTCGACATTTTTCATCAACGATTGATAAATCGCTAAATAATAGGATCTCTGGATTTGTCTTTAGAACTTCTTTAAAAATGGTCTCATTCATAATGCATAACCATGATGTCACTCCTTGCAGTTGTGGGACTACTCTGCCAATTGGATGATAAAGCAAACTTTTTATTTGATTTGAGGGTATATTATGATTAATCAAATACCAAGAAGCTAAAAACTCAGCATAGGTTTGATGAATCCAACCCATTCGATTTTCTCCTCTTGAGCTAAATAGACCTGCGAGATTCAGAGTTTCAATAACTACAGGTTCGATTACATCAAAATCACAGCCACCTGCAGATTCTTTTCCACCACATAGTGATTGAATTGTTACTTCGTTTTTATTATCATGAATGTAAATATTATTCAAGTTAATACAATTTTTCATTGAAAATATCATGATTGCGGCGATTCTTGCTGCAACAATCATTCGCTGATCTGCAGTGAACGTCCCTGTGCGTTGTGAGGCAATGCGATATTCGTTAGTTTCTGCACAAAGTATTTTACATCCTGTTAGATATAGCTCATCTTTTGTATAAGGAATATCTTTTTTTTCTAAATATGTATCTATTAAGAATTTTAAGGTAATTGGCTTAATGGCCAATGGCACAGCCTCTTTCCGTTCAATCAAGGATAAAAATATCTGCGGGTCCAATCCATTCGATTTGGCCGCTTCTTCAACATCTACTCGTCGAAGAGGCAATAATTCATAAACTTTGACCTGGTTATTATCCCAAATATTTCTTAATCCATGTTCCAATACTCTCAGTCTCTGCCAATCAGCCGTGCGGCAAGCTATGCGCAAATACAGGCGCTCATTATGGCAATCCTTCAATCTGCTGATCAATTTTGCAGCTAAATTATCTATCCTTAACAAGCATTCATCTAAACTATCTAAGAAAATATGAAGTGTATATCCCCTTCTATTCCATTCTTCAAAAATCTTGCTTTTAAACAGGTTTTCCGACAAATCAGTATCTGTGACAATTGAATTCAGATCCAACCTGAGAGTCCTTCCGCCAGCAGTTTCAATTTTAGCGTCAATGGATTTCGCTTCCGCATTCATTGCTGAGGTTTTTCCGATTCCTGGTTCGCCGAGAAGTATTAAACATCGGGTTTCGGAGATTGAATGAAATGGTACTATATCTGTGCATCTGTTCCCAAATGGGTCAAATTCGGCATCATATAAGTATCCTTCATCTGTTAATCTGTATTCCCCATCCCAAGGGCACCAAAAGCGTTTCCAAGAGTACATGTTTGATCCAATTATGCGGAGGTATTCGTGAAATATTCTATGATTCCAGATTGCTTGATAAGCCAATATCTAGTATTTCCAGGTTTCCCCTTTTTCTTAATGGGGATTTGATTAATTTAGTTATATACTTATTAATATCATCACATACAACTGCATCAAATCATTAATATGGATGTATTTATTTAAAAATATCGAACAAGTGACAATCCGAAAATGAATAAAGAAATCTTTCACGTTTAATCTCTTTTCATACCTTCTCATACTCCCGCAGCACAAATCCGATATTCGCCGCCATCTTCTCAAATAATTCCTTATAACCCCGTCCGCATCCTTCATGATTGGAGGTGAGTCGGGGCAATAGACGACCACAGATACGACAAGCACTTCATTTCAAGGCGCTCATCCTCAAGGCTTTCGGGTCTTCCCAAGCCTTCTGGCATGGCAATCGGGCCGGCGGCAAAGCGGGACACCGCCCCGGCCCTGCATCTCATCAAACAAAATCAAAACTGCAAATAAGTTTCAGGTGAATTATGAGACAAGTAGCCATCTACGGCAAAGGCGGCATCGGCAAGTCGACCACCACGCAAAATCTCACGGCAGCCCTGTCCACTATGGGCAAGAAGATCATGCAAATAGGCTGTGATCCGAAAGCGGATTCCGTGAAGATGCTCATGAACGGCAAAAGGCAGCCTTCCGTTCTGGACACACTCAGAAAAGAAGGCGAAGTAGAACTTGATGACGTGCTGAAGACCGGCTTTGGCGGCATCAAATGCGTCGAGTCCGGCGGCCCGGAGCCCGGCGTCGGCTGCGCCGGACGCGGCATCATCACCTCCATCGGGCTGCTGGAGAACCTGGGAGCCTACACGGACGACCTGGACTACGTCTTCTACGACGTCTTGGGCGACGTGGTCTGCGGCGGATTCGCCATGCCCATTCGTGAAGGAAAGGCCCAGGAGATCTACATCGTCGCCTCCGGCGAGATGATGGCCCTCTATGCAGCCAACAACATCTGCAAGGGCATCCAGAAGTTCGCCGAGTCGGGCGGAACGCGTCTTGGCGGCATCATCTGCAACTCCCGCAACGTCGACCGGGAAAAGGAGCTGGTGGGAGCCTTCGCCAAGAAGATCGGCAGCCAGATGATCCAGTTCGTCCCCAGAGACAACATCGTCCACCAGTCCGAGATCCACAAGCAGACGGTCATCCAGTACGCCCCGGACTCTGACCAGGCAAAGGCATACCTTGCGCTGGCCAAGGCCGTGGATGAAAACAAGATGTTCGTCATCCCGCAGCCGATGGAGTACGAGGAGCTGGAGCAGGTCATGATGGAATGGGGTGTTGTAGAATGAAGATGATCCGAGCCATCATCCGCCCCGAGGCTGTGGACAGGGTCGCTGACAACCTGGAGGCAGGCGGCTTCACCGCCCTAACCCGCATCGAGGTCTTCGGCAGAGGCAAGCAGAAGGGAATCAAGGTCGGCGACATGGTCTACGACAACCTTCCCAAAACCATGCTCATGATGGTCGTGGATGACGCCAAGCTGGAGGGAGCCGTCAAGATCATCGAGGACTCCGCCCGAACCGGGAACATCGGAGACGGCAAGATCTTCATTACCACCGTCGAGGAGGCATACACCATCCGAACCGGCGCGCGGGGGCTGTAAATGAAAGAAGTCCTGGCCATCATCCAGATGAACAGGATGGAGGCCACCAAGAACGCCCTCGACGTCATCGGCATCCCGGCCATCACCGCCTACAAGGTCACGGGCCGCGGCAAACAGAAGGGCCTGCAAATCCCACATCCGACACCCATCTCGCCCGCCTCGCCCCAAGAGCCGTCCGGCCGGAAGAGCATGAAATACATTCCCAAGAGGATGATCTCCGTAATGGTGGAAGACGAGTTCGTACCGGCAGTCGTGGCCGTCATCACCAAGGTCAACCGCACCGGCAACTTCGGCGACGGTCGCATCTTCGTCTGCCCCATTGAACAGTCCGTAAGAATTCGAACCGGAGAGAGAGGAAACGAGGCCATAACATGAGCGGAGTCGAAAGAGAGCCAGTTACAATTGCGGGCAGCAAAAAGGTGGTCGAGGGAATGCTGGAAGGTCTTCCCAAGAAGACCGGCAGCATTCGACGAAAGCACGTCGTGGTCAAAGACGCCTGCGAAATCGAGCAGAAGATCGAGGCCAACGACCGCACCATCCCCGGCATCCTCACCAACCGCGGCTGTGCCTATGCCGGTTCCAAAGGAGTGGTCTTCGGCCCGGTCAAAGACATCCTGCACATCACGCACGGCCCCATCGGCTGCGCCTACTTCACCTGGGGAATGCGCCGCAACCTCATGAGAGCGGAAGAGGGC
>Ga0074195_1003127_pt1 | contig 16355 bp, 15 predicted proteins | sample EPASupsiteHSE623_FD_64525 | JGI IMG/M metagenome (GOLD analysis project Ga0074195, IMG submission 64525) | Bioremediated contaminated groundwater from EPA Superfund site, New Mexico - Sample HSE6-23 | ecosystem: Environmental > Aquatic > Deep subsurface > Groundwater > Contaminated ...
GATGCCGGCACAGATTTACTTCGGAGAAACAAGGCAGTTGGAAAGCGCGGTCAGAGCAGGAGAGAATTTAACCTTAGCAAGAGCCTAGAACTGGTCTAGACAAACCCGACCACTTTAGCCGCCCGCATACTGAAAGAGATGCGTTAGCTTGAAGACTATAGGCTTTTGACGCCAACTTGCATTATTATCTTGCCAATAAAAAAAGCCTTAACAAATTATCACGAACCAGCAGACATCAGGATAACTCAGCAGGCATCAAAGCGTAGAACCGGGCACAAATTCGAACACTGTTTTAGACCGTACAGTGTTTAGGGGTTGCCGTCGAGTTACGGTTTCCGAAAAAGGTCTATTTTCGCTACTAAAATTTGCTTTATCCTCGCCGAGTATGTTATACTCATTATGCGGGGTAGAGCAGCCTGGTAGCTCGCAAGGCCCATAACCTTGAGGTCGCAGGTTCAAATCCTGCCCCCGCAACCAGATTCAAAAGATCCGAACCTGAGATTAGAAATATCAGGACCATGCCCTGGGCGCCAGCCCGGGGCTTTGTGTTTTAACATGCAATAAAACCTGTATGGTTATTTTCCTTGAAATTCGGATTAGGACTCTGATAAACTTATTAAGTTGGGGGTAATGGTTTAGGGGAAAAGAAGTCAACAAATCAACAACGTCCCCTATTGACCAAACGAGAAAGGTTTATTAAAACCGTCACCAACTATGCGCTCAATGGCGATGCTATTGCTGGGCTTGGTGATGCCAATGTTAAAAAATTATTTAAAGACTCAGAATTAGAAGCTTTGCGAGAACAAGTCCTTCGAGAAGTTATTCCGCGCCTTGCAGATATCCGTTACAAATGGGAAGGAGAATTTGAGTATGGTTCTCCAGAAGATCACTTGCAACCCTTAATTGACTCTTTCATGACCCTTAAGGAATGTTTCATGGATAATAAAGCTGTAGTCGAATCTATTGAGCAGGAAATTAATAATGCGAATGATTGGATCTCTGATAAAACAGAAGAAGAATCAGAAATAGAGCCTCGGGAAATAAATGCTGCGGAATCTGTTAATATCACAGAAGGGAAGCGAAGTGTTTTCGAGGATATAGATACTGAAGATTAACGCTGATATTTCTTCTGAATTGGGTAAAAATGATTTCTTAATGTCTAGAATATGAACCATAATTCCACCCTAATATGGCAATCATAATTCCTGATTCTGCTCTGGGCGACAGGGCCTATGGTATTAATGCGGGGGAGAAATATCTTCTCAAAAAACTTAAAGCTATTCTGCCGGACGATGTCCTGGTGTGGCACAATCCGGACCTGCCTAATCATTACCAGCCCGATGTTATAGCGTATGCGCCGCGCATCGGCATAATAGTGTTCGAGGTGAAAGACTGGAAATCCGACACTGTAAAAAGTATCGGCAAGGATTTTTGGGAGATAGAAACCGAAGGGCAGCGTAAAAAGGTAAAGTCTCCGCTTGAACAGGTGCGAAACTACTATTTTGAACTGGCCCAGGTGTTTAGTAAAAAGAAGGTTCTACTCAGGGATGGAGGCAGCTTTAAGGGTTCTTTTAAATTGCCCATAGCCCATGTGGTCGTTTTTACCAATTTGCACCGCAAGGAACTGCCGCGGGACGCGCAAGAATATCTGGATCCGAAGAAATATCTGTTCCGGGAAGACCTTGAGGCATTGAGCATGCCTTTATCTGGGACATCCCTGAAGCAATTCCTGACTCCGTTCTTTAGTCAGGCTTTTTGGCCGACTGAGCCTCTCACTGAGGACGAGCTGTGTCTTCTGCGCGGTGCCATTTACCCGGAGATAACTCTCACGAAGAGCACCAAGGCCGGACCGAAACAGATAATTCTTGACATTACGCAGGAACAGATGGCAAAAAAAGTGGATTCCGGCCATACCATAGTGCGCGGTATAGCGGGCAGTGGTAAATCGCTCGTTATCTGTGCTAAGGCCAAAATAATAGCGGAGACCCATCCGGGCTGGAAAACTCTGATAGTCTGCTTTAACAACAGTTTGAAGAGCCAGTTGGATTTCTATCTTAAACACCTGAACGACGTGTTCATTACAAAACCGGCTAAGCCCAACTGGGAGGTAGCCGCGTTCTATTCGTTTCTGTTCAAATTGAACAAGGACGTTGGGTACAAAGGGTTGCCGGAAAATATTTTTCACAATGAGGCGGGGAATAAAAGCGAAGATGATATCTGCGCTCTCGCCGGGGAGCATATGCAGAAAATGGCGGTTATGCCCGGCGCTCCCAGATATGACGCGCTGCTCATAGACGAAAGTCAGGATTTTCACCATTCTTGGCTAAAAGGCCTCCTGATGCTCTTAAAACCGGAAATTAATTTCGTGATACTGGCCGAGGACCCTAACCAGAAAATATATAAACGTAATTTCACCTATAAGGAAGCAGGACTGAATGTGTTAGGCCGTGTGCGCAAACTGCCGGTAGCATACCGCAGCACAAAAGAAATAATTCTGCCGGCTACGCAGTTAGTGCAGAACTCAAAGCCGGATGATTTCTTTAAGCAATATGTCGGTGAGGACAATTTTACTACGCTTTTCAAAGAGGCTAGCGGTACAGCACCGGAAATAGTGATAGTCCCCGGAGATAGGACAGGGGAATTCCTTTTAGCGAATATCACCAATGATGTTAAATGCGGCTTGGCTTATTCTGATATAGCCGTTATCTGCCCGCATAAATATCAGACTGAGCAGTGTTTTGGCTATTTATCCAAGAAGAATATCCCCGCGTACTGGCTTGTGAAAGACAGGGAATCCAAGAACAATTACGACGCTTCAATGAATAAGGTGGTTTTGACTACGGTTCATTCCGCTAAAGGCTTGGAATTCGAAAAAGTATACTTCGTCAATCTTGAGACCTTCCCGGTGGAATATCTGAACGAGCGTGAGAATGCCTCCATGATATATGTGGCGATGACCCGCGCGAAAAAACACCTGACCATCGTAAGCGGCAACATTACGCCAACTTTTTCACTTATAAAGGAAACAGTGCAGAATTATTGTGCTGATGAATAAGGTTGTCTAAGGAATACTGTGCCCCAATAATTATGATGCAGTTTCGTGAAATCTCTGATTCACATAGTATTCATACTCCAGAGCTCAAAGAACGGGATCAACATTCTGGTTCTTCAATGTATAATCACCACTATATCTGCTATGAAGGAGATATCGAACTAGCTTTTGTCTCACTAGAACTGTGGCCAGTTGATAACCCATTTGTTTTGTATGAGCTATTTGTCGCTAGAAAAGAACGGAACAAAGGAATTGGCACTAGCATTCTTCAGGAAATCGAGAAAATAGCCAAAGCAAAAGGCTATAGCCGTATTGTTCTTACTCCGAAACCTATAGACAAGAATTACGATAACTGCACACAACAGCAGATAGTACGCTGGTACGAAAAGCGTGGTTATAGTCGTGATTTAGAATTCGCGCGTCGGTTTGAAAAACATTTGTATTGATTTATTGAGGGATATTCCTCGATTTCTTAGTTGTTATGAATCCTCTTATTGAACAAATCCGCCTAATCAAGACAGGGACTGCTGCGGAGGTTAAGGCTGCGCAGAAATTAGTTGAGAAGTATTGGCATAGGTCCTGCCAGGAGCGGGAACTGCGCAGGGATTTTGAGGCGTTTAAGGCTGAAGCGGCGGATTTTGATGCTATCACGGACAGGGACCATAAGGCGTATTTTATAAATACGCTGAAGTGGGTGATCTGGGGTATGGGGTTGGAAAACTTTAAATTCTGGGAGAATTTCCTGATAAAATGCGTCCTGGACCAGGATGGGAAGATCCGGATGGCCGCCATCCGCGCAGCCGAGTATCTGTTGATTGAAATAGACGATTATCTTGAAAAGGGCTCTTATGTCCCTGCGGATTTTTCGGAGGAGAAAGCCCGCGTCGCCCGCGCTCTATACGCGCAACTGCTGATCCGGGTGGGGAAACTGATCGACGCGCATTATGAACCGCGATTCCGCCGCTGCAAATATCTGGACTCCCTGCCGGTCGGTATATATAAGAGCCTTCAGCAGTTCTACGACGCTTTGGTCCCAAGCGAACACTACGAAAGGGTTGCGCAGCGCTCAATCGCGGAAAACACTCCACCCACCCCCAGCTTCCCTCCGATATTCGGCCGCGCATAGGCAAATGTAGATTATTTATGACCGTACACACCGCGTGTGCAGCGCTAAATGGTGCACAAACAAAGCAAATATTTCATATTGCAATATGAAATATTCTCTCGCAATCAAGAGATTCCAGAACGGGCAATAGTTATGTTCACTTTAAGTGAATATTGACAAATAGTGAACATTTGTTATATGGGAAGGTGGCGTCCAACGACTTGCGAATCCCAATTTGGCGGGTTGATTCCTTGACAATCACTTTCGCCTTCCAGAAGGCTGTGTCTATTAACAAGTCTTAACCGTTTCTCCTATTAACTTTTTTATAGTGGCGGTATAAAATAGTTATTCAAGTTGAAGATCAGCGCGCTTGTGATGTGATTTATTCAATTGCCTCTTTCTGGCGCAGCCAGTGAGCGAAAATCGGGTCCACTACTTTCCAGCCGGCGGATGTTTTCTCCAGATAATCCATTTCAGGAAGTTTCTTTATAGCGGCCTGCACGCCGCCCAGTGAGCCAAGGTGATGCCGGCTAATATAGGTCGTGGCGAAAGGCGTTTTTGTGGGTTCCTTGGCGATAGAATGCAGGAGGGCGATCTGACGCGGACGGAGCGCCTGGAGCATGATTTCAAACAGCGGGGTTTCTTCGAGAAGCATCTGCTTCAAGCCTTCCTGCAGCGAGTCTTCGGTGACAGCGTCCTTCGAAACCTCATAAACGAAGTAGGACAGCTTTTGGATATAATAAGGATATCCGTCGGTCATGGCGTGTATCTTTGCCGCCAGGGGGGAGGGGCAGCTCTTGCCGTTCTGTTCGAACAAATCCGCAAGATATCCGGCCGTGTCCTCAACGGGAAGCGCCGGGAGAACATAATTAATGGCGCTCTTGTAGAATGGCCGTTTCTTGTCGTTGAACATGTCCATCAATATACGGCGTCTGCTGCCCACAAAGAAATATGAGACGTTTTGATGGTCCTGCATGTAGGAGCGCAGCGTGCCTTCGATGAATTTCGATTCTTTCAACTCGGTTATCTCCTGGAATTCGTCGAATGCGACGTTACAGGATATCTTGCCTGATTTAAGGAATTCGCCGAAACCTTTCAGTGTTTCTTCCAGTAATTGGCCGCCGGACTTTGATTTAGCCACTTCAACCGTAAAGGCCATGCCGGTTTCCGGATCCGGCTTCAGAACCGGACGCAGACTGGTGAATACTCTAGCGGCCTTCTCAAAAAGGGACTTTTCTTTGTATAGGACGGTGTATACGGCCCCGGCAAATCTGGCGGAGAACTCGTCAATGGAGGAGATGCCGAAGTAATCGATGTATATCGGAATGACTTTCTGTTTGGCGAGCGAGTTTTGAACGCGTTTGATGAGCGATGTTTTTCCGTAGCGACGCGGGGATGAAAGGACGACGTTCGTAAAATTGCCGGCATAGCGAATCAGGTCGCTCATTTCCTTCTCGCGGTCACAGAAGGGAACAGATAGCGGCAGAGCCTTCAAATGGAACGGATTTTTCATCTTTCCTCCGTGTTCCTGTTCGTAGTGAAACAGGATTATTGTACTGCAATTATTGAGGTACAATAATTGTATAGCATTTTGAGGCCAAATAGGTAAAGTGCCGGGTAATCAGTAGTCAGCCATTGTCATTTTTTTATGAAAATTCTCCTGGTTCTTCGACTTTTTGGGCCAAAAATGGGGAGTTTGAGTGCTTTTTGATAGGTTTTGGGATATCTGCAAAGGACATTGCGGGCCCCCCGCAACCATTTTCGGGACATACCAGGTCATCGGCGGGAAACTTCCGACGAGGCGTCTGAAGGCGCGGAATAGAGGCTGGATCATAAATGATCCGGCCTTTTTTCTTGGAGTGAATTTCGATTGGGGAGGAGGATTGGTTTCATACGCGATAAAAACGCAGGGGGGCAAAAAATAGCATTTTATTCGTTTCCGAATGGCACTTCATGAAACGGGCGCCGACCCCGCTGGCGTAGCTCAGGAGACTGCTCGCGGGCGCGTTCCGAAAGCCGGAGCTGAGGGAGCCGGAGGGAGATTATTTGCTAGAATCTCGGAGTGAGGGGATAAAAACGCGAGTAATGAAGAAAATAATTTTTTTCGCCGTTGTTCTTCCCATCTTGATAATGACGCCGGCGCCGCGCGCCGTCTTTGGCCAGCAGAATACGGAGGTCAATTACACCAACGCGCTGGCGAAATACCGCGACGGGGATCACGAGGGGGCCTTGAACGCCGTACGGGCGTACATCTCGCTGGATCCGGACAACACGACAAAAAAGCAGGTCGCCGTCAAGCTGCTTCTGGAAATGGCCGAAAACTGCCACCTTGAGAACAAGGACGCGCAGGCCCTGGCTTTCCTGAAAGAAGCCAGGTCCCACGAGGATAATAAACGGGTCAACGAACTTTACCGGACCGTACAGGAATCGCTCAATACCCCGCAGAGAGCAAACGCCGCGCAGGCAGCCGCTCCGGTTGAAGCGGCCCCCCGCGATGAATTTTCCATGAGCGCCTGGCTTAGCCGCCCGGAAACGGCCCGCCCCGAGGCCGCTCCTTCCGGGATCAAAAAACCGGAAAACCCCGGCCCGCCCACCGTCAAAGCAAAGAATCCTCCGCGGGCGCCGGCCATTGCCCCGCCGCCGAAGGCGTCCGTCGTCCCGCAAACAACCGCCGGCGCGGGAACCGGGCCCGCTCCGGGACTCCCGCAGACCGCGGCGCCGCCCATCACCGCTGCGGCGCCGGCGGGTTCGGTTCGGATCCTTTTGATCATCGCCGCGATGGTCTCCGGTCTGATCATATCGCTGGCGGGCGCGGCGTTTTTCTACCTGAGGCGGCTCCAACAGCGGCTGCTTCGGGAGTCTTCCATGAAAATTCAGGAAGCGTGGCAAAAATTACAGGAAGAAGAGACGAGGATCAGAGAAGAGCAGGAGCGCATGGCAAAGGCGCTGGGAGAAAAAATAGACCGGGAAAGGGAAAGAATAGACGCCGACGAGAGGCGGCGCCAGGAAGCCTGGGAGAGTAAAGAAAAGGCGCGCCTGGAGGCCTGGGAAAGGGCGGAAAAAGAACGCTTGCGCTCCGCGTCGGACGGGGAAAAGGAGCGCACTCCCGCTCCCGGCGGCGAAAAAACGGCCAAAGAGGAAAAAGCTCCGGCAAAAGAGTTAAAAGCCGCCGAAGAGATCTCCGAAAAACTTTTAATTATCGACGCCCAGGAAACCGCGAGGGAACTGACATATAAGAATCTCGCTTCACGGCTTTTGGCTTACAAGCGCTTCGCTTCCCAGCTTAAAAGCATTCACGAGTTGAACAAAGAAAACGCCATAGAGTCCATTAAGCCTCTTTTAAACGATCCCGACCCGAATGTCCGGGTCTATCTGGCGGGAACGCTGTCCCGTCTGCCGATACCCGAATTTGCCGCGGTCCTGCTCCAGCTCTGGAAGGACAGCGACGAGAATGTAAGGCGGGAATCATTGCGCGGTATTCATAATTTATGCCAGCGAAGCGACTTCACGGGTATTTTTTCCGGAGAACTCCGTACGCGGCTGCAACAGGTTGTCGAAGAGGAAAAGAACAGAACCGAATGGATCTTCTGAGAACTCCGGATATTGATATTCCCATGCGAAATTGATTGAATCTAACAGACTTTTTTTGGGGGGGGCAACATGGCTTCGGATGATCTGACAGGCGCGCACAAAACACCCCTGGTCCTGGTGGTGGACGACGACACGCGCGTGGTAGCGTTGCTGCGGGCGTTTCTGGACCTGTTCGACTGCGAATCCGCCGAGGCTTTTAACGGAGTGGACGCGCTTAAACTTGTCGCGGCGCGGCTGCCGCAGCTTATTCTGCTGGACATCAAAATGCCGGAAATGGACGGGATGGAAGTTCTCCGGCGGCTTAAGCGCAATCCGGAGACGAAGGAGATCCCGGTGCTGATACTGACCGGACAGCAGGAGAACCAGGATATAGAAGCGGCTTTTAACCTTGGCGCGGCCGACTACCTGATCAAACCGTTCATGCACTCACAGTTCGTCAAAGCCGTAGGGGAAACCCGGACCGCTTTCGGATACCCGCTGCGCCTTAGGACCAGATAGGAGCCTGTCCGACATAAGGTACGAGGGAAGGGATCGGAGCGGAAAACATGAAAAAGACATATCGGATAGGACTTGCCCTTGGCGCCGGCTGCGCGCTGGCTGTCTGGGCGTTCCCCGTTATCCGGTCCGAATATTCAAGCGCCGCGAAAGTTCCCGGTTTTCGCCGGAATCTCCCTTCGTCTTCGCGGACCGTGGCGGCTTTTGAACAAAAAGAATGGATACCGAAAACTATCGGCGCCATACCCGCAAAAACTCCGGGCGGCGCGCCCGCCGTCGGCAGCGAGATCATATTCAACAACGGCGTCAAACTGGAAACCGACCTTGTCGAGATCGATTACATCGGGCAGCTGCCCGCGGGCGATATGCCTTTTTTGATCCTGAGCGCGAGAGGCTGCGATCAATGCGACATGAACACCTCGATCTACCTCCTTCAGCCGACCCCGGAAGCGTTTAAGGACGCCGGGGGCGGAACCCGGTATACATATCCCGGAGAACTGACGGCGCTCGGGACGGAGGACGAGACTATCGGCGAATCAAGATTTTTTTGGGGAAAGTGCCTTGCGGATCGACAGGAATCGGCGGTTTGGTTCGCCAGGGACAAAACCGGCTCCGGCGGATGGGAAAACAGCGTTTACGCCGCCGGGGCGGTTGACGGCAAGTTGACGGGTAAAACTTTTTCCAAGCCGCTTCCTCCGATAGAAGACACGCTCAAGCTGGTAGAAAAGAACCAGTGCCGGGAATTGCCCGGAACTATCGGACCCGAGGAACCGTAATCCGCGCGGCTTATCCGGCTTTGCCGCCGCACGCGGAGAACCGCGCCGGGGACAGAGCGAAAGACGGGAGCCGTAAAACCGCCTCCCGTCCGCTCCCGGACCGGAATTCCGAATTCTTTACAGGCCGAATTCGTGCACCAGGTATACCGTCACTTTGGACGAGCCCTCGGCGACGGAGAATTTCACCGATTCCCATCTCGGATGGCTGCTGAGCTTTTTCACATTGAGCATTGAAAAGCCCACCGGTTCTTCCGGTATGCCGAACATGCCGGTATCCAGCTTCCCGTTGCCGTTCTCGTCGTGATACGCGGTGAGAGAGTACTCTCCCGGCTTCAGGCCGGTTATTTTGTATGTCCGGCTGGCTCCGCCGCTGCTTATGAGCGCGGCGGGGATATCCTTATATCCCGCATCCTGCTGCTTGTGGCAGGCCGCGCTGTCGCATATGGAAAGGATGGCCGAGGCCCCCGATGACTTGAACCCGGTCACGGTCACCGTCAATTCCGAACCGGCCTTGCCCTTCGCCGCCGCGGGAACGACCACCGCGGAGATCTCGGCTCCGGAAGGCATCCGCAGGCCCCCGTCCCACGCGAAAGCCGGAGATACCGCCAATCCCGCGAGTATCAACGCAACTGTTTTCATTTTTCTCTCCTCCGCCGCTTGACATTTATCCTGAAATCGTGCGGATGCGGAGACGCCTCTCCCGCAAAACGCGCCGGCTTCCTTAACCACGAAACGCTTATAGTCTAGCGAAAACGGCGAATCCCGCCATGAGACTAAAGGGCAGGTTCCGCCGGTCTTTTGGACCAGATAAGTTATGGGTATCGAGGTTCTTATCGTCCGTTACTGCCCGGAAGAACCGTATTTCAGTTCGAAGAGGCGGTCGGAGGCGAGTTTTTTTATTTCTTCCGAAAATTTGGGGTTCTCCCGCATCGCCGCCTGGAAATCATCCGAACGGAGCATAAAGACCCTGGAGGCGGTTTCGCAGGCGACGGTGGCGCTGCGCGGCGCCCGGTTCACAAGGGCCATCTCTCCGAAGAAATCGCCGTCCTTTAACTCCGCTATCTTTCTGGAGAAGAGGAACGCTTCCCTGACGCTCACCTTGAGCCGCCCCGAGAGCACGGCATAAAAGGCGTCGCCGGCCCCGCCCTGGCGGAATACTTTGTCGCCCGGAGCGAATTCATAAAACTCCACACGGGAGAGTATGGTTTCCATTACCCCGATGTTCATCATGGAAGCGAAAAGATTTATGTCCCTGGTTATACGCACGAAATCGACTTTCCCGGCGTCGTCCATCTGTAATTTTTTCATTTTTTCGGCCCCTCCGCCCGCGTTACGGATGATTCTAGCAAAAACCGGCCGAAACTGTGCGGGGATTCGCGCGAGCCGCCGTCAGGAGGGGAGATATTCCGGCACGCGTTCGGAGCCGGCCTCTACGGAAGCCGCGGGGCTCCGGGTCAGATCGAGCATCGCGGCGACAAGTTCCAGGAAGCCGGCCAGTTCTATGACCTTGGGCTTCAACAACCTGCCTTCCGTAGTTTCCAGAACGCGCTCATGAACCATAAAGATCCCGTCCGATAAGACAGCATACCCGGCCCGGCATTTTATTTTTGTTGCGTACAAGCGGCTTTTTTGTGGCCGCCGCGGGGCGCGGGGGATGGCATGACCGGACGGTTTTTATATAATGCCTTTACTCCGCGGCGGGCTCGCGGCGGGGATCGGCGGAGAACTATGCTTCTTTGGTACTGGTATCTGATAGCGGTCTCGGCCCTGTCCTTCGCGGGGTATATAACCCCGGAACTTTTTCCGACCCTGGCGCTGGCCGCGGCCGCGCACCTGTTATCCCGCTTCCCGGTCTCAAAAAGTCCCCGGCACGATGTATTAAAAACGGCAGCGGTCGCGGCCGCCGCCCTGGCCCTGCTCTGGCGCCTGTCATATCTGCCGCCGCCCGGGACCGTCCTGGCCATGGCCGAGAAAACCGCCATGAGGCCGTCGCCGAGATTCGTCCTGGAATTTCTGGAACAATCGCTGGATCCGCTGATGCTGGCGGGCGGCGCCGTTCTTTTCGCGGCTGCTCTGTATCTCGGCCGCAAAAGACCCCGCGCCCTGGCCGCTGCGGCCTATCTGATCTTTTTTTCCGCCTGGCTGGCGCTGCCGGGACAAAAGACCGCGCCCGAAGGAACGCGGCTCGCGGAAGCCTTCTATGAGGGAGAGCGGGGGAAGGCCGTTAAGTTCTCCCGGCCGGAGAGCGGTTCTCCGGCGTTCGACCTCGTCATACTGCACATCTGCTCCCTGTCCTGGCAGGATATGCGGGACGCGGGTTTCGACAGCTCTCCGTTCTTTTCGAAATTCGACTATGTGCTGACCGGGTTCAACTCCGCCTCCACCTACAGCGGGGATTCCGCGATCCGCCTGCTGAAATCTCCCTGCGGACAATTGCCTCCTTCGCGGCTCTACTCCGATTCTCCCGACGGCTGCTACCTTATGGAGGAACTGCGCAGAAGCGGTTTCCGCACCTACACCATGCTCAGCCATAACGGCGCCTATGGCGGGTTTTCCGGGACCCTTCAGAAATACGGACGCGCCGACGCGCCCATAGGCGTGGATGACCTCCCGCCGGTCTACCGGATGTTCGACGGCACCGTTCTTCACGCCGACAGCGCGGCCCTGCTGAAATTCTGGGAGCTGCGCGAACGCTCCGGAGAGCCCAGGGCCGCCTTGTATTACAACACGGCCAATCTTCATATCGGGACCCATCGGCCCGGCGCGCCGCGGCGGCCGGAGGACGCGGACTCCTACCGTCAAAGGCTGGCGGAAATGACGGAAGACATGGAGGAATTCTTTGCCGCGATCGAACGCTCCGGCCGCAAAGCTGTCGTTATCTTCGCGGGGGAGCACGGGGCGGCCCTCTCCGGGACCAGAATGCAGCCGAAAGGCGTCCGTGAAATACCCCTGCCCCGGATAGCCCTGGTGCCGGCGGCCGTTAAAGTTATAGGCGGACGGCGGGGCGGAGCCGGGGCAAAACCTTTGACGATCTCAAAACCCGCGGGCGGCATGGCCCTGGCGTGGCTGATAGCGGAGCTCCTGCGCCGCAGCCCCTATGATCGAAACGCCCGCTCCGCGGAAACTGTAGCGGCGGAACTGCCCGGCACCGGTTTTATGGCCGATAACGGCGCCGCGGCCGTCATGGAGAACGGCGGCGGCTATCTGTTCAGGTTGAACTGGAAGGGCGGGGGGAAATGGTTCCGCATGCCGGAGCGCTCCGGCATGCGCCCCTGAGCCTTTACGGCTCTCCCGGTTAAAAATGCTAAACTATACCCGCCAGACAGCTGTAGGCGGAATCTTACTGCGTATAACGGAGAAACCAATGAAAATATTTATCACCCTTGCCGCGGCGGCCATGCTCGCGGCGCCGGCCATGGCGGCGGAAACCGGCGACAAAAAACAGACGGTCAACGAAGAACCGGCCGCCGCAGCCCCGGAAAAAGCGGCCGCCCCCGAAACGGCCGCCCCGTCCGCGGCCGCGGAAACGCCCGCGCCGCCCGCGGAACCGGAAAAAGCGGCCCCGGCGCTCCCGCCCTCCTGTCCCAACTGCTTCGAGCCGCTTACGGCCGGGTACGCGGGCATCATGGACGATCTTAAAGCCTGGACCGCCGGCATGGCGACCCAGGCCGCCGACCTGGACCGCGCCCTTTACGATCTACAGCAGAAGATCAACGCGAAGGAAGGCGAGATAGAGAGCGCGAACCAGGGCACGGACAAAAAAGCGAAGAAGGCGGCCGTTAAAAGCCTGACCAAAGAGCGGAAGGCCCTGGTTAAGGAATACGGCGCGGCCAATAGCAGGAAATCCGCGTTCTATAAACAATTCTCGAAAGAACTGGGGAAAAAAGTGGAAGCCTATAACGAGACCGTTTCCGGGAAACTGAAGGAAGCCCAGAGCGCCGCGTCGCTGCAGTAAACACGCCCGCGCCGGGACCCGGATCCAGGCGGCATCTATGAAAGAAGCCATCCTCAAAGGCTATCACGGGATCAAGCGGCCGTTCCGCTATCTCAACACCTTCATCGGCGACGCCGGAGTGGCCGCCATACACCCAAGCTCCAGGTTCCTGGTGGCGCGCGTGGCGAAAGCGGTGGAACAGTCCCGGCCGCGCCTGGTGGTGGAATTCGGGGCGGCCGAAGGCGTGATGACGAGAAGGCTGCTGAAGGCCCTGCCGCATGACGGCAGGCTGGTGGCCGTGGAAAGGAACAGAGATTTTTACGACAAGCTCGCCCAGATACGGGACGACCGGCTTGTGGCCGTGAGCGGCGACGCCCGGGAAGTGAGAAAGATACTGAAGGACTTGGGCGTGACGGCGGCGGACTGCTTCGTCTCCGGCATACCGTTCAGCTTCCTTTCTCCCGAGGAACGCACCGCGCTTCTCCGCGAGATCCATTCCCTGCTGCCGGCGGGGGGCAGGTTCGTGGCTTATCAGTGCACCACGCATCTGATACCCCTTCTGCGCCGCCGTTTCGCCCGCCTGAAAACAGAACTGGAGCTGCGCAACATGCCTCCCCATTTCGTTTTTACCGCCATAAAATAACCGCGCCGGTCCGGCGCCGATCCTCATGAAAGATCAAAACGGAGTCTCGCGGCAGGAAGACCCGGAACGCAGGTTCGACCGCCTGCTGCGGCTGGTCGGCCCGGAAGGGCTGGCCAGGCTGCGCGGGGCGCATGTGATGGTGATAGGCTGCGGCGGCGTGGGCTCCTGGGCGGCCGAAGGCGCCGCCAGATCGGCGGTAGGCCGGCTGACCATCGTCGATTTCGACACCGTCTGCATCAGGAATTTCAACCGGCAGCTTCAGGCCCTGAGCGGGACCGTGGGGAAGCCGAAGGCGCCGCTGCTGGCCGAACGCCTGCGGCTCGTGAACCCGGAAGCGCGGGTGGACGCCGTGGACGGGGAGTTCAGCGAGGAGACCTGCCCCGGCATCATGAAAGAGCGGCCGGATTTCGTCATAGACGCCATCGACCACATCACTTCGAAATGTTTCCTGATAAATTATTGCCGCTCGGAAAAAATACCCCTGGTGGTCTCCACCGGTTCCGGAGGCCGGATGGACCCGTCGCGGATCCGGGTCATGGACCTGGGGAAGACCGAGATGGACCCGCTGGCCCGGGCCGTGCGGAAGATACTCCGTGACAAATACGGTTTTCCGAAGAAGGGGGCTTTCGGCGTGCGCGCGGTATGCACGCTGGAAGAGGCGCTGAAGCCGCACGACGGAGCGGGGAGCTCGGACTGCAAGGCCGGCTGCCTCTGTCCGCAGGGGGAGAACGACTTTCAGAGCTGCACCAGGAAAAGCGTGGTGCTGGGCACGGCCTGCTTCGTCACCGCGGCCTTCGGCATGGCCTGCGCCGCCGAAGCCGTAAAGCACATAGCCTCCGGCGCCTCCGCATAGGCCAAAAGCAGGCGTGTCCCAAGAAAATTGGGCTTACCATTGGAGAAACGGCGAAACGGACATGATCTCAGCTTTGGGCGTAAGCGCCCCCTGCCCGCCTGCGTCTTCGCTCATGGCGTAATTTTCCCCGCCCGGCGGGACCGCCGTCTTCCCTGCGGATTATCCGGCGCCTGCGGAACGCGGCCGAAAGGCAAAGCTTTCGACCTTGAACGATCCTCGGCGCCCGCAGAGCGGTTCCCGGATAATCCTTGTTCAGCCGGCTAAATTCCGCAAATCGCTCTTCCGCAGGCGGGCAGGGTGCGCCGATAATGTCGTTTGGGACAGCATGCCTCCTGCCGGACCGGCGCGGGTGACGGCGGAGCCGGGTTAGCGAAACCGTCCGGAGGCCGAGCATACGGAGCGCGGGGTGGCCAGCAGGCCACTGGGCCCGCCCGAGGAACGGAAGGGCGGGCACGGTGTGTCCCGACCCTGGTTTCGCGTTCCGGTCCGCCGGCAGGCCCTGCGCCATTTATTGACCAGCTGGACTTTCTTAGATAGCCCTGGGCCAAAAGACCCGCGAAAAATCCGCCAAAAAACCGGGGCTGACACGGACTTTGGGGCCTGTCGTCCCCGCCGGGCGGTTTGGTAGACTCAAAGCATGGACAAAATCCTGCTTTTTGCGGCGGTTCTTCTGCTGCCGTTCGCGCCCGTCTCCGCGGAGAACCGCGGTCCCTTATCCCCGGCTTTGCGCCAGCTGGCCGCTGGAAAAGCCCTTCCAAAAACGGCCAGCCCGGACAGGCCGAAAACCCCTGGCGGCGGCGTCATAACCCTGTACGTCTATCCTCCCAGCAATACCATAGACTGGTCCACTCCCAAGACCGCGCTGAACACTTTCATACCCACGCTCGCGGCCGAGGCGCTGGACTCCGGGCCGGAAGTGGAGGTGACCTCCTCGTTCGGCGAAACCGCCGCCGTCTCCGTCAATTACAGGTCCTCCATGGGCCACACCATAGCCCATGTCGGCTGCGTTCTTCCCGGCGGGAAGGAATACGACTCCTGGACCAGTTTCTCCGGGCAGGATTTCCGCGAGGTGGACAAAGGGCTGGTCTTCGACAAAAAAGTCGGGCTCGGCGCGCTGTTCCACGATTACATAGACGGCCATATCATCAGCGGCGCCGAGAACACCGCCCGCCTGTTCTACTATAAAGGAAAGAACGGAAAAACCCCGCGCTATCTGAGCCAGCGCATAGACGCCGCCGCCTGCGGCAGGGTGCGGGATATGGTGGAATTTTTCAAAAGCTTCCACTATCCGAAGGATTCAACGCTTCAGGACCTGCAGAAAAGGCCTCCGCACCGGGTGCTTTACTTTACCAGCAATCTCGATCCCTACGAAAGCTACCGGAAAAGGACGGCCACCGGCAAGGGAAGGGTCGGCGGCGGCTGCGCGCCCTACGGCCTGGCCCTGCTCAAAGCGGCGGGGAAATACGACAAGGCCCTGGACCCGGCATTTACGCTCAGACTGCGGATCTCGGAGAGGCTGATAGGCGGGATACCGGACGGCGGCGGCGGGACACGGACCGTAACGCTCGCCGACCTCCTGGGCCCGCTGGGCGACAGCTGGACCTGGCCCGGCTACAGGAACAGGGAGTTCCGGAATTACGACCCGTACAAGATCTGGAAGTTCATCGGAGAAGCGCGTTCATGCCTGTTATCGGCGCGCGGCTGCGGCCCGGAAGCCGGGGAATGGCTGGCCCGCAACAAAGGCCTTGTGGCCGCCGGAGAACCGCTGGAACTCGACAACACCGTCTCAAAAGTCAGGATAGACGGCATAGCTGTGAAATAACGGCTCACTCCATATCGTTAAGATTTATGTGGCAGTAGCCGCCTGTGTTCTTGTCCAGGTAATCCTGGTGGTATTCCTCGGCCT
>Ga0074195_1003129_pt1 | contig 16354 bp, 16 predicted proteins | sample EPASupsiteHSE623_FD_64525 | JGI IMG/M metagenome (GOLD analysis project Ga0074195, IMG submission 64525) | Bioremediated contaminated groundwater from EPA Superfund site, New Mexico - Sample HSE6-23 | ecosystem: Environmental > Aquatic > Deep subsurface > Groundwater > Contaminated ...
TCCTCAGCGACGAGATTATCGAGCAGCTGCTGGAAGAGAACGTTAAGATTGGTGTTGACTACATCGCCTTCCCGCTGGGTAACTTCACCCAGGTTGTGCATGCTGCCAACTACGCTCTCCGCGCCGGGATGATGTTCGGTGGTATCCCTGCCGGTAACCGTAACGCCCAGAGAGATTACCAGCGTCGTCGTGTACTGGCATTCATCCTGTACCTCGGCGAGCACGACTTTGTTAAGGATGCTGCCTGCGCAGGCGCCATCTGGACCGGTTTCCCCGTTATCACCGACCAGCCGATGGCCGAAGACGAGCAAATTCCTGACTGGTTCATCTCCGAACCCGATTATGACAAGATTATTCAGCTCGCTCTTGAAGTTCGGGGCATCAAGCTCACTAACATTGAAATCGATATTCCCATCAACCACGGTCCTGCCTTCGAAGGTGAGACTGTACGTAAGGGCGATATGTTTGTCGAGTTCGGCGGTGGCCGTACTCCCGGTTTCGAGCTGGTTGAAATGGTTGGCGATGATATCGAAGACGGTAAGATTACCATTACCGGTCCTGACCTTGACAGTTTACCCGCAGAAGGCGGCAGGCTGCCTCTCGGTACCCACATCAAGATCTATGGCCGTAAAATGCAGTCCGACTTCGAGCCTGTTCTCGAGCGCCGTATCCACTACTTTACCAACTACGGCGAAGGCCTGTGGCACGTAGCCCAGCGTGACCTCTGCTGGCTGCGCTTCACCAAAGACGCTGTAGGTAAAGGATTTAAGATGGAACACCTTGGCAAACTGCTCTATGCCAAGTTTAAGGCTGAGTTCCCCGCTATTGTTGACCGGGTTGAAATTGAATTAATTACTGATGAGGCTGAATGTATCAAGCGCCGCGAATATGCCCGTGAGAAATATAGCGCCCGTGATGCCCGCCTCCGTGAACTTACCGATGAAGGTGTAGAAGATTTCTACTCCTGCACCCTGTGCCAGTCCTTCGCTCCGACCCACGTTTGCGTGGTTGCTCCTGAGCGGGTAGGCCTGTGTGGCGCGGTTAGCTGGCTGGATGCCAAAGCAGCTTATGAAATTAACCCCCTCGGCGCCAACGTGCCGATCCCCAAAGGCGAGTGCATCGATGAAGTAAAAGGCCAATGGAAGGCCTTCAACGAATTCATTTACAACAACTCCCAGCGCAACACCGAAATGGTTAACTTCTATACCCTGATGGACAGCCCGATGACTTCCTGCGGCTGCTTCGAGGTTATCATGACCATGGTTCCGGAAGCTAACGGCGTAATGGTTGTTAACCGTGAACACTCCGGTTTGACTCCCTGCGGCATGAACTTCTCCACCCTGGCCGGTACCTGCGGCGGTGGAGCTCAGATGCCTGGATTCATGGGTATTGGTAAAGCCTACTTCGGTTCCCGGAAATTCATCAAGGCCGATGGCGGTCTGGGTCGTCTGGTATGGATGCCGAAGGCCCTCAAGGAATCCCTGCGCACTATCCTGGAAGAAAGAGCGGAAGAAGACGGTCTCGGTAAGGACTTCGTAGACAAGATCGCTGACGAAACTGTCGGCACAACCGGTGATGACATCCTGCCGTTCCTGGAAGAAAAAGGCCACCCGGCTCTGACTATGGATCCGTTAATGTAATTTAATTTTTGTTGTGTTTGTGTTTAAATACTTGGTTGATGCGGCTGTCAGTTGACGGCTGCATCAATCAAGTTTATTTAAAAATCCAGTACATAGAAGGAAAGGAGATTGGAGAATGGGTTTAACAGGTTTAGAGATTTTTAAACAACTGCCCAAAAAGAATTGTAAAGAGTGTGGTCAGCCGACATGTCTGGCATTTGCCATGCAGTTGGCTGCAGGTAAGGCGGGTTTAGATGCCTGCCCTTACGTTAGTGATGCTGCACGTGAGGCATTGGATTCCGCTTCGGCTCCACCGGTAGCACTGATTAAGATAGGTGCTGGTGACAAGGCGTTTCAACTCGGTAACGAAACCGTTCTCTTCCGTCATGACAAGAGATTTGAACATCCATCGGGAATCGCTATTCAGGTCAGTGACAACGAGGATGTCAAAGCTAAAGTGGAAAAAATTAACAAGCTGGTCTTCGACCGCGTAGGTCAGGTTCATGAAGTAAACCTGGTAGCTGTAACCAACGATTCCGGAGATGCTGCCAAGTTTGCCGAGGCTGTTAAAACAGCTCAGGACAATACTGCTTATCCCCTGCTGCTTATTGCCGGCGCAGCTGCTATGGAAAAAGGACTCGAAGTGGCCGGCGCCAACAAGCCGGTTGTTTATGCCGCCGACGACAGCAATTATGAAGCTATGGTCAACCTGGCCAAGAAATATGAAGCTCCTCTCGTCGTTAAGGGCAGCGACCTTAACAGCCTTGCTGATTTAGTAGCGAAAATCGTGGCTCTCGGATATAAGAACCTGATTCTTGATTCCGGCGCCCGCGAACTGTCCAAGGTAATCGGTGACCAGACCCAGATCCGGAGGCAGGCTCTGAAGCTGTTCCGTCCTTTCGGATATCCGACCATCGCCTTTGCCACCAACGATGATTCTATTACAGAGTCACTGTATGCCAGCGCATTTGTGGCCAAGTATGCCGGTATCGTTGTTGTCAAGAGCGCCGAACCCCAATACATACTGCCCATTATCACACTTCGTCTCAACGTATACACCGACCCGCAGAAACCGATTGCCGTTGAGTCCAAGATTTACGAACTCCTTAATCCGGGTCCGGATGCTCCGGTTCTCGTTACCACCAACTTCTCACTCAGTTATTTCTGTGTTGCCGGCGATACCGAGGGCGCACGCCAACCGGCTTATATCATAACGGTTGACACAGACGGTATTTCCGTGCTTACCGCCTGGGCTGCAGGTAAGTTCACACCGGAAACTATCGCTGATACTGTCAAAAAATTGGGCGTTATGGATAAGGTTAACCACAAGAAGCTCGTTATCCCTGGCGGGGTAGCTGTTCTGAGTGGTAAAACCGCCGAGTTGACCGGTCTGGAAATAATCGTAGGTCCTCGTGAGTCTGCAGGTCTGCCTTCCTTCTTCAAGAAGGTTTGGAACCAGTAAATTACAGAATAAAGTGAGAATAACGAAAGGAGCGGAAGAAGTAAATGGCTGTTACTATTATTAAAGAAAGATGGACCAGTAAAGTGGCTGAAGAAGCTTTCGGTCTTGCTGGTATAAAAGCTGGAGGGGAATCTACTCTGCCCTTCCTGCAGTTTGAAGGTGAAGTGCCGAACCGTGCAGTTACAGCTCTGGAAGTGTTCGATATGGAACCCGAAGATTATCCTGCTATGCTTAAAGAAGCCTTTGCAGGGGTTATGAACGATCCTGTAGCATGGGCTAAGAAAGCTGTAGAATACGGTGCTGATATGGTGGCTCTCCGTCTGATGAGCGCTCATCCGGACTGGAAAGGCGCTTCTGCCGACGAAGTTGCCGCTACAGCTAAAGCTGTTGCCGACGCTATCAGTGTTCCCCTGATTGTCATCGGTACCGGCATTGAGGAAAAAGATGGGGAAATCCTCCCTGTAGTTGCTGAGAAACTGGAGGGCAAGAAAGCCCTGATCGGCTGCGTGACCGCTAACAATTATAAATCCATCACCGCTGCTGCCAATGGTTACGGACATAACCTGATCGCTTCCTCACCGCTTGACATCAACCTCTGCAAGCAGCTGAACATTCTGATTAACGAAATGGGTCTTCCTCTTGACAGGATCGCCTTTGACCCGCTGGTTGGCGCCCTCGGTTACGGTATTGAATACGCTTACTCCATCATGGAACGCGCCCGCATTGGAGCCCTTACGGGTGACAAGACCCTGGCCACCCCGATTGTTTGCTTTGTAGGTCAGGAAGCATGGAAAGCCAAAGAAGCAAAAGACCCGGATGTTGCTGAGTGGGGTCCGCAAGGCGACCGCGCTATCCTGTGGGAAACTACAACTGCCACAACATTCGCCATCGCCGGCGGCAACATCTTCATCATGAGGCACCCGGAATCTGTTAAGAGATTCAATGCCTTTATTGCTGAGGCCATGAAGTCCAATGCTTATTAATCTGAGGAAATAAAAAGAAAAAATAGGCTGTGTATAGCCATATTAAGGGAGGTTAGTTAATGTTCGAAATTATCGGTGAGAGAATTAACGGGATGTTCCTCGATATCCGTGAGGCTATCACGAACAAAGATCCCAAGCCTGTCCATGCATGGGCCGTAAAACAGGCTGAAGCCGGCGCATACTGGCTGGATATCAATACCGGGCCGGTTGCCAGTAAAGAAGAACAAGTTGAAATCATGGCTTGGTTAGTAAAAACTGCTCAAGAAGCAGTTGACCGTCCGTGCGCCATTGATACCACCAACTGGGCCGCCATGGAAGCAGGTTTGCAAGCTCATAAAGGCAAGGCTCTGATCAACTCTGCCACTGCAGAACAGGCCAAGATGGATGTCCTTTTCCCGATGGCTGCCAAGTATGGCGCTTCTATTGTGGCCCTGGCCATGAATGAAAAAGGTGTGCCCAAGAGTGCTGAAGACCGCTGCGCCCTCGCTATGGAACTGCTTGTAAATGCCGATATGAATGGTATCAGCCCCGAAGACCTGTATATCGACCCGCTGGTACTTCCGGTTAACGTTGCTCAGGAGCATGGCCCTGAGAGCCTGGAAGCTCTCCGCCAGATTAAAATGTTGTCCAACCCGGCCCCCAAAACCACTATTGGTTTGAGCAACATTTCCCAGAAGGCTCCTAACCGTCCGCTGATCAACAGGACTTACCTGGCTATGGCCATGGTTAACGGTCTGGATTCCGCTATCATGGATGCCGATGATGATGACCTGGTAGAAACCGCGGCTACTGCCAGTATCATCCTTAATCAATCCATTTACTGTGATTCCTATGTCAAAGTTTTCAGACAGAGATAACCCTTTTTAATTTAATAGGTTTACCTGCGTATTATGGAGGAGAGCTTCCTATTTGGGGGCTCTCCCCAATTAACTTCTCTCTGTAGGAGGAGACCAGATGGATGACAATATCCGAGTAGGCGTCTTTTTCTGTGGCTGCGGCGGCAGTATTACAGGGAAAGTGGATTATGAACCGATTATCGCCGAAATAAAGAAACTTCCTCAGGTTGAGTATGTCCGGGACAGCCAGAACCTTTGTGCCCACCTCGAAAGGGAACTCATCATAAAAGAAATTGGCCAAAACCGACTGAACCGAATGGTTATCGTCGGCTGCGGCGGGTCCCCGGAAGAGGGGATTTTCAAAGACGCACTGACCAAAGCCGGACTTAATTCGCATCTGCTATCAATGGTTAACCTCCTCGATGAATGCTGCGCCGTGCGCAAAAAAACCTCCCTGTCGTCTGCCAAAGCTTTGGAAATGATCAGGATGGGAGTTGCCAGGGCAGCCAATCTCGAAGAGGTTTCTTTTGGAGAAATTCCTGTTAACCGCACCATCCTTGTTATCGGCAGCGGGTTGGCCGGCATGGAAACGGCTCTCGCAACCGCAGCCAGGGGATTTAAGGTTATTCTGGTGGAAAAAGAGGATAAACTGGGCGGCAGGTTAGCCCGCATCAACTCCATCATCGGGACTGACCGCAAACCTGTGGAGTTATTGGATGAAAAGGTGCAGGCGGTTACCTCAAACCCGGCCATCGTTATCATGACCGGGACCAAACTTGTCGATATCAACGGAGATGTTAACGGCGGAATCGGCAACTTTACGGCATGGCTGGCCAAAGACGGGACCGAGACTCCCGTTGCAGTGGGAGCGGTGGTAATAGCTACCGGTGTGCAGACCATCTTCTGCCCGGTAAAATACGGACTCGGCATTGCCGACAATATCATCGGCCAGATGAAGCTGGAAAGGCTGCTGGCTGACGGCAAGAGATTTACCCGTAAAAGGATTTCCATGGTTATCGGCAAAGGTACAGAAGCTTTCAACCTCCCGTTTGTGTTAGCCATTAAAAATGCATTGCTTTTACGCCGAAAATTCGACGCTGCTGTAAACGTCTTTTATACTAATATAAAAGTCGGCGGAGATAACTGGGAGAAGATATATACCGAAGCCCGGGACTCAGGGGCCAATTTCTTTAAGTTTGATGACAGTATCGAGATAACTGCCAATAACGGCGAAATCACCGTAAGTTATGATGATCCCTTCTTAAGAGGCAAAATCCCGGGTTATTACAAGATAACTTCGGATTACATAATTCTTCCCGAAGAACTCGTCCCCGCTGAAGGGACTAAAGAACTCGCTAAAATCCTCCGCCTGGAACCGGGACCGACTTCCTTCTTTAGTATCGATAATGCCCATATTTTACCTCATATGACTTCCAGGGATGGGATCTACCTGGTTGGCAGCTGCCAGTCCCCCGGGTTTGTAAACGAAATAGAGACTGCAGCCCGGGCCGTGGCAGACGAAATAGCATGCCAACTCAATGCTGACCGGGTTTCTGTGGAACTTACCCAACCTTATGTCGACGCCGCCAAGTGCGTAGTCTGTCTGACCTGTTATCGCTGCTGTCCTCATGGGGCTATCACGATCGAACATGGGGAGCAGTTTAACAACCTGTATCAGTCAGCAGCCCAAATGAACCCCTTAGCCTGCAGGAGATGCGGTATCTGCGCGGCAGAATGCCCGGGCAAAGCCATCCAGCTGCCGGACTATACGGATAACCAGATTTTGGCCCGGCTGGAAGCAATGGAGGTGCAGCCATGAGTACCGGTGCAAATTTTCAACCCAAAATAGTGGTATTCGCCTGTGAGAATTCGGGCTGGCTCGCTGCAGGACATGCCGCTGAGCTTTCCCTGAGCTATCCGGAAAAGGTTAATCTTATTAAACTTCCATGTTCGGGTAAGATTGATGTCCTGTATTTTATGAAGGCATTGGAAAAAGCCGATGGCACCATGATTCTGGCCTGCCAGAAGGAAAACTGTAAGTTTCTCCAAGGCAATATCAGGGCTGCCCAGAGGGTAATCCAAACCCGGCACACTTTAAAGGAAATCGGCATTGAGGAAGACCGGGTGGGCATTTTTTACCTGGCCGCCAACATGGGACACAAGTTCGCAGAAGTTGTCCAAAACTTTTACGACAAGATAAGAGAGTTAGGACCAAATCCTGGGAAGGTGATAAAATGATTATTGCGGAGAGAAAACCCATAGATGAAATTTTAGGATTTCTCGTTAAATACCGGAAGGTACTGGTTCTCGGCTGCGGCGGGTGTGTTACCGTGTGTCTGGCCGGCGGCGAGAAAGAGGCCGGCATTTTAGGTTCTCAGTTGGCCATGGCCAGCCGTAAGGAAGGAAGGCCCCTGGAAGTAGTGCAGAAAACCGTTGAACGGCAGTGTGACTTTGAATACCTCGCAGGGATCCGCCACCTGGTCAAAGAGGTGGATGCCGTTCTTTCCCTGGCCTGCGGCATAGGAATTCAGACCTGCAACGAGGCCTTCCGGGATAAAATGACCTGGCCGGGTGTCAACACAAGGTTCCTGGGTGTTAACCTCAATGTCGGTGAGTGGGCAGAAAGGTGCCAGGCCTGCGGCCAGTGTGTTCTGGACAGGACCGGAGGTATCTGTCCGGTAGCCAGATGCTCCAAAAGTATTTTCAACGGTCCCTGCGGCGGTTCCCAAGGCGGCAAGTGCGAAGTCTCTCCGGATACCGATTGTGCATGGGCCCTTATCTACGACCGCTTAACCCAGTTGGGTGAGGTCGATTCCCTGCGTGACATCATGGGCATTAAAGACTGGTCCCACAGCAGGGATGGCGGTCCGAGAAAACTGGTAAGGGAGGACTTGGAACTTGAAAGCGGGAAGTAAGCTTGAAAAAATGTTGGAAAGCGGTAATTTCACCGTCACCGGTGAAATCGGTCCGCCTAAAAGCTGCAACGGTGAAGTTGTTCGCCATCATGCCAGGATGCTCAAGGGTTGGTGTGAATCATTCAACCTGACTGATAACCAGACTGCTATTGTACGGTTGTCCAGTATAGCCGCTGGTAAGATCCTGCTGGAAGAGGACTGCGAGCCTAACATTCAGATCGTCTGCCGTGACCGTAACCGGATAGCCATCCAGTCCGATGTCCTGGGCGCTTGTGCCATGGGCATGAAAAACATCCTCTGCCTGTCGGGCGACCACCAGAAGTTCGGTAACCATCCCACCGCCAAAAACGTCTACGACGTCGACTCCATCCAGCTGATTAAGATTCTCGATACAATGCGTAAAGGCAGTTTTGCCAACGAGGAAAAAATGAAGGATGAGCCGCCGAAGATTTATATCGGCTGTGCTGCCAACCCCTTTGCGGATCCTTTTGAATTCCGCGTAACCCGTCTGGAGAAAAAAGCCGGCGCCGGGGCTGACTTCTGTCAGACCCAGTGTGTTCTCGACATGGAACGCTTTGAGCGTTGGATGGAGCTTGTCCGGGCGCGCGGGCTCCATAAGAGAATCAAGATCCTGGCCGGTATCACTCCCATGAAATCCGTCAAAGCCGCCAAATACATGAGAGATTATGTCGCCGGCATGATGGTATCGGATGACATCATCCAGAGGCTGGGAAAAGCGGAGGATGTTAAAGCAGAAGGCATTAACATCGCCATAGAGCAGATCCAGCACCTCAAGAAAATGGAAGGCATTGCCGGGGTTCACATCATGGCCATCGCCTGGGAAGAAATCGTTCCGGAGATCTGCCAGCGTGCCGGTCTGGCCCCCAGACCGGAAGTATAAACCGGCACATGCCTTAAGTGGAGGGGAACAAATTGCATGAACGAAAAGTTCTCGTATTAGGCGGCGGGATTGCCGGGATGACCAGCGCCCTGGAGGCAGCGGCCAACGGTCTGGAAGTCTGTCTGGTGGAAAAAGCCTCCGATATTGGCGGATGGGCTTTTAAATACTGCTGCAAAGCCACCGATCAATGCGCCAAGTGTTCGGCGTGCCTTGTACCCCAGGCCAAAATGCGCGTGGAGAAACATCCCATGATTACTGTTTTATGTGACAGCGAATTGATCGGGGTTTCCGGCAAGTCCGGCAATTACAGCGTGAAGATAAGCAGCGGTCAAGGCCAGGTCTCCGACCTGGAGGTTGGGGCTGTCATTATAGCTACCGGTTTTAAACCCTTTGATGCCGCCCGTAAAGGCGAATTCGCTTACGACCGGGAGAAAAATGTTATCACCGGCTTGGAACTGGAGCAGGCGCTACGGGAAAAAGGCTCCGTGGCTGCCGCTTTCGGAAGGGTTAAGAACGTCGGATTTATCCAGTGTGTCGGCAGCCGGGATCTGTCCCTGGGCCACAATTACTGCTCCAGGGTCTGCTGCATGTATGCTGCCAAGCTGGCTAAACTGATACGTTCAGAGCTGCCCGAAGCCGAACTGACCATATTCTATATGGATTTCCAGACCTTCGGCCACGGTTTTGACGAATTTTTCAGGTCTGCCAGAGCGGATGACAGGATCAATTTTATCAGGGGTATTCCGGCCAAAATTTTCGGGTTTCCCTATGACAGGCTGACGGTCAGGTATGCCAATTCCATGACCGGTGAAGCTATTGAGGATAAATTCGATCTTATCATTCTGGCGGCTGCCATTACGCCCTGTGAGGATACTCAAAAACTGGCCGGGATGCTTGATGTGGAGACCGATGAACACGGTTTCTTCAAGGTCAGTGTCCTGGATCCGGTCGGCACAGGACAGCCCGGGGTGTTTGTGGCCGGGACCTGTCAGTCACCCAAGGACATTCCGCAGAGCGCCGAGCAGGCCAAAGCAGCCGCCGGCGCAGCAATAAAATACTTATTGGGGTAATGACAACAATCAGTAGGCTAAAACCTACTGATTTCTTTTTGCCTGGTTATAGAAAGATAAAAACCAAAAGAATTTATAAACATACCGCAGAGGCCGCAGAGTCGCAGAGAAATAAGGTATTGAAAAATCCGAATAATAAGATTTAAATTGGCCGCTGATGGATGCGGATTAACGCAGATAAAAGAATAATTAAAATTAATAAAATAAAATATATCTACTATATTGGTTTCCCTACTATAAGTTTTCTCCACAACATAGTGCCACCTTAAGCTATAGTCAAGATTTGAATAGAAAGACAAACAAATATATGTCCTGTAACTATTATTTTGTTTTATTTATTGATTACAAGTCCCGGCATTCGCATCCGTGTTTATCCGGGTATATCCGATTTTTATCCGTGGTAAATTCTTTTGAAATATTTAATTGCAGGTATGTGAGTCTTATCACTATCCATTGCCTGAAGCTGCACCCAAACCAGATTAGAACGCCAAGCGTATTGCATATCTGCTTACTCTCCGCGTCTCCGCGGTCTCTGCGGTATGTTTTTTTCTTTTCCGCTAGCCGCTGGTCACTGGCCGCTGGCCACTAAATAGGAATGCATATCTTACTGCCGATCTGCAGGTTGTTGGGATCTGTGCCGGGATTGGCTGTCATCAGCTTCTCTACGGAAACGTTAAGTTTCCGGGAGATCAGGTACAGAGTGTCGCCCGCTTCCACAATCCAAAAGACGCCGCTCGGGCATGCCTGTTGGCAAACTATTTTCTTTCGCATATTATCCTCCCCAAAGTCTTATTCTTGTTATACTAGTGAAGCTTTTTTATTATTTTATAGCTTTACTTCCTGAAGAGTTCCGCGGCTAATTAATTATTTTAACAAATTCTGTTTTGGATTATTTCGAGTAGAAAATTTTCCAGGTTTCGTAGAATGCAGGAGTCCAAAATAATAATGTCGTAAATAAACATATTAAATTAATTATAAAATGGAGAAACTGGCATGAGCAACAAAAAAGGCTGCATTTTTGATTTTGACGATACGCTTGTCGAAACCACAATCTACTACGACCTGGCCAAGGAACGGTTTGCCGCCAAAATGTCGGAACTGGGCTTTCCGGTGGCAGAGGCCCTCGAAATACTCAACCGCTTTGACATCAGCAATGTATTAAAATGCGGTGGGTTTCATAAAGAATGCTTTCCGGATGCCCTGGTCCAGACGTATGAGTATTACTGCCGCAAGTATAACGGCCAGGTATGCGGGCTGACCAGGCAGTGGATGGCTGACCTGGGTTGGCGGGTTTTTGAGCGGCCTGCCGAACTTATTGACGGGGCTGAAGAGGTCCTGGGATATCTAAGCGATGAAATGCCCCTGTTCCTGGCCACTAAGGGTGACCCGCAAATACAACGTCTAAGGTTAAAGAAAAGCGGCCTGGAGCAGTATTTTTCCGCTGTTTACATTGTCCCTGACAAAACCCATCAGGAATATGAGGATATTGCCGTGGAAAACGGGCTTGATCCGGGTTTGTCGTGGATTGTCGGCAACAGCATGAAAGGGGATATCAACCCCGGCTTAAGAAGCGGCTTTAACTGTATTCACGTGTACCACCATGCCACCTGGGACTTCGAGGAAGAAAACCCGGTAGGGGAACATCATTCCGTAAAATCCCTAAGAGAAATCCCGGAGATTATTCTTTCCCATTGTTCAAAGCAAAAGTAAAAGACCTAGTCCAGTGTCCAAATTGGTCTAGAGTTTTTTTATATCCTTTTTCAAACATACCGCAGAGACCGCAGAGACGCAGAGAAACATAAAAATACATCTACTAACTCTGTGGTTGTTTTAATAATTCTCTTTATCTTCATGCATCTGCGTCATACGGCTTTGTTGTCTTTTAACTTTACATTTTTTCTGAGGTTTTTTATACCCTAACCTAAGTTCAACAGTTTTTGAGAGGCGGGGGGAAAAGGTCGGATAATTTCCCGCCGCTGTAAGGATTATGATTTTTAATTACATATTTCACTGAAGGAGATAGCTTTGGTATAACGAATGTTAAGATGGGGAGAACAGCCAGGATGAGGGTTAAATATATATTTATTTCCAAAAGAATAATTACTGCTGCCCTGGGATTGGTATTTCTGACGTCCCTATATATGATTTCCGCCTCCATGATGCACCAACGCTGGAAACAGGAGATTGCTTCCCCGGGGCTTGCCGGCAAAACCGTGATGATCGACCCGGGACATGGAGGCGCTGATCCGGGCGCCGTTGTCGGAAAGCAGATAGAAGCCGATTTAAACATGGACCTGGCTCTTGCTCTCAAACGGGAACTGGAAGAACACGGTGTAACGGTAAAGCTGACCAGGGAAGGCCAAGAGGGTTTGGTCCCGCAGGAAACCATGACATATATTGACCGGTGGATGATGCTGGAGAAAAGAAAGAGGTTCGCCATTGATGAGAAAAGCCATTTTCTGATCAGCATACACTCTAACAGCAATAAAGACCCACGTGCTTCGGGCGGGATGGTTTTTTATGCAGACGACGGTTCGAGGCTGCTGGCGGTAAACATTCAGGAGCAGCTTAATGCCCTCGGCATGAGAAAAAGGGAGGCTCAGAAAGGGAATTTTACCATTATCAATAATACCCCCATGCCATCTGTTTTAATCGAAACCGGGTTTATCACCAATAAAAGGGATCTGGATTTTCTGATATCGCAACGGGACCTGCTGGCCGCAGCTATTTACAAAGGCCTGGATAATTACAGCCGCAGCCTCCAGCCCCAAAACAGGCCGACGGAGGAATTACATGATTGACTACCATATCCACCCTGATTATTCTATCGACGCCGAGCTGTTTTCCATTTACGGCTACTGTGAAAAAGCAGTAGAACTGGGCTTGAGGGAAATATGCTTTACAACCCACTGCGAGTTTGACCCTTTAAGAAAGCACCTGGACTGGTTTGCCCGGCGCCATGGCCGCGTTGTTCCCATGCATCCTGCCGGGTGGCTGGATCAATATTTCGAGGATATACGGGAAGCCTCCCGGTTTTTTTCCGGGTATGGTCTGGCTGTTAAAGCAGGGCTGGAGGCAGGGTATGACCTGGGTCTGGAGCGTGAAATAGAAACGGTCCTGACTGAATATCCATTTGATTTTGTAATTGGTTCAGTTCACTGTCTTGACCACGTAGCCATTTCTTCCGGACAGGAAAGCCCCGGTTATTTTCACGGCAAAACCCCCGGTGAAGTCGGCACAGCTTATTATAGAACCCTGCGGGAAGCCGTGGCCAGCAAACTCTTTGATGTGATAGGCCATCTTGATATTTATCGGCGCCACGGGTCAAGGTTTCTCGGCAGAGAAGTCCTTTGTATCCACAGGGAGTATTTGCAGGAAGTGCTGAATGAGATGGTCAAGACGGGAACCGGCCTGGAATTGAACACCTCCAGCCTGCGGCACGGGCAAGGACCTTTTTACCCGGGAGAGGAGATTTTAAAACAGGCCGTAGAGGCAGGTATAAGGTACTTTACTATAGGCTCTGATTGCCACAGGATCAGCGAACTGGGCAGAGGAGTGAACGAAGCGCTTAAGACTGCTGATTCATTCGGTATTAGGGTCTCAGTTTATAATAAAAGAAAACCGGAAACGTTATCCGATGGCTAACCTTTTACAAAATAATTCTATAAAATGAATCTTCGACAATCGGCAGGATTTTTGTACATTTTGTAGAAATACCACTAAGCCGGGATAAATTTGCCTGCGATGACTTAAATTACTGGATGTTAGGAGGGGCAGGCATGCAGCAGCTTTTGATAAACCAACTGGAACCGGGCATGGTCTTGGCAGAGACTGTTTATGCCTCTAACGGACGGGTACTTCTGGCTGAAGGGACCAGCCTGACGGGCGAACTGATAGACCGCCTCCAGGAAATGAGAATTTCCAAGGTCAATATTAATGACGAAGATACCATCGATGTCGACCCCAACGTTATTCTCATCAACAGGGTACATGCCGAAGCCCAGCGAGTGCTGGGGCATTTTTTACCGGCCGACGTGCTTGGCGAACATTTTCGTGAGGCCAAAGAAAGATATGATATCGTAGCCCAGGTTCTTGATAAAATTGTCCGGGACCAGCAGGTGGCCAACCTTTACCTGGACCTGCGGACAGCCGGTGATGATACCCTGGACCATTCCATCAGTGTCTGTGTCTTGTCTCTGATAATGGGTGCAGTCCTCAGGATGCCGGAAGAAAGACTTATGCTTCTGGGGACGGGGGCTATGGTACATGATATCGGAAAAAAGGGCGTTCCCCAGGCCATTCTCGCAAAAAGGGAAGACCTTGTCCCGGAAGAAATAAAAATACTTCAGGAACATACGAAACAGGGATATCATATTCTCAGGGAGCACAACTTTGATGTGACTGTGGCCAAAGTAGCGCTATACCACCATGAGCGTTGGGACGGGAGCGGTTATATCAACAAAATGGCCGGAGAAAATATCGACCTATCCTCCAGGATTGTGGCCGTGGCAGATGCTTATGACGACCTAACCAGGGGGCTGACATACAGGCAGAAGTACCTCCCTCATGAGGCCATGGAATTTTTATACGGTACCGGCAACATTTATTTTGATGCCAGGGTGGTTAAGGCGTTTACCGGCAACATCTGCGCTTACCCCCTGGGCAGCATCGTTAAACTCAGTACGGGGGAAACAGGTATAGTCGTAAATGTACAGAAAACGATGGCTCCCCGGCCTATAGTCAAAATCTTTTTTGACCGTGATAACACGCATCTTCAGTATCCAAGGCAGGTCGACCTGAGCGAGGAAAAAACAATTTTTATCACCAAAATCCTGTGACCGGAAGGGGTATATAGAATGAAAAACGGAGACAGAAGGGGGAATATCACTTCAGCTTTTGGCTCAGACATTATTCTTGAAGGCATGACCAGCGTCCCTAATCTTCTGCTCAAATACTATTCCAAAATCGGCATCACCGACAGTGAAATGATGCTGATAATCCAGCTGATGTATCTTCAGACATCAGTTGACCGGCAGTTCCCGTCCCTTGATGTACTGGCTCAGTTTATGTCAAACGACAGTTTATCAGTTAAAGCTAACCTGGCCAGCCTGATCGAAAAAGGGATTATCAGTATAGATCATACCCTCTCCGAAGCCACCGGTGACATTGTGCCCAGTTACAGCTTCGAACCGCTCTTTGAAAAGGTTTCAGAGTTGTGGGCCTGCGAAAAAGTCAAGGTTTACCAGCAGATTAAAAAGACCCTTAAAGAACAGGGGGAAAAGTCCGGGTTAGCCAGAAAAAAGGAAAAGCATCCGGCTTTTGCGACTGTATGCCAGTCCTTTGAAAAGGAGTTTGGCCGTTTACTGTCACCGATGGAAATAGAAAAGATAAATTCCTGGCTTGACGATAACGGGGGTCGGCCGGAGCTTGTTATAGAAGCTCTTAACCGTGCCGTTTTGCGAGGCAAACATAATTTCAAGTATATCGACAGTATTCTCCTGGAATGGCATAAAAACAACCTGAAAACGGTTTCTCAGGTTCTTTCCTATGAAGCTGAGTTCCGGGAAAGACAGGGCAATCGCGCCAACCGTCAGAAAACAGATGCCACAGCCAAAAAGAAAGATAAATTCCGGCTGTTGTATCTCAGTTAGCGGGAGGAAAATAATTTGGATGAGCAGAGTATTAATTGCCCCCACTGCAACGGTAGGGGGATTATTGTTATAGATATGGCCAGCGCTGTTCCCTGCAGGTGCATGACAAGCAGAAAGGCTCAGCTTAAATTCAAAAATGCCAGAATGAGCAGGGAAATGCTGAAATACAGTTTTAAAAGTTTTGAATCCAGCTATTACTCCAAAAATATCAGGGATTCCGTAAACGGTAAAACTTATTACGAAATAGCAGCTGCCACACTGGCTGCGGCAAAGAAGTTTGTCCGCAATGTGGAGAACAACCCTAACTGCGATGGGATAGTTCTTTCGGGACCGGTGGGCAGCGGTAAGACATTTCTGGCCTGCGCTATAGCCAATAAACTGCTTGACAGTGGGAAAGAAGTGCTCTTTGTGGTGGTTCCTGATTTACTGGACCAGATCCGGGCGGCATATGACTCCTCCAATGATTACTCCGAGCAGGATTTAATGGATACGGCCCGCCAGGTGGCTGTTTTAATTCTGGATGATCTGGGAGCCCATAATTACACCGAATGGGCCAGAAACAAGCTTTATTCGATTATCAACTACCGGTTAAATAACATGCTGCCCACCGTTTTAACTACCAACCTGAACCTTGATGAACTGGAGGAATACCTGGGCCAGCGCACGACTTCCAGGGTTATCCAGATGTGCCGGACCTACAGGCTGCTGGTTGATACCGATATCCGGCTGGTGAAGAGACACGAAAAAGATTTAAGGTTCTAGCAAATGACAGGGGCTGTTCTTAAAGAGAACAGCCCTCGCTTATGACCTTGCATTTTGCCGTTTAGCGGGGGAATGGTATAAACGCTCGTGACTTATGCTCCGCTGCGTAGTCCTGCTAATACTCATCCTGTGGATAAAGGTCTGTTCCGCATATT
>Ga0074195_1003130_pt1 | contig 16346 bp, 19 predicted proteins | sample EPASupsiteHSE623_FD_64525 | JGI IMG/M metagenome (GOLD analysis project Ga0074195, IMG submission 64525) | Bioremediated contaminated groundwater from EPA Superfund site, New Mexico - Sample HSE6-23 | ecosystem: Environmental > Aquatic > Deep subsurface > Groundwater > Contaminated ...
CCATTGGCGGAAGCTTGCTTTTCATCTTTTGAAAGAATAATTTATTAGGAGCTTCTATTCTATTGACCAAATATGAACTTTGAACATTTAGTCGCTCACAGAAAATACAAATAATTTTTTAGTACTATGAATAATACATGACCTACTTTAGAATAATATCCTTAAAAAACTAGTTAGGGGTATTGTAATGACGTATGCAATTTGTGATATCTGTAAAGTTGAGCAATATTGTTTTCCTCAGTTAACCACTGAAGCTAATGATGGTTTTATAAAGAATGCCGTCTGTCCGGATTGTCTAAACAGGCTTTATAATACAGCTTATAAGTAATAATCTAATACTTCTATTCTTTTAAACTGATACTAACCGGAACTGAATATTTGCAAAACGAGATTAGATTATCGCTGTAATCAATCAGTAGGAAGATGTTATCCTGCTGGGAAAATAGTAAAGACACGGCTTATTAAATGCCGTGTCTTTACTATTTAGGATAAGTACAAATTCTAGTGTTGATTTTAAGACCTACTATTATTGTCAAATTAATATGTGTATATTTTATTAGTCCAATTAATAATATTATAGTAAATTATTTCTAAACTAAGGTCGGTGTAATGATGGAAATGATGCCAGAAAAAGATGCTATTAGCAGGAGCTGCAAAATGGCTCTAACTATGGGGTTTTTAAGTATAGGAATTGTAATCGGTGTAATCTTTCTAGCATTATTTCTCCACAGATAATAAATGGTCATTCGGTTATAAGCCTTTATAAAAGTATTATTCTAAATAGCTTTCAAAGAAACACTCACGCTGAATGCAAACTTAATAAGCTTATAATAAGAAGGCTTGACTCGAAAAATATTCATATTCCTACTATTAATTATGGTTATAAATTAGTGTGGAGGATAAAAAAATGCCTAACATTACAGGCAAAGCTAAACGTCTTCGTATCTATATTGGAGAGTCCGATAGGCGAAAAAACAAACCACTGTTTGAAGCAATTGTATTAAAGGCTAAAGAACTTGATATGGCAGGGGCGACAGTATATCGTGGATTAATGGGCTACGGAGCTAATAGTCGTATACACACGGCTAAAATTGTAGACTTATCTAGCGATCTCCCTATTGTAGTAGAAATAGTTGATAGTGTTGAGTATATCGAACAACTGCTTCCGTATCTTAACGAGGTGGTTACTCAAGGATTAGTAACTATAGAGGATGTTGATATTATTAAATACGATCATCAAACACCAAAGAGATAAATGTTGCGGGTTATCAGCAACTCTATCCATCCATACTTTGCCCTGTGGGTCATAAGCAGCTATTACAATAATACCTTTTTTAATAGAATCAAATCATTGCAGGATATATTGATTAAATCAAAGAAATATTTATTTTAATATATAGCGAAGAAAACTAAGTATGGAGGAATCTATGAGAGTAGCAGTAATCGATGGCCAGGGTGGCGGCATGGGTAAGGTTATTATTGATAGATTGCGAAAAGAATTCTGTGAAAAAATATATATTCTAGCTTTAGGAACAAATGCTTTGGCGACTTCAGCTATGTTGAAAGCAGGCGCAAATGAAGGAGCTACTGGAGAAAGTGCAGTTATTTTTAATATAAATCAAATGGATTTAGTGGTCGGCTCGCTCAGTATCATAGCAGCCCATTCAATGCTCGGTGAACTAACCCCTAGGATGGCAGAAGCAATTACTGCAAGCAATACACCCAAATTACTAATCCCTCTATATAGAGGCAATTTCTCTATTGTTGGAATTAATAGTGAACCACTTCCTCATTATGTTGACATGGTGATATCACAAATAAAAAAGTATCAGGAGGAATGAAAAATGTGCGAAGCAAATGTATATTTAATTAATAAAGGCATTGAGGAACTACTATTAGAGAGAGTTGATAAGGTCCTCCCAAAAGACGGAGAAGTTTATCTTGAAAACATTTTTGGCCAACGTTTAACTTTGGCAGCGCGTATAAAAGAACTGCAGCTTGTTAGTCATAAAATTATCTTAGAGCGGATTTCCGAGAATTAAGTAAAATAGCCTCAACGAAAGATAAGGACTTCGATAATTAACGAAGTCCTTATCTTTTCTTAAACCCCAAAATAATTTATTACTCAGTTGATAACGAAAAACTATCTCATCAGGCTGAAGTTGACTAAAAGCCCTTAATATAGATAGCTACTTCATTCTAAAAACATACGATACAGTGTCTACTAATTGACAATTCTTTGCAGAGACTAATTCCGTATGTGACGCATTTGCCAAACTCCGAGTCCTAGGAAAACTACTAAGTAGCCTGATAGTATTCCGAGGGAAATCCATGGCGGATATCCATTTTGACTAGCTACTCGAAGCGCTTGGCTGGCATGAGTAAGCGGTAATATCTCAACAAGATAATGCAGTATTAATGGTAGGCGGTCTGTCGAAAAAAAGGTGGCGCATAAAAAGGACATCGGTGTCAGGATATAGGTATTAAAGTTCGCCATTTCCTCATGGGAGTTCATAAGCATAGCCGCCACAAAGCCTAAAGCGGCGAAGAGGGCGCAATTTAGCAGCAGTACCAACCAGAACCACCCATTGATAGTTAACGTAGCACCGAAGGCAAACGCTAAAATAATTATTACCAGTGACGATATTATGCCGCGCATTATTCCTGAAATTATTTTACCAATTACGAAAGATGATGCGCTAATGGGGGCAATTTGATATTCCTCTAACGTCTTATGATATAACCGACTCATATTGAGCGGTGTGCCTACTGCGTTAAAACTAATAATCATGGAATTTAAAGCTAATATCCCTGGTACAATAAAGTCTAAATAACTGCCTCCGCCGATTTGGATTTGGCTGCCAAGGCCCCATCCAAATGCAACTAAATACAAAATAGGGGAGACCATTCTGGATAAAATAAATCTCCCTAAACGACGATTTAGAACAAGCCAGTCCCGCCATATTACAGTTCTAATATCTTCTAACATCAGTCTTTCACTTTCCTTCCCGTTAACTCTACAAATACATCTTCCAAATTTGTATTTCGTATCGTTGTATTAGTGTCAAGACTGTTCATGAACTTTACAGCGTCAGAGCGTTCATTGAAAAAGCGAACTTTCATACCGTCAGCATCTGCCCATTCCAAAGCATATTCACCGACTTTTCGGCGTAGATCAGCTGGCCTACCTGTGATAACCAATTTGCCTTTCTCCAGTATAGCAACTCTTTGACAAAGCGCTTCGGCTTCTTCAATGTAATGAGTAGTTAACAAGACAGTAAGCCCTTGATGATTAAGGCTCAAGATTAAATCCCAGAGCCGCCGGCGAACCTGCGGGTCAAGACCAACGGTAGGCTCATCTAAAAATAAAATCTTTGGCCGGTGCATAAGAGCGCGGGCAATCATTAAGCGCCGCTTCATGCCGCCAGAAAATGTGTTAACCATTTCTGCTGCACGGTCGCGCAATTCAACGTATTCAAGCAGCTCATCAATACGCTGACGACGCTCTATGGTGGGAATATGATGCAAACGTCCGTGGAGCTCGAGGTTCTCCCAAGCTGTCAATTCAGTATCCAAATTCAAGTGCTGCGGGACACATCCCAGCAGTGCTTTAATTTTTTGAGCCTCTGCAGGCAAAGGCAGTTTATTAATAGTAACTGCTCCCCCACTATACGAAGCTAACATAGTTATAATACGGATCAGCGTTGTTTTACCGGCGCCATTAGGTCCTAACAGGCCAAAAATTTCGCCGGATTCTATGGATAAATTGACGTTGTCTAGAACTGTCCGATTACCGTATTGTTTTATTAAGTCTTTAATATGGATCATAATTGAGCCCCTTTTTTGGGTTGTGTATAGGATTTGGCTGCATCGACTGCTAGACCACGTGCAATACAGATTGGCCGGCTATTATCATCCAGCCATATGTCAGCTTCTACATTGAATACTTCCCGAAGCATGCGAACATTAATCACTTGTTCTGGTGACCCTACGGTAAAAAGGCTTCCTTTATTCAATACCGCAATCCGGTCAGAATAATGGGCGGCATGGTTCATATCGTGAAGTACCATTATAACAGTAATACCTTCGGAACGGTTTAGATGAGAAATAAGCTCCAATATTTCTAATTGGTGAGAAATATCAAGATACGTAGTTGGCTCATCTAAAAGCAAAAGCCGCGGCTTTTGGGCTAAGGCCATCGCCAGCCAAACCCGCTGCCGTTCGCCTCCTGATAGCGTGCTTACCAGTCTGGCGGATAAGTCGCACAATCTAGTCTGCTCAAGAGCCCAATCCAATGCGTTAGCATCCTCTCTTTGGGTATTCTTCCACCAATGCTGATGAGGAAACCGGCCATATTCGACCAAGTCCCGTACAGTCAAATCATTTGGTGCATTATTTGACTGGGGCAGGACCGCCATTAAGCGGGCCAGGGCCGCTGCTCCATATGAATGAATGAGCTTACCATCCAAAGAAATTATACCCTCCTGAGGCTTGATACTTCGTGATAGAGCTTTGAGAATAGTGCTCTTTCCAGAGCCGTTCGGGCCGATTATGGATATGATTTCTCCAGTTTTAATAGTAAGGCTTAAATCAGAAAATAGACGTTCTTTACCAAAACTCAATGATATATTGGATGCCTCTAACATATGGTTTATGGCTCCTTTCTCAGCAGATAAAGAAAAAAGGGCGCCCCAGCAAAGGCCATGATAATACCGACAGGCAGTTCGACTGGCGCAAAGAGCGTTCTGGCCAGCGTGTCACTAACGGTAATTACGGCAATACCAAGTAAGGCAGAGGCAGGGATCAAATACCGGTAATCAGACCCAATGATGAGCCTTGCGGCATGAGGAACTACCAGTCCAACAAAGCCTAAAAGACCGGCAACACTGACAGCGCTCGCCGCCAGTAATGCCGCCACAGCTGTTAGAATAATTCTTGTGCGCTCGACTGAAAGCCCCAGTCCTGCGGCGACTTCATCTCCAAGCTCTAAAATGTTGAGCTTTCGAGAACTAAACAAAGCTAGCAAGCCTCCAACAATGCTATAGGGCAACATAGAGTAAAGATGGGGCCAACTTCTTGCCGATAGACCGCCCACCATCCACATTAGCGCACCATGAACACGATCACTATAAAATACTAGTAAACCTGCAATGCCCGCTCCAAGAAATGCAGAAACGGCAACGCCGGCCAAGATGATTCGTACCGGGCGGATACCGCCTTTCCAAGCCAGAACATAAATGGCCAGAGCTGCGCCCATTGCGCCGCAAAAAGCTGCAGGTGTCAGTAAATATTCACATTGAGGAAATAGAATTAAGATTACAATACCAATAAGTCCAGCTCCGGAGGAAACTCCAATGATATGCGGATCAGCCAAGGGGCTTTTCATAATTGCTTGGAGAATTGCTCCAGAGAGAGCTAAATTCATTCCCACTAAGGCTCCAACTAAGGTACGAGGTAAACGGATATTCCATATAATCTGGTTCTGCGAACTTGCATTAGAATAAAAGATGGTTTGAAAAACCTCTCCTAGCGGAATGCTGACAGCGCCATTGGCTAGACTTAGCAATAACCCTCCAACAGCGGCAACTGACAGTACGAAGAGGACTAATACTCGTATTAAGGTTCGGTGCTCAGGCCAGGCAAATAACCGTAAATTATTTTGCACTGCCATACACCTCAGAGTATGCAAGTTTAGCCATGTATTCAACAGCCTCAGGCATTTTGAGCCCAGGGTTCAACAGAAATAGCTCGGAGGGCAGAAAATGAACTTTTTGCTGCTGTACCGCGCGCAGGCTTCTCCAAGCCGGATTGCTCTCTACGTCGGCTTTCAATCGTTTCTCAATATCTGCCTTGTCTCCCATGGTTACTACAAACATGATATCAGGATCGGCTTCCACCAGTTTTTCCATACTATAAGGCATGGCATCGTTATCAGCATTAATAGGCGCGCTGCCTGCAGCGATATTAACCAGGCCTATCTTTTTGGCAATATTGCCAGCAATAGTCGTATCAAGTTCAACGGTAACACTTTTAGCTGTGGCGTGCAAAATGGCGATTTTTATTTTTTTGTCAGGCTGGAGTTTATCAACAATGTTTTGAATCCGTGCTTGCATGCCTTCAACAATTTGATCAGCTTTTATCTGTGTTCCGGCAATGCTGCCCATTAAACGAATGGTCTGGATGGTATCTTCTAATGTTTTATATCGTAATATGATAATTGGAATATGGTTGCTTTCCATGACTGGCACAAATTTTTCGTGCATTCCCTGAACGCCGATTACTAGGTCAGGCTGGAGCGCCATGACCTTTTCCAAATTGATATTATAAACAAATCCTACCTCAGCAACGCTGACAGCGTTGGAGGGGATTGAATCAGTTTTAGAACTGGGTCGACCAACGGCCTTACCCTCAACGTTATATAGTAAATCTACAAATGATGTTGATAATAGTACAATCCTTTCAGGTTTACGCAATAAAGTCACAGTCCGGCCCATACTGTCTTTTACAGTTAAATATTCGGATGACTGGGACACTCCTTGGGACGGGGTAGGACTTTTACCGCTAAAACATCCAGTTAACGCAATTGATATAAGCAGTATGCCTATAATAGAAAAGAGCAGCAACCTTTTGCTCAAGGACATTCACTTCCTTTTTCGGGTATTGAGCGTAATAGGAAATTAGCCTTTCGTTCTCCGCGAAATAATAGTAGATAGATAGTTTAGATTATGGTTTTCATCAATGTCTTGCAAATTATGTATTGCCTGTTCATCTTCTAAGCCACAGCGGCTAATCATGACGGCATGCTCAGCTAAACCATGCTGCTTTAACCTTTTCAGTACTTGAGGGAAATTTTTATATACCTTCATTAATACTATATTATCAGAACTAGCGAGGACTTTATCTAGTTTGTCATCTTCCATAGTAGCTGGAATAATGCTTAATACATCATCACCTTCTACCAGCGGATAACCAAGCCGGCTGCCGATGGCGCAAAAGGCAGTGACGCCTGGTATTGTTTCGATAGGATAGCCGCAGTTTTCTAGAAGCCGATACACATAGATATACGTACTGTAAAACATTGGATCACCTAACGTGAGAAAGGCAACCTTCTTCCCTTCTTTTAACAATTCTAGAATTATTTCCTTATTACTATCCCAAGCTTCCAATAGTGTATCAGAGTCTGACACCATAGGAAAGACCAATTTAACAATGTCAGCATCTTTTTTTAGAAAAGGTTTGGCAATTGTAAGTGCTACGCTATCTTCTTTCTTCTCAGTCTTGGGGGCAATGATAACATCCGCCTCATTTATAACGTTAATTGCCTTTAATGTGAGTAAGCTGGGGTCTCCCGGACCAACACCCACGCCATAAAATATTCCTGCCATAATTACCTCCACTATAATAATATTAATTGTTCAAAATAAGCGCAAAATCAACCCAGACCATATTGGTCAGGGTTGATCAGCAACACTTCATAACAGATAAATACTTCTCTAAAAAGTGTAATGCAAAGTCAATTCCGTTGAATTGTTCTTCAAACCGCTTGATATTTCTTTTTGATCTTTATATATTCCTTCAAAGCTTAGAGCATCATCAATTTTGTAGGTAATGCCGTAATGAATACCACGGTTGCCGTTGTCAAAGTCACTATTTCCGCCCATGTCAGCCTTTTCTTCAACGCGGAAACCAGTGATAGAGGCTGCTACTTTATCGTCGAAATCATAATTCCACGCGGCAGCATAAGCTTTATTTAGCCTGTTTATGCTCGATTCGGTAAACTCAGCAGTCAAATTATGTTTGCCATATTTATATGTGCTGTCAATAGCCCAGTGATTGGTACTTTCGTCTGCTTCTTTATTGTTGTAACGAGCTAAGGTTGCTCCGTATGTCCAAGTGTTGTTGGGACTATAAGAGGCCCGCACCGCGTACAATTGATTATTTGCTGTATCATAATTATCTTCTTTGCCAAAGAAGGCTGCAATTTCGGTACTTCCTACCGTACTGTTAATCGAAAGACCATCTGCAAAGGCATTTTTGCCAATATTCGACGAAGGCTTACTGTATAGCAGCGCAGTAGATCCAACGGTAACATCCTGGCGGCCAAGTTTATAAGCAACTTCATCTTGATTCCAAATTACTCCGAATTGATCTAAGGCAACCACAGTTTTCTTATCGGAGCTGTACGGAGGAGAAATGAAATCAGCTAATTTTGTATTCGAAACATTTTGTGCACCAAGACGGGTATAGAGGAAAACATTCTCGCTCACTTTAGCCTTGGCGTCCATTGTTAAGGTTAAAACTGTGCCATGCTCTGCCGATTCTCCGTCCGTATGATCCCGTTGATGCTTCATTGACAATTCACCGGAAAGTTCCACCGGATCAGCAAGTGCAACGGGCGCAAAGGCTAAGTTTAGAAGAGTGCACAAGGCAATTAATTTTTTACGTTTCATATTGTATGATTCCTCTCTTTAGACATTAAATTTATTCATCTATTTTCAGTGGTTCTTTGGACCAATTTTGTTAAATTCCCAAAAGGCTACTTTGCTTAAACTTACCAAATCGGCATAAGCCATCGACGACATAGAAAAGGCTCAAACCTGCCAGGGCAATGGAAATCTTTTTTTCTTAAAAGAAGCTCACCCTTGTTTATTATTCAATAACTGGAATAGTCGGTCTGTCTTTGGCTCTTTCTTTATATTTATTTTCAATAGAATCTTTGACATGCTGCACATAGATATCCTGGATGCCTGAGTTTTCACCTAAACCGTGCAGATAAGTTTCCACCTTAAATCCTTCAGCAATCAGCTGTGATTTAAAGGATTCTTTGTCATCGCCGGCCATATCATTTTGAGCATGGTCGCCGGCAACAAGCATTAGCGGCATCAAGGTTACTTTCTTTATTTTATTAACTTTGAGCTCACTAACAAGGTTTTCTATTGTTGGATATCCTTCAACAGTGAATATAAAAACATTTTTCAGTCCTGCATCCTGTATTTTTAATTGCAGTGCAGCATACGCGGTATTGGACGGATGCACGCCGCCATGCCCCATTAAAGCGACCGCTTCGTTTTTCCCTAGTTTAGGAAACTGTGTCTGCAACGCTTTGAGCGCGATTAGATAATCATCCGGTTTCTCTCCTTCTTGTCCCGTATAGTAGAGAACTGGACGGCCAACCGATATTTTGGCAAAAGCCTTGCTATAGTTCTCTACTGCGCGCACGAGTTTATCATATTCGTCACCAGCTTCCATGTGGAGAGGCTGGACAATGACTTCTGTATAGCCTTCTGCTTTCAACTTGTCCAGCGCTTGTTTTTCGGTGTCAACCTTTAAACCATCACGTTCAGCCAGTTTTTTAATTATAATGCGTGAAGTAAAAGCGTGGCGTACTTCATATTCCGGGAAAGCAGCCCTGATTTTGTTTTCTACCGCGTCAGTAGTTAGTCTTCGCGTCTCTTCATAGGTAGTACCAAAACTTACTACCAAGATAGCTTTTTTACCTGTTTCCACTTCAGCAGCGTACGTTTTAGACATATTTATAACACCAAAAAATGCTGAAAACACAAAGGCAACCATAACTAACCAAATACTTTTTTTCATTTTTTTCACTCCTAAAAATTTTTTCTTATTTCCTATTGAAAATCTTAATTTTATTAAACCATCTCCCGCAAGTACATAGTCTGCTGCAGCCAGACTATGCAAGACCTATTTTCTATATATAGTAAATACTTATTGTAAAAGGGAGTCCCCCTACCCCTAAGGGGACAAGTTGCGTTTTCCAGGCGCAACCATAGAAAAACTATTAGAGTTACTTGAGTAACGAAACCGCGGTTAATCCAAAATAAGAAACCCTCCCTGTTTAATACAGAGAGGGCTAAAAAATCACAAGAGAATGCTATCTAATTAAAAATCCCGGCAGAAAATTGCCGGGAAGGATAGATACTCTAAATAAATCCCCTCCCCATCGCGCGTGGGTAAAAAACGGTGACTGTTAAATAGGCAGTTCTCCTGGCTCTGAATCATCGCTCGCCCAAACCTTCCCAAGACTTTCGTCTCAGTGGCATAAACTTGGGTTTACTCCTCATTACAGTGGCGGGACCGCGCCGGTATTACACCGGACTTCCCTATTAAGCCCCGTAGGGCACCTATCTCAATATATTTAATTGTCATTTGATATATTGCGTGTATTCGTATTTATAGTACCAGCATTTTTATATAATTGCAACTGCATAAAAATAAAAAACTTGCTACTTAGCTAGTTTCTACTCATTAAAGATAAATACTTACATACAAGGGGGTGCCTCAAAATGAGGCGCCCCTTTCTCATAACCATCGATAGACTCCAAAATTTAGTACAAAGGATACACCCAGAACATAATTGCCATTGCCGGTGAACCTCTATTTTGAAAATATCTCAAATAAAAGGGCAAGTAACCGTACTACTGTTATATACAGGCAATATCTGCATTAATTATATTTATTATCTATAACCTGGCTTTTCCAGTCATATGTGCAATCTCAAGCTTAAGCACTACGGCTCTTTCGATAGCTTTGTCAATATACTGTAACCCAGCCTCATAATAATCAGGACTATATTTACGGACAAAGGCTATCAAGCCTTTGCGTTTTTCTGCATTATCTTCAACAACAGTAATTTTCCCAAATACTATAGCTGATTTGTACTTGGTGGCAAAAGACGCTGGCAGTAGCTCGACGCCATCAAATACCGTGAAGCAAACGCTATTATTAATTTGTATATTAACTAGTTTTTCCCCTATTGTGGCACAGTGTAAATAGATTCCTTCATCGGTATAGACAAAACTTATTGGTACTCCATAGGGCGTATTATTGTTGCTGACCGTTGATAATATTCCAACATGTGAAGTCATCAGAAGCTCTTTTGTTGCTTCTTCCCCCATGGCTCTGTCTTTTCTTCTCATTTCTGTATACATACTCTACCTCCATGTTTTGTCTTGAGATATTCTTTATATAAAGGTACAATATTATTGGCTCTTATATAAGTTCCAATTTGGTACATTTTATAGGGTCCAATTTTAATTCATTTATAGAGGAAGCTTGTCTATGTTAATATACATTGATAATAACAGTCCAACACCTATTTACGAACAAATTTACACATATTTGAGGAAAGAAATACTTTCTGGATCTTTAGAATTTGGTGACAAACTTCCTGCCACCAGAAAGTTGGCTGATGAATTATCTGTTGGCCGTAATACGGTAGATAAGGCGTATCAACAACTTGTCGCAGAAGGATATGTGACTGCTATAGTTGGAAGTGGCTTTACCGTTAATAAAATTACTCCGGATTTTTTAAATTCTCATCGAGAGGACTTCCATACCTATACAGATGAGCCAAAAAAACAACCACTTTCGATACGATATGATTTTGCATATGTTGCCTTAGATAATTGTATTTTTCCTCACAAACAGTGGCGAAAATGTATAAACAATGCTCTTACTATAATGGAATCATATTCCTGTATAAATTATCCGAGCAGACAGGGGGAACTTTCCTTACGGCAAAGTATCTCACGCTATTTACAGCGTTCAAGAGGTGTTTCCTGTAACGCCTCACAAGTTATTATCACCTGTGGCCATCAACACTCAATGGAAATAATAGCAAATATGTTTGCGACCTCCAGCAAACGCTTTGCTACAGAAGATCCGGGCTATACTGGAGTCCGTGTTGTATTTCAGAACCATAACTACCAACTAGTACCTGTTGCAGTAGAAAAAGATGGTGTTTCCATTGATTCAATACAAGATCTGAGCATAGACCTTTTATATCTGACTCCCTCACATCAATTTCCTACTGGTGCAGTTCTTTCTATTGCCAAACGCCAAAAGCTGCTTCAGTGGGCATTTACTACAAATACCTATTTAATTGAAGATGATTATGACAGTGAACTCCGTTACGATACAAACCCAATCCCCTCATTACAATCATTAGATATTCATGACAGAACAATTTATAGCGGAACTTTTTCAAAGTCACTTTCACCGGCCATGCGCGTAGCTTATTTAGTGCTGCCCCACTCCTTAATGGATAAATATAACCGCTACTATCATCGCTATAACTCACCGGTCTCTCTTTTACATCAGATTGCCCTTTCAGATTTCATTTCAAGCGGAAACTACGAAAAACACATTAATCGGCTACGCACCTTTTATCGGAAAAGACAAAACGCTTTTCTAGCTGCCTTACATGAAGTATTTGGCAATACCGCTATTATATCTGGCGAAGGAGCCGGTTTACATATTCTCTTAACGCTAAAAAGCTCACTTTCTCAAGATGTACTGATAAAGCGAGCTGAAACTATTGGTATTAGGGTATATCCTACAGCAGCAAATTATATGAATCCAAAAGATTGTCCACACTCTCAAGTTTTACTTGGTTTTGCAACAATTCCATCTTATAAATTTAAAGTAATTCTAGAGGAATTGTATCGTATTTGGAGTATCGCACCAAAGTGAATTTTTTAGAATCCACCGACTAAAGGACGTGGTCCTGGTGAAAAAAAACAAAGCTATGATATACTTTTATAAGAAATATGAAGCTTCTTTTTTCAATCCTCTTTTACCTTTTGATTACTAAGTACAAATCCAGTGATTGCTATAACACTACAAATGTACGGGAGTAAAGAATAGCTCCAATTAGTGATAACATAACCTCCAACCATTGAACCGATGGTAATACCCATATATAGAGCTGTATTGTTCCAAGCCATGACGATACCCCTTTCTTTTGGATATTCCACCGCTAATCGTGCTTGGTACGAAGTAAATCCTGCATACCCAGTTAAAGCCCATGTAAAAAGAAGGAAATATACCCAATCGCCTGATGAGAAAGATTTTCCGAGGCAAACGAGTATTAGCGCCAAGAGAATTAGCGAAACCTTAGAAACTTTTCTTTCCCCAAATTCATCTGTTAATTGACCACTTGTAAGACTCCCTAAAACAGCGCCTGCTCCATAAAAAGTAATAGCTAATGCGATTTCTGATGAAGTAAAGTTATTTTCCGAGTGTAGGACTGCACCTAAATAAACATAAAGTGCATACATTGAAATCGCCCAAACGGTAGTAACACTGACGGAGCCAATTATTCTTAATAGATTTCCTTTTATTATATTTGTCGTTGAATAATTTTTCGGAATATATGCCCATGTTTTGAAATTGACTACCACCAATATAGCTCCTATTATCGCCATTGCCACAAATACTGAACGCCAGCCTAGAAAATGTTCTAATACTGTTCCAAGTGGCGCTCCTGCCCACAGAGCTGTTAAATGTCCTGAAACAACGACGGAAAGCCAGAACCCTCTTCGATTTGGAGGTGCAATATCGCCAATTATTGCATAGATCAAAGGCGTGATTGAAGCCACGGAAAATCCAGTTAAAACTCGGCTGACAATCAACAACGAAAATGAGGGGGCATAAGCAGTTAAGATATTAGAAAATGTGAAACTCAATAAACCAAATATTATAAATTTTCTTCGACCCTTTTTATCTGAGAGCCACCCTAAAAAAGGAGCCGAAAAAGCATATGTAATAGCAAAAACAGTTACCATCCACCCTGTCATTGCAGAACTTATCTTATATTCTTCAGAAATGAAGGGTAATAGCGGGGACACCACAAATAGGTCGGTTCCCATTAGAAACAAAGTTATCCATCCAACGACTAGAACTCCCTTTCCTTGCAAACCATTCCCCCCCTTCTTCTTGAACTATTATATATATATTCTGTAGAATCACTGAATGACCAAAGCCCCAGAAGATAGGCTTTATCTATCTTGATACATCCCACCTTCTGGGCTTCTCATATCGTCTTGCTAGGTAAATGCCCAAGCTAGTGAACTGCTAGTTCGTCCTATCAGATCCCCGAAGTAATCATTAACTGCGAAACATAGTTCTACTAAAGTAAGCTATTGAATCCAACGGATTGTCCGCACGCGCAAGTTCTACTTGGATTTGCTATCATTTCAACTTGTGATTTAAATTCAGCCATAGAAGAATTGCATCATGCTTGAAATAATTATTGAAAACCAAAAATAATTGGCCCTATATAAAACGCAAAAGGTGGTTCTTCTTTTAGGACCACTTTTTATGCTACTCTTAAATAAATTGGGGGGGATGCAAACTTGATTTATACAAAAAAACAAATTGAACAATATTTAGATAGAATCGAGTACGGCAGTTCGATAGGTTTAAACGAACAAACATTACGAGATTTGCAAATCGCCCATCTGACCCATATCCCTTATGAAAATTTAGATATTCTGAAGGGTATCCCTTTGTCCCTGGAACCGGAAGCATTGTTTCATAAGATAATTGCGAATAAGCGAGGCGGCTACTGTTTTGAATTAAACGGGCTGTACAGCAATTTATTAAAAAGTCTTGGGTTTCGGGTGACGAATTATCTCGGACGGTTTATTATTGGTTACACCAGCATTCAGATGCGTCGCCATCGTATATTGAAAGCGGAAACAAGTGATGGTATTTTTATTTGTGATGTCGGTGTTCGTAGCGAATCTAATCGTATTCCGCTTCACTTTATAGAAGGGAAAGTACAGTCTGACGGTATTAGCGAATACAAACTAGTTAGAGACGAATTTTTCGGCTGGATTCTCTGCCGGCGTGAATTGGGCAAAGAGTGGAAACAAATCTATGGTTTTACAGAGGAACCGCAACTTGACTTGGATTTTGTAATGCCCTCCTTTTTCTGCGAAAAACATCCCGCCTCCGAGCATAATAAGTTTCGCAAAATATCTATTTTTACAGCAACCAGCCAAATCGGCTTGGTGGACGATGAACTTGAAGTCTACCAAAATGCCAGGATCGATCAAAGAAAGCGCTTGCAAAGTGAAGAAGAAATCCGTGAAATTCTTCGTGCTATTTTCGGAATCGAAAACATATAAACGAATTTTATCTATATCCTACTCGTTCCTTGATGGTCTAGATAGTCGGGACGGACGGAGATCTTTCATTGTTTTGGATAAGTGAATGTAGTATAATTGTACTTACAAAATTCTTAGTGTCATTGATATAGTACGTTCAAGAAAGAAGGAGTGAATTGATGTCGGTCATTCTGTAAGAGTTTAGGTTAAGGGCATAAAACGAGCAGTTGTACTGCTTTTATTTGTGTTGCCATAAACTGCCTTACAGATTGAACAAACATCCATTACTTAATGGTGTAATTTGTAGCGCAGTAGCATAATACTGCGCTTTTTTATTTTCTTTCTGTAAGGCTGAAAACGGAAAGGAAGAATATATATGTATACATTCACAAACCAATTTATTTCTGATAATAACAACTTGGAGTTTTTGAAAGCCACTATGATGGGGCCGAATGCCATGCGGGTATCTGAGGAATTAGCGTCACACCTCAACATCAATGAAAATATGCGGATACTTGACCTCGGCTGCGGGTGCGGCCTTTCCACGCTTTTGTTAACAAAAAAATACGGTGCGTCTGTTTTCGCAGCCGACCTTTGGATTTCACCAACTGAGAATTATGAGCGGTTCCAATCTATCGGGATTGATGATAAGGCCGTTCCGATTTCCGTAGACGCGACCAAAAGGCTGCCTTTTGCAAACGGATATTTTGACCTGTTGTTTAGCGTGGATGCCTATCATTATTTTGGAGATACGGCGGAAATGCTCCCATTGATCATTCCTCTTATAAAAAAAGGCGGCTATGTCGCCGTGGCGATTCCCGGATTAAAATATGAGTTTGGAAAAAATGTCCCTGAGGAAATGCAGCCGTTTTGGAATGAAGATATAGAAAGAACCATACACTCTCTTGACTGGTGGAAGGAGCTATGGAGGGGGGAGAAGGGCATTGAAATGGTTGACATCCGCGAAATGGCCTGCTGCAAGCAGGCGTGGGATGAATGGCTTTCCGCATACCATCCCGTTGTAGCGGGAGACATAGAAATGATGAAAGCTGAAAACGGAAAGTATTTTAATCTTATTCAACTGATTGCTAAAGTCATTTAATATCTTTGCCTTTTTTTCTTGTTCGCCTTAGCAACAAAAACCCTAAAAGCGAAAACAGGGCGGCGGCATAGTTTACACGGAAAGTGAAGCGAGGGAACGGTTCTGCCGCTTCCTTTATAAAAGTGTTAGTGCTGTCTCCCGATTCAGACTCCGACTCAATTCCTAACGAACAAGTCGAATAACCATCCTGTTCTTTACGATTTGTGTTCATTTTTATACTACTTGAAAAGTTTCTACTTGTTGGATACTTTTTTATTCCGAATGGTCGTATCTTCCTTAACTAGCAAAGTTACCTCACTTCCACTATTAATAATTTCCTCCTTTCCTTTTAC
>Ga0074195_1003132_pt1 | contig 16325 bp, 17 predicted proteins | sample EPASupsiteHSE623_FD_64525 | JGI IMG/M metagenome (GOLD analysis project Ga0074195, IMG submission 64525) | Bioremediated contaminated groundwater from EPA Superfund site, New Mexico - Sample HSE6-23 | ecosystem: Environmental > Aquatic > Deep subsurface > Groundwater > Contaminated ...
CTGAGTCCTTGCAGTACCCATGTGGTAAAAGAATCCATACTTTATAATAGTATTAATAGTATATATAATTTTCGATATTAAACAGAAGGTAGGTTTATAGGAATGCTCTTTAGAGGTTTTGTCAAATGATGCTCAGTCAGGATGACGGCACAAAATGCTGGGACGATAATGCCGAGCAATGGCACAGATTATTCGGTGAAAACGATTTGAATCGCCGTGACCTGCTCGATCCAATTATTCTGCAGGTCTTGGGGAATGTCAGCGGAACGCAAATATTGGATGCTGGGTGCGGGGACGGTTATCTGAGCCGAAAACTGGTACGGTTGGGTGCCTCAGTCACAGGTGTAGAGCTCTCGCAGAAGATGCTTGTTTTTGCTATAGAGGCGCAGAATAAGTTGCCCTTAGCAATAAGGTTCCTCGCTGTTTTGAGTGAGGAAACTCTGTGAGTCCTCTGTGAGCGTTGTGCTGAGTGCGTCGTTAGCAACTGGTTGCATCCGTTTACGGATTGCCACCACAGAGCACACGGAGGACTCACAGAGATTACCCACACAAGACAGCGAGAAACCAAAATATCCCTATAGGCGCCTTTCCCTCGCCTATCTCCCCCCGCAAAATCGGCCCGATCTCGCTGCCTTTGCCACTCGCACCATACCCCGCATTCTTTTCAAGTGGTCTGATCGCAATGGATGCAGCAAGCTGCACCGAAGATGGTTACCATGTCCCTTAAACCTTATATAGACCGATATAGAATAGTATTCATAGGAGTGACTTTGAGCTTGACTGAGTATCTGGTATCCATTAAGATTGAAAAGCTGCAAGAAGGCATGTATCTGGCTACCAGCGAAAATTTGCAGGGCCTGGTAGCCCAAGGGCGAACAATAGCGGAAACCATAGAAATAGCTCAGGATGTAGCCAGGAAGCTGATCGAATCTTGTATCGAATGCGGCGATCCTCTGCCTGAGAAGATAATGCCGGCTGCCAGAGTTGTCAGAAATATCAAGATACCCGTAGCAATTGGCGTATGACTAGAACACCTGTCCTTACCGCAATCGATGTAATTAGGGGGCTTAAGAAGGCAGGATTTGTACTGTATCGACTGGCAAGGGGGAGCCATGAAATCTGGTATAATCCTGTTACAAAGAGAAGGACAACAGTTCCAAATCATCCAGGTGTTGACAATCCAAAGGGAACGCTAAAGGCCATACTCAAAGAGGCAGGCCTATCGTTAGACGATTTTCTCAGACTATTGGATTAAAATCTCAAAGAGCAATTTTGCGAAGAGCCAAAAAAAATATCTCAATAGGCGCGTTCCTTTTCCCGCGCCTATCTCTCTCGCAAAAGTCAGCCTTACCTGGCTGCCTTGGCCACGCGCTCCACACTGTCTCTGTGGTTGATGGCGTAGCTCTTGACGTCGCGATTGGCTGCAGCTATGATCTCGTCAGCCAGAGCCGCTTCTGCGGTCTTGGCTTTCTTGAATGATGCCGCATGTGCGCCCTTGGATATGAACATGAGTGCGGTGTCCACGCGCCTCTGGGGAGACGTGTCCACGGCTTTGGGCACAGTTATGCCGCCGTACTTGAGACGGACGACCTCTTCGCGGGGCCCGGCATTCGCTATGGCTTTGCCAAGAACGGAGAGCGGGTTCTCCTTGGTCCTCTTGGCAATTATGTCGAAAGCGCCCTCGACTATGCCGTAGGTCTTGAGCTTCTTGCCCGTGTTCTTCTCCTTTCTCATCAACTTGTTTACCAGGCGCTCAATGATATGCTGCTCGGACTTCTTGAACTGCTGCTTGGCATGCCTGCCGCCGGAATGCATGACCGCCTTGGACTGGAGGTTCATGTAGCCCTTTACGCTCGGATCAGCTACCTCAACCTCAGCCGGATCCCACTTGCCAAATACCTTCATGATAATCACCTAACCGGCTTTTCCTTTCTCCCTCTAACAAGCTCCAAGAGAGAGACATTATTGACTGCAATAACCTTGAATCGGACTCCAGGGATATCACCCATGGACCGTCCCTGACGACCGCCGATGCGATCGACGGTGACTTCATCGTGCTCATCGATGAACCCGATGGCTCCGTCGCCCGGGGCGAATGCCGTAACCTGCCGGCCATTCTTGATGAGCTGAATGCGTACAGCCTTTCGTATGGCTGAGTTGGGCTGCTTTGCCTCAATTCCAACTTTCTCGAGAACAATTCCCCTTCCCATGGGTGCACCACCCAGGGGGTCAGCCTTCATCTTACTCCCCGACATCCTGCGGATATACTTAGGATAGCTCCACCGGAGCGACTTCCTATCACTCTCCAGTTTCCTGGCGGCATAGATTCCATTTCCCATTCATTTCACCTTGAGTAAATCGCAAACCTTATTGAATTATGATATCGTCAACGCCATGATGCCTCTGCGCAAGCATCTTGGCTTTTAATATGTTTCGGCCATCTCTGCCGATGGCAATGCCTTTGTCCTTATTTGCTACCTCTACATAAGCCAATCGCTTATTGTTCTTGTTCACGACCATGACATTCTTGATGGCCGCCGGCTGGAAGAGGTTCTCCAAAAACTCTTTGACATCGTCACTGTACTCGACGATCTCGATCTGCTTTCCTACCGACTTCTTCACCCGGTTGATGTTCGAGCCCTTTCGACCTATGGCCGCGCCCATGTCACCCTTCTTGATGACAAAAATTATGCGGTCATTCTCTGTGTCCACAACGCAATCCCGGGCCATGCCACCCGTCAGGCTCTCGAACAACGCAATATATCTGATTCCTTCGGTGGTGAGCTTAAACTCACTCATGCCTCAACACCCCGGATCTCGCGCTGCAGTGCCATAATCTCCGAGTCCCCTGGCTCGATGATGGCCAAGGCGGCCACGGAGAAGGGTTTCCCGCAGGCAGATCCGAGGTCCTTGCCCATACCCTGGTAACCGTAGACTGGAACATCTACCGCCTCCAGCTGCATCCTAACGTCAACGGGACAATCTGCCGAATACACGATCAGCTTTGCCTGTCCATTTAGCCCCGCTTCTACGGTCCTATTCGATCCTAACAACACTTTTCCGGTTCTGATGGAACTTCTTAGAGCTCTATCTACGTTTATCATCGTTATTACCTCATCTCTTGCCTGCGACCAGAGTCACATCGCCTGTCCCAAGCTGAATTGGCTGGCCCACGATCACGTTTTCCGTCACACCTCGCAGGTCATCTACATCACCGCGGATGGCCGCATCCAGTATGTGGTTCACGGTGACCTCGAAGGCGGCCCTCGCTAAAACGCTGGCCTTCTCGCCCGAAACACCGTGCCGACCAATCTGCTTGACCTCGCCATCAACTGTCATTATGTCCGCCACCAGCATGATGTGACGCACATCGACAGATAGACCCTGTTCGCGGAGGGTGTCCGTGGCCTCATTTATGATGGCATTTCGAGCGGCCTCGATGCCCAGCACCTCTCCGATCTCATTTATGTTGTTTGTCTTTATGCGAGTCGGATCCACACCCTCAAACTGCATGACCTTCTTGAGCGAAGACCCTTCGGTATACAGAATATACTCATCGCCCTCTTTCCTGATTACGACTCGCCTGATCCCCTCTACGCCCTTGAGGGAGATCTTCTTGATCTTCTCTACAAGCTGCAATAGCTCCCGATAAGAGGGCTCCTCTGGAACCATCACCAACAGATTCTCTTTCTGGTCTACTTCAAGACCGGTCTCCTCTTTGAGCCTGGCAGAAACCTCCTCTGCGGTGATCTTTCTCTGTTCGAGAGCGCCTGGATTCAGCTCAATTATCACATTCATCTCAGCGAGATCTGTGGCAACGGATCCCAGATGGAGAAGGGATGTGGACTCTATGGCCCAAGCTACTTCTCGAGCTAAGTCACGGTCGTGGGCATAATCCTGATTAAGCTTTATGGTCATGGTGGGTGTAGAGGGAATCTTTCTCGCATCCACAATCTCGATGAGCCTGGGAAGGCCAAGGGTTACGTTGATCTCGGCCACGCCCGCGTAGTGGAAGGTACGCATGGTCATCTGCGTGCCGGGCTCCCCGATGGACTGAGCCGCGACCACACCCACCGCCTCGCAGGGCTCCACGAGGGAGTGCCTGTAGTCGGAATCCACCATTGAGACTATCTCATCCATCTGCTCGGTGCTCAGTTGGGCGCCTTTTAGCCCAGATTGCATTGCTTCCCTGATGCTCGGAGGAAGGTCAAGAAGCCCATCCAGCCTCTCAGCGACCTCTTTTTCTGTGAGCATCATGCCGACTCCTCCGGATCCTTCCAAAGAACGCTCTTGATGATGCGCTTGACATTATCGCTGCTGGCGTAGTCCCGCCGGGAGGCATCGACACCATCCTCGCCGTACTTGAATTGAACTATCATGCCCCTCGTCTCCTTGACGGTCCCATCGTACTTTACCTCCAGATCCTGCAGGGCATTGACAAGCCTGCGCTGAAGGTATCCACTCTGGGACGTTCTGATAGCCGTGTCCACCAGTCCCTCGCGGCCACCTATGGCGTGGAAGAAGAACTCGGTTGGATTTAGGCCGTCCTTGTAACTGGACTCCACAAAGCCATGAGCCTCTGCGCCAAGGTCACCCCTTCTGAAGTGGGGCAGAGTTCTGCCAGCGTAACCTCTCATGATGCGCTCGCCACGAACCGACTGCTGGCCCACACAGGCAGCCATCTGGGTGAGGTTCAACATGCTGCCGCGCGCTCCGCTCACAGCCATTACCACTCCGGAGTTGTCCAGTCCCAGGTAGCGACCGGCGATCTTGCCTGCCGTATCTCTGGCTTTACCAAGGGTCTGCATGATCCTCATCTCCAGTGTCTCGTCGAGCGTCCGACCAGGAAGCGGCTCCAGCTCGCCTGCGTTATAGGCCTCGATTAGCTGCTGGCTCTTCTCCCGGGCGGTCCTCGTGGTCTCTTCGATCTGTTCAGCAGCGGGTTTGGGGATGTCCTCATCATCTATGCCGAAGGAGAAACCGGAATGCATAATGCCCCGCAGCGCCAGACGAGTCATCCTGTCCAGGAACTCGGCTGCCATTGAGGAACTGTACTCCTTTATTATCCTGTCTGTTATCTTGCCCTTGAAGGCACCCACAGCCTCAGAGTCTATGGTGCCCTTCAGGAGCCGACCGTTTTCGATTACCACATAGGCATCGTTCTCGCAATCGACTCCTTTGCAGACATCGCAATTGTAGCAGAAATCCGCTTTGAAGGAGAGGGTCAGGCCCTCCGGCAGGATTAAGCTGAAGACCTGCTTTCCAGTCCAGTAGGGTTCACCGTCGATCTCGCCCTCAGGAGCAGGCAGATCAGTGATATTGAACTTCTTTAAAAGCTCCATGACGCCCCGTCTGTCTATGGGCTTTCGGCCATGAGTGAGCAGGAATGACCCTGTCACATAATCGTGAATGCCACCGATGATAGGACCGCCGAACCTGGGAGAGAGGATGTTCTCCTGGACCCGCATGAGGATCTCGGCCTCGGCCCGCGCCTCTTCGGTTTGAGGCACATGCATGTTCATCTCGTCGCCGTCGAAATCAGCGTTGTAGGGCGGGCAGACAGCAGGATTGAGCCGGAAGGTCTTGTAGGGCATGACCTTGACCCGATGAGACATGATGGACATCCTGTGAAGGGAAGGCTGACGGTTGAAGAGAACTATATCGCCATCTGCGAGCTGGCGGTCGATCTTCCAGCCGATATCGATCTGCTCAGCTACCTCCTCGCAGTTCTTGTCTGTGACCTTGACCCTCCTCTGATCGGGCCGGGTGACATAATTGACGCCAGGATGACGATCGGGGCCCCGCCTCACAAAAGTCTTGACCAGCTCCTTGTTTCGGACGTTGGCGATCATGGGCACAGACAGCTCCATAGCTATGTCCATGGGAACTCCGACCTCGCCGATGGAGAGATTGGGATCAGGAGAAATGACTGTCCTCGCGCTGAAGTTGACGCGCTTGCCGGATAGAGAGCCCCGGAAGCGGCCTTCCTTGCCCTTCAGCCTCTGGGAGAGAGTCTTCAATGGCCGACCACTTCGATGGCGGGCTGGCGGGACGCCTGAGACCGTGTTATCCAGGAACGTGGTTACGTGATACTGCAAAAGCTCCCACAGGTCTTCGATGATGAGCTGAGGGGCACCAGCCTCACGATTCTCCTGAAAACGCTGGTTGATTCGGATGATGTCCACAAGCTTATGAGTGAGATCGTCCTCGCTCCTCTGGCCGGACTCAAGGGTGATGGATGGCCGCATTGTGACCGGGGGTACAGGCAGTACAGTCAGAATCATCCACTCTGGTCTTGCCGTAGCCGGGTTCATGCCCATGACCTGGATGTCTTCATCCGGGACCTTCTCGAACCTGTCGCGAATATCCGAAGCAGTGAGCTTGTGCCCTTCCTCAATGTAAGAGAGAGGCCGCTCGAACTTGATCTCCTGCTGCGGCGCTCCGCAGTAGGGACAGGTCTTGTTCTTTCGCGCCTCGGCAAACACCTTGTTCACAGTGTCGTCCGTCATCTGCCCCAGCCGCTCCAGTTCCTGAATCTGCTCCAGGTACATCTTCTTTTCATTGTCTTTGAGCATGAGTCGAGAGCAATCGCGGCAAACAGCACGCAGGACTTTTCTGATCAATTTAGCGAAGCCCACATGAATCACAGGGGCAATTAAGTCGATATGGCCGAAGTGGCCTGGGCACTCACCGGGCCGACCGCCACAGGACCGGCAGCGAAGCCCCGGATCGATGACGCCAAGCCGGGGGTCCATAAGTCCCATCTCGATGGGAAAACCGTCGTCGTCGTAAGTATCAGCGGTAATGATTTTGACTACGCTCATCTTCCTAAATTCTTGAGGAGAGATAAGCCCAAAGCGGATCTTGCCAATTCTCTTGGGAACCGTCATATTTCCACCTAAACCGCGTCTTCCAGGATCAACCGCGGCGCTACACCTAATGATTTGATCTCGTCGAGCAGCAGCTTGAAGGCATAGCTCATCTCCACTGGATAGATCTCCGTATCCGCGCCACAGGTCGGGCAGAAGTCAGCATTTCTCCTCCGATCGTGGATGGCGATCATGCCGCAATGGGTGCAAACAAGCTCTGTCACTTTATCCGACTCATCCACCAGACGTTCTTTGAGGGCCAAAGCTGCACCATGAGCTATGAGCACATCTCTCTCCATCTCACCAAACCGGAGACCACCTTCACGAGCCCTGCCTTCTGTGGGCTGACGGGTCAAGACCTGCACAGGCCCGCGGGATCGAGCGTGCATCTTGCTTGTGACCATGTGGTAGAGCTTCTGATAGAGGATCACTCCCACGAAGACGTCAGCCATTACCTGCTCGCCAGTGGCGCCGTTGTAAAGGATCTCACGACCGGTATGGGAGAATCCGAATTTCTTTAAAGCGCCCCGCAGGTCTGGCTCGTTCTCGCCTAAAAATGCAGTGGCATCTATGAACCGGCCTTCCAGGGACCCAACCTTTCCGCCGATCATCTCAAGCACGTGGCCTACGGTCATTCGAGATGGGATGGCATGGGGATTGAGAAGCAGATCAGGCACTATACCAGATTCGGTGAATGGCATATCCTCCTGGGGCACAATCAGGCCCATCACGCCCTTCTGACCGTGTCGCGAGGCGAACTTGTCGCCCAATTCGGGTATGCGTTGGTCGCGGGTCTTAACCTTGGCCAGGCGGTTGCCGTTGGACGACTCGGTGAGGATAACCATGTCTACCACGCCCATTTCATTGGAACGCATGGTAACCGAAGTCTCGCGCCTCTGCTGGGGCGTGAGACCGAACTCGCTGGGCTCTTCCAGGAACCTGGGAGGGCTGGTCTTGCCTATGAGCACATCATTGGGGGCCACATAAGAATTGGGGTTAACGAGCCCGTCAGAGTCCAGTTGATCATAAGCCTCGCTGCCACGGGCTCCACGCACCTCGACATCAGGAATCTCGAACTTGTCTTCCTGGCCGCCGGGATACTTTCTCTCTTCAGCTTCGGAGACGCGGAAGAAGTGGCTTCTCGCAAGACCCCTCTGGATTGAACCACGGTTCATGACCAGAGCATCGTTGATATTGTATCCCTCGTAGGCGAGAACGGCCACCACGAAGTTCTGGCCGGCGGGCCGATCGTCAAAGAATATGGCGCCAGATGTCTTGGTCCGGACGATGGCTCTTTGCGGGCTGTTCAGGTAATGGCCGCGAGTATCTGGCCGCAATCTCATGTTAGCAGTAGACATTCCAAGACACTGCTTGACCATTCCTGCGCCCATGGTGTTCCTGGGGCTGGCGTTATGCTCCGGATATGGCACGAGACCAGCTGCGATGCCCAGGATCATGGACGGATCCAGCTCCAAATGAGTATGCTCAGGGGTGATGTCCTCCTCCCAGATAGCGATAAAGGTATTTTCCTCCTCCTCGGCATCCAGATACTCCACGAGGCCTGAAGAGACAAGATCTGCAAACGTCATCTCGCCGCCCTTGATCTTGGCAACATGCTCCTCAGTGACGAGAGCCCGCCCGTTCTCGACCACAATGAGAGGCCTTCGGGCTCGCCCTGAGTCAGTGTTTATGAAGATCTCATTGGTGTCCTCGAAGTGGGCCACGTTCGTCTGGCTGCTGATGCTGCCGGAACGACGCAGGCGACGAAGGTTTGCGACCAGAGTCTTGGGGTCATCATGATGCCCTACGATCTCACCGTTAACATAAACCCGAGCCCCGGATATCAAGGCCTCATCCAACATTACCACCTACCCCAATTACACCTAAATCCAATAAAATCTTCTTTACATTTGCCGAATCATCTGCGCCCTTGGACAGCTCCACTCCCTGGGCAAAATTCTTCACCAGTCCGCAGTTTGGCCCCTCAGGAGTCTCGCTGGGACAGATGCGGCCCCATTGTGTCGCATGCAGATCTCTGGCCTCGAAGTGGGGCTGAGATCTCGATAGCGGCGAGATCACACGGCGCAGATGGGAGAGAGTTGCCATGTAATCCGTGCGGTCCAAAAGCTGGGAGACGCCGGTACGACCGCCCACCCAGTTGCCTGTCGCCAGTGGATGGATCATTCTCTCGGTAAGCACATCTGCCCTGACGGTGGTCACTACATTGAGATCTCTGTTTCTCATGCTGGCCCGCTCAAGCTGGTATTTTATGTCTCTCGTAAGACGGTTGAAGGCCACTCTGAAGAGGTCCTCCATGAGATCTCCTGAGAGCTTGAGCCTCTTGTTTGAATAGTGATCTTTGTCATCCTCACCACGTCGGGCCAGCGCCAGCTCAAAACAGGCCTCGGCCATGCGCGAGAGGAAGAGCGCCTTGGCGTACCTATCCTTCTCATCAACTCCTATGTGAGGCAGGAGGTACCTATCCAGTACGTAGGTAGCCCTCTTCTTCTGGTACTCTTTGGCCTGGCCGGCGGCCACGCGCGAGCCTATCTTCTCCAGGGCCTCGTCGGTGGTGGATACCTCGGCCTCCTCAAGGTTCTCAAGCATGAACTTGATGATCTCAGGGTTATCCGATACGCTTTTCACAATATCCATATCCGTTTCCATGCCGAGCGATCGCAGGAGGGTCACGAAGTTGAGCCTTCCTGATACGGACGGGAAGGATACCTCCAGGATGGAACGGCGGCCCCGCTCTACAATGACGAGAGATCGGTAGCCCTGCCTCTGGCTGAACACCTTGGCCACCTCGATGTTCTCGTCGTAGCGCTGGTTGTATTCCACAAGGATCTTGTTCGGGGCCAGGTCCTCCAAAGTCATGATTACCCTTTCGGAGCCGTTGACCACGAAGTAACCGCCCGGATCGGATGGATCCTCCCCAAAAGTGATCATCTCGTCTGCAGTGAGGCCGAAGAGGTTACAGATCTTGGAGTTTAGCATGATGGGCAGCGTGCCGATGTCAGCCTCCACCAGATCCTTCTCGGTCTCGCCCTCGACTATGGTCATCTCCAGCTTGATTGGCGAGGCATAGGTCAAGTTCCTGAGCCTGGCATCATTGGGGTAGAGCCTCTCGATGGAGCCGTCCGCCTCGCGAACCATCGGCTTCTCCACCCGGATCTTGCCCAACTTGACGTAAGTATTCTCGATATTGGTCTCGATGATTCCGACCTCATCTATGACCTTTTGCAGGCCCTTATCAATGAAATCATTGAATGAGTTGATATGATGATGCACCAGCTTGTCCCTGGTAAAATAGGAGCTATAAAGAACATTTCTATCGAGCAAAAGACCACCCTTAATCGATTACCAGCCGGTAAAAGATCGATTGCTTAGCCGTAGTACTCTTCCGAACTACTTTAATTATATCACCGACTTTCGCCCCGATCTCTTTGGCTGCAGGGTCGTTGATGTGAATTTTGGGCAACTGTGGGGCTGTGATGCCAAAGCTCTCCAGCACCAGCGAGCTTTCCTCCGGAGTTAGCAACACATGTTCCGGAACCATTTCATGATCTTGTACGGCAAATTTGGTCACTCGAACCACCTTTAGAGAGAGGGAGCAGCAAACAGGCTCAAGGAAATTCCAAACGGGCTCGGGGGGATTTGAACCCTCGACCACCTGGTATCTTCATCCAAAAACTTAAAAGCCAGACGCTCTGCCTAACTGAGCTACGAGCCCCCGCTGCCTGGCATGCCTCAAGCCGTTTAATCTGCACGCAGTTTGGAATAAAAGCATCCCACATAAAAGCTTTTTCCCTGGTGGGACTTAGACAAGTCCCACTAGGCGAGCTATCTCCGAGCCAACCTCGGAGGTGGTCGAGCTTCCTCCTAAGTCATACGTCTTTATCCTGCCTTCAAATAGGTTCCGCTCGATGGCTGCCACGATGCTCGCGGCTGCCTCAGGCTGGCCCAGATGATCGAGAAGCAGTGCACCTGCCCAGATGGTGGCTACGGGATTGACCTTGTTCATGCCCCGGTATTTGGGAGCTGAGCCGTGGATGGGTTCAAACATGCTCGTTCCCTCCGGATTCAGGTTCGCGCCCGGAGCCAGGCCAAGTCCTCCCTGAATCATGGCACCTAGGTCAGTGATTATGTCGCCAAACATGTTTGGAGCGACCACGACATCAAACCACTCCGGGTTCTTGACAAACCACATGGTGATGGCATCCACGAAGTTGAAGTCGTGCTTTACCTGCGGGTAGCCTTTGGCAACCTCCAAGAAGACCTCGCGCCAGAAGCCATAGATGTCGCTTAGAACATTGGCCTTGTCAACGCTGGCGACATGATTGCGCCGCTTGGAAGCGAGATCGAAGGCATACTTGATGACACGCCAGCAGCCCTCTTTGCTCACCTCGCCGATCTGGTAGCCGATCTCCTCGCTATCGGAATCGATATCCAGCCCGAACTTGATGTTGTAGAGGCTGCGCTTGATCTCAAAGTCAGCGTGGCTCTTGCCGCGCCGTGCGCGACTGCCTATGCCGATATAAAAGTCCTCGGTGTTCTCGCGAACTACAACGAAATCGATATCCTTAGAGGTCTTATCCTTGAGTGGAGTCCAGACACCTTCCAGGAGCTTGACTGGCCGCAGGTTGATGTATTGATCAAAATAAAAGCGCATGGCCAAGAGAACGCCTTTCTCCAATACGCCGGGCTTGACGCGCGGGTCGCCAATAGAGCCCAGGTAGATGGCAGGATATCGGCCCAGCTCCTTGAGGGTCTCCTCGCCCACAAGCTCTCCGGTCTTGAGGTAGTGCTCAGCCCCAAGGGAGAACTCCACCCAGTCCAAGGAGAAGTTGAATCTGTCTGCTGCCGCGTCCAAGACCTTCTGGCCCTCTTTTATGATCTCCGGGCCTATGCCATCGCCTGCTATTACTGGTACTTTATAGTTCATGCCGTCACCTTTGACACCTGTCTTCTGGTGTACTCCACAAGCCCGCCCGCAAGAACGATCTCTCTGAGAAAATCGGGAAGAGGCGTAGTTTTGTAGGACTCGTTCCTGGACTTATTGTAAATCACTCCACCAGCCATATCGATCTCGATCTCGGCCCCATCGGCAATCCCATCCACCTGGGAGCAGATGAAAAGGGGCAGGCCGATGTTGATGGAGTTTCTAAAGAATATCCTGGCAAATGATTTGGCTACTATTGCTTTCACGCCCGCGCCCTTCAGAGCGAGAGGAGCATGCTCTCTCGATGAGCCGCATCCGAAGTTCTCTCCCCCGACTACATAGTCACCCTCTTTAACCATTCCCGCCATCTCCGGGCGAACGCCCTCGAAGAGATGCTCTGCCAGCTCCTTTGGGTCATTGATGACCAGATAGCGCCCGGGAATGATGGCATCCGTATCGATATCGTCTCCAAACTTCCATGCTTTGCCAGCCAAAAACCTCAACTCCAATGATCGATCATCCAGGCGCACTTTTTGCTGACGAGGAATCACGTCTCGTTAGCGAAAAGGCATGAAGAAATATATAGTTTATCAATGGGAGAGCAATTCCTGGCAGAGGATGGCGCATTCATCCTGCTCGAAGCCCTATATCGAGCACGAGGCAAACCCGCCAGGCTCCTTTTTAGCCTTCGCGATAGCAAAACACGGATTAAAAATAAAAAAGGAACAGCATCATCCTTTATTACCGATCAGAGAAATAGGACGCAATATCGGGTGAAGCGAGTCGCTGGCCGGGAGAGATCAGGAAGCAGATCATTGGATCGCTTTGATCCTTCAGCGACCAAAACAAGTGCAAAGATGGCACGACGGCTCGGCCAGGCTTGAGGGAGTCTGATATTGCATGCCGGAAATGATATGAAGAGAGGACGACACCGCATTGCCGGCAGTTCCAGCGGCTTAGCTATGGTGAGCAAAGAAGCTATAACTGGGAAGTTGGTGGGGTAGGGTCATCTTGATAAATCGGGATGGAAATATGAGGGAACAACGTAATTATTTTGAGGTGCTCTGACTTGATCGATCGCAGCAAGGTTTTAGAGGTCTTGAGGGGATACGACCTCGATGATCTGCGAATCGGGATGATTGCATCCCATTCTGCCCTAGATACGGCAGACGGCGCAGTGGAAGAGAATTTCAGGACGCTGGCGGTATGCCAGGAAGGGCGGGAGATGCCTTATGTCAAGTACTTCCGCGCCAGCAGGGACAAATCCGGCAAGATCGTGGGTGGCATGATCGATGAGGTCATGATGCTCAAGAAGTTCTCGCAGATTTTGGAGCCCGAAAACCAGGATATTCTCAAGGAAAAGAACACTCTTTTCGTACCCAACCGCTCGTTTACATCTTACTGCGGCATAGATGCGGTTGAGGATCAGTTTACTTTGCCCCTTTTGGGATCGCGAAATCTTCTTCGATCTGAGGAGCGCGGAGACAAGAGGGATTACTACTGGATACTGGAGAAAGCAGGGCTGCCTTTTCCTGAGCCTGTCGAGGCTGAGGACATAAAGGAGCTGGTGATGGTCAAGCTGCCCCATGCCGTCAAGACCCTGGAGAGGGGATTTTTCACTGCATCATCCTACGAGGAGTACTGCCAGAAGGCCGACACACTGCTGCGCCAGAATGTGATCGATCAGGACGGAATTGAGCTGGCCAGAATTGAGCGATATATCATAGGGCCAGTCTTCAACCTTGACTTCTTCTACTCGCCCATCAGCAAGGCAATTGAGCTGATCGGCATTGACTGGCGATTTGAGACATCGCTTGACGGGCATTGCCGGCTGCCTGCTCCCCAGCAGCTTTCTCTCAACGACCGGCAGATAAATCCTGAGTACACCGTCTGCGGGCACAACTCGGCCACTTTGCGAGAGTCGCTCTTGGAGAAGGCATTTACTCTGGCCGAGAAGTATGTTGCTGCGACGCAAGAGCACTATTCTCCTGGCATCATTGGGCCTTTCTGTCTGCAGACCTGCGTGGACAAAGATCTCAATTTCTATATCTACGACGTAGCTCCGCGCATCGGCGGCGGAACGAATGTGCACATGGCTGTCGGGCATCCTTACGGAAACGCTCTGTGGCGGACTAACATGTCCACTGGCAGGAGACTCGCTCGCGAGGTAAAGATCGCTCTGGAGAACGACTGCCTGGAAAAGATTGTAACTTAGGTTTTGCCCTCGTCTTTGTGCCTTAGTGTCTTTGTGGTGAAGGTCGCAGTTGTACTAAAACCAAACCACAAAGGCACAAAGCCACAAAGGACGCACAAATAAGAGACCATATCTAAAGACCATAGCATAAGATCATTGCAGATTAATATGACTGAGACAATAGAATCCTGCGGCATAGAGGTTCCGAAGAAGCTGAAAAGGACGGCCAAAAAGCTAGCCTCCGTAGGAGAAAGGCTGGTGCAGATTGCGCCCGCCCTCCTGCACAGCCGGGCCTCAGAGCAGATGCTGACCTTCGCCCGGATGGGCATGCTGGACAAGGTGCTGGGATATCTGGTGACAACAGACAGAAATGTGCATTTTGTGCGCCCCGGGATCGCCTGGGACAGCGTGCAGACTGTGCCGTTGGACGTGATTGACGACGTTGAGTACGTGAACGAGTTTCACAACAACACACTCAAGATCAAGGTGGGCGAAAAGGCTGAGAAGATCACATTCTACGACGACAAAGACGGCATTCAGTTCTACCAGCATTTGAAAAAAATGAAGAAGAAGTAGCCCTATCGATCTATTTTGAGGCGGTGGCAGCATTTGGCTCTGCGCTCGATCTCAGGGCCGGTCCAGGAAGATAACATCATCCTGTCCGCGATAGTCCTGGTCTCCGGTTAATACGCGGGCCGCTTCGCGTCGGGCGGTGGCGCAGACTATTGAGTTGCCAAGACCCCATTTGAACTGGTTTCTGATCCGAGCGGCCTGAACGGCAATCTCTTCGTCCACATCGATCAGGGTGCAGCGCTCCTTCATGGCTTCCCTTTTCTTCTCAGCGGTCGACTCGTCGTAGTAGCGGAGGATCCAGCAATAGACCTCGGCCAGATTGACGGTGCTGATGATGAGATCAGAGTCGCCGTCAAGGTAGCCCATGACGAATGAGCCGGCGCGGCTGCCCTGGAAGAACTCGATCCAGGCCCAGGAGTCAATCAAGACGGTCAATTTCTTCCCTCTGGAAGGACTCTAGTTTGGGGAGGCTGCCGAAGTGAGATCGATCCATGCGCTTTGCCTTTTTGAAGAGATAGCGGATGACCTCGTCGTAGGATTTGACATCAATTTCCTTCTTCAGCCGGTCAAGCATCTGCTGAACATCGTCTTTAACCTGGATGGTAGTAGTCATGTTATAGAATTAAGTTATTATAGGTTTATAATCCTATGGAACGCTGGTGACTTCAATATGCCGTCTAAACAGATTAGAGTTGAGATTGAGGATCCGCCTCAAGAGGATCCATCCCTGCAAGCGCAGGAGATCACCATCGTCCCCCACTGTCTGCTCAATCCTCTGACGCGGGTCAAGGGCCTCGCGCCTGTGCACTTTTCGCCAGCCGGGCCGGTCATCCAGCTACCATGCCCTGAGGCGCTCTACATGGGCCTCGACCGCTGGACGGTCACGAAGAACCAGATGGATGTGCCGCAGTTTCGCAGATTCTGCCAAACGCTCATTGCCCCTTACGCAGACCTCATGGAGATGCTGGCCCGGCAGGGCGCAAGGCTGCGCATTGTGGGAGTGGCGAAAAGCCCCAGCTGCGGCGTGGATACTACGAGCATCGGCCACATAGGCGGACGGGTAGCAGAGCAGTCGCATGCGCAGGTGGCCGGGCGGGGAGTGTTCATAGAGGAGCTCCTAGCAGAGATGGAGCGGCGCGGGGTGGCCAGCCGGGCGGAGGAAGTGGGAGCTTCGGCCAGGGGGGAGTAATTTTTGCTGCTTTTGCAGATTTCACCACAAAGGCACAAAGCCACAAAGACGGCAAACACTGACTGAGAGGACTATCGGAAGAGGCACGGGCAACGATTGTTGAACGAGATAATATTTGTCCGTAGAAAAAGACATGCTTCGCCTGCCTGCCGAGGTCATCTCACGATCGATGGAAAAGATAGACAGCCTTGAATCTGAGCCATTTCCCCATCAATCTATCAAGGAATCTCTTGATTCACGGCAAGCCCCTTCGGAGATAACTCGCGCAGAAATGCTGCTCGATTCGTCTCCTGCTACCTCAACACTGGCCCGACTGGCCTCCCACCCCCGGGCACGAGCGTACGCTTGCGGGCACCCAAGCCCGAGCGGCACCCCGGAGCGAGGGCTGGCCAGCGGGAAGGCATGGGGCCCACAAATACAGTTAAATAGTACAACTGCATGAGATTGGCTGCCTCTTTTGCGGGGGTTGCCAAGCCAGGTCAAAGGCGCTGGATTCAGGGTCCAGTCACGAAGGTGTTCGTGGGTTCGAATCCCATCCCCCGCACTTAATTATTAGCA
>Ga0074195_1001507_pt1 | contig 16324 bp, 15 predicted proteins | sample EPASupsiteHSE623_FD_64525 | JGI IMG/M metagenome (GOLD analysis project Ga0074195, IMG submission 64525) | Bioremediated contaminated groundwater from EPA Superfund site, New Mexico - Sample HSE6-23 | ecosystem: Environmental > Aquatic > Deep subsurface > Groundwater > Contaminated ...
ATTAAAACTTTTTCAGGGAATGTTAAAATCCGGCGTAAGGCCAGAATGGATGTTTATGGAAGTTTTGCCGGTTTTGCCGCCCGACTTAAGGCCAATGGTTCAGCTAGACGGCGGAAGATATGCCTCTTCTGATTTAAATGATTTATACAGAAGAGTAATTAACAGAAACAACAGATTAAAATATTTGCAGGAAATTTCGGCTCCCTCTGTTATTGTAAGAAACGAAAAACGAATGTTGCAGGAAGCAGTTGACGCTTTAATTGACAACGAAATGAGAAAAGGAGTTACAACCACAGCCACCACCGGAGGAAAAAGATTGTTAAAATCTTTAGCTGCCATGCTTGCCGGAAAACAAGGAAGATTTAGGCAAAACCTTTTGGGAAAGCGCGTGGACTATTCTGGCAGATCGGTTATTGCTGTGGGACCAGAATTAAAATTTTCGCAGTGCGGTTTGCCAAAAACTTTGGCGTTGGAAATTTTTAAGCCCTTTGTAGTTAAAAGAATTTTAGACAAAGAATTGGCTTACAACATTCGCGGAGCCGCCAGATTAATTGAAGAAAAAATTCCCGAAGTGTGGGCAATTTTGGAAGAAATAGTTAAAGAAAAACTGGTTTTGTTAAACCGAGCTCCAACTTTGCACAGATTAGGCATTCAGGCATTTCATCCTGTTTTAACAGAAGGAGAAACAATAAAATTGCATCCTTTGGTTTGCGAAGCATTTAACGCCGATTTTGACGGCGACCAAATGGCAGTTTATCTGCCCTTGTCAGACGAAGCCCAAAAAGAAGCAAAAGAAATAATGCTTTCAACTTTAAATCTTTTAAGGCCGGCAACAGGTTTGCCTGTAATGGGGCCATTCCGCGACATTGCTTTGGGATGTTATTTTTTAACCAGAACAGATGTTTCTGAAAATAAAAAAGAAATTAAATTATACTCTTCTGAGTCAGAAGCTGTTACAGCCCACGAGTACGGATTTTTAGGCCTTAACGACGCAATAAAAGTGCCAAATCCTAAAACTAAAGAAGCCGAACTAATTGAAACTTCTGTGGGCAGATTAATTTTAAATGCCAGCTTGCCAAATGATTATCCGTATATAAATAAAGTTATAGACAACAAAGGATTAAAAGGGCTTGTAAGGGAAGTTATTGAAAAATATCCCAATGAAGACGCAGTGGTTATTTTAGATAAAATAAAAACGCTTGGATTTGAATACTGCACATTATCGGGAATTAGCTGGGGCATGGACGATTTGATTGTGCCAAAAGACAAGCCAAGATTAATAGGAGAAGCCGAAGAAGAAGTTAGAAAAATAGACAGCCATTTTGAAAAAGGGCTTTTGTCTAATGAAGAAAAAACCTCACAGAAAATTTTGGTTTGGCAGACAGTTAAAACAAAAATTGAAGCATTGTTAAAAGACACTCTTCCCGCTGACGGCCCTGTAATGTCTATTATTAATGCCGGAGCCAGAGGAACATGGGCTCAGCCCGTGCAGATGGCTGGAATGAAAGGATTGGTGAACAATCCGGCAGGAGACATTATAGAATTGCCAATTAAATCATCTTTTGCAGAAGGATTTAATGTTTTGGAATATTTCATTTCAACTCACGGAGCCAGAAAAGGAACAGCTGACACAGCTTTAAGAACTTCTTCTGCGGGTTACCTGACAAGGCGTTTAGTTGACGTGGCTCACGACGTTATTATTGCAGAAGAAGATTGCGGAGATAAAACAGGATTTGTGGTTTATAAAAAAGATGCTGATGCCATAGAGCAGGACTTTATTTTTAAACTAGTTGGCAGGATAGCTGTAGAAAACGTAGAAAAAAATGGAAAAGTTTTTGTGAAGAAAGGAGAATTAATTGACTGGAAAACAGCAAATGAAATTTCAAAAGAAGGGGTTGAAAGAGCTGTTGTGCGTTCTCCGTTAAGTTGTAAAAGCGCTCAGGGCGTTTGCCAAAAATGTTATGGCTGGGATTTGGGAAGAAACAATTTAGTAAAAATGGGCGAGGCAGTAGGAATTATAGCAGCTCAGGCAATTGGCGAACCAGGAACACAGCTTACACTAAGAACCCACCATTTAGGAGGAATTGTGGGAGCAGGGGATATTACGCAAGGTCTGCCAAGAATTGAAGAAATTTTTGAATGTAGAGCTCCAAAAGGAGAAGCAATAATATCTTTAGCAGAAGGAAAAGTAATTGCTATAGATGAAGAAGCAAGAATTATTAAAATTCAGTCTTCAAACAAAAAAACTGCCAAAAAAGATGTAATGGAATATAAAATTCCCAACAGAATTGCAATTTTGGTTGAAAAAGGACAGGAAGTTAAAGAAAGCCAGCCATTGTGCGGAGGCAGTTTGGATTTGAAAAAATTATATAAATCTGCCGGAGTTGAAGAAACTCAAAGATATATTTTAAAAGAAGTGCAGAAAATTTATTCTTCGCAGGGAGTTGATATTCACGACAAGCATGTTGAAATTATAATTCAAAAAATGTTTTCAAGGGTAAGAATAAAAGAAGAGGGAGATTCTGATTGGATAAAAGGCGAGGTTGTAGAAATGTCAATTTTAGATGAAGAGGGAGAAAAATTAAAGAAAGCAAAAAAAGAGCCTCCAATAGGAGCGCAAATTTTGCTTGGTATTTCGGAAGTTGCCTTGAACTCAGAATCATTTTTGTCGGCAGCTTCTTTTCAGCAAACTTCTAGGGTGCTTATAAAAGCTTCGCTTGAGGGTAAAGAAGACAGGTTGCGTGGATTAAAAGAAAACGTAATTATAGGAAAACTTATACCTGTTGGCACTGGGTTTATACCAAAAGAGAAGAAATAACCAATAAATAATAGCAATACCCCGCCCCGAAAGGGCGGGGTATTAAATTGGGCGCATCTATTGACAAGCTTTCTTATTTATGCTACAATAAAGATATAGGTGAACATTAACAATTTGGGCTTTTAATAAATGAAAGGAGGTATATAAAAAGCCCGAAACAGCGTTTTGCGTAAGGAATGTACTGTTTTTTTCTGTAACCGGGCCTAAAAGGTCCACAAGCTAAGGAGAGTTGAGATGAAGGGCTTGAATTTGGCAGTTGTGATGGTGTGCGTTGTTCTGTGTGGCTTTGGCGTTGTTGGCTCGGCCTTCGGCGCAGGCGGTGGCGGAGGTGGCGTAGACAATGTGAACAGCTTCAACGGTAACTTCGCTCCGAACGGCTATGGAGGCCCGCAGTGGCATTCGTATGCCCACGAGAACGAGGCGATGGACTATGTATCGGGTTCGTTTGGGCTTCAATTGAATGCCGAAACATCATCCTTTGAAAACGCAAACTGGAACTTCTGGACCAACAGCGCCGATACATCATACTGGAATGCGACATGCTATCTGCACGGTCATCGTGACATTAGCGAAGAGTGTCCGCAGAATCAGCATTGGTCGCAGTCGGTAAATTTGGAAGACTTGCAGATGGATGCAAGTCTGAGCCTCAATTGTTTTGAGTATTCCCCCAAACCCGATCAAGATATGGTGAAGGCGCTGTCATTGTATGGATATTTTTCCATCAGTCCCAGCGACCTGCTGAGTTCATATTTCAGCTATCGGGAAGAGATGGAGAACCAGTACACGTATCCCGATGGATATGACAATCCGCCGGTCATCACGCAGGTGCCGGTTTGGAATGGTCAGTACGATCTGCACGGCAGATTTGTTGCCTCAACAATTGAAGAGGCGCGTGGACTGGGGGCACAATTCGCTCAGGATGTTCCCGAGCCTTCGTGCATCGTCATGATGCTCAGTAGCATGCTTGCCGGAATCGCGGTTTACCTCCGCCGCAAATAGACGTCTGAGCTTTTGAGCTTGGTTCGTCAGGGGCGTTGCAACAGAAATGTTGCAGCGCCCGTTTTTTTTACAGCTTGAATCAATAAATGAGAGTGATATAATAGAATAATGAAAAGAGCAATTTTAACGCCAAAATTAGCACAGGAAATCCAGGATAAAATTTTTAAAAAAATGACTGCGCATGATAAAATAAAACTTACAAGCAGTTTTTTTAGATTTGGAAAAAAACTTAATAAATTAAATGGAAATAGAGGATCTTTTAACTCAGATATCCGCCATATTGGATAAACTTAATATTCCTTATGCCATAACTGGCGGGATGGCAGTTTCTGTTTGGGGCAGGCCGCGTTTTACTGCTGATATTGATATAGTGGTAGAATTAATGCCAAAAAATATAAATTCGCTGGCAAAAGAGTTGCTAGAAATAGATAAAGATGTTTATGTGTCAGAAGAAGCTATGCAGGAAGCATTAGAAAGAAAAGGAGAATTTAATTTTATACATCCCCAAAGCCAACTAAAAGTTGATTTTTGGATTGTAAAAAATAATTTTAATAAGCAAGAAATTAAAAGAGCAATACCTAAAAAAATTGAAGGCCATAAAATTAATTTTGTTTCTCCAGAAGATTTGATTTTAAGCAAACTTTTATGGTATCAGCAGTCAGAATCTACCCGCCAATTAGAAGACATAGAATCGGTATTAAAAATTTCAAAGATAGATATGAATTATATTAAAAAAACAGCAGAAAAACAGGAAACTTTAGAAATTTTGAACGAATTATTAAAATAATTAATATCTTACATTTATAAAAGCTTTTAAAAATGTAAGACCAAAATTTATGAAAACGCAAAAAGGCATTTCAACAATAGCAGGCATTACAATTTTTGTTGTTGTGGCAGTTTTTACTTTTGGCGGAGTATTTGCTTATGAATATTATTTAGAAAAAAATGAGCAGAAAGCAGAAGGCGACCAAAACACACAACCAACTGCCTGCACCATGGAGGCAAAAGTTTGCCCTGATGGATCTAGTGTTGGCCGTTCAGGCCCCAATTGCGAATTTACCAACTGCCCCGACCAAACTGCCGGCTGGAAAACATATACAAATACACAATATGGTTTTGAATTTAAATATCCTCAAACTGATATTGGCAAACGAATTTATTCTTCTAATGAAACAGTATTTATTTTACCCATTGCAGAAGAGGGTATGAATACAAATATAGACGGAAAAGTTTTGAATTTAGTTATCAAGCCCAAAGTAAGCGGTTCTGCCTGTGTTGGTCCAAATTATTATGCAGTTGGTGAGTCTGTAAACGTCGTCATCAACGGAATCCAATTTTTAAAACAAAATGGCGGGGAAGGTGCCGCAGGACATGGTTATAGATATGAAGACTATACAACAGAAAAAAATAATATCTGTATAACAATGAGTTTTGTGATAAGTAGTTATAATGATTTGCAAATGCCCGTATATAACGGCGGAAAAGCTTTTGTGCAATATAATTTTTTAGAAGAAAGACCTATTTTTGATCAAATAATGTCCACTTTTAAATTTATAACAGAGTAATCCTTCGCCTTCGGGCTCAGGCCATTCGGCTCTGAGTCTCAGGCTCGAAGAGATGAATTTAATTTCATAAAATTCAATGGCTAAAGATAAAAATAACGGGAAAAATAAAAACGGAAAAGATAAAAACGGGAAAGAGGTAAAAAAAGATTCGCTTTTGAGCTCGTGGACTAAAAGATGGATAAAAGCAATTTTAATGTTTTTGCTGGCAATAATTATTGTTTTATCTTTTCCATTTTTTGACAAGGCAGGAACTGCCGGCAGAATTTTTGTAAATGTTTCGCTGTTTTTAATAGGAAAGGCGTTTTATGTAATGCCTTTGCTTTTGTTTGTTGCAGGATTGATATTTTTAAGGTCAAGAAAAAAAGGAAAAAATTTGGCAATGCTTTTGGCAATTGTTGTTTCTATTGTTGGAATTTCGGGAATTTTATCAGCAAAAGATTTAACGGTTGAATCGGGCGGATGGGTTGGGTATTTGCTGGCAAAATTATTTGTCGGATTTTTTGGCATTTTGGTTGCCAATATTATTTTTGGAGCTGTTTTGTTAATTGGCCTGTTTATATTTTTGCAGTTTCTCTGGCAAGAATTGCCAAGAGAAAAAAAGGAAGAAGAAAGCAAACCTTCGTTTGTGCTTAACAGGCAGGAAAATGAAAATGTAAAAATAAAAGGCGTTGTTGAAGAAAAAAAAGAAATTCAAAAACCGGTTACAAACAGAATATCTTTGTTTAAGAGGGGAGGCATGGATGACCAGCCCGAAAGAAAAGAACTTAAAAAATCAGACTCTGGCAATTCAAAAGAGCTTTATGCTTTACCTCCTTTAGATTTATTGCAAAAAAATGAATCGGCTCCCACTTCAGGCAACATAAAAGAAAATTCAATGATAATTAAAAGCACGCTGGATAATTTTGGCATTCCAGTTGAAATGGCAGAAGTTAATGTGGGACCAACTGTAACCCAATATGCTTTTAAGCCGGCCGAAGGGGTAAAACTTTCAAAAATTACAACTTTATCAAATAATCTGGCTTTGGCTTTGGCCGCCCACCCAATAAGAATTGAAGCCCCAATTCCAGGAAAATCTTTGGTGGGAATTGAGGTGCCAAACAAAGTAAGGTCAACTGTTACTTTAAGAAATTTGCTTTCGCATCCAAACTGGCAAAATTCAACAAGCCCGTTGCTTGTGGCTTTAGGGCGCAATGTGGCAGGAGCTCCGGTTTATACCGACATTACAGAAGGCCCGCACATTTTGGTTGCGGGAGCCACGGGAACTGGCAAAACTATATTTTTAAATACTTTAATAATGAGCCTGCTTTACAAATGCACTCCCGATAAATTGAGAATGATTATGGTTGACCCAAAAAGAGTTGAGTTTCAAAATTACAATGATATTCCGCATCTTTTGTGCCCTGTAATTTATGACGCCACAAAAACAATAAATGCTTTGCAATGGTTAACTCACGAAATGGAAAGAAGGTTTGAAGTTTTTTCTGAAGTGCCCGCCAGAAATTTAGGCACTTACAACCAAAATAAATCTGTAATAGCTGCAAGAATGCAACTTCCGTATATTGTTTTTGTGGTTGATGAATTGGCCGACCTAATGGCTGCTAAAGGCAGAGAAATTGAAGCAGGGGTTGTAAGGTTGGCTCAAATGGCAAGAGCTACAGGAATTCACCTTGTGCTGGCAACGCAGAGGCCGTCTGTTGAAGTTATTACAGGTTTAATTAAAGCCAATGTGCCAACAAGAATTACTTTTCAGGTTTCTTCGCAGGTTGATTCGAGAACTGTTATAGATACTGCCGGAGCTGAAAAATTGTTGGGAGCAGGAGATATGTTGTTTTCATCGGCAAAGTCAGCTAAAATTAGCAGAATTCAGGGTCCTTATATTTCAGAAAAAGAAGTTAAAAAAGTAACCGACTTTATAATAGAACAGGATAAAAATGTTCAAGAACCGCAGTCGGTTTTGGTGCAAAATTTAAAAAATGCGTTAGAACAGCACGATGCAAAAGAAAGCAATGGTGGTGGCGGAGAATTTTTTGGCGACGAAGACCCGCTGTTTGAAGATGTTAAAAAAATTGTTTTAGAAACGCAAAAAGCTTCGGCGTCATTTTTGCAAAGGCGCTTAAGAATTGGCTATTCAAGGGCAGCCAGATTAATTGATATGTTAGAAGAAAAAGGAATTGTTGGCCCGGCAGACGGGGCAAAACCAAGAGAGGTTTTTGCTGATTCTTCTGCTGTAAGGGGAGAGGCAACTAAAGCCAGATTAATTCCCGGCGGAGGATTAGACGAGTCAGAAGAGCCGTCTGACGACGGCGGCTGGCAAAAAGTTTAATTTTGTAATTTAAATTTATGACAAAAAAAGAGAAAATAGAAGATAAAAAGCAAAATAAGGCGTTGCAGAATGCGGTTGATGAAATTAAAGAAAGGTTTGGCGAGGGAGCAATTATGACAATGCGTGAAATACACGCAGTTAATGTTGATGTTATTCCTACGGGTTCCATTGCAATGGATATGGCTTTGGGAGTTGGGGGAATGCCAAGGGGAAGAGTTGTTGAAATATATGGGGCCGAGTCATCGGGCAAAACAACATTGTCTTTGCATGTTATAGCCGAAGCCCAAAAAAAAGGCGGTGTGTGCGCTTTTGTTGACGCAGAGCATGCAATGGACCCAGATTATGCAAAAAGACTTGGCGTTGATGTTGATAATTTGCTTATTTCGCAGCCAGATTCTGGAGAGCAGGCATTGCAAATTGTTGAAACGCTTGTAAAGTCAGGAAACATAGATGTTATAGTGGTTGATTCTGTGGCGGCTTTAACTCCCCAGCGGGAAATTGAGGGTGAAATTGGCGACCAGCACATAGGGCTTCAGGCAAGATTAATGTCACAAGCAATGAGAAAATTATCTGCCATAATGGCAAAAACAAACACAATAGTTATATTTTTAAACCAAACAAGAATGAAAGTAGGAATGGTTTTTGGAAATCCAGAAACCACGCCAGGAGGTTTGGCGTTAAAATTTTATGCATCTGTAAGAGTTAATTTAACAAGAACCGCCCAAATAAAATCGGGCGACGAAATTATAGGAAACAGAGTAAAAGCAAAAGTTGTAAAAAACAAAGTGGCCGCTCCGTTTCGCACAGCTGAATTTGATATTTATTATAACGAAGGAATTTCAAAATCGGGCGACGCTTTAAGAGCTGGTTTAACCACAGGATTAATAAAACAATCTGGAAGCTTTTTTACTTTTGAGGGTGAAAAAATTGGGCAGGGAACAGAAGCTGCAAAAGCATTTTTAAAAGAGCACAAAGAAGCAATGGAAAAAATTAAAAAATTATCTTTTGAACAGGCCTAAAAAATAAACAACAAAAAAACCGCCGAATGGCGGTTTTTTTTGTTAATAAATTATTTTGGAGTATACGGCATTAGGCCCATTTGGCGGGATCTTTTTATTGCTGTGGCAATCTTTTTTTGATGATGAGAACAAAGATTTGTTTTCTTTCTTGGTTTTATTTTATAAAAACCAGACACATAGCGCGAAAGCATCTCTGTGTTTTTAAAATCTATGTCTTCAATATTTTTTTGGCAAAAATAACACATGCGAACGTAGTGAGCACCCCGCCCTCTAAGCTGTTATTGGAAGGCAGAATGGTCAAAATTTTATTTTTTTAATTTTATTTTTTTGCCCCGAATGTTTGGCATAGAGGGCGGGGTTTTGTCCCGCTTTACGGGACTCAAAATTTTAGAATGGTATGTCCTTAACATCAATTTCATCTGCGGCGTCTCCTTCAAAAGGAGTTTCTTTAGAATCACTTGATGCCAATTCTGCTTGCGGAGTGGGATAATTTTCTTCTATTATTGGTATTTCGTCTTGCCTTGGCTGTTCCGGTTCGGGACGGGAAAATGATTTTCCATAATTTGATGTTCCCGATGAGCTTGGCTGACCTACATTTCTTGGGCCTAATTGCATGCTTTCTGCTATTATTTCTGTCCTGTATTGCTTGGCTCCCTGGGAATTTACCCAATTTCTTGTTTTTATTCTTCCTTCAATTAAAACTAATGAACCTTTATTTAAATATCTTGAACTTATGTCAGCTAATTTTCCAAAACAGACAATATTATGAAATTCAACTTCCTGCTTTTTTTCTCCGGCGCCGGAAGTATAAAATCTGTTCGTGGCTATGCTAAAGCTTGTTACTTGCTGGCCCGATGGCAAAGCTCTTACTTCTGGGTCGCGGGTGACATTTCCCAAGACAAAAGATTTATTTAGATTCATAAATTTTTTATTCGCCTAATAATTCTTCTAATTTTTGCTCTATATCTTTTAGTTCTATTTTTTCTTTTTCAATGGAAGCTTTATGGGAATCTAAATCTTGAAGTTCTTTATTTTCTATTTTTTCTTCTTTCATCAAACTGGGCGCTATGGGCTGTTTTGTTCTTCTTTCTTTGCGCACTTTTAAGGGTTTTTTTACCGCAAGAATATGGCGGACTATTTTTGTGTTTTTATTTATTTTGTCTTCCAATTCTGTTAATAACTCCGGTTCTGACTGAAATTCTAAAACGCACATAAAACCAGAGGCATGCTTTTTTATAGGATATGCCAGGGTTTTTGCAACCGGATTTATTTGATTCAAAATAACCCCTTCTTTGCTTTGAACAAAAGATTCAATTTCTTTTGCCAGAGCCATTGATTCTTCATTCGTGATTTCCGGGGAAACTATATATGTTAGCTCGTATTTTTTCATAATTTGGTGTCTGATTATTAGTCTTGATTACTTTATCATAATAGCAGATATCGCTTGAAAATTCAAGGGCAAGATAATATAATAGATCAATATGATAAATCCAGCAATTTTTAAGTCATACGACATAAGGGGAGTTTATCCCGCCGAATTAGATGAAAAAACCGCTTATGCAATCGGCAGGGGCTTTGTTAAATATACGGGGGCTAAAAGGGTGGCAGTAGGCCAAGATGCCCGTCTTTCATCGCCAGCGCTGTTCAGGGGTCTTGCTGCGGGTATTACAGCCGAAGGCGCTGATGTTTATAATTTAGGCCAGGCGCCCACAGAGTATCTTTATTTTACAGTCGGCACTTATGATTTTGATGCAGGTGTTATGATAACAGCCAGCCATAATCCGAAAGAATATAATGGCTTCAAAATGGTTAAAAAGTTTGGGAATAATATTGAAATGGTCCGCGGATTGGATTTGTTGCCAATAATAAAATCAGAAGATTTTAAAAAAATTGATCAATCAGAGATAAAAAAAGAAGATATATGGCAAGATTATTTAAATCATATTTTGTCTTTTGTCGATTTGTCAGAAATTGTGCCGCTAAAAATAATCGTTGATGCTTCAAACGGAGTTGGCGGGCTGGTAATTTCAAAAATACAAGACAAACTGCCAGTAGAAATTATTCCTTTAAATTTTAATCCGGATGGAAATTTTCCAAACCACGGTCCAAATCCATTGATAGAAGGAGCGCCAGATCAGATTGCAAGTCTCATAAAAAAAGAAAAGGCAGATTTTGGTTTAATGTTTGATGGGGACGCAGACAGAATATTTTTGGTAGACGAAGATGGCAGATTGGTTGCTGCTGATTTGGTGCTATTATTATTAGCAAAATATTTCTTAGAAAAAAATCCCGGAATGGCTGTAGCATATAATTTGATATGCTCAAAAGCAGTTCCTATCTTTGTAAAAAAATATGGAGGGATTCCGGTTAAAACACAGGTTGGTTTTGTTAATGTAAGAGAAGGCCTTTTAAAAAATAATGGAATTATGGGAGGGGAATTATCCGGACATTATTGTTTCAAGGATAATTTTTACATGGATTCTGGAATGGTCGCGTTTTTAACTTTATTGGTGATATTTTCAAAAGACGGCAGAAAAGTTTCAGAAATTATCAAAGAATTATCTCTATATGCAAAGTCTGCAGAAAATAATTTTGAGGTTGCGGACAAAGAGGCAGTTTTGAATAAAATAAAAGAAAAATATTCAGACGGCTGTCAAAATTTTTCAGATGGCATAACTGTTGAGTACAATAATTGGTGGTTTAATTTGCGTCCATCAAATACAGAGCCACTTTTAAGGCTGACCGTCGAAGCTGATACGCAGGAAATTTTAGATCAAAAGCTGAAAGAACTTCAAAATTTTGTTAATAAGATTGCAAAATAATAATATGAATTTTAAAATAGAAAAAGAAATAGCCATAAATGCTGTAAGGGGGGCGGGCAATATTTTAATGGATAATTTTGATAAAGAAAAAAACATGTCTTTTAAGGGCAAAGGAGATATTGTCACAGATATTGATTTTAAAAGTGAAAAATTTATTATAAATTTAATCAAGAATAATTTTCCGGGCCACGCTATTCTATCTGAAGAATCTGGTTTGATTGATAATAATTCTGAATATGTTTGGATTATGGACCCAATTGATGGAACCATAAATTATTATCATGGCGTTGAGCCATTTTGTGTTGCTTTGTGTTTATTAAAAAATGGCGAACCAATTATCAGTGCGATTTATAATCCTGTCAGAGGCCATCTTTATTTTGCAGAAAAAGGTAAGGGGGCTACCCTAAATGAAAATGTTATCAAAGTTAGCAATAGAAATTTAGATAGTTCGGTTATTATGACACATCTTTCGTCAAAAAAAGATGCGAGAGATCGTCTAATTCCCCATTTAGAAGAAATATTTTTTAAAGGAATGCATATAAGGATGTTCGGCGGAGGGATTTCTGCAATGACCTATGTCGCAGCCGGTAATTTTGATATATTTTTTAATATCAAAACTAATGCATGGGATTTTTTGCCGGGAACACTGCTCGTCCAAGAAGCTGGTGGAAAAGTTACAGATATAGGGGGTGGAAAAATAACTATGGATACAACATCTGTATTGGCAACGAACGGAAAGTCACATGATGATATGTTGGCATTATTAAAAGATATTTAAAAAACAGCCCTTCGATAAACTCAGGGCTGTTTTTGTTTTAGAATATTAAACTAATCCCATTTTTTCACGGACTTCCTGCATCGTGGCTTGGGCTATTGTTTGTGCCCTTGATTTTCCTTTATTTAAAATTTCCTGCACATAAACTTCTCTTGTAAGAAGCTCTTTTTGTTTTCTGCGGAACGGCTCTAAATAATTAATCACAACTTTTGCCAGAGATTTTTTAAAGTCGCCGTATCCTTTGCCCTTAAATTCTTTTTCAATTTCTTGAATTGTCCTGCCGTCCAGCAAGCTGTAAATTGTTAAAAGGTTTGAAATGCCGGGTTTTTTTGTAACATTATAAATAACTCCTTTGCCAGAATCTGTTTGGGCTGACATTACTTTCTTTTCTATTTCTTCTTCTGTATCAAAAAGTGAGATGTAGCTTTTTGGTTCATCTGTTTTTGACATTTTTTTCTTTGGGTTTTGCAAACTCATTATTTTAGCTCCTGATTTTGGTAAAATAGTTTCCGGTTCAGGAAAAGTTTGCCCGAATTTTTGGTTGAATTTTCTGGCAATTGTTCTTGCCAGCTCAACATGCTGTTCTTGGTCTTTTCCAACCGGAACTGCCTGTGTTTTATAAAGCATAATATCAGCCGCCATTAAAATAGGATAATTGAATAATCCGGCATTTATATAATCTTTGTGCTGTTTTGATTTTTCTTTAAACTGGGTCATTCTTGAAAGTTCGCCCATTGGAGTGATTGTTCCTAAAAGCCAAGCGAGTTCTACATGCTCTTTTATATCTGATTGCACAAAAATTATTGATTTGTCAGGATTGACTCCTGCGGCCAAATAAATTGAAGTTGCCTCCAAAATATTTTTTTTCATTTCTTTGGGGTCATAAGGAGTTGTGACTGCGTGCATATCAACTATGCAAAAAACGCATTCGTTTTTTTCCTGCAATTCAATCCATTGTTTTACGGCTCCCAAATAATTTCCTATATGAATGTTGCCTGTTGGCCTTATGCCAGAAAATATTCTCATGTTATTTTACATTTTTAATTGTTTAATTCTACCACCATTACAGGGAAGGGGAAAGACTTGACAATATTATATAATAGGTCTATCATTAATATAGTACATCAAATCCTTGGTAAATCAGAGAGGGTAATAGTATGGACGAATATTGGGTGATTGTTATATCTCTTGAAAAGCCAGAAAGTCATCGCCAATACGTTAAAAAAATTGACGCTGAAAGCGATGAGGACGCCTGGGAAATAGCTAGTGAATGGTTTAATCGAGTCCACGGACACGGGCATCAGTTTTCTCATTACGAATATTTTGTAACGAGGAAAATCCAAAAATGAGGCGACACAAAAGCCGGTTGGAAAATTCTCTAACGAGAAATCTCAACCGGCTTCTTTTTTTACAAATTAAATAGAAGTAAGCGGAGTCCCGGACTCCGTGGTTAGCCGTTTTTTATGATTTTTTGCTATAATAGAAATATGCCACAAAGAAAAGAACAATTCACCAACGATGAAATTTATCATATTATTCTACGCGGATTAGATGACAGTTTAATTTTTAAAGATATAAATGATTATTATCGTGGCATTTTTTCTATCTACGAGTTCAATAATGCCAAGCACATAGAAATTAGGAAAAGAAGGGAGGAAAGGAAGCGCGAAAAAGCCAGCGGAGTCCCGGACTCCGTGGTTGATAGAAGGGAAAAATTAGTGGATATATTAGCATTTTGTTTTATGCCAAATCACATTCATTTATTGTTAAAGCAGGTAAAAAATGGCGGAATAGTTAAGTTTATGAATAAATCTGGTTCGGGTTATGCTGGATATTTTAACAGAAAATATAAACGTAAAGGTTATGTTTTTCAAAATAGATTCCGTTCTGTTCCTATCGGAGACGATAATCAATTAAGAACAATCTTTAATTATATTCATGTAAATCCTATATCTTTAATTGAACCAGGATGGAAAGAAAATGGAATTGATAATTTAGATAAGGTGGTAAGTTTTTTAGAAAATTATAAATGGTCGAGTTATAGTGATTATATTGGTGAAAATAATTTTCCATCAGTTACAGAAAGGGAATTTTTATTAGAAACATTGAATGGAGTAGTTGGATGCAAGGAGGCAATTGAGAATTGGATTGAATATAAAAGAAAGTTGAATCAGCATCAAGTAATTTTATTAGAGTAATTAAAAAGCGGAGTCCCGGACTCCGCTTTTCTTTAATTTAGACTTCTATTACAACGGGTAATATCATTGGGCGCCTTGATGTTTTTGTGTGCAGAAAATCGCCAATTTTATTTCTTATTTCATCTTTTATATAAGTCCAGTTTACAGCTCCGTTGTGGCCTGCTGATTTGTCTACAATTTCAATTACTTTTTTGCGCGTTTGCGCCAATAAATCTTTTGATTCTCTTAAATAAACAAATCCGCGAGAAATTATGTCGGGAGAGCCCATTACTCTGCCTGTTTTTTTATCTATTATAGTTACAATAACAAACATTCCGTCTTGAGCCAGCATTTGCCTGTCTCTTAAAACAATTTCACCAACATCTCCAACGCCCAGCCCGTCAACAAAAATATAATTTGTCTGCACTTTTTCTTTTAATATTTCGGCTCCCTGATTGGTGAATTTTATAACAGACCCGTTATCCGGCACAAAAACCCGGTCTTTTCTAAAGCCAATTTCGTAAGATATTTTAGCGGCTTCTTTAAGAAAATAATGGTTTCCATAAACCGGTATAAAATAGTCCGGGCTGATATCTTTTAACATTTGTTTTATGCCTTCAATATTGCTGTGGCCTGAAACGTGAACATCAATTATATCTGAGTGGTAAACATTGTCAGATTGGCGGTAAAGGTTGTCTTTTACTCTTTGAACAGTTCGTTCGTTTCCCGGAATTACAGAAGAAGAAAAAATAACAGTATCTTCTTTTTTTATTTTTATGTGCTTGTGGTTTCCGGCCACAATTCTGGATAAAGCCGCCATTTCTTCGCCTTGCGCACCCGTGCAAACAATAATTACTTTGTTGTCGGGATAATTATGGGCTTTGTCTGTTGTAATTATTACTCCTTTTGGAATTTTTATATATCCTAATTTTGTTGCAAGCTCAATATTTAATTTCATTGAAAATCCGTCTAAAGCAACCTTTCTGTTGGTTTGCGCGGCAAATTCCATTATTTGTTTTATTCTTTCAATTTGAGAAGAAAATGTGGCGATAATTGTTCTGCCCGGAGCTTTTGATATTAGCATATGGAGGTTTTTTAACATTTCTTCTTCGGTGACGGGCTCTTTTGAAATTGTGGCTCCCAAAGATTCCAGCATTAAAATTGTTGGCCTTTTTATTTTTGAAAGGTGGGTGTAATCAATGGCCTTTCTTCCAATTGGGTTTTTGGCAATTGTCCAATCGCCGGGATGTATTATTGTTGCTACCGGAGTTTCCAAAATTATGCCAACCGCGTCCATAATTGCATGGTCAATTTGGAAAAATTTTAAAGTAAAACAGCCAAGCTGGATTTTTTGCTGAAGGTCTTTTACATAAATTGTTTTTAATTTTTTTGCGCTTCCCCTATAAGTATCTTCCACGCGGTGTTTTACCATTTCTAAAGTAAGCGGCCTACCGATAATTTGGGGGTTACCCAGTTTCTGCAAAAGTATTGGGGCAGCTCCAATGTGGTCTAAGTGCCCGTGCGAAAATATAACTCCGCGGATATTTTTTTCTTTTCCCTTTAAATATCCGATGTTTGGAATTACATAATCAATTCCCGGCATATCTTCTTCCGGAAATTGCAGACCCATATCCAAAATTACAATATCTTCTCCATATTCAAAAACGGTCATGTTTCTGCCAACTTCTTCGCACCCTCCCAGAGGGATTATTTTAAGAGCATCTTTTGAGCTCTTATCGTATTTAAATTTCATTATTTTATAAATTAATAATATTTTGCGGAGCCATTACTGAGTTCAGCTTCCGCTGTTTTGTGCCCGAGGAGGG
>Ga0074195_1003133_pt1 | contig 16324 bp, 8 predicted proteins | sample EPASupsiteHSE623_FD_64525 | JGI IMG/M metagenome (GOLD analysis project Ga0074195, IMG submission 64525) | Bioremediated contaminated groundwater from EPA Superfund site, New Mexico - Sample HSE6-23 | ecosystem: Environmental > Aquatic > Deep subsurface > Groundwater > Contaminated ...
CCGAATACAGCTTGCCAAACTCGCTCTCGAACACCTTCCAGTCAATCAGTCCGCTCAGTCGATACAGTTCATGTCGATGGTTGAGAATGCTCTCCAAACGGTTGCGGAACATGTCCAGCTGGGAACTGGAAATCTGCTTCTTCGGCTGCATCGTAAATCACCAGAAATTGAAGGGAAAAAGTGCAATATCCTGCAATTTACAATGCTATATTTTTCAATTTTTATCTATATATTTCATGGTATTGAGTGTTTTTCATGGGCGACTAATTCCCACGTTTTCCTGCATTGACCTTTGAAATACCTATCCACCAAGCGGCGCTAAGCCTGCTGACGTACTGCCGCCACCAATGAGTTGGGCTCAGGGGCCCGCTTGACGACAAGAACGGCACAAGACAGGCCAAGCACCACGCGGTCCGTGGTTTGACCGGCGATCTTGCGCGGCAAGCCCTTGCGCTGATCATTGCCGATAATGACCAGATCGGCACCGATTTCCCCTGCAGCATCAATAATGGCGCGATCGGGGGTCTTGCCGATGACGATGAGGGTGCGGCCGTCAATCCCTTCCGTTTTGAGGAGATCGAGTGCACTGGCCAGCCTCTTCTCAACCTTGTCCCGCTGGGATTCGGCGGCGATTCCCGAGAGCAAGGTCGCTGGCAGTTTTGAAACCTTGGCGATCTGGATGGCCACTTCGATCACGGTTTCGCTTATCCGACTATCATCGATGGCAACCAGAATATGCTTCTGCCACGGTTGAACCTGCCAATTCGCCACCAGGACATGGCAGGGGGATCCGATCAGGATCTGCTCGGCAATGTCGCCGATCAACCGTTCTTTCATGTCGCCGCGCAGGGGGCGCCGCCCGATGATGAGAATATTGGTGTGGGCCTCTTTGGCGGCGGCCACGACCTGTTCCACCGGGTCTTTGCCATAACTGACCCTAAGCTCGCATTCCACGCCAGCAGCCTCCGCCTTCTTTTGGGCAAGGGTCAGACGCGCCGTGGCAATTTCATCTGCCCGCGGCGATTCGACACTGGTCATTACATCCAACTTGACGCCAAAATCCCTGGCCAAGGCAATGGCGACCTCTTCAGGGGCGTGGCTGAAGGCGCTGCCATCGGTGGCAAGCATAATGCGCTGCCGACGCAATCCCCCCGGTAAAACACCGAGTCGGCACTCTTCGAACAACCGAACCTTGCAAGTGCGACAAATATCAGGATTCAGCTTCCAATAAATGGCACCGGTGACATGGGTCATGACCGGAAAAAAGGCGTCGTCGCCAAAATCTTTGAGGTAGTCGCCCTGGCGTAAGAAATCGTAAATGGACTCCTTCAGACGATAAAAATACACCCCTCCCCCCTGGCGGCGGCGGCGGCGCGCCTCTGAGGCCAAGGCCTCGGCACCGGCAATATCGATATAATTGAAACTCGCAGCAGCGATCAACACGGAGTTGCACTGCGGTTTTTCGGCATCGATGCTTCGCAGCGCCTGCTGCACATGGCTGGCCGAACCGAAAAAGACGGGGCCATTGATCCTCACAATTTTCAGCTGCGGGCATTCCGGTTCATTGTGGGCAAGCACAAAATGATAGGCCCCTGCTTCGTTGGCCGGCACCATCGACATAATTTCCGGTCTTGAGGCGCGATAGAGGTAAACCACCAAGGACAGGAACACGCCGCTAAAAATACCGATCTCAATATTGTGCAAGGTCCCGCCGAAGGTACACAACAAAATGACCGCTTCCGCTTTGCTCGTCCGCCAGATATGACCGATCTGATGGAAATCGATGAGTCCCCAGGCCACCAAAAACAGAATTCCAGCCATAGCGGCATTCGGCAGATAGGCAGCCAAATGCCCAACCAACAAGAGCAAGAGCAGTAATAGCGTCGAGGCAAACACTGATGCCAGCGGAGTTTTGGCACCTGCCTCGAAATTGACTCCACTGCGATTGAAGGAGCCGGACGAAGCATAGCCAGAGAAAAAACTGCCAAAAATATTGGCAAGCCCTTGGCCGATGAACTCCTGGTTGCCATCAATATATTGCTCGGAGCGCACGGATATGGCCCGTGCGATGGCCACAGCCTCGGTCAATCCCAGCATAGTGATAACGAGGGCGGGTCCAAATGTAAGCCGTAGTGTTTCAAGCGACAGGTCAGGGTGCGACAAGGGCGGCAAATGGGCCGGCAAGGCGCCAACAGTGCGAATCCCGGTGGCAGCCGTTCCACCAAGGAAGACATTGAGCAAACTCGCCACGAAGCTACCGACGACCATCGCGACAACCATAAAAGGAATTTTGGGGCAACATCGCTTAATCGCGATACCAGTGATCAGAGTCACGAGGCTGATGCAGAGAACCGGCCAATGGATAGTACCGATTTGCAGGAACAATTGGTGAAAGATCTCGTGTAACGGCGCACCGCGCACGACCTCGATGCCAAAAAAATTACGGATTTGGCTGGCAGCGATGAGTATGGCCGCACCCGCTGTAAAGCCGACAACCACACTGTGCGAAATGAAATTGACCAGAGCACCCATGCGCGCCAGTCCGAGCGTCATTTGGAACACACCGGCGAGGAAGGTCAGGGTCAGCGCCATACTGATATATTGCGCCGAACCAGGCTCAAGGTGCTTTGACAAGACAGCGAAAACAGCCACCGAAATCGCCGTAGTCGGCCCGGAAACCAAGTGCAAGCTGGAACCGAACAAGGCGGCGATCACGGTCGGTACCATTGCAGCATACAACCCATATTCCGGGGGCAATCCAGCTATGGTTGCAAAGGCCACCCCCTGGGGCAATACCACCAGTGCACCGGTAGCCCCCGCCACGAGGTCGTCGCGGAGGACATGTCGGTTGACCATTGGCCACCAGCGTAAGAAGGGGAAGAGGTTCTGCAAGTTGAAGAATGGCATTTTCATTGGCAACAACCTGTTCTACAATTATCGCCTTTCAAACGGGCATGAAATGGCACTGTCATAAACTGTTGCCGGAGAAGGCGATGCAAACAGCAAGGGCGACCCGCAGTGGGCCGCCCTTACTATATTTAAGGGAATGCCAAGGCCGCGTTTATAACGGCGTGGTCACCTCGTCCACCAGGGCGAAGATCGAGCGGTAGGGAATCCCGCCATGGAGGGCGAGGCCGATCTCGCAGGTCTTGCTGGTGGAATAACCGGCTTCGCAGTCATGTACTTGATCCGCCAGACCATGAACGGCCGAGGCGTTCAGTTCCGGGAAGTTGAAGCCCCGGTCGCCCGCGAAACCGCAGCAGAAGATGTTCTCCGGCACCACAACCTCGGTGGCGCAGAGCAGGGCCAGTTCCTTGAGCTTGCCGTCCAGCCCCATTTTGCGGGTGCTGCAGGTGGGATGGAGGGCGATCTTGGCCTCCTTACGGGTGAACCGAAGTCGATCCTTGAGGAACTGGAGGACGAATTCCACCGGCTCGAAGAGTTGCAATTTCTTGTCCAGGGTGTTGCGCATCCGCATCAGGCAGGGGCTGGTGTCGCAGAGGATGGGCAGTTCGCCATCCCGCGAGGCGCGCAACAGGGCGTCGCTTAACTCGTCGGACTTGCGGTCGGCCTGGAGCCGAAACCCCTTGCTTTCGAAGGCCTGGCCACAACAGAGGCTGTCCAGATTGGCGGGGAGGATGACCGTGCATCCCGCCTTGTTGAGCACCGAGAGGGTCTGCTGGGGCAGGCCGCGTCGCTCGGTCTCCTCGCGCGAGGGGCCGCCCATGGCCCGGCTGGCGCAACTGGGGAAGTAAACCACGGACAAGGATTGGCCGCTGGGGGCGGCTTCGGTCTTGATCTTGGGAGAGCCGGTGGGCATGGCCCGGTTCCACTGCGGCACCACGCCGCCGGTGCCCTTGTGCACAGCCTCGGTCACCGTTTCCATTAGGGGAGTACCGGTCAGCTTGTGCACCCGATCGACCGTGTTGAGCACACCGGCCGCCGTTTTGGCCACCCCGCCGAAATGGCCTGCGGTCCAGGTGGCGACTGCGGCCGCCAGTTGGCCGTGTGCCTCCTCGCGCAGGGCCTTGATCATCTTGCCGGTATCAATGCCCACCGGGCAGAGGGTCGAGCAGAGACCGTCGGCTGCGCAGGTGTCCATGCCCTGGTATTGGTAGGAACGCACTAACTTCTTGAGCGACGCTTCGCCCCGGCCTCCAGTCATCCGCCGGCTGATCTCCCGCCGTCCGGCTATCCGCTGCCTCGGGGTGAAGGTCAGATCCTTGGACGGGCAGATGGGTTCGCAGAAACCGCATTCGATGCACTTGTCCACCAGCTCGTGGGTGGGTGGCAGCGGTTTGAGATTCTTGACGTGGGCCTCCAGGTCGCTGTTGAGGATCACGCCGGGGTTGAGCAGATGCTTGGGGTCGAACAACTGCTTGATCGCCTTCATCAGGCCAAAGGCCGCCTCGCCCCATTCCTTCTCGACAAAGGGGGCCATGTTACGGCCGGTGCCGTGCTCGGCCTTGAGCGAGCCGTCGTATTTTTCCAGCACCATCCGGACGACATCGTCCATGAAATCGCGATAGCGGACTACCTCGTCCTGGGTGGAAAAATCCTGGGTGAAGACGAAATGGAGGTTGCCGGCCAGGGCGTGGCCGAAGATGATGGCCTCGGTGTACTTGTAGCGCAACAGCAGTTCCTGGAGATCCATGGTGGCGTTGGCAAGATGCTCGATGGGAAAGGCAACGTCCTCGATGATCACGGTGGTGCCGGTGCGCCGGACCGCGCCCACCGCCGGGAACAGCCCCTTGCGGATTTTCCACAACTGGGTGAACTCCTCGGGCACGGCGGTGAACTCGATCGGCCGCACGGTTTCGATCCCGGCCAGGGCCATCTTGATCTGCTCGATCTGCGCGTTCAGGGTTTCGGCGCTCTCGGCCCTGGTCTCCACCAGGATGGCGGTCACCCCGGGCGCCAGCTCGCCGAGAAACTCGGGCATGCCCGGCTTGCCGGTCACCGAGGCAAGGCTCGCCCGGTCCATCAGCTCGGCGGCGGAAACCGGCTGCTGCCGCAGGATGATCGTCGCCTCGCAGGCGGTGCGAATGTCCGGGAAGTACATCAGGGCGCTGGCCTTATGGCGGTGCTCGATCACCGTCTTGTAGACCACCTCGGCAATGAAACCGAGCGTCCCCTCGGAGCCGATCATCAGGTGCTGCATGATCTCGAAGGGGTCCTCGAAATCGACCAGGGCGTTCAGGCTATACCCCGTGGTGTTCTTGATCTTGAACTTGTAGCGGATGCGCTCGGCCAGCTCGGGATCGGCCATGACTTGGTCGCGCAACTCGCTCAACCCGGCGAGCAGATGGCCATGGCTGCGTCGGAAGTTGGCCCGGCTCTTGTCGTCGGCGGTGTCGACCACCGTGCCGTCCACGAGGACGATCCGCATCGAGTCCAGGGTGCGGTAGCTGTTCTGCTCCACCCCGCAGCACATGCCGCTGGCGTTGTTGGCCAGGATACCGCCGATCTTGGCGCTGTCGATGGAGGCCGGGTCCGGCCCGATCTTGCGGTCGAACTCGGCGAGTATGCGGTTGGCGTGGCTGCCGATCATTCCGGGCTGCAAGCGGATCTTGTCGGCCTGGTCGAAGACCCGGAAACCGGTCCAGCCCCGACCCATGCGCACCAGGATCGAATCGGTGATCGCCTGGCCGGAGAGGCTGGTGCCGGCGGCGCGGAAGGTCACCGGCAACTCCAGCTTGCCCGCCTCGCGCAGGATGCGCTGCACCTCGATCTCATTTTCGACATTGATGACGATCTTGGGAATCAAGCGGTAAAAGCTGGCGTCGGTGCCGTAGGCGATGGTGCGGAGCGGATCGGTGACGAGCCGGTCGGCGGGAATGGTGGTCTTGATCCTGCGAAAAAAATCACGATATTTTCCGGACAACATGGCGCACCTCCTGGACTCGGGTTGCAGGGAGAATGGTTCTCAAGCTTACGGTATTCCCCGGCAAAACGCCATGGTAAAAAGAGTGGACCGTAGACGAAAGAGGACGATGCGCCCTGCCCTTCAATCTTCCGGTGGCCGTTTGCGCAGATCGGGCAGCAGAACCGCCGCCAATCCCAGTAGGGGCAGCCAGGCGCAGAGCCGATAGGCTGTCTCGATGCCGGCGACATCCGCCAATCCCCCCACCAGCGCCGCCCCGATACCGGCCAGACCGAAGGCCAAGCCGAAGAAGAGACCCGAGATCATCCCCACCTTGCCGGGAAACAGTTCCTGGCCGTAGACCACCATCGCCGGGAAGGCCGAGGCCATCAACAGGCCGATAACAAAGGTGAGCGGTCCGGTCCAGAACAGGGAGGCATGCGGCAGGGCCAGGGCAAAGGGGGCCGCGCCGAAGATCGACCACCAGATCACCTGCTTGCGGCCAATGCGGTCGCCGATCGGCCCGCCGAGGATAGTGCCAAGCGCCACGCCGAACAGAAAGACGAACAGATGGAGTTGCGCCGTCTGCACCGACACCTGAAATTTATGCATCAGGTAGAAGGTGAGGTAGCTGTGCAGACTGGTGGTGTAGAAAAATTTGGAGAACATCAACACCAGGAGGATGACCACCGGCCAGACCGCCGAGGGGCGCTCGCTCGGCGCTCCCGATGCCTTTGTGGCGCCGGCTCGCGCCTTGTGCCGCTCCTGACGCGCGTACCAGTTGCCGACCCGCCAGAGAATCAGCATGGCCAAGAGCGCGACCAGCGAGAACCAGGCCAGACTCTGCCGCCCCTGGGGAATAACGATCAGGGCGGCGAGCAGCGGGCCTGCCGAGGTGCCGCCGTTGCCGCCGACCTGGAAGATTGACTGCGCCAGGCCATAGCGCCCGGCCGAGGCCATGCGGGCCACCCGCGACGATTCCGGATGGAAAACCGCCGAACCGCTTCCGACCAGGACCACCGCGAGTAACAGCAGGCCATAGTTGGGGGCCAGCGCCAGGGCGATCAGCCCGATCAGGGTGCAGCCCATGCCCCAGGTCAGGGAATAGGGCTGGGGATGGCGGTCGGTGTAGATGCCGACCACCGGTTGCAGCAGGGAGGCGGACATCTGAAAGGTCAGGGTAATCAACCCAATCTGCGTAAAACTGAGCTGGAAGCTGTCCTTGAGCAGGGGGTAGATCGCCGGAATCAGCGATTGCATCAGATCGTTGAGGAAATGGGAAATGCTGATGGCCGCCAGCACCTTGAGCGCGATGCGCTCCGGTTGGGCGGAACGGGGGCGGTCCATCGCAGCAGGGGTGGTCATGTCGCTCTTCCTTGTGGTGGTATGACTGTACTGGCGGTTCGGCCGGCGGTTCTCGGCGTCTCGGGTCGAAGTCCCGGTCAAACGGGGTTCTCGTCGCAGAGCGCTCCGTCCGCAAGCTCGATGCGGTTGCGCCCCTTGTTCTTGGCGGCATAGACGGCTTCATCGGCCGCCTTGAGCACCAGGCTGAGTTCCGATTCGTGGTCGAACTGCGCCAGGCCGAAGCTCGCGGTCACCTCGATGGCCTCGCCGTTGAAAAAAAAGGGGACATCCGCGATCCGGCCGCGGATCTTTTCCGCAACCAGCCGACCGGAGCACAACCCCGTTTCCGGCAAGAGCAGGACAAACTCCTCGCCACCCCAGCGGGCAATCGAATCCTGGCTGCGCACCATGCTTTTCATCCGCACCCCCACCTCCACCAGGATGCTGTCCCCGGCATCATGCCCTTTGGTGTCGTTGACAGTCTTGAAGTGATCCAAATCGACAAACATTACCGTGAACGGCAGACGATGCCGCTGGCAACGGGCGATCTCGAGTTCGAAGCGCTCCAGCATGGCCCTCCGGTTGAACAGCCTGGTTAGAGGATCGATGGTGGCGGCCTCCTGCAAGGCGTTTTGAGCGATGATCCGTTGCGCGATCTCATGGCTCAACTTGTTGTTGACCTCTTTCAAATCGGCGGTCCGCTGCCTAACGCGGATTTCGAGTTCGTCCTTGGACCGTTGCAATTCCGCGAACGCCTCCCGCTTCTTTTGCTCCGCCAGGGAGAGCGAGGCCGACATCTCGTTGAAGGCGCCAAGCAAATGATCGAGTTCGTCGTTGGTGCGCAGGACGATCTGCTCGTCGAGTTTGCCGGCGGCAATGGCCGTGCACCGGTCGATCGCCAATCGCAGGGGGCCGGTGAAGCGGGCCGCGAGGTATTTGGCAAACAGAAAAGCAAGCGCAATCGAGGCAGCCAGCGAGCAATACCCGGAAATGCGCAGGTTTTTCGATTTATTGTAGACCTTGTCGGCGCGCATGTCGACACCCACCAAAAACTCGCCCCTCCCGTTCCTGATCGGGGCATAGCCGGAAAGAAAGGAACCCCACTCGTCGGTGAGGATCTCCCGATCGACGGATACCCCGGTAAACCCCTCGACGAGGCTCGGCAGTTGATGCGCGTACTCCGCTCCCGGGAGGGCCTGTTTCTCCGTTTCGTCGGAGTCGATCACGAAAAAGACCTTTTCCCCCTCCTGCCGCATGACGTACAAAAAGGCGATATCGGGGTTCATCCTCCTGAGTGCTCGCAACTTCTGCAAGGTATCGACATAGGCGGGCTCGCTGATGTCGGCAGCCGATTGCAGCGGACGCAGGGCATCGGCATCGATGGTTTGGCCGATGAGGGCGGCGGTCGCCTGGAGCCGCTCCTTCAGCCCGTCCATCAGGCTTTCGGCCGCGCTGCCGTAAAAATAGGTGCCGATGCTGCCGGACACCAGCAGCACGGCGATGACATGACTGAAAAAGAGTTTGAGACGAATGGATTGTTTCATGAGCACACGGTTCTTCGAGCAAAAAGCGGAAATGCGCGCGGACGGCGCGCCATGACGAAAGCGATGGGAAAGCAAGCCCTTAGCCGTTGCCCCCATCCTCCGCCGGGGCAGCGCCGCTGGGACGCAGCGGCAAGGTCGCGATGAAGACTGTTCCCGGACCGGGCTGCCCGGATTGGACAATATCCCCAGGCAGGTATTCCGGGGGGGTGGGACTCAGGGCGATTATCGTGCCGCCGTGTTCCTTGACGATGCCAAAGGAGACACTGAGCCCCAAACCCGTTCCCTTGCCCACCTGCTTGGTGGTGAAGAACGGGTCGAACAGTTTGCCGAGATGCGCCTGCTCCACACCCTTGCCGGTATCGGCGACGCTGACCTCGATACCGTGGCCGCGGGCACCACGCCTGGTTTGCACGGCAATCGTGCCGTCCTGGCCGATGGCGTCGGCGGCGTTGTTGAGTAGGTTCAGCCACACCTGTTTGAGCCGTTCCTTGTCGCCGAACAACTCGGGAAGATCGGGGGCAAAGGTGTGCACGATCCTGATCCGGTTGAGAAAAAAGGCGTGCTCCACCAGTTGGATGACTTCCTGAAGCGAGGCGTTGACATCGACGGCCGCCCTGACGGAGTGGGAGTGGCGGGAAAAACCCAGAAGGTCGGCCACGATTTTGCGGCAGACCTTGGTCTGCTTTTCGATGATTTTCAGGTTTTCCAGGGGTTCTTCGTCCGTGATATCGTCCATCAGCAACTGGGTGTAGCCAAGGATAATCCCGAGCGGTGTGTTGATTTCGTGCGCCACGCCTCCGGCAAGCCGACCCAGATCCTCCATCTTCTGAGACTGGATCAACTGCTCCTGGAATTTCTTAAGCATGGAGATGTCCCGGGCAGTCAGCAGCAGTCCCATGATGCTGCCGTCCTGATCGTACACCGGCACCTTGACCACATGATACCACCGCTGTCCCTCGGCCCGCTTAAAGGTGATCTCCTTGGAAAGCGGCTGCCCGGTGATCAGGATCTGCTTGTCCTCGTGGTAATTCAGGTCGGCCTGGCGTTCGGAAAAAATCTGAAAGTCGGTCTTGCCGATCACATCCTCTTCCTTGAGATGAAAGTAATCGCAGAATGCCTTGCCGGCGAACGTGTACCTGAGATCCTTATCCTGCAGGGCAATGAAATCCGGGGTCACGTTCATGATGGTCTTGAGCAGACCCTGCTGCCGGGCGATGGTTTTCTCCCGCTGGGTGAGTTCTTCGATATGGTTTTTGATCGTGATGGCCATGACATCGAAGGCCTCGGCCAAATCTTGCAGCTCGTCGCCGAAATTGTACTTGAACACGGGGCACTGCCGGCAGCTCTCGATTTTGAGTGGATACTCCTTGCCCTGACAATTTGGGCAGAGGGTTCCGGCCAGATACCAGCAGCGCCGCCGGGCATCGCCGTAGGCCGGGCAATCCTCCTTGCCACAGTGCATGATCTCCCAACAATTTTTCTCCAGGGAAAAGCCGGCTTGTACGTTGAGGTTGCCCCTGACAATTTCCTCGGCCGACTCGCGCAGCCGGTTGAGACGGAGTGTGATGGTGCGGGCAAACCAGAGGGCGAGGACAATCCCCAGGCTGACCACCCCCAGCGTACTGATCAGACTGATCAAACGCTGGTGGCGAATCTGGGCGTCCATGTCGCTGCGCGACAGTCCCAGCCTGACCGTGCCGAGATGTTTATCGCCCAGGACGACCCTGGCGTTGAAATCGTAGACAAGACCCCGTTCGGTTGTCAGGAGCAGGGGGAGGGGACGTGCCCCATCCTGGTTGATTCGAAGCAGATCGGTGGGAAAGCCGCCGGAAAAGGTGTGGGAGAGGATATTGCCGGTGGTATCGGTCAGAAAAATATAGAGGATGTCTTGGTACTGGCCGTGGACATTGTCGATGAGGTTTTTCATCTGCAAGAAATCCATGGCCAGGAGCGGATCGACCAGCCGAAACGCAAGCCCCGAGGTCAGCGCCCCACCCCGCTTCTTGCCTTCCTCGATCAGGGCTTTCGACGACATCGCCGAGAGGATCAGGCCGATGCTCAAGCCGCAAAAAACCAGCATCAGGGTGACACCCAAGGTGATTTTGGTCTTGAACCGCAGACCATGGAGGATTTTCAGCAGATACCTATTCAAGTTCCAGCCCCACCTTTTTGCTCAGCTCCCGAACCGGATCGAAATCACGGTCGTCGGAGGGCACGAAACCGATGCATTTTGCCGCTTCGAGAATCGCCCGGTGCCGGGGGTCATGTTCATAGTCCAGCTTGAGCATGGCCGCCCTGATCTTGTCCGCCGCCTCTTGGGGCAGTTTCGGACTGTAGGCGTACACCCAGCCCGGATACGACTGCGAGGTGGCAACCACCTTGATCTGGTCGATGTCGATCTTGTTCTCCACCACCTTGAGCGAACCTTCGCGGATCGACCCCAGATCGTGCAGACCGGCGTGAACGCCCAGGATCACATTCTCCTGCCGTCCGCCCGAAAAAACCACCTCCTTGAAATCGCGCAAGGTAAGGCCGTGATCGACAAAATGGCCGAGGGCAAACAGATAGCCGCCGGCAGAGGATGGATCGACCGCCACCCACGACTTGCCGCGGCAATCCTCGATGGTCCGGATGGATTCGTTGTCCTTGCGGGCAATGATCTGGCCGCGGAACTCGGCCCGCCCATCCTCCTCGACGATCCGGGTCATGGCCTTGGCGCCGAAACGATTGGCCAGCTTGACATAGATAAAGGGGTTGGAGAAGGAGATATCGATCTTGCCCTGGCCGAACATGCTGAGGTGATGGGCAAAGGTGTCCGGAAAGACCTGGCGGATGGGCAAACCGGTCTCCTCGGCGAGGTATTCCACCAGCCGGTGGTGGCGCTGAAAGGACTCGGTATTCGAGTACTGGGGCAAATAGGCGTAGGTGATGGCCGGCAATTGCGGCCTGAAGGCGATTTCCTGACGTTTGTCCAGCGAAACCGGGATTGCCTCCTCCCCTTCCCCACAGGCGGAAAGAAGGACCGCCACCAGCAGCAGGATCAGGGCAAGCATGCTTTTCGACATGGGCGTAAGAGGGGCGCGGCGGGGGCTATCGGCGCTTCCGGCAGTGAACCGGTCAAGGGATGATAAAGGTAGGGGCATTGGCCGCTCCAGGAAAGACAGGGGCTTCACGGCAACTATACCCGGTTCTCCGCGGCGAACAAAGGAAGAAAACCGGGGCCGGGACGAAAGCGATGCTAGCCGTATCCCAGCGATTCCAGATCGGCGTCGCTGAAACCGAAACAATGAGCGATCTCATGCACCACCGTGATCTCGATCTCCTCGATCAACTCCTCGCGGGTGACGCACCACGCTTCCAGGGGTTCTTGAAAGATATAAATGATGTCGGGATACAGCGGCGGCTCGATCGGGCTGCGCTCGGTCAGTGGCACCCCCCAATACAGGCCGAACAGCGGTTCGTCGGACGCCAGGCCCATCTCTTCGAGCATTTCGGGGGTGGGATGGGGCTTGACCGAGATCAGGATATTGTCCAGGTAGCGCCGCAATTCCTCGGGAATGCGGGCGATGGCCTGTTCCACCAATCGGGAAAACGCCTCGGTGGTGAGTCTGGGATGGCTGCCGCTCATGGTGCTCGTCCTCGCAGGGGAAAATGCTCGCCTTTCGGCACGGGGAAACCATACCAATCGAGCCCGGTTCTGCCAAGGGCATGCTGTGCCTTTCGTAGAGGGCGGCAGCACCCGATTACCTGCGCAACCCTTATTCCGGACAGCATGATGTCCTTGCCGTGTTCGTCAGGATTTTTCGTCCAGTCGCCATTCTCAAAAAAAGCGCCAATCGAAAAAAAAACCGCTGATCGGATTTTGAGAACGGCAATCGTTTCCCTATAATAATTGCAGGACAAGGTTGTTCGCGTCCAAAGCTCACCGCGGCGTAGCTTTGGCGAACATGCATCGGCAGCAGCCGATCCGATCCGCTGCCGACGCGCACCGAACAACCCCGGGAGGCGAGACGCCTTTTGTTCCAGGAGACACCAACAATCGTCAGGAGGAAACGTATGCTGCATTTCAACGACATGAAGATCCGCAACAAATTGATCGCCACCTTCAGCCTGATCCTGCTGTTCATGGCGGGCATCGGTTGGGTCGCCTATCAGGGGATGACCCAAATCGAACGCAACCTGAACGACATCTTTTCGATCAGCCTGCCCAGTATCGACAAGCTCCTCGAGGCGGATCGCGATATGCAGCAGATGCTGGTTGCGGAGCGCTCGTTACTCAGCGCCGATCCCAAGGCGCCCATTTTCGCCACGCTGCTCAAGGACTACGAAAAAAATCTCCAGCAGGTGGGCGAACGATTCGGCGTGTTCAAGGGACTGGTTTCCTCTCCCGAGGAAAAGGAACTCATCGCCAAGTTCGAGCAGGACCGGGCCGCCTGGGAACCGGTGTCGCGACAGGTCGTCGAAAAAAGCAAATCCGGCGAGGCCGAAGCCAGACGCCAGGCCTTGGAGCTGTCGCTGGGCAAGGCCAACGAACTGTTCGAAACAACCCGGGGCAACCTGGACAAACTGACCGATATCAGCCTGAAGAATGCCGAAAAGGAACAGCGCGATTCGGCGTCGGTCTTTCGCCGATCCGTGATCACGCTGCTGGTTATCCTGGGTGCCGCGGTCGTCGTCTCGGCCTTCATGGCCGTCGTTCTGGCCATGGTCATCGCCAAGCCCATCCATGCAGCGGCGGCCGGCCTCCAGGATATCGCCAAAGGCGAGGGTGATCTCACCAAACGGCTCCAGGTTCGCTCCAAGGACGAGATTGGCGAACTGGCCGTCTGGCAGAATGTCTTCATGGAAAAACTCCAAGGGATCATTGGCAAGATCAGCACCAACACCCAGTCGCTGGAGCACTCCTCCAACGACCTCCTGGGGCTTGCCGACACACTGGCCGGCGGCGCGGGCGACACCTCCCGACAAACCGAAAGCGTCGCCTCGGCGGCCGAGCAGATGAACGCCAACCTCGCCAACGTGGCCGCCGCCATGGAAGAATCGACCACCAACGTCGCCATGGTGGCCAGCGCCGCCGAAGAGATGACCTCGACCATCGGCAACATCGCCCACAATGTCGAGCAAGCCAACCGGATCGCCAGCGACGCCGTCGCCCAGGCGGCCAAGACCGCCACCAAGATGGACGCCCTGGGCGACGCAGCCCAGGCCATCGGCAAGGTGACCGAGGCGATCACCGAGATCTCCGAGCAGACCAATCTGCTGGCGCTCAACGCCACCATCGAAGCGGCGCGGGCCGGCGAGGCCGGTAAAGGGTTTGCGGTTGTGGCCAACGAGATCAAGGAACTGGCCAAACAGACCGCCGGGGCCACGCTCGACATCAAGGAGCAGATCGCCGGCGTTCAGCAAACCACCGCGGAAACCGTCGCCGATATCGGTGCGATCACCACGGTCATCAACAAGGTGAGCGACCTTGTCGGCTCCATCGCGACGGCGGTCGACGAGCAGGCTAAGGCCACCCAGGAGATCGCTTCCAACATCTCCCAGGCCTCACTGGGGTTGCAGGAGGTCAATGAAAACGTCAACCAGAGTTCAGTGGTGGCCACGACCATATCCCACGATATCGCTGGCGTCGGGGCCGCTTCTTCCGAGATCGCCGACAACAGCAACAAGGTGAAAGCAAGCGCCGGTTCCCTGCAGAACCTCGCCGCCGAACTGAAGGGCATCGTCAATCAGTTTAGAATTTGAGGGGAACAAGGGAGAGTCCTGAGGCATGATGGCAGGCAGGGGCGCGCCGGCCATCATGTCCCCCACCCTGTACGCGAAGGAAACCCGACCCACTGCCCACCGGACGGTGGACGGTGGTCGACCGAGTTCGTGCCCGCAATCGTGCTTCGTTTTTCAAGCCGGACGATTGCCCCGGCCTCTCCGGGCAGCGGCGGCATCGAGCACCTGCCGGACTTTTTGCGATATTTCGGCGACGGTGATCGGCTTCATCAGCAGCTCCTTCACCCCAAGGGCCCTGGCCTTCTCGATCCCGATCGCCTCGCTGTACCCGCTGCAGATGATAACCGGCATGTCGGGATCGATTGCCAGCAACTCGCCCGCAAACTGCTCGCCGGTCATCCGCGGCATGGTCAAATCGGTGATCACCAGGTCGTAGGCGCCGCTATTGTTCCTGAAAAGTTCCAAGGCCTCCACGCTGTCCATCCGGGCGGTCACCCGATAGCCAAGTCCTTCGAGAATCAGCTTGGCTATCTCGATCACCATCTCCTCATCGTCAACCAGGAGGATGTGCTCGCTGCCGGCGGGGGCGGCATCCGCTTCTTCCAGCCCCCCTTTGTCCGGCCGTTCCTCCGCCAACGGCAAAAAGACGTCGACCGTCGTCCCCTTGCCGACCTCGCTGGCGATGCGAATCCCGCCGTCGAGTTCCTTGACGATGCCGTAGACGACGGCCAGCCCAAGCCCCGTACCCTTGCCCTGCTCCTTGGTGGTGAAATAGGGATCGAAAATCTTCTTCATGTGAGCGGGCTCGATCCCGCATCCCGTGTCGGCGACGGAAAGCAGCGCATAACGGCCGGGAGCGAGGTCGATATCGATCGCGGCATCACGGGTCAGCACGGTTTCCCTGAGGTCGATGGCAATGCTGCCCCCCCGCTCTTCGACTGCATGATAGGCATTGACGATCAAATTCATCAAAACCTGATGCAACCGCGAGGGATCCATGCGAACACTCGGGCAGTCGGCCTGAAGGGTCGTTTCGATGGCGATGTTCGCCGGGATGGTCGCGCGGCAGAGTTTGACAACCTCTTTGACGATCGTCTGCGCAGGAACGGGAAGAATCGTACCGGCCGACTGGCGGCTGAAGGCAAGAATCTGGCCGACCAACTCTTTTGCCCGCAAAGCGGCGCTCCGCAACTGCTCCACATAGCGCAGCTGCGGGCTGTCCTGCGACAGGGTCCGTTTCAGCATCTCGCTGTATCCCAACACCGGCTGCAAGATATTGTTGAAATCATGGGCGATGCCGCCGGCCAGGGTTCCGATGGCCTCCATCTTCTGCGCCTGGGTGAGCTGGGCTTCCAGGCGGAGGCGTTCTTCGGCCGCTCGTTTCTGCTCGGTGATATCCCGGATAATGCCGACTATGAATTTTGCGCCGTTTTTATCCGTATACAGGGTCTTTTTCGTCAGAATGGTATGACTGACCCCCTGGGCGTCGGTCAACGGTTCCTCGTTGATATTTTCTTCGCCGCTTGCCAGAACCAGCTCGTCCTTGGCCCAGTAAATGTCCGCCTCGTGGCGTGGGAAGAAATCGTAATCGGATTTGCCCATGATCTCGCTGCGTGAGCGACCCATGAAGGCGCAGAGGGCGTTGTTGACCAGCACCCACCGATGCTCCTGATCCTTAACGAACACGGGATCGCCGACGCTGTTGATGATCTCGTCGAGATAATTGCGCGACTCGGCCAGCCCTTCCTCGGCGCGTTTGCGGCTGTCGATATCCGTGATGAATCCTTCGATCACCTCGGGCCTGCCCGACTCGTCGCGACGCAGGCTGGCGCTTAAAGAGATCCAAATC
>Ga0074195_1003134_pt1 | contig 16314 bp, 18 predicted proteins | sample EPASupsiteHSE623_FD_64525 | JGI IMG/M metagenome (GOLD analysis project Ga0074195, IMG submission 64525) | Bioremediated contaminated groundwater from EPA Superfund site, New Mexico - Sample HSE6-23 | ecosystem: Environmental > Aquatic > Deep subsurface > Groundwater > Contaminated ...
TGGAGGAGAAGGTTAGACTTGGTGTTATATCCTTTCTGGTTACAGCAGCTACGTCTACAGCCACAACCTGCCCCTGGGACCCTCGTGCTGCTCGCGCTTTACTTGCCTGTGTTGTACTATAAATCCGATAGCCAACAATTCCCGCCAAAGCTAGAGCGACAATTGATACAATGATAATTGCTTTTTTCTTTCTGCTTGTCACCGGCTCATTCCTCCAACAAAAAATTGCATACCTCCATCCTATTCGACAACTCAATCTACTCTCCTTCCTTCAGATCCGTGTAACTTAACATTTTACATATACTTAAAGTCAGGCATAAAAAAATGAGACTGCTCCACAACTTTTACAACAGCGTCTGGCATGCAAAGTCCACTACTTGCCTACCTGGCACCATTGTTAAATTTGTTGAAGCATTCCCATTTATTTATCGCTTTTCAAAGCTATGTAATCTGGTTTAATGCGTGTTTAATAATATCCTCAGTAACCTCACTGCTTATTTTAACCTGGCCGATTTCAGACATAAGTATCCAATTTATCTTACCGTTAAGCATCTTTTTATCTCTCGCCAGATAGCAGAGCAGCTTATCAGGCTGATACCCTGGCGCTGTCAGTGGCAAACCGAAAGACACAAGCAGATGTTTTACTGCTACCACTTGGTTTTGATCACATAAACCAACACTTTGGCTGATAAGTGCAGCCGCATGCATGCCAATCGCGACACCTTCACCATGGTTATACTCAAAATACCCGCCTTCGGCTTCAATAGCATGACCAATGGTATGCCCAAAGTTCAAAATCATGCGCAGCGAGCTTTCCCGTTCATCAGCAGCAACAATGTCGGCTTTAAGCCGGCAGCATTTGCCAATAACCTTTGTAAGCACATCTTGTTCACGTGCCAACAAGGCTGTGGTATTAGCTTGTAAATAAGCAAAAAATTCATTGTCAGCAATAACACCGTATTTGATAACCTCAGCCAGACCGGCTTTCAATTCCCGGTCATTTAGCGTTTGCAAGGTTTGCGGATCAATAATTACCATGCGTGGTTGGTAAAAAGCCCCGATTAAATTCTTCCCCAGTTCATGATTAACAGCGGTTTTGCCGCCAACACTGGAATCCACTTGCGCCAGCAAAGTTGTCGGCACTTGAATGAACGGCACACCTCTCAAGTAGTTCGCAGCAACAAAGCCGGCCAAATCGCCAACAACCCCGCCGCCTAGCGCAATAATGGCACAATTACGATCAATACCCCTGCTGATTGCCTCTGTAAATACCATATTTGCCGTTGCAAGTGACTTCGAGCTTTCACCAGGTGTAACCGACAAAACACAGGAATTGAATCCTGCGCCGCCAAGGCTGTTAACCAGTTTATCCGCGTAAAGCGGACCAACATTGTCATCGGTTACTATAAGAACCTTGTTTCCTAACGAAAGCGTGCGCAGTAACTGACCTGCCTGGCTGATGCTGCCTCCAGCAATATGAATGGTATAACTATGTTCTTGTAAATCAACATTAACTTCGGCCACGTAAATTCCCGCCTTCCCTAAGAAGTGCAATAATCTTTTCTGTCACTTGCTGCGGCGATATATAACTAGTGTCTATTGTATAATCGGCTTTCATATATAAATTGGCTCTCTCCTGGAAAAGTTTAGCTACCCGCTCAGCTCTGTCTTCGCAATCTAAAAGCGGCCTAACTCCCCGCCGTGACGTTCTCTCTAAAATGGTTTCCAACGACGCAGTTAATGAAATAACGATGCCTGTACTTTTCAATCTAACCATATTCTCCTGTTTAAGCACTACCCCGCCGCCAGTTGCAATAACACTATTGGTGTAACGCGCCACTCGCGATATGATCTCCCGTTCTAGCTGACGAAAATGGTCTTCACCATAAAGTTGAAAAATATCACTTATGGCGAGTCCGGTCTCTTGCTCAATTTTTTTGTCGACATCTACAAACGGGCGGTTAAGTCGTCCTGCCAAAAGCCTCCCGGTACTGGTCTTGCCAGTGCCCATAAATCCTATTAAAACTATGTTTTTCATTATTCCTCCGCAAACCAAAAAGTAGCTATGTAACAATACGGGGCGTGAGAAAAATCATAACCTCCGTATCTGTTTTTTCGGTATTTGTATTTTTAAATAAAGCGCCTAAAATCGGTAAATCACTGAAAAATGGCACTGACTTACTGCTATTACTATTCTGCGATCCAATTAAACCACCGATCACCATAGTTTCACCATCTTTTAGACGTACAGTGGTTTCGGCTTCCCTGGTAGTAATACGATATGCTTTCATCTCAGCAACTAAAGTCGGACTACTAACCTCAGTACGGACAGTTGCCGTTATCTGCCCATCGGCATTAATGCGCGGGGTATAAATAAGCTTTATCCCTGCATCAACATATTGAATAGTGGTTTTTGTCTTGCCATTTTCAACTTCATCCACAAGAACAGGTATACGGTCACCAATTAATATTTGTGCTTTATTACCATCAATCGTCGTAATTTTGGGCTTTGCCAGCACTCTGGCATTCCCTTTACTAACTAACGCATTAATCTTAGCCTGATAGTAAAATTCATAAGGATAGCCTTCCGGATTTCGTCCAAATTGAATAATACCAGTGCGCGACTGCCGCGTTACCTTCCCGGGTTCCACATTATATCCTACAATCTCACCTTGTTCATTTTGAAGCGCGGTAACCTTTTCCGGATCATTGTCAGCCCATTGCGGCGTATTTTCCCAATTCCACTCAACACCAATATTTTTGGCATCTTCTTTATTTATGGCAACAACCTCAGCTTCCAAAACAATCTGCTGATATGGAATATCGATCATATCTAGCAATTGTTGAATTTTTTGGGCTTCAGCTTCAGTGCCATGGAAAATCAGAGAATTTGTCGCATAATCAAGGCTCAACCGGTCTAAATCTGTAGAGGTTACAACAGACTTTCTTTGCTCATTTGTATTTCTTGATTTTGCGCCGTCTTTTCCGATATTACTTTTTTTCTGCTCGTTATCCTGTGTTGACTCAGGCTTCATAGTTCGTTTTTTGTCGTTAAACAAAATTGATGCACCAATTTCACGCAAGGCATCCGGATTTATGTATTTCAGCTTAAATATATGCACATTGCCAAAATTCCAGCCAATTTGTTCAGGAGTACCAACAATTATTATATTACTAATTTTTTGATAGGTCAGCCCTTTAGTCTTAGTCACAAGGTCTAGTGCTGTTTCTACTGACACATCACGCAGTTGGATTGTAATGTTGCCACTCACCGAGTCATCAACAACAAGATTAATATTGCCAATTTCAGCGAGTGCTGTCAATACATCACGTACTTCTCCATTTACAACATTCATAGTAACAGGCTGCGTATTAGCCGCAGCACTTACATATACGCAAAATGTTAAGAAAAAGCCCAGGACAATTCGCGCCAATGACAAAGGCATGAGCAATCACCTTCCTAACAATAAAACCCGTTCGCCTTGCGGCCCTGAAACAAACGCCGCTTTCTCTTTAATGCCGGTCAATTGGTATTGGCCTATCATCTGACCAATATGGTATGACCGACTGACTCCTTTAAAACAGATAATAGCTACTTGCATCTTTCCATCATCCACAATACCGGTAAGTCTAGGCATAGCTTCATTGGCGGGACTCTTTTCCTGAACCTTTGACACGGCTGTACTCTGCTCTTGCGGCTTGTTTGGCAACAAAGTGGCAGGCGGTAGTTTATCCGCCTGAGTTGGCGCTATCCCCGACGGTGCGGCAAAAGGATCTCTAGTAGCTTCAGGAGATGGTAGGTTTATTGGCCCTTCATGCAAACGCGGGGTAGCCGTCTCCTGCTTTTCTCCATCTGTCTGCAGATTGTTTGCCACCGTTGTTATATAAGGTGAATCCATACTAAGTAAAACTATAATTATGCTTGTACCAACTAGAACAATATAGCTCATCCGCTTCCTGCCAGCCAGCAACGCCTTAATCTGTCCCCTTAATTTGGCAAAGCCATCAACCATTGTCCCTAGAAACTCTCTTAATCGTTTCTCTGTATTGTGTCACTCTTTGTATTATTTCTCCCATGTTGTCCCCGCCAAATTTGTCCAGCAAAACCTCCGCCAGTACTATTGCCGTCATAGCTTCCCCAACTACTGCAGCTGCCGTTACCGCGCATACATCACTGCGTTCGGTATTCGCCTTAATAGATGTCTGCGAAGCAATATCCACTGATGCAAGCGGTTTCATTAACGTGGGTATGGGTTTCATAGCTGCTCTAATAATAATCGGTTCACCATTGGTTATACCGCCTTCAATACCACCAGCATTATTGGTTTGCCGATAATATCCCCGGTTGCTTTCATAATAAATTTCGTCATGAATTTGGCTGCCCGGCAAATTAGCGCAGTTGAAACCAACACCAATCTCGACACCCTTTATTGCTTGAATGGACATAAGTGCTCCCGCGAGTTTGGTATCTAATCGCCGATCCCACTGAATGTGGCTCCCAAGCCCAGGCATAGCACCAAAGGCCACTACTTCAAAAACTCCGCCAAGTGAATCTCCTTGCTCTTTAGCCTGTAATATAGCTGCCTTCATTTTGACTTCTGCGGCCTGCTCAAGGCAACACAATTCAGATTTCATACGTTTATCAACCATATCGTCATAGCTCATTGGTACTGCTTCAGCATTAACGCCGCCAATATTGACAACATGTGAACTAAGTTTGATGCCCACAGCAGCCAGCAATTGCTTGCAAAGTGCTCCACCAGCAACCCTGGCAGCCGTTTCTCTGGCACTAGCCCGTTCTAGAATATCACGAACATCCTCGCGGTTATATTTCAACACACCCGGCAAATCAGCATGTCCAGGCCGCGGTGCTGTTACTGCCGCCCCACTGGGATCGCCAAACTGTGACATCCGTTCCTGCCAATTACTCCAGTCCCGATTAGTAATCATTAGCGTTACAGGACTACCTAAGGTCTGTCCAAAACGAATCCCGGATAATACCTCGGCTTTATCTTTCTCAATCAGCATCCGGCCACCTCGCCCAAACCCCTGCTGGCGCCGGGCTAAATCGACATTAATTTGTTCAAGATCAATCGGCACGCCTGCCGGCAAACCCTCGACAATCGCGGTAAGCGCCGGGCCATGTGATTCTCCTGCAGTCATAAATCTCAACATATCTACACCCCTAATTAGTATAATGTTTCCTTTTGTGTTTTAGGCTTATTTATTTATGCAACTTATCGGAAGAGCTATCATCATTGTTTTGTTTGCTGGATTTGGGTTCTGCTTGATTCACTAAAACAGTAAATAACGACAGTCAGCCTACCCTCTAACATACCCTGATGCGATTTAATACCAATACTGTTTACGATATTAAATCTTTCCATGGTATCTAATTTTCGCAAAAAGGCAAGTATCTGTAGAAATGTTCCCCTAATGTTTACCTCTACCGTCACTTCCTGATAACCAGCTTTACTTACAGTCTGGCCAGGTTTTATTTCAGATAACTGTAAACCTGCGTCTGCGGCTGCCTGCTCAAGTTGAGTCAGAAAACCACTTAGATCGGCAGAATTGGGCAACATTGCATCAAGCAAGGCCGCCTTTTTATCTATCTCAGCCAAATACCTATTCGTATCTGGGTTCCTTTTAGAAAAATCTTGAATACTAACAATTCTTTGTTCAAATTCCATTTTAGCAGTTTTTAACTCGGTTATGCGTAAGTTTTGAGGTAACAACACATACATATGAATAAGAAAAACGAAACTCACCATAACTACAGAAAAAAAGAAAAACTTATATCTAGCTGACAGCCTACTCTCACTCAGCTTCATGGCTGCATATCCTTAACCTTTACAGAAAGTTCAAAGCGAGTTACTGCAAGTTTTACATCCTGTTCAGCTTTTGCTAATTGCGGTTTTGCCAGCAGTTCATCTTGTTCAAGTTGTTGTAAAAAAGCAAGCAAATCCAAGTAAGTAAGAGCATTACCTTTAATATGCAATACACCCTTTTCGGCTCCAGTCAGATCTGTCAGCCAAATCTGCGGCGGTGTAACCACAGCCAACCGGTTAATGACAGCATGCCAAGGCTTGCGTTCAGCCGTGAGCTTAAGCAGCAATCCTGTTTTAGCTGTAGCTTGCTGATTTTTACTCTTACCACTCAGCATCTTTTTTTGAGTTACGTTTAGCAGAGAATACTGTTGCTCCGCTACCGCAAGCTCTCGCTCCAACTGCCAGATCGTGTACTTATGAAAACCGGCGATACCCCAAAACACAACCACTATTATGATCGCACTAAATACCATAATTTGATTCACAGGCCACCGCGGCTGACGTTGTGCAGGTGGCAGCAAATTAATCTTAACCGCCATTATTCTCGTCACTCCCACGCAGCGCCAATCCAATAGCTACTGCCATCTGAAGCTCATTTTTTTGAAAAGACACTTTGTTAAGTGAAGGGGATATTTGCAATGATGTTATCGGTGAATGAATGACAACCTTGGTTCCTGCTAATATTTTTGATAAGTAAATTGTTGCCATATCTAGTTGTGCACCACTGCCAGTTACTATAATTCTATCAATATAAGCATTTCGATTCTGCATTTGATAATAGTCAATTGTACGACGAACTTCACGAGCCAGTATACCTGCTAATAACTCTACGTTCTGATGAAAAACTGGAACTGGTTCTTCATCAGAACAGCGCCCTGTCACTAACACTGCTTGCTGTTCTTGCCATTGTTCCCTCTGGCTTAATTCAGGTTCTATTGCCTCCTGCAGTAAAGCCTCGGTATTGCGCGCTCCACCAAATGGAATAAATCGTGATACCAACGGAAAACCTTGCTGGAAAAGGTTAAGTTTGCAGCATTCAACACCAATATCTATAACAATGGCATTATCAGCTTTCTCCATTGTCCGTTGCAAAGCCAAAGGCTCAATATCAATAGCTAACAGCTTTAGTCCGGCTTCTCCTACGGCCTCGGTTATTCCGTTTATCATCTCCAGCGGCGCAGCAACAAGCAGCACTCTAAGACCTTGAATATCTGATACCGGTCCAAGCACTGCAAAATCATAATAATAATTTGCCACATCAACTGCGGGAATATATTTATCCAATTCCCACTTAATTGCCTGTCGCAATTCATCATCGCTCATAGCGGGAAACACCAATTCCCTGATAAGGACAGTTTGTCCACTCAAAGCTACTACAACATGTTTCCCCGTAATACCATGCAAAGCCCATGCCCGTTGCAGGGTTTCAACCAACTTTTCTTTATTCAGAATACAGGCGTTTCTGACCGAATTAGGTGGCAATTTCTCAATACCTGCTGCCATAAGTTCCGGTATTCCCTGTTCCCAACGCACTTCAGCAAACTTTATGGTTCCCGCCCCAATGTCCAGGCCAACAGTAGTTGGCGGCCGCCAGGTAAGCAGGCTTCGTAAAGCTGCACCAACTTGTTTAAGCTTTAGCTGAATCATGGCGCGGCTTATTACCCACCACCTGAAGTGCCTGCGTAATAGCAGTTATAATATCAATATTAAATTGATAATCTAAAGACTGGACTTTTGTGTAGGTCTCTCCAACAGGGGTTATGATATACCGTGCCGGCAACGAATTAAGTGCCAATGATGCAATGTCATAACGGCATTTTTCACAATTGCACACCTCCGGATTATTTACGAGAACTTGATCTAAATGTTGCCAAACCAAGTCTTCCATATAGTTTTTCAATTGCATTGCATGCCCTCCAATTATTCATATGAATTCCATGTTTTTATTCGAATTTTATCGGCAATCCATACCAATGGCAACAACGAATTAACAGGCCTATCCAGCATTGCTAGTTTGTTATCTTCGTTTTCATCTAAAACTACCGATAGATTTCCTCCGGCTACAATGCTGCCACAATATTCCGCTACTGAAACATTAACATCCCTCCCGGCAACAAACAAGACTTTTTCTATCTGTCCCGCAGTAACTGTAATGTTTTTTTCGGAAATGATTATTGCGTTATTGGAAACAGCAGCACCTGCCAGCAAAATATCACCGGTACAGTATATAGTACCGGGCCCCCTGATGTTTTCTACCATCAGTAACAAGGGATTGTTATTTTCAACATAATATACTTCACTGTCAAGGCTGGTAAAATCCTTCCAAAAAGTATAGCCTTGCGAATTATCTTCTAAAACATTTGCTATTTTACCAGCATTTCTGTATTTGCTTCTAATTGCTGAAGTAAATACAGGTAATTCTTTTAAAGCTGCCCCTGTTTTTTTTCTGGGGGCGTCAATATCAACTGTGTAAATATCACCGACTGCATCTATGCAGCCGGTAATTGACCCGCCTGAAACTGTAATATCGTTATTGCCTCCAATGTTTCCCTCAATAGTCAGCCCTGCCAAATTCATATTGCCACCGGAATAAGCTACATATTCATAAGGTGATTCACTATCAGCTGTTACAACTACAGTTCTTGTGGATTTATTTACTGTGCCTGTCGATGTGATAATTCGCTTGAAACCCTGGCTTTCAACAGGCTTCACTTCATAATTGCCATTAGCAAAATTTCTACTTTCGCCTGTCCATTCTCCACTAGAAGATTTCCTTAGTTCGCCTATAGCCCGTTTAACTCCGGCCTCCGCTAAATACTGAGCCATAACCCCGTCCCGATAATTCCTAGTCATCACGCTGTCAGTCAAAGCAAGACAAGCAAAACCACTACCGATGACTAGCAATATGAACATCACGAATATTGCTGCTACCGAGGCCATCCCATGCCTATTATCAAGCATATGACCAATACCACCTATTCACTGTCTAAGACATTTAAACATCTTATTGTAGAGCGATATTCCAAAATTCCGCCTTTATAGTCAGTTGCTTGTATTACTATGGTCACCTCATTGCGATCAAGCGCCGGATCATATTCAAACTCCAAATTCCTGATTACTGCCGGTGTTAATGGATTTGTGCCAATTCCACCTCCTGATGCTGTTTTATCTGTTATCTTATAAATTGCTTTGGATTCATTACTGCCATATCTAAATGTAATTTTTTCTTGGATCTTATTTGTCGCCGAATTTTTCTTGGTAATCGTTATAGATGACTTAGAGTTTAACTGTAAGTTGTTTGCATACCTTATTTCACGGATTATTATATCAATAGCAAGTCTTGCTGTTGTTTCAATTTCACTTCGGTTTTTTCCTGCCTGCCAAGCAATAATTGAAGTGGATAAATTATTTATAATAACAGCCATGAGTAACGTTGTAATTACCATTCCTATGACTAATTCTACAAGTGTCATACCATTTTTATTTGCTATGATTTTCATAACCGCATTCATAGCGCCTCCACCTACCCTTGATACCCCATCCCTTGCTCATACTTTGGAAAAATAAGTTGTAATCTGAACCTTTTGGGTGCCGCTTAACTCCTTCCAGGAAACAGTTACCGTGACTTGAATTAAATTCGGGTCTATTCCGGCAGTCTGATTTATAGTTGTTCTAACTTCAAATACCGTCTTGTTAACCGTTAATTTGTTGGGATCACCCTGCCAAGGAATTGAGCTGGGCAGATTGGAATCATTCCAATTACTTGCTGTCCAGCGCTTTAATAATTCCATTTGCTGTCTGGCTATATTAGTAGCTGCAGTATAGTGGTTAGCACTCGCACTTAACTTAGTAGAGTAGACAAACATCCCTGTTATCGCTATCAACGCAACAGATACAATAAACATGGCAATTAGTGCATCCATATACAGATAACCATGCTGTCTTTTCCGGCAAGCTGCCATCGTCTTACCCTTTCTGCATCAATAGTCCTTTTCTGCTAGGTTTCCATTGGCCGATACCCGTACCCGCCCGGTAGCACCAGTTATATATATATAAGAAAATAAATACGCATTATTGCTGTAAAATTCAATCTTCTGCCCTTTTCGCGGCGCTCCTTTATTAGAAAACATAATAAAATCCGGGTCACCTGTCATTTGGACATGTTTAGGCAAATATACCGTTTTTATGGCCTTGTAACCGTCGTGAATAATATAATAAGAACTTTGACTGCCACGAGCAAAACGCAGCGTGTATAGGGGAGCATTTTCTCCATTGGCATTAAGTGTCATTTGCTGCATACACCTAATATCAGACGCCAAATTAGCGGTAAACGTTTGCAGTTCTTGATTAGCCATGGTGGCAACTATGCGTGGTACAGCACCGACAGCCAAAATGCTAAGCACGGCTGATACGATAATAACTTCTATCAATGAAAATCCTCTCTGCATATGACACCCCTCAGCTTGTTCCCGCTAGTACTATACGGCAATATTCGCAATTATTTTATTATGGACGAAAAATACCAGCCAATAAGTTGTTCACCATATAACATACTTAAAAATGCGCCAATAGCAATAAACGGTCCAAACGGAATAAAATCTTTCCTGTTTTTTAAGCGGGCAAGTAACAGAAGCGCGCTTCCTAAACCGCCAATTAAGAAAGACAATAACACCGTAAGTAATGTCAGTTTAAATCCTAACCATAAGCCCAAAGCAGCAACAAACTTAATATCGCCCCCACCCATGCCGCCTTTTGTAACAATGGCTATGAGCAGGAATAGCCCGCCGCCTATTAATGCAGCTATAATCATGTCTGCAAGTGATAATGATGCCGTAAATACATTTATGATAACACCAATACCAGCCAGACAGAGTACTACATTGTCCAATATAAGCTGGTAATCAATATCAATAAAGGTTATCCCGATAAGGAAAGTTGAAAAAATCAGTGCCTTTATGCTTAGTAAAGATATTCCAAACATAGTGAAACACCAAACATATACAATCCCAGTCAACAATTCAATAAAAATATATCGCCTTGACAGTACTCCGCCACAAAAGCGGCAGCGCCCACGCAGCAGCAAAAAACTAATAACCGGTATTAAGTCTCTGACCTGCAGCTGTTGATTACAAGCAGTACAATACGATCTAGGCTTAACGATCGATAGTTGTAAAGGCAATCTATAAATACAGGTTGTTAAAAAACTTCCTATTATCAATCCCAATAAAAAAATCAGTAAAATTAGCATCTACTTCCTCCAGAAATGCTGGTGCAGAATCTTTCTCATATTATCGTGTTGTAAATACTATTACTTTACAACAGAACCATCTGATTTGTAATTTTTCCCTTGAAATTTAATAGTCACCACGCCAGTTGAAGCATCATATCCATCTTTATAAGTAACTGGAACTGCAGAGTCAGGAGGAGCTGGCATAGTTTGCAGATACTTTCTCCCTGATGATGGAACCAATGCAGTTTCAAGATCTCCGGATGGCAATTTTCCATTATCCGCTTCATACATTGCTACAGCAGTAGCAATTGTATGCAAATCAGCCTGAAGTTTAGCCGTTTTAGCTAATGTAATTGAGTCCGATACTTTCGGTATAGCAATAGCTGCCAATACACCCAAAATAGCAATAACAACCATAAGTTCGATTAAAGTAAAGCCTTTATTATTCCGCAATTGTTTAGTAAGATTGCCTAACATAAGTTCACTTCCCCTGTCAGAAATTACATTACATGGCAGTACTCACATTTGTCATAATCTCAAAAAGTGGCAGTACTACAGCGCTAACTATCAACCCAATCACTATTCCTAATATCCCGATAATAGCAGGCTCTATAATGCTGCTTAACCGTGTAACAGTTTCATCAATCTCACTCTCGTAATAATCCGCCACCTTCTCCAGCATCTTATCCACTGCGCCGCTTTCTTCGCCAATAGCTACCATTTGAATAACCATTGGCATGAAAACTTGACTGGAAGCAAGAGCGGAAGCTAAGGGTACTCCTTCTTTTAATTTTTGTTGCGAATTCGTTATGCATTCCATTATGCGCAAGTTATCAATAACCTCTTTGACGACATCTAGAGCTATGAGAATAGGCACACCACCGCGTAGTAGTGTGCTTAATATCCTGCAGAAACGGGCAATGGCAACTTTATGCACTAGTTGTCCAACAATAGGAATAAACAAAACTATCTGTTCCCAAGTTTTTCGAATAGCAGGCCGGTCAGATAGCACCCTGCCTCCGACACCTGTCATTACGCCAAACAGCAGCAGCAACATCCAATGCTCTTTTACCAAATTGCTTGCTGCGACCAAGATTTTTGTTGGCCAAGGCAGTTCAACTTTTAGATTGGCAAACATCGTCATAAAGGACGGCAACACAAACGTAATCATAAACGCAATTGACAATGCCGCCATAACCAGAACAACACCCGGATAGATCATTGCTGATTTTATTTTTTCATTAAGTTTATGTTCTTTTTCAAAATATATAGCCAAACGCGCAAAAACTTCGTCCAAGACACCACCAAGCTCGCCGGCTTCCACCATCTTAACTATTATCACAGGAAATACACCGGAGTGTTCGGCAAGAGCCCTTGAGAAGGCTTGTCCTTCTTTAATTTTTTTATATACATTTTGCAAAGCCGTCTTAATCCGGTCATTATTGGTTTGATCAATTATTACACTTAAGCAGGTAATTAAAGGCAATCCCGCATCAATCATGGTTGATAGCTGTCGGCAAACCACAGCAATATCTTTCCTTTTAGCAGTATGCCACTTTTCCAGCCAAGCGCAAACTAAGTCACTTGCGCTGCCTTGCTCCTTTATTAGTAAAACAAAATAGCCTTGCACCCGGATATGATGGGCTACTGCCTTCTCGCTGTCGGCGAAAAGAGTGCCGGTAAGCAATTGGCCTTGTTGGTTCTTTGCTTTGTAGAAATAAGTTTTAGCCATTTTTCTGCTCCAGTATTAACTGTTTATCAAACGGATAAAGTTTTCTTTATCCATAGAATAAGCCAGAGCATCCTCATACGCTATAAGACCCCGCTGATATAAATCCCGCAAAGAAAGCTCCATAGTCTGCATTCCAGATCTGGCACCAGTCTGAATACATGATGCAATCTGATGTGTCTTGCCTTCGCGAATTAAATTTCGTACTGCCGGTGTAACAACCAGAGTTTCTACTGCCACAGCCCGCCCAAGGCCATCTTTCCGGGGCAACAATTGCTGAGAAATAATTCCCTGGAGAGTCATGGAAAGCTGACTGCGTATTTGCGGCTGCTGGTAACTCGGGAATGCATCAATAACCCTGTCAATGCTTTGCGCGCAGTCATATGTGTGTAAAGTAGCCAGTACCAAATGTCCCGTTTCTGCCGCCGTGATTACAGTGCTAACAGTCTCAGCATCACGCATTTCACCAACTAAAATAACATCCGGATCTTCACGCAGTGCTGCCTTTAGACCACAAAGGAACGACTTGCTGTCTGTGGGTATTTCTCTTTGACTAATAATAGATTTACCGTGGTTATGCAAATATTCAATAGGCTCTTCCAGTGTTACCACATGTGCAGCCCGTTCATTATTTATTAAATTGATCATAGCAGCTAACGTAGTCGATTTTCCGCAGCCTGTCGGCCCTGTGACTAAAACTAAACCACGCGGCATACGGGCTAACGTTTTTACAACCTCAGGCAAACCCAATTCATGCAAAGAAGCAATCTGGTTTTCTATTACCCTAATGGCCATAGCGACATAACCACGCTGCTGATACGCATTGACGCGGAAACGGCTGCAGCCATCTATAACATAAGCAAAGTCAAGCTCACAGTTATTGCGAAACTGCAGTTGCTGTTCAGAAGATGTTATAGCCTGAAACATATCCAAAGTATCTTGTTCGGTGAGCGGTGCACTTGCAGCACGAAGCAAACTCCCATTGATCCGGAGAGTTGGCGCCGCACCAACGGCAATATGTATGTCTGATGCCTTTTGCATTATTGCCTTATGTAAAATCTCCTTAATCACAATAGCTATCCCTCACTAGCCAAATTGCTGCCGTAATTATAGGTATAGGCTACCCTCATTACTTCTTCAATTGTAGTAAGTCCTGCGAATGCTTTTTGAATCCCATCTTCCTTCATAGATACCATGCCTTCTTTGCCGGCACAAAATGCAATTTCATCAGTTGATGCACGCTGGCTGATCAATTTACGAATGCGCGGACCTATCGGCATAACCTCATGTATCCCCATTCTTCCCCGATACCCTGTAAAAGCACAATTGGCACAGCCTAGTCCTTTATAAAGTTCAATTGGCTGGCTTGGAGCGATACCAAGATATAAGCGTTCTAACGAGTCTGGCGCAGGGACATATGCCTTTTTACATTCCGGGCAGATAACCCGGACAAGCCGCTGAGCAATCACGCCTAATACCGACGAAGCCACTAAAAAAGGTTCAATTCCCATATCAATCAGTCTGGTTAGGGCTCCTGCCGCATCATTAGTGTGAAGGGTGCTTAATACCAAATGTCCGGTAAGTGCTGCTCTGACAGCAATATCGGCCGTTTCGCTGTCACGGATTTCCCCTACCATTACAATATTGGGATCCTGACGCAAAATAGAACGCAGGCCTGAAGCAAAGGTTAGTCCTGCTTTAGGGTTGACCTGTACCTGATTTGCACCATCCAGGCGGTATTCAACAGGATCTTCTATAGTAATCGTATTCTTACCAATTGTGTTAATCTCTGATAAAGTTGAATATAAAGTTGTTGTTTTTCCAGAACCTGTTGGTCCTGTTGCCAGAATCATGCCGTAAGACTGTGAATATAAGTGATGATACCGTTCTAAATTACTATTGGAAAAACCTAGTTTGTTTATATCCAAGATAACTGCCGCTTTATCAAGTATCCTTAGCACCGCTTTTTCACCAAAGATCGTCGGCAATGTCGAAACCCGGATATCAATTTCACGCCCCTGCTCCAATATACTAATCCGCCCATCTTGCGGCAGACGTTTTTCCGCAATATCCATATTACCCATGATTTTAATTCGCGACATAATAGCCGAGTGAATATCACGAGTAAAAGAAACGACTTCCCTAAGTATGCCATCAACTCGAATGCGAATCCTCAATACTTTTTCCTGGGGTTCAATATGAATATCACTGGCGCCCTCTCTCACAGCCTGAACAAAAAGCGAATTGACTATGCTGATAATGGGAGCATCCTCGGCAGTTTGAATCTGTGGCGCTAAAACAATGTCATCAGGCCTGAGTTTATTTACCGCCTTTTCAACCAAGTCTCCTAAGCCGTACACTTTGTTTATAGCACGCATAAGGTCGCGTTCACCGGCAATTACTGCTTCTACCGCACACCCGGTTAACAATCGCACATCATCGATTGCAAAAAAGTTGGTGGGATCAAGCATAGCAATTGTTACTTTGTGTTCTTCTTTTTTTATTGGAACAATTTTATATTTTTCTACAAGAGATACTGGGATAATGCCTGCGACTTCTTTGCCAATATCCATAGCAGACAAGTCTATACGCGAAACGCCCGACTGTTTTTCAAACACTCGGATTATATCGTCTTCAGTAATAAAACCAAGGTTAATCAGTATCTCGCCTATTTGACCACCCTTGTCACGTTGAATAGCTAGCGCCTTATCGAGTTGTGGCTGATTTAGCATTCTGGCCTCAATGAGTAAATCGCATAATCGTTCACGATACTGTAGCATTGCTTTTCTCCAATGTTTATAATAAATGGAGACTTAATTCAGGCGGCGTTTTGACACCCCTGAATTCTAGTCATCGGATAAAAAAACAACCGTCACAGCAAACATAGTCTATTTTGCATATGATCCGGTTGCACAGCTTACACTACTTGACTTTAGGCCTAATAATGTAACAAGAATACATTCTTCAGGATAAGAATTGATTTTCATATTCTCTTCCAGTATATAGAATTCCTGCTAAAATATTGGTTTTTTATTAGAAATTTGTTGTTTTTTGTTATTAAGGCTCGCAAGTAACGCCTCTCGCATAATTTTTGTCGGCGCTTTGCTGCCTGTCCACAGTTCAAATGCCAACGCTCCTTGTTCAATCAACATACCTTCTCCGCCAACAACAGTATGCCCCCGGAGTGCGCCTTCAGCCAAAAAGCAAGTAACCAGCGGATTATACACTAAATCAGAAATAACGGCTGTCGATTGTAAAACATCCCACTCTACCGGCGGCTGTTTTTGTGTTTCGGGATGCATGCCTAGTGGCGTTGCATTAACTACAATGCCAGCGGCAGCTAATGCCGCAGTACACTCATCACTACTCCATGCCACCCCATTCACCGCACCAGTTGCCGTAAATAGTTCCGCCATGCGGCTAGCCTTACATTTATCACGTGCAGCAACTGTCACGCAAGCAGCGCCAGCTCCAATGAATCCGGCCACTACAGCTCCTGCAGCACCACCGGCCCCGAGACTTACCGC
>Ga0074195_1003135_pt1 | contig 16309 bp, 14 predicted proteins | sample EPASupsiteHSE623_FD_64525 | JGI IMG/M metagenome (GOLD analysis project Ga0074195, IMG submission 64525) | Bioremediated contaminated groundwater from EPA Superfund site, New Mexico - Sample HSE6-23 | ecosystem: Environmental > Aquatic > Deep subsurface > Groundwater > Contaminated ...
CGTCAGCGAATATCCCAACATAAAGAGTTCCGAAGCCCCCAAATGCATCACAAGAGAAAAGTATCTGATCTGTAATATCGTATGTCATCATCGTTTCCGGCCAGTGAACCCATGGTGTGAGTACAAACTTCAGTTTATGGTAGCCGATATCAAGAATATCACCGTCACCAACCTCAATAAACTGCTCTTTTGTAAGGCCAAAATATGCTTCCAGCATTTTAAAAGTCTTTATATTACCTATAATTTTCAGTTCAGGATAGAACTTAAGCATTATGCCGGTCATGCTGGCATGGTCTGGTTCCATATGGTTTATTACCAGGTAATCCAGCTTTTTCCCGTTTAATATAAAATCTATTTCCTCCAGATAATCGCTTTTTGATCCAAACTCAAGAGTATCAATAAGTGCTGATTTTTCATCGGCAATCAAATATGAATTATAAGCTACACCATTCGGCAAGGGCCAATTATTCTCAAATAACTGTTTTTTACGATCATTTGTTCCTAAATAGTATACTTTATTGCTTACAACTATATTCTTCATTACAAAAACTGCTTAGTTTACTTATGTTAAATTAATTAATTCCTAAAAATACTACTTTATTTTAAAAGTTTCTAAAATAAAGATCATAAATCATAACATTTTATTAAAATCTTCTTCATCAATTACCTTAATTCCCAATTTTTCAGCTTTTTGTATTTTCCCTGGACCTGGTTTATCACCAGCAAGAAGGTAATCTGTATTTGATGATACCGAACTTACAACTCTTCCCGAATTAGAACTGATAATTCTCTTTATCTCTTCCCTGGAAACAGAAAAGTTACCTGTTATAACAATGTTGTTGTCTCGTAGTTTGTCTGAAATTATGCTGTTTGTTTGGTCAATCTGTTCAAAAATCAAGCCTTGTTCCTTTAATTCATTGATTAATTCTATATTATCACTATTATGAAAATAGTTTATCAATGATTCAGCCATTATTTCACCTACCTCTTCTACATTGAGAAGTTCCTCTTTTGTTGCAGAAATGATATTATCTATTGTCTTGAAGTGATTTGCCAGATTCTTTGCAGTGGTCTCACCAATATATCTAATCCCTAACGCAAATAATATTTTGAAAAAGGGACTTTTACGAGACTGATCTATACTTTCAAGAAATCTCTCCGCAGCTCTCTCCTTCCAACCCTCAAGATTCATCAATTGATCCTTTTTTAGTTTGAATAAATCTGAAAGTTTTCTTATATATTTCAGATTGTACAGCTGATCTATTGTAGCTTCTCCTGCAAGGATGTCAAGCGCTTTCCTCCCTGAAAAATGCAAAAATCTTGCTTTTATCTGAGTAGGACACCCCAATTGATTAGGACAGAACTGTTTCGCTTCGCTCTCTTCACGAACAAGTGGGGTGCCACAATCGGGACATAAGTCGGGAAATACTACCGAAATTAAGTCGCTGCCTCTTCTTGATTTGTCTACAGATACAATTTTTGGGATAATCTCGCCGCCCTTTTCTACAAAAACAAAGTCATTTATATGAATATCAAGAAGTTTGATCTGGTCGCTGTTATGCAAGGATGCCCTCTTGACAGTGGATCCGGACAGAAGAACTGGTTCCAGGTTTGCTACAGGTGTAATTGCTCCGGTTCTGCCTACCTGATAATCTATTGATAATATTTTTGAAATAGCCTGTTCTGCCTTAAACTTGAATGCTGTTGCCCATCTGGGAGATTTTGCCGTAAATCCAAGGCTCCTCTGATAGTTTAGGTTGTCGACTTTAATGACTACTCCATCAGTTGGATATGGTAAAGATTTTCTTTCTATATCCCAGAAATCCAGGTAATCCATCACCTCATCTATACTTTTGCATAGTTTAGTGTATGGAGATATTGGGAGCCCCCATTGACCGGCAAGATTAAGTGACTCGTAGTGACTTTCGCAAAAAATGTCTGAAGTGACAATGTGATATAGAATAGATTGGAGGCCTCTCTTGGAAATCTCCTCAGAATCAAGAAGTTTAAGAGATCCTGCCGCGGCATTTCTGGGGTTAGCGAATACAAGATCCTCATTGTTGTTCCTTCTTTCGTTAATATCTTCAAATGCTTTCCATGGCATGAAAATTTCACCCCGTATATCAAATTCCGATGGATACGAATCTCCATTTAGCGAAACAGGTATTGAAGGTATCATTTTTACATTACGCGTAACATCGTCCCCAACAGTACCATCACCTCTGGTAACAGCACTTACAAGTCTGCCCTTTACATACGATAGAGAGATTGCAGTTCCATCTATCTTTAATTCACAAACATAATTAAATGGTTTGTTAATTATTTTCTTAATTCTCTCATTAAAAGAAACTAATTCGCTTTTATCGTAGGTATTACTTAAAGACAACATCGGATACTTATGATGTACCTGAATGAATTCTGTCTGGACAGAAGCTTCTGCTAAATCACTTCCAACTCTGTTGGTGGGTGATTTTTCTGAAGCAAACTGGGGATACTTAGATTCCAGAGCCTGTAGATCGGTCATAAGGACATCATACTCAAAATCTGAGATAACAGGCTTATTTTCTACGTAATATCTCCGGTTATGATTATTTATAACCTCTCTTAAGCGAGAGATTTTGTCCAATGCGTCTGCTTCTGTTTTTTTCATATATTTCATGCAAATTTAGATATTTTTTAATTATTACTACCTTTGCCAACTCAATTAGTAAAAAGATGAAAAAATCAATTGTAATTTTAACAGGAGGGGGACCCGCACCAGGAATGAACACTGTTGTAGGCAGTATTACTAAAACTTTTATTTCAAAAGGGTACCGTGTTTTAGGCCTGCATGGCGGGTACAAGGGTATATTCTCAAAAAATCCCGATTATACCGAGCTTGACTTTTTGTTGGCTGACTCAATATTCAACAGAGGAGGTTCTTATCTGATAATGAGCAGATATAAACCTAGTGCCAAAGATTTCGAAGACAACTTCAACCTGAATTTCTTTGTTGAAAACAATATTAAGCTACTTGTTACAATTGGAGGTGATGATACAGCATCAACCGCTAACAGGGTTGCCAAATTCCTGGAGGAGCATAACCACAAGATTTCAAACATTCACGTTCCTAAAACTATTGACAATGACCTTCCTTTGCCTCTTCAGAGACCAACTTTCGGTTATGAATCTGCAAAATCAGAAGGCGCAAGACTGGCAACTACAGTTTATGAAGATGCAAGAACAAGTAATAATTGGTTTGTAGTTTGTGCAATGGGACGCTCTGCCGGTCATCTCGCTTTTGGAATAGGCGCGGCAGCTCACTATCCAATGATTGTAATTCCAGAGATGTTCAATAAGACACCAATCACTTTAGATAAAATTATCAAACTAGCTGTTTCGTCAATAGTTAAAAGACTAATACTTGGAATAAAATATGGTTCGGTGATGATTTCCGAAGGTGTTTTTCATGAACTTAGCAGTGATGAACTTAAAAAATCAGGAGTAACTTTCTCCTATGACGACCATGGTCATCCGGAACTTGGAAAAGTTTCAAAGGCCCATATCTTTAGTGAGATGGTAGAAAAAAGGCTTAGAGAGCTAGGTTTGGATACAAAAACAAGACCTGTAGAACTGGGATATGAGCTAAGATGTCAATATCCAAGTGCTTATGATCTTGTATATTGTACAGAACTTGGGATTGGAGTTAACCAGCTTTTTAACGAAGGGAAAACCGGATGTATGGTATATATAGATCATCTTGGAAAAGTCAAGCCTCTCTATCTTAAAGATATACAGGATCCTGTAACCGGAAAAATTCCACCCAGAGGAGTAAGTCTGGAATCGGACAGGGTACAGGCAATCATCAATAATATAATGCATTACATATGTATAGATGATTATGACGCAGCTAAAGCATTTTTACCTGTTCCTGAGGAATACGATTTTAAAAAGATACTGAATTGGTAATATCTTCCTTCAAGGAGAAATTTATAATCTATCAGGTTTTACCTAGGTTGTTTGGGAATACAAATGAGAATTGTATTCCCAATTCTTCTTTGTCAGTCAATGGTTCCGGCAAATTTAATGATTTCGATATTAAGACATTGAGATCTTTAAAGGAGCTTGGGTGCACTCACATCTGGTTTACAGGAGTAATTGAACACTCTACAAAAACTGAATATTTACAATACGGAATATTGAAGGACAATCCATCTCTTGTAAAGGGAGAGGCAGGTTCTCCCTATGCAGTCAAAGACTATTTCGATGTGGATCCGGATCTTGCTTTAGATGTAAATAGCAGAATATTAGAATTTTCTGATTTGATAAACAGAACGCATAAGGTTGGGTTAAAGGTAATAATGGATTTTGTTCCTAATCATGTTGCCCGCGAATACTTATCAGACAAGAAACCTCCAGGTGTAGAAGATTTTGGCGCAAATGACAAGATTGATTATTCATTTCACCCGATGAATAATTATTACTACATATTAAATGAACACTTTAAATCGCCTGTCGCAAATTCGTCTAATACATCGGAATATACAGAATTTCCCTCAAAAGTAACCGGTAATGACTGCTTCTTATCCCATCCAGACATAAACGATTGGTACGAGACTGTCAAATTGAATTATGGGGTTGACTATAATAGTGGCAGGACTTATTTTTCGCCAGTTCCTGACACATGGAAAAAAATGAGAGCAATAATTAATTATTGGCTCGACCTGGGGGTAGATGGTTTCCGTTGCGATATGGCAGAGATGGTACCGGTAGAATTTTGGAAATGGGCAATCAGAGATGTGAAAATGAGTAATCGGGATATTCTTTTTATAGCCGAAGTATACAATCCCGATAAATATTCCGACTATCTTAACATTGCCGGATTCGACTACTTGTATGATAAAGTTGGATTATATGACACTCTCCGGAAAATATCGAGAGGAGAAGAACCTGCTTTTCGTATAACACAATCATGGCAATCACTGGGTGACAAGCAGTGCCGGATGTTGAATTTTCTTGAGAATCATGACGAACAAAGAATTGCCTCGGACTATTTCCTGCAGGATCCATATCTGGCAATACCGGCACTAACTGTTTCCCTTATGTTCAATACAAATCCCTTTATGATCTATTTTGGGCAGGAACTGGGAGAGAGAGGGATGGACGCAGAGGGATTCAGCGGATTGGATGGAAGAACATCGATATTTGACTACTGGTCGGTATCAACAATAAGAGAATGGAAAAAGAAAAGGGAAGTTTCTGTATTGCGTAATTTATATATGAAATTGCTTAATAGTGCATTAAATGAGAGGGCAATTAGAACAGGGCAGTCTTTTGACCTTGGATATGTAAATGGCAAATCCGGATTTTTCGATCCTGACTATCACTTTGCTTTTTTCAGATATTTTGATAAAGAACTTATTCTTGTAGTTGTAAACTTCAGTAGCGAAGATTGCTTGCTAAAAATCAATATCCCTAAATACAGCTTCGATTTTTTTAAAGTTTCAGATCAGTTTGCAGATAATGGTATGGATCTCATAACTGGACAAAGGGTTCCGGAACTATTATCTCTGACTTTCCCATATTCAGTTTCAATTCGGGCAAATAATATAAGAATAATTAAATTTTTACTTCAATAATATCATCCCATGAAGTTGTATATCTTTTGGATAGATGATTTGAGAATGCCTTTATCTTCTCCAAACCCTGAGCAGCAGTGACGAGAGTGTTTTTCCCGTATTTAGTATTAACATCATCTAAGGCAGACATTAGATTTGTATGTCTGACAACATCAAAATCACAAAAAATATTACCTGTTGTCTCGTCCTTTTTAGATATTTGCGACAATATCACACCTGCCTTTTTGTACCTGAACAGAGGACTGTAGATTTTTTCAAGGGCCCGGCACGAAGCTTTTACAATTTCCAGAGTACTGTCGGATGCCGTTTCAAGTGGAACGACTATACTTTGGTAGCTTTGCGGCATATCTTCCCGAAAATAATTGGTAAGGATAAATACCTGAATCTGACCGCAAACACCTTTTTGTTTCCTCAATTTTTCTGAACAGTTACTTGCAAAATATGATACAGCCTGGCAGAGTTCTTCTATATCAGACAACTCTTTTGAAAAACTGCGGCTTGTGCAAATTTGTTTTTTGTCATCCACAGAGTCTTCAAATGACAAACATGGTTCTTTATGCAGCTCTTTCCATGTCTTTAAGCCTACAATACTCATTTTTGATTTTACCCATTCCGGAGAGGTAAGACTAAAATCCAATGCGGTATTTATATTATTGCTTCTGAGCATTTTAGCATATCTCCTGCCAATGCCCCACACATCTTCCACCGGAAAAGTGCTCAATACCTTTTTTATGTCTGCATCCTTTTCCAGAAAACAGGAGTTGTTTAGTCTGGGATACTTTTTGCTCAGTTTACTGGCGATTTTTGCCAGTGTTTTAGTGTGTGATATTCCTAAACTTATTGGAATACCTGTATTTTTTCTGGTTACTCTGGCGATTTCTTCTCCCATACTTTTGAGTTTGCCTGTGTTTATACCGGTAAAATCAATAAATGCCTCATCAATTGAATATACCTCTATAGCAGGAACCATATTCCTTATTGAGTCCATAACTCTTCTGGACATATCGCCATAAAGAACATAATTTGACGAAAAAACAGTCACATCTGAATTCCTCACCAGATCCATTATCTTGAAAACAGGTTCCCCCATTTTTATACCTAGTGCTTTAGCTTCATTTGAACGCGAAATCACACATCCGTCGTTATTACTCAGTACAACAACAGGCCTTCCTGCCAAAGAGGGTTTGAAAACTCTTTCGCAACTAACAAAAAAATTGTTGCAATCGGCCAATCCAAACATATTACTTATGAAAATATTTCTTTGAGATGCAAATAACTGTTATTACGATAGTTCCAGCAAGAATGGCAATAAAGTTTGATAACATATCTTTAGGATCAAAGTTTCTGTAAGGATTGAGTAATTGTGAAAATTCAGTGACAGCTGCCAGTATTAATCCAGAAACACCAATCAGGACAAACGACCAGTTTGAGAATCTTCTTATGGAGGTCCTGCCAAAGGCAAGCCATGCAAAAACAGAATAAGGAAAAAACAGTGCGAAATGTACGAGTTTGTCGACCTCAATTCCCAGTAATTGTACAGGAATCTCAATCTTTCCAGGATTAATAGTAATGAGCATCAGGCAAAATAAGAGTGCCAGATACATGAAGAATATAAGCTTATAAAATATCAACCTCATGTCACTGCACTTTTTTAATTATATATTTAACAACCCCCCAAACAAGAAAATCATTGCTTGCTTCAACTTTTATTGGCTTGTATTTTTTGTTTGCCGGCACCAAATATAGGGCATCTCCATCGGTCCTGACTCGTTTCAGTGTAAACTCTCCGTCAAGAAAGCAAACAGCCAGACATCCGTCGGAAGGATCTACAGATTTATCAATAATAAGTAAATCCTCATCGTCAACTCCATCATCAATCATGCTGTCACCACTTACCTTTGCAAAAAAAGTAGATGATGGATTCCTAATAAGGGCCTTATTGAGATCCATGGTGTTTTCAAGATAATTCTCTGCGGGAGAGGGGAATCCGGCATGGATGGTCGGGATTATTTCTATATTTTTTGTTTTCATCAGTTTTGTAAATAGATATAATAATCAGCAGATATTATTTGTGTCAAAAATACAAAATATCAATAGAATATGTTTAGAATAAGTTTATTGAATTTTTATTTGATTTTGTTTAAAAAAAGTTTATATTTGTTCTGTATTTAAAAAATGGTGGGAACTGTCACATTATTACTGTTATATGTCGGAATTTGTTTAATTTGGAATGAAAGGGACATTGTTATTTTTTCTTTTTTTTTGGTCGGCTATCAATTGCCTGGCACAATCAGAAGTAGAAAAATTCCTCGTGAGACAAGGGTTTGAAAATGTACGACATATTACTGATAATGGTAAAGAGTTTTTTTATCTGGAAAGCAAAGCTTTTCCTACGAATGGAAGAATAATCGGTTCTATTTGTAAAAGCTTGGACTCCATAAGTCCCAGATTAAAAAATGATCAGATCGACATTGTTTTATTAAAAAACAGGTTACCTGTCTTCCATATGCAGAGTAATCGCACTTTGAAGAATAAAAGTGAAAGGTTAATATGGAGGTCCGATTTTCGTGTAAACGAAAGTTACAAAGTTCTTAGAAATAATGGTTCAGGTAAGAGATTTATCAATTCATCATTCGCAAAAATTGACCTGTTGTTTTATCCTCAGTTCAGATTCAAGAATGTTACCCTCGACAAGATGTATCTTTTTCAGATAAACATAAATCCCACTTTCGAGATTAGTTTATGGAAAGGTGCCATACTTACAGCACAGGTCGTAATCCCCTTATTAAACGAATATTCAGAAGAGGAGAGCGAGATAAGACCCGGGTTTTTAACATTTAGTCAGGATTTTAAAATTCCCGGTAATTTATATGCGAGGGCTACAATTGGAAACTTTAGTCAGTTCAGAGGTGGTGCCGACTTAAAAGTTTTCAAACCAATCGGAGACAGGGTTGGTTTATATGGACAGATAGGCATCACTGCCATGTCTATAATGTTGTTTGATACATGGTACTACTCAGATTTAAACAGAACAACATGGAGAGCAGGTGTCAATTATTTTGCAAAACCATGGAACCTGATGTTTAATTTTAGTGTCGGAAAATATCTTGCAGGTGACTTTTCTGCCAGAGGTGAGATAATGAGACATTTTAAAAATTCAACAGTAGGCTTCTATCTGCAGACGATTGAAATTGATGAATATCCAGTTAACGGCGGGTTCTTTTTCTCTATTGCCCTCCCTCCCTATTTTCAAAAGAGAACAAAGGGTTTCAGAATTTCGCCGGCCCGATACTTTAACTTTGAATATCTTGCCAGACCATACCCTAACGAAGGTAGAATGTACCAGACTGCACCCGATGAGAGTACTACAGAAAACTTTTTTAATACAATGAGATTGAACCAGATAATAAAAACAACTAATTAAAATATGCAAAATTATGAATGCAAGAATTTTTAAAAAGATTATCAAAGCAACTTTTGCCGGTCTAATGATTGTTGCCCTTGTAGGGGTTTCGTCATGTAAGAAGACTGAGGAGCCAGTTCCAACTCCAGAGCCTCAACCTGCTAAATATACAATTAAAGGCACAGTTCTAAATCAAGCTACTAATGCTGCGCTACCAGGGGTTTTGGTTACAATGGGAGCACTTACTGCAACAACTACTGCAACAGGTAGTTTTGAATTTGCAAATCTGACAACAGCTGGAAAATATACGCTAGTTCTTACAAAGGCTGATTTCTTTTCGGCGACTTATAGCATTGATTTTCAGGCAGCAGGTCTAAATCATACAATTGTTTATACAATTTCTGCCACAATGGTACCATTCGTACCAGGAGTAACTCCGCTGAATCCTGTTAATGGTGGGACAATAAATGTAACCAGCGATATTGTTACTACTCTCACCATTCCTGCTAATACAGCGGTAACTGATAAAAATGGTGCAGCTGTGACTGGGAACATTAATATAACAGCTGTAACAACTTCCGACATAGTTATTGCAGGTGCCGTAAATAATCCTGGTTTGACAGTTCTTCGTTTTGAACCATCAGGATATCAATTCAGCAAACCGCTTCCGCTTATTATACATAATCCACTAAGCGGATATCGTTTCTCTCAGTTGCAACTTGAGTTCTTCAATGCACTTACAACATTATGGGAAATTCAGACTCAGCCTGTTGCATATCTTTCAACAACTAATGACTACTCAACAACATTAACGCACTTCTCTATCTATAAAATATCAACTACACATTCAGTTACTGAGCTTACACCTACAGAACAGACAATAGAAGTCATAGACAGTGTTATAAGGAACTTCTCGTTGTTAAACCTTCCTGTGACAAAAATCAGGTATAAACGCAACACCGGGTACAAACTTGAAAAGCCAATCCTTACATCTCTTTCTGATGCAGGTATTACAGGAGCGGATGCAAATACACTGGCACCATTACTTCTTGCTGTTGTAAAAAATCACTTTAATGGAGCAGATCCTGTAACAGCTTTTACTGTAAGCAATGTAGAAATATCGGTAGATAGAACAATTATTCCGAAATACAAACTGCTGACTACTGGCAAACAAAAGATTGTCAATAAACAATTTACAATAACATTAGTAAAGAACTCCGATTCTTCAACAAAAACAGTTGTTATCAAGGTTAATTCTGCTGATATAGTAACTTTGGAAATGCAGGATAAGATTTTTACTGCTCATGACCATGGAATGGGTGGTGGCGGTTCACTTTAATCATCACTAAAACGTAACACTATAGGTGTTTACAATTAAACAAAATTTTTGCATGGAGGTTCTAGGAGCAATTTTATTGCTCCTAGTTTCCTCTTATACTGTCAGTGCTCAATCTACTGCCGGTATTACGGGGTTGCTCAACAGTCCTTCAGCAGAGATGTCTCAGGATGGCACAGTAAAGTTTGGAGGAAATATTCTGAATAAAGAGCTTACCCCCGATTATTGGAATTATCACACTATTAATTATTTTCTCACTATAACCTTTTTACCTTTTTGTGAAGTTTCTTTGACAAATACGGCATTGGACCTATGGCAAGAGGGTAGATTCAGTAATGTTGACCGCTCAATTAATTTCAAATTAAGACCACTTAAGGAGGGTAGATACTGGCCGGCTGTTGCTATCGGCTCTAACGATTTCATTACTACAAGCTCTCAACTGGTAACACCAGTTGGAGGAAACAGATTTTTTGGCAAAATCTATCTTGCTTTATCAAAGCATTTTAATATCAATGGTCATACTATTGGGCTGCATACAGCATACAACTACATTACAAGCAGTTCTTTAGATATTGATTTTCCGGTTTCTGGCGGACTATCTTATTCACCGGCATTTTATAATAAAATGAATGTAATTGCTGAATATGATACCAGAAATTTTAATGTAGGAGCAAATATTATTGTTTTAAAATACATTTACTTGCAGGTGCTAATGCAAAACCTACAGTATATGTCAATTGGTGTCCACTTCCAGGTTACCATCTGATAATTATTAACCAATTCATATATTTCTAAATGAAACGAAGTATTTTAACAGCACTTTTGTTTGTATATTCCTTTACCGGTTACTCTCAAAGCATTGAGGGAAGCTGGCACGGAGTATTGAAAATTCAGAATATTGAACTTCGTATTGTTTTCAATATTGAGAAAAGAGATACATCATTTATTGCAACAATGGACAGTCCGGACCAAGGGGCAATGGGAATACCAGTTCATTCAGTATCTTTTCAGAATACAGTTTTGAAAATCTCAATACCAAAGGCATCAATTGAGTACTCAGGTATGCACATGGGAGAAAGGATTATTGGGACATTTTATCAGTCAGGACAGTCAATACCAATGAATCTCTCAAAAAAGGCCTCAGAGGGGCCAAAAAGACCACAGACTCCTATAAAACCCTATCCCTATTATACAGAAGATGTAAAGTTCAGGAACGAAAAGGCCTCTGTAACTCTTTCCGGAACCTTGTCCCTTCCATCAAAAGATGGAGTCTTTCCTGTTGTAATTTTGATTTCAGGCAGCGGTCCACAAAACAGGGATGAAGAGTTAGTAGGGCATAAACCATTTCTGGTATTGTCAGACCATCTTACAAAAAATGGCATTGGTGTATTGAGGTTTGATGACAGGGGGGTAGGAGAGTCCGGTGGTGTCTTTTCTCTGGCAACAACCCTTGATTTTGTTAGTGATGTGGAAGCAGCGATAGAATATTTGAAAAGCAGAAAAGAGACAGATATAAAGAAGATAGGGCTGATAGGGCATAGTGAGGGTGGAATAGTAGCTCCCTTGGTTGCTAGTGATAAAAAAGACGTTGCTTTTATAGTTCTTTTGGCCGCTCCTGGAATAAAAGGCTCAGAAATAGTTCTTGCTCAGCAAGAATTAATTGCCAGAGTAATGGGGGTAAAGGAAGAGGATATAGAAAAATACAAGAAATTAAACCGAGATCTTTTTCAGACTCTCGATAAAGAGGAAAAAAATCCTGAATTAAAATATATTCTTTCAAACATTATTAATGTTGCATCGGGGGGTGTTGCACAAATTGAAGATGTTAAGCAGCAGGTCGAGCAACTAACATCGCCATGGATGATGTTTTTTCTAAAGTATGATCCCGCCATAGCAATCAGAGAAGTCAAATGTCCACTGCTTGCCATTAATGGTGATAAGGACCTGCAGGTACCTTCAAAAGCAAACTTAAAGGCTATATCTGACTCTTTTAACAAAGAAGATAGTGGTAACAATAAAGTGACCAAAACGAACAACGATGTTACTACTATTGAAATTGAGGGACTTAATCATCTTTTTCAAGAAGCAGTTACTGGAATGCCTTCGGAATATGCAACTATCGAACAAACCTTCTCTCCCAAGGCTTTAACTATAATTACAGACTGGATTATTAAAAGAGTCCGGTAATTTTAGAATTACTGAACATAAATAACCTTATCATAACCGGATTTTTCTTTACCATTTACAGCAATCACAAGATAATTCTTTCCTGAAGTGCCTGTATATGAGCGAGCAGTGCTTATCTGACATGAATGTGCATTCCAGTTAAGAGTATTTCCATCTCTCTCCAATACATATACAGCGTATTTTTCTGCATTGGAAACAGAATTCCACGAGATAGTATTCTGATTTAGTGACGTCTGAGGTATAGCCGGGACCGATTGGCTGTAATTACCAAGTTTAGGTAATAAACTTACTGATGGATATACTGTATTTTTAATAAAATCTCCCAATGAATTATTAAGGAAATAGGCGACTCTAAACCAACAGTTTCCAGTTACATTATTTAATGTTCTGCCTAGATTTACTTCATTTTGAATCTCTTGCAGTGTATAAAATGGATAAGCACTGTCACCATACTTATAGGCAGCTAGTCCGGGGATAATAGGGACACCATTTGAGTTTGTATTCCAATACTTTATTACTCTATCAAAATCAGCAGTCGAATGCCCTATTTGCCAATAAATCTGGGGTGCAAGATAGTCTAGCCATTTGTTTTGCAACCATTCAGTAGGATCGGCATATACAGTCATCGAATTTTCCTGAATACCTTGTGGAGAGATCCCAAATACAACTTTTGGATTAACAGACTTAATCATAAGATTTACGTCTCTCACCATATCATTGACATTTTTTTCTCTCCATGCATTAATGTCCAGACTACCTCCATATTGTTCAAATGTCGATTTGTCATTGAAATATTTATAAGGGTCAGGATTGCCGGAAGTTGGTTTTGCTCCATCGGGATAAAAATAATCATCAAAATGTATTCCGTCAACGTTATAGTTATCCATTATCTCCTTAACTACAGCAAGTAAGTGAGTTTTGACACCCGGTACACCCGGATTTAAGTATCTGTTGAACGTGCCCGGGGTTGTGGTTGACTCACCCAATAAACACCAGTCAGGGTGAAGTACCATTGGATGGTTGGATGCTAGAACGACACTTGTAGAGCCTATACGATATGGATTTAGCCATGCATGTAGTTCCATCCCTCTTTCATGACAAGCCTGAATAGCAACCTCGAGTGGATCAAAACCCGGATCTGCTCCCTGAACACCGGTAAGATATATTGACCATGGTACAAGATTGGATCTATAAAATGCGTCTGATGTTGGTCTTGCATGAAACAACACAACATTGAAGTTCAAAACCTTGAGTTTGTCTATCATAGCTATTAATGCAGCTCGTTGAGACTCCCCGGTTGCATTTTTCTGGGGCCAATCGTAATTACCGACAGTTGTGAGCCATGCAGCTCTGAATTCATGCTTTAGTTGCACATTTTCGGTTGCAGGATTATATTCAGGCGAATGTGCTGTTGTAAATGTAGCCTGGTTACTGTAAGTAGTACCTACAGCATTTGTAGCATAGGCCCTTAAATAATATTTAGTACCCGGGGTCAAACCTGTGATTGAGCTGGAAAAGCTGCCAATACCAGTGCCATCACTTGTTTTATTGCCAGATATGGTAGGAATTTGACTTGTACCCCAGCAAACACCCCTAGCAGTGATAGCAGAACCTCCATCAGATGAAACTGCCCCACCAGATGCAGCTGTTGTCATAGTGATGTTTGCAACAGGAGTGACTGTTACTTTAGGTAGGACCAAAATGGGCTCCTTCTGACATCCGGGGATAAAAGAAATTAAAAGCCCCGCTAACAGAAGCGAGTAAATTGATGAATTGATCTTCATGTCTGATATTTAGGTTAGGTTGTTCAATAAATGCCGTTAAAGATAGGAAATATTCTTTTTTCCATATATTTGTCTGTAATATTTATTTTTCATGAAGTTATTATTCATAATTGGTGCAGGAGGATTTATTGGATCTGTTTTGAGGTACCTGACATCTAAATTGTTTCAGCAGTATATGGTATCATCGTTCCCCTATGGAACACTTGCTGTTAATGTTATAGGTTGCTTTGTACTGGGAGTGGTATACGCTCTTGCAGAAAAAAATGCTATCGTATCTGATGAGATGCGCTTGTTCCTTACTGTTGGTATTTGTGGGGGATTTACAACGTTTTCTACTTTTGCCAATGAGAATATGAGTTTTTTAAGAGATGGAGAAATTTTTCAATTTGCACTTTATGCATCTGTTTCTCTTTTATTAGGCCTTTTGGCGCTTTATCTTGGGAATTTAACAGTTAAAATGTTATAATTATGGTTGGTGAGAAAAAAGCAAAATTGCTTAGGATTTTTGTCAGTTCTACTGATAAAATTGAACACAAACCTCTTTACGAGGAGGTTGTATATGCTGCTAAAAATTTTGGAATTGCAGGAGTAACTGTAATTAAGGGAGTTATGGGTTACGGTGCAAGTAGTCAGATTTACTCTCAGAAATTATGGGAGGTTTCGGAAAAGACGCCTTTAATTATTGAAATTGTGGATGAAGAGGAAAAGATTCTGGAATTTGTTTCAAACATAATGCCCTTTCTTGATAATAGCGGTAAAGGTTGTATGGTTACAATTGAAGATTCTTTTATTCTTCTTGCAAAAAAAGGGAACAAGTAATTATAAGTATTTCGATATAACAGAATACAATACGTCCTTTTCAATAGGTTTTGTAATATAGTCATCACATCCTTCCAGAAGAGCCCTCTCTTTGTCTCCAAAAATTGAATAAGCAGTCTGTGCGACAATCTTAATTTGAGGACAAATCTTTTTTATGATTTTGGTAGCTTCCAGCCCGTTTTTTTCAGGCATGCTTATATCCATCAATATAAGATCTATGCCAGATATTTCTTTGCACATGTTTATTGCTTCTGTACCATTCTTTGCTAATAAAGTCTTGATACCTATTCTGGTTAACAGTGTTTTTAGCAATAAATAACTTGATTCGTCGTCTTCTGCAATTAAGATTAACTTGTCGTGATAGTCCATATCCAGAATTTATAAAAGAATTTGACTTCAGATTCAAATGTAATGAAAATTATGGGAACAATGTTTACCTTTGCACACAAATTTAACAAACATAGGAAAAATATGAGTTTTACACATGAAGTCGAAGGTATGATTTGTGTTGCCCAAGGCGCAAATCATGGGCCCGCACCTATTCCTGAGGAGGGAAAATGGGTAAAGGCAAAAGAAGTGAAAGACATCTCAGGGTTGACACATGGTGTCGGTTGGTGTGCACCACAACAAGGAGCATGCAAGCTCACTCTTAATGTAAAAGAGGGAATTATTCAGGAAGCATTGGTAGAAACCCTAGGTTGTACCGGTATGACTCATTCAGCAGCAATGGCATCAGAAATACTTCCGGGTAAAACAATTCTTGAGGCATTAAATACTGATTTGGTTTGCGATGCAATCAATACTGCAATGCGTGAGTTGTTTCTTCAAATAGTTTATGGTCGTACCCAAACTGCATTTTCAGAAGGAGGCCTCCCAATTGGGGCCGGTCTGGAAGATCTTGGTAAAGGGCTACGCTCTGTTGCCGGTACTATGTACGGCACTGTGGCAAAAGGTCCGCGTTATCTTGAAATGGCAGAAGGATACATAACAAAAATCGGTCTCGATGATGATAATGAAATCATTGGATACGAATTCGTTAACCTTGGACGAATGATGGATATGATCAAAACCGGAACAGATGCAAATGAAGCATTAAAGAAGGCTTCCGGAAAGTACGGCCGTATGGAAGATGTAGTAAAAATTATTGATCCACGTAAAGAAT
>Ga0074195_1003137_pt1 | contig 16307 bp, 13 predicted proteins | sample EPASupsiteHSE623_FD_64525 | JGI IMG/M metagenome (GOLD analysis project Ga0074195, IMG submission 64525) | Bioremediated contaminated groundwater from EPA Superfund site, New Mexico - Sample HSE6-23 | ecosystem: Environmental > Aquatic > Deep subsurface > Groundwater > Contaminated ...
GAACTGGAAGCTGATAAGCAAGCTTGTGCTCATATTCAGCCTGTGTTGGCCTATATTCAGATTGATAATTACAATGACGCCTTAACCGGACTGACCGAGAGCCAGCGTACTGCCATTTTGGGCGAGGTTAACCATCTGCTGGCTGAATGGATGACTGAGCTAGACGGTCATCTGAAAAAATTTAATGAAGATACTTATCTTGCGGTTATTAACCGTCTTGCACTTGACCGCCTGCTGACTGGTGACAAATTTGAGATTTTAGATAAGATCCGGAGTATACAGGCAGGCAATAAAATTCCTGTGACGTTAAGCATTGGTGCCGCAACAAGTGAAAACTCGGTGGCGGAATTGGGGCAGCGCGCGCAGGCGGGGCTGGATTTGGCTCTGAGCCGCGGCGGCGATCAGGCTGCAGTAAATATTAGCGGTAAAGTCCAGTTTTTTGGTGGTAAATCTAAGGCTGTTGAAAAGAATACCCGGGTGAAAGCTCGGATTGTGGCCCAAGCTATCCGGGAATTAATAGAACAAGCTGAGAGCATAGTGGTGATGGGCCATGCCGGTGAAGACTTTGATAGCTTGGGGGCAGCACTGGGTGTTGCCAAAATGGTTCGCCACATGGGCAAACAAGTTAGAATTGTTGTAAGCCAACCTGGAGTGGCTGTTGATAAATTATCTGAGCTGTTACTTGACTATGAAGAATACCGGGATCTCTTTATTTCACCGATGCAGGCCGGTTTGCTAGTTAACCCCAGAGCGCTGGTATTTGTTGTCGATACACATCGCCCTGAACTAGTGGCAGCGCCTGAGGTACTGGCCAGAGCCGAGCGTACGGTAATTATAGATCACCATCGCCGCGCTGAAACAATTATCGCCAATACGCTGCTGATATATCTTGAACCGTCGGCGTCTTCGACAAGCGAACTGGTCACAGAACTTCTGGGCTATTTTGACGAAAAAATAGAATTAAGTCGGCTTGAGGCGTCAGCATTATATGCCGGCATTGTCGTAGATACCAAGAATTTCGCCGTACAAACCGGCGTCCGGACTTTTGAGGCTGCTTCTTATCTGCGCCGGGCCGGGGCTGATCCTACGCTGGTCCGCCACTTATTCCGGGTGGATTTTGAAACAATTAAAAGCCAGGCGGCGATTATTGATAATACCGAAATGCCACATGACGGAGTGGTAATTGCTGTTTGTCCAGCTGATATAAAAAATGCCCAGACGACAGCCGCCCAGACAGCAGATATGATGATGAACATTGAGGGTGTAAGAGTAAGCTTTGTCTTGTTTAATGTTGATGACGGTATTGGCGTAAGTGCCAGGTCTAATGGTGAGATTAATGTCCAGGTAATTATGGAGCAACTGGGCGGTGGCGGCCATCAATCGGTGGCTGGCACGAAAATACGCAATGCCAGTTTGGATGAAGTTAAAAACAAAATTATAGAGATTGTTGACAGTTATATAAAGGAGAGTGCAAGCCATGAAAGTAATTCTACAGCAAGAAGTGAAAAAACTCGGTAAAAAGGGTGACATACTCGAGGTATCTGAGGGTTATGCCCGCAATTACCTGTTGCCGCAGAAACTGGCAATTCCAGCTACTGCAAATAACGTAAATAATACCAATTTGCAAAAGGCTGCTGAGGAGCGAAAAAAAGAGCGCGCCTATGATGAGGCCAAACTGCTGGCAGCCCAAATGGCTAAAATTACCGTGACCATTCCGGTAAAAATGGGAGAAGGCGGCCGGCTATTCGGATCGGTAACTGCCAAAGACATTGCCGATGTATTGGCTAAAGAGCATAAATTGGAACTGGATAAGCGTAAAATTGAGCTTAAAGATGCGCTTAAATCGCTAGGAACTTTTACCGTACCTATCAAACTGCATGCTGAAGTTGGTACGCAGATTCAAGTGACAGTGGCTGCAGAATAAGTTTTACAATTAGAAAGGTAAATTCATGAAGGATTTTTTTAATAAACTGGTACGCAGCGGCAACGCTGAATCGGCCGCTAGCGGTCATAGTAACCAGGAAGATCAGCTTAAACGGCAGGTAGCCGCTTTGTACGGGCTATATACCGGTGTTATGGGAGCCGAGAAAGTAGTATTAAAGGCAGGTAAACTGGGAGCGCTGGAGCTTATGCGCTCTACGCGGCTTGACGAACGCGTGCTGGCACTACAAAAGCTGGTGTTTGAGGATCCGACTATTGAGCAACTGCCGGCGTTGAAAGATATTCCGGAAAAACTTGGCGAAATTGAAGATGAGTTGGCAGACCTTTGCGCCCGCCGCACCGTTGAAGACCGCATTGAAAAGAAAATTGCCGAAAAGATGGAAGAACGCCATCAGGAATATGTGCAGGAAATCAGGGCTCAGGTCATTAAAGAGGAAAGCCCAGCCAATGCAGAAAATCCGCAAACACTTAAAAAGTTTGCGCTGCTGGAAAAACTGGAAACACGGAAGTTAACCCGTTCAGCCATGGAACTGTTGCGCCCAACCAGTCTTGATGAAATTATCGGTCAAGAGCGGGCGGTTGAGGCTTTGCGCGCGAAATTGGCTTCGCCTTATCCGCAGCATTTGATTCTTTATGGACCTCCTGGTGTGGGTAAAACCACGGCTGCCAGGCTGGTACTGGAAGAAGCCAAAAAGGTTAAGCGTTCGCCTTTTGCGCCTGAAGCGCCGTTTGTGGAAGTCGACGGCACCACATTGCGTTGGGACCCGCGTGATGTTACCAATCCATTGTTGGGATCGGTTCATGACCCTATCTATCAAGGTGCCCGCCGTGACCTAGCAGAAAGCGGTGTGCCTGAACCTAAGCCAGGTTTGGCTACAGATGCCCATGGCGGTATTTTGTTTATTGATGAAATTGGCGAAATGGATCCCATGCTGCAAAATAAACTGCTTAAAGTACTGGAAGATAAACGGGTATTTTTTGACTCGGCTTACTATGATCCGTCAGATGTCAATGTCCCCAAATATATTAGGAAACTCTTTGAAGAAGGTGCGCCTGCTGACTTTATTCTGATTGGCGCAACTACCAGGGACGCCAGTGACATTACGCCGGCCGTACGTTCCCGCTGCGCCGAAATCTACTTTGAACCATTAACTCCAAAACATATTGAAGAAATTGTGCGCAACGCTGCTGTTAAGCTTGAGGTGACGATTGATCGTGAAGTACCGCAGCTTATCAGCGATTATACAATTGAAGGCCGTAAAGCCGTTAATATTTTGTCAGATGCTTATAGTATGGCCCTTATGCGGGTAGGCGAAAAGCTGCAGGATGTCAGCATTACCAAAGAAGATATTTACCGGGTAGCCCAGGTTAGCCGCCTGTCGCCCTATGTTAACCGCAAGGCTGCACCTACGCTGGAAGTCGGTAAAGTATTCGGTCTTGGTGTCAGCGGATATCTGGGCTCTGTGCTGGAAATTGAAGCAGTGGCTTTTACAGCAGAAAAAGGCAAAGGAAGCATCCGCTTTAATGATACAGCCGGCAGCATGGCTAAGGACTCGGTGTTTAATGCCGCTGCTGTTGTCAGGAAAATTACAGGCCAGGACCTGGGAAGCTTTGATTTGCATATTAACATTATCGGCGGCGGTCGTATTGATGGTCCATCTGCAGGCACGGCAATTGTGTCGGCCGTTATTTCTGCCATTACCGGCAAGCCTATTCGCCAAGACGTAGCCATTACCGGAGAAGTATCCATTCAAGGCAAAGTTAAAGCCGTAGGCGGCGTGTTTGAAAAGGCGTATGGTGCCAAGCAAGCCGGCATTGTGACCATGATTATTCCGCAAGAAAATAAGACAGATATTCCGGAAGATCATTTAGGTCTTGTGATCAGGCCTGTTGTTACAGTCGAAGAAGCTATGGCAATTTTATTTGATGAAGAGGAAGCTGTCAGCGCCTGATTGTGGCTAATTCACACTCCAGTTATCTTAAATTATAGAGGCCGCGCTTAACCGGTATGCACGGTGATACTGTGTTGAGCGCGGTCTTTTGACCTAAAGAGAAGAGTTTCTTAGTATAAGGAGAATTTTACATGATAGATCGCGTTCCTCCCCAAAATGTGGAAGCAGAGCAGTCGGTGCTGGGCGCAATGATGATTGAACGCGAAGCCATATCCAAGGTTGTAGAACTTCTAAGACCTGAGGATTTTTATCGCGAGGCCCATCGCCTGATTTTTAAGGCTATGCTGGAGTTATTTAATAAAAACGATGCCGTAGATTTGGTAACCGTTGTTGAAGTTTTACGCCGGGATGAAAAACTTGAGGGCGCAGGCGGTATCGCTTATGTTTCTGCATTGGCTAATAGTGTGCCAACTGCTGCTAATGTTATGTATCATGCCCGGATTGTCGAAGAAAAAGCATTGCTGCGGCAGCTTATCACCACCGCCACCGAGGTTGCCGGTATGGGTTACGAAGCCAATGAAGAAGTAACTGTTATTATGGACAAAGCTGAGAAATTGATATTGGAGGTTTCCAACCGCAAAGCTGGAAAAGAATTCGCATCCATTAAAAATATCATTTTTGATGTATTTGATAAAGTTTCTGAGCTTTATTCCTCAAAAGGTGGCATTACCGGTCTGTCTACCGGGTTTAAAGATCTGGATAAACTGACATCAGGACTCCAGGCTTCAGACCTCATTTTGATTGCTGCCCGTCCGAGTATGGGTAAAACTGCTTTTGTGCTTAATATTGCGCAGAATGTTGCCATTAAGGAGAAACAGGCAGTGGCGTTCTTTAGCCTGGAGATGTCAAAAGAGCAATTAGTTCAGCGTATGTTATGTGCGGAGGCACCAATTGACGCGCAGCGTCTGCGTATCGGCGAACTGGAAAACAATGATTGGGATAAGCTTGTACGGGCGGCAGACCGCCTGGCAGCAGCGCCAATCTTTATTGACGATACTGCCGGTATCACCGTTATGGAAATGCGCTCTAAAGCGCGCAGACTAAAAATTGAGCACAACTTGCAATTAATCATTATCGACTATCTGCAGCTCATGCAAGGCAGCAGCAGCAGTTCCCGCAACGAAAACCGCCAACAGGAAATTTCCGAAATTTCGCGTTCGCTAAAAGCCTTGGCGCGTGAGCTCAAAGTGCCGGTTATTGCCTTATCTCAGCTCAGTCGCGGCGTAGAATCCCGTCAGGTAAAAAAACCTATGCTCAGTGACCTTAGGGAATCAGGCTCACTAGAGCAGGATGCCGATATTGTTGCATTCCTCTATCGTGAAGACTACTATGATCCCGAAACTGAAAACAAAAATATTACCGATGTTATTATTGCTAAGCACCGTAATGGTCCTGTTGACAGCGTTCAGCTCTTCTTCCATAAGCAATTTACCAAATTTAGTGATTTGTCCAGGATGTCCGGCGGGTAGTGCGATCATAACCTGAGGAGGGTGTTTGCTTTTGTTGTACTACCTGACTATTTCATTGACGATTATATCCAGTATTTTGTACCATGTGTTTTTGAAAGTCACGCCGGTACATGTTAATCCTATGATTGCCCTGACTGTTACGTATATTACGGCAGGTATTGTGACCTTGCTTATGTATCCGTTTTATCCTGTAGATAAAGTAGTGCCATTTTTGGATAATTTCAAACAGCTAAACTGGGTGAGTTATGCCTTGGGTGTAGCCATTGTCGGTTTGGAAGTAGGAACACTTGTCGCATACCGGGTCGGCTGGAATATAAGTCTGTTTAATATTGTCGCAAGTACAACCGTCAGTGTTTTATTAATACCACTGGGTTTACTTTTTTTCAAAGAAAGTCTATCTATTACAAATGCGCTGGGACTGGTTCTTTGTTTGCTGGGGCTGATTCTGATAAATTATAGAGGATAAAGCCACAGCAAAAAAAGATAAACATACTTGCTACGATTACATTGCCAAAAATACTGGATAAGATGCATTTTCTGATAAAGAGCGACCAATAAATGGATCGCTCTTTTTAGTTTGTAGAAATAAGCCGGTTTATCTTTTTTTTTGTATTCTGCTAGTAGCTATAGAACAATTTTGGTTATTGTTCAACAATTCTGTACAAAAACTTCACTGCATTGTACAAAATTGTGCACAGTTATGTGAAATGTCTAAAAAATAGTGTCGTAAATACTGAACAAATGGTGTATTTTATATTGGCACGATTATTGCATATATACAAAACGTCAGAGAAAACGGCAACAATTTTGTTGTGAATTTGAGGAAGAGGAGTATGCAATTGTGCTTGAATCGTGTTTTTATAGTGATGGCAGCATCAACAATGAAGAGTTTGAAAAAGTCGTAAAGCAGTACCATAAAGTAATCTTACGGTATGTAAAAACATACTATTTACCTGGCGGGGATTACCGCGACATGTATCAATGGGGTTTGATTGGCTTATACAAAGCCGTATGCCACTATGACGAGACACGGGGAAAATCCTTTCGATTAATGGTCGAAATGAATATTCAAAGTACGATTAAGTCTGCGGTAACCATGTACAATCGCAAAAAGCATTGCTTCCTCAATGAGGCGGTTTCTCTGAATGGTATGCCGGAAACTTCTGGTCTCTGTCTTGAATCTATCTTTATTGATAGTAAGCAGCAAGATCCGGCTGCGCTAGTTGTTGAAGAAGAAACAGTAAAAAACATTGAAGTCGAATTGACCAATATCTTATCACAGCTGGAAAAGCAGGTTGTAGATTTGTATATTGAAGGTTATAAACAACGTGAAATCGCAAAAAAACTGAGTTTGCAGGAGAAGGTTATTGACAACGCTATCCAAAGAGCTCGCAGCAAATTGTCCGCGTGGATGAAGGACTGGGGTGTCAATGTTAAGAAAAGTGGACGGCGCGGTAACCGTGGTGCTGTTCAGGTCGAGGAATGTCTCGCCCGTGTGGCAGCGCTGTAAATTCATGATGAGTCAAAAGTAAAGGCAGGTGCTTTTTGTAAAGGTACCTGCCTTTTGGTATTTTCGATATAGTGCAACGAAAGATTTTGCAGTACAATAATGCTAATAATGAATGTTCGGCGATGAGGTAGGTGGCAAAGCATGGATTGTAGTAAAGAGGCGGTTATTGCTCACGAAAAAGGGCTGCATGCCCGGGTGGCTGCCATGATTGTGCAAAAAGCACATGAATTGGAGCGCCAATGGCAGGTTACCTTGTATTTTCGCCAGCCCAACGGTCAGGCGGTGCGGGCTGTCAGTATTATGCCGCTGGTATCGCTAAGGATAAAAAAAAATGACATGCTGTTGGTGGAAGCTTCAGGCCAGGCCGCAGATAGCGCTGCAGAGGAAATGAAAGCTTTTTTAGAAAGCGACTTTCAACTGGAAGATGCAGCAATTTTAAGCCAGGTTGACAGTTTGCTTCAAGATAACGCGTTTACGGCAGAGCAGATTTTTGTCAGTATGGCCAATGGCCTGATGGTTACGGACGAGAATGATATAATCACCGTCTTTAATCCGGCAGCTGAGCGTATCTTGGGTATTCCGGCCAACCAGGCTATTGGTAATAAGGCACAAAATATTATACCAGGCTCGCGGCTGCATATTGTCGCTCAGACCAGGCAGGCTGAAATTGGCTGCCGTCAGTCTATCGGTGATTTTGCCATTATTACCAACCGGACACCGATTATTGCCGATGGAAAAGTGCGGGGAGTTCTGGCTATTTTCGAAGACATTTCAGTGCTGGAAGCGGTGACTGATGAGTTAACTGCCGTAAAAGAATTAAAAGAACGCTTGCAGTTGGTACTTGAGTCGGTGCAAGACGGTATCTGTGTTGTCGATAAAACTGGCAGCATAACCTATGTTAATCCGGCCTATCTGGAACTTGTTGGCCAGTCACGCCAGGAGTTGGCTGGGCAGAATGTCAGGCAAGTATCGCCTGAGGGGGCGCGCAGCCGGGTGCTTGCAACCGGGCAGCCGGTTTTTGGTAGAGTGGTGGCAAAAACGAGTGGAGTTACGCTGGTGGCCAATGTGAATCCGATTATTGTGGATGGTGAAATAACCGGTGCTGTTTCGGTCGTAAAAAATGTCAATGATGTTCATAAATTGATGGACACACTCAGTCATGTTTCGGCTAAAGCCGAATATCTGGAACAAGAACTGCGGCGAACGCAAAAGCCGGGACCGGCTTTTCAGAAGTTTATCGGGCAAAGTGGCAACGTGCGCGAAGCCTTGGCAGTTGCGGTCAAAGCCGCCGGAAGTAGTGCGACAGTGCTGATTGTTGGTGAAAGCGGTACGGGCAAGGAACTTGTGGCTGAGGGTATTCATTATGCCAGCCGCCGCGCTGCCGGGCCGTTTATCAGGGTTAATTGTGCTGCTATTCCTGAGAGTTTGTTGGAAAGCGAGCTGTTTGGCCATGAAAAAGGCGCTTTTACTGGTGCTGTCCGCCAAAAACCGGGAAAGTTTAGCTTGGCTGATAACGGGACAATTTTCCTGGATGAAATCGGGGAGCTTAGTAAAAGCATGCAGGTTAAGCTGCTGCGGGTGCTGCAGCAAAAAGAGTTTACTCGGGTTGGCGGCGAGGCTGTTATTAAGGCTGATGTCCGAATTATTGCCGCCACTAACCGCGATTTGGCGCAAATGGTAGCAGGCGGTGAATTCCGGGAGGACCTATATTATCGCCTGCATGTCATTCCTATCCTTTTGCCGGCACTGCGGGAACGGGCAGCTGACATTCCGCTCTTGGTTGATCATTTTCTGCAAAAAGTGATTGCTGAACAGAATAAACATATTACCGGTATTGCCGGTGAAGCGCTTTCCGGACTGATGGCCTACCACTGGCCGGGTAATGTGCGAGAGCTGGAGAATGTTATTGAACGCATGGTGACATTGGCAGACAACACGCTGCTGTCAGTTGGCGATTTGCCAATATACCTGCGAGGGGAAGATGCGGCAGTCGGTAGGGCGGATTTTGGCTCGCTATTATTGTCGGGTGAGAAAACGTCGGTTTTACCATGGGTGGAATACGAAAAACAGATTATCGCCAGAGCGCTGGTGCAATACGGAAGTTATAATGCCGCAGGCAAAGCATTGGGCTTAACCCACAAAACAGTTGCCGCCAAAGCCCAAAAATATGGACTTAGCAAAGTGGTTTCTTGGGAAAATAAAGACGGCTTGGTAAATAGTATCAATAAAAACCAATAAACTTGATAAATTTTACCAAGCGGCAACGCGGTGAGCCAGGTCTACTTGCTGCCTTACATAAAAATGTAATATACACAAGCCCTGTAAATACAGGCTTTACGAAAATGCCAGAGCATCTGAACAATGACTCTGGGATTTTTGGCATACTTCTTGCGATTATAATAAATAGACCGTATAACGGAACAATAAAATTGCTAGGAGGGTTATTGCTAATGAAAAAAGTTATTAACAATGCCGAGCAAGTTGTTGAGGAAATGCTACAAGGGATAGTTTTGGCTCATCCCCAGTATGTCAAACGAGTAGAAGGTTTTGATGTAATTGTGCGGGCCAATTCGCCGGTACAGGGAAAAGTCGCATTAGTATCTGGTGGCGGCAGTGGACACGAACCTTCCCATGGCGGATATGTTGGGCGCGGGATGCTTGATGGTGCGGTAGCCGGTGCTGTATTTACCTCACCGACACCTGACCAGGTATATGAGGCAGTCAAGGCTGTTGATGGTGGCAAGGGTGTCTTGTTGGTAATCAAGAACTATACCGGTGATGTTATGAACTTTGATATGGCGGCTGAAATGGCAGACGCTGACGGTATAAAAGTTGCCAAAGTTGTTGTCAATGATGATGTGGCCGTAGAAAACAGCACTTGGACAACCGGACGGCGTGGTATTGCCGGAACAGTTTTTGTACACAAAATTGCCGGAGCCAAAGCTGAAAAAGGTGCTGACCTAGCAGAAGTACAAAAAGTTGCGGAAAAAGTCATTGCCAATGTGCGCTCAATGGGTATGGCGCTGTCTCCTTGCACTGTACCGGCAGCAGGAAAGCCTAGTTTTGTTCTTGCTGAGAACGAAGTGGAAATCGGTATGGGTATCCATGGCGAGCCGGGAACTCATCGGGAGACTATCCGGACGGCAGATGAAACCGCAGAACATTTGTTAAATAAAATTTTGGCTGATATCGCAATAAAAGCAGGCGATGAAGTGGCTGTTATGGTAAATGGCTTAGGTGGTACTCCTCTCATGGAATTATATGTAGTTAACCGCAAAGTGGCAGCTATGCTTGCCGAGAAAAATATTAAAACCGTCAAAACCTATGTTGGGAATTATATGACTTCACTGGAAATGGCCGGTTTCTCGATTACCGTTCTCAAGCTTGACAGCGAGCTTAAAGAATTGCTGCTAGCACCGGCAGATACCCCGGCTTTGGTTCAATTCTAGAAGAGAGAAGGAATACGAGTGGCAAATATAAATGCGGCAATAGAGGCGCTAGCCCAGGCAATTATAGCGAATAAAGAAATGCTTACAGATCTTGACTCGGCAATTGGTGATGCTGATCACGGAATTAATATGGCCCGCGGTTTTGAAGCCGTACGTGCTAAGATAGCGGCGGCAAATCCCGGTGATGATGTCGGTGCAGTACTGAAACTGATTGGCATGACGTTGATCTCAACAGTAGGCGGTGCTTCCGGGCCGCTTTATGGAACTGCTTTCCTACGGGCGGCTGGTGCTGCTCAAGGGAAAACTACCGTTGATGTTGAAATCGCTGCAAAAATGTTGGAGGCGGCTATAGGCGGCATCAAAGACCGGGGTAAGGCAGTGCGTGGCGAAAAAACAATGCTGGATGCACTGGAACCTGCTTATGATGCTTTTACGCAAGGTATGGCAGAAGGGCAGTCTTTGCCAGCTTGTTTGGCACTGGCGACAGCCGCCGCCGCCAAGGGGGTTGAATATACCAAAACGATTATTGCCACAAAAGGGCGAGCCAGCTATTTGGGAGAACGCAGTATCGGACATCAAGACCCGGGCGCGACTTCATCGTATATTCTGTTGGCAACGCTTACTGATTTTGCTAAGGCAAATGTTTAGGGGGCTTCGAAATGGTCGGAATTGTTGTAGTTTCGCATAGTGCTAAAGTTGCCGAAGGTATATGCGAATTGGCCGGACAAATGGCAGCTCCCGGGCAAAAGATTATTGCTGCCGGCGGCATCGCAGACGGGGGTATCGGCACAGATGCCTTTAAAATTCAGGCTGCTATCGAAGAAGCCAATACCGGTGACGGCGTGCTTGTCATGGTAGATTTGGGCAGTGCGGTCATGAGCGCTGAATTGGCCATTGACATGCTTGTTGACGAATTAAAAGACCGGGTGGCGATCGCTGATGCGCCTATCCTGGAAGGAACGGTTGCTGCTGTTGTTGATGCATCTATCGGTCAGCCGCTGGTAAGTGTGGCTGCGACTGCGGCTGGAGCCCGTGAACTACGAAAGAGGTAAAAAGACCGTTAGCCAGACTCAATGGAGGAATAGATATGACAAAAATTGAATTGGTGCTGACAAATGCGGCCGGACTGCATGCGAGGCCTGCCGCGCAATTTGTGCAAAAGGCGTCGTCCTATGCCAGCAAAGTAACACTACTGGCTGGAACTAAAACGGCAGATGCCAAAAGCATATTGGCAATTATGGGTCTGGGATTAGGCCAGGGAACTAAAATAGAACTAACCGCAGATGGTCCGGATGAAACAGCTTGTCTTGCCGGATTGCAGGCGTTAGTGGAAAGCAATTTTGGCGAGGGGTAGTTATGGAGCAAGTCTTACAAGGTACTGGCGTTGTAACGGGAATTGGTATTGCCACAGTAAAAATAGTATCGACTGATTTGACCGGAGATTTAAAAAAATATGGCGCCGGTACAGCTGCCGAAGAAGCCGGAAAATTTGCAGATGCACTGCAGGCTGCCGGGGCTGAACTGGTGCAGCTTAAAGAAGCGGCATTAGCGTCAGGACAACAGAATCAAGCAGATATTATGGATGCGCACTACGCCATGATTAATGATCCTGGCCTTGCGGCCAATATTCAGGCTAAAATTGAGCAGGGGGCAGCTGCGCCGCAGGCGGCGCTGGCTGCTGCCGAAGAATACGCCGCTTTGTTTGATTCTATGGAAGATGCTTATATGCGGGAACGTGCTGCCGATGTTCGTGATATCGGTGGACGTTTGGCACGGCTATTGGTTGGATCCGGTCAAGTTGAATATGGGCCTGAGCCTGTAGTATTATGCGCCCGGGAAATTGAGCCGTCTTTGGCGGCAAGTATGCCGGAAGACAAAGTGCAGGGCATTATACTTGGGTTGGGCAGTACAACCTCGCATACCGTTATTATCGCCAAGGCGCGGTCAATTCCTGCGGTTACCGGGTTGGGTGATGCGATAAATCATATTGCCGCAGGAACCACTGTTATTGTCGACGGTTATAACGGACATGTTATTCTTGATCCTACTGCAGAGCATTTGTCAGATTACCGAAAAAAACTGGAAGCTGAAGCTGTGCGAAAACAGCAGGACAGTCAAATGGCGGCTTTGCCTGCAATGACTAAAAATGGTAAAAGAGTACAGCTGGCTGCTAATGTTGGTTCACCTGCCGACATGGAAGCTGCTCGTAAGCAAGGTGCTGAAGGCGTAGGGTTATTTCGCAGTGAATTTTTGTTTTTGGGGCGGGAGGTTCCGCCAAATGAGGAAGAACAATTTGCTGCTTATAAGGCGGTTGCCGAACAATGCGAAAAACAGCTATGTGTTGTTCGGACGATGGATATTGGCGGTGACAAGCCGCTGCGCTACCTGAATATCAGTAAAGAAGAAAATCCATTCCTCGGTTGGCGGGCTATTCGTATCAGTCTGGATCGTCCGGAACTGTTCATGACCCAACTCAAAGCTATTTTGCGGGCAGGTGCTTTTGGAAATGTTGCGATTATGTTGCCGATGATTATCAGCGCTGCCGAAATTGCGGCAGCCAAGCAAGCTGTGGAACAGGCTAAAGCGGAGCTTATCAAAGAAGGCAAGGCCTTCGATGCCGCAATGCCGGTTGGCATTATGATTGAGACTCCGGCGGCGGCCGTGACTGCCCGGGAACTGGCAGGCGTGTGTGACTTTTTTAGTATTGGCACAAATGACTTAGTACAGTATACGTTGGCTGTTGACCGAGGGAATCCGGCGGTTAGTCCGCTATATAGCCATTTCCATCCGGCAGTGCTCAGATTGATTGACGGGGTTGTTAAAGCCGGTCATGAGCAGGGTATCTGGGTAGGAATGTGTGGAGAAATGGCTGGGGATCCGCTAGCTGTGCCGCTTTTAACTGCTATGGGTTTTGACGAGCTTAGTATGAGTGCGCCGGCTATCCCGCGGGTAAAAGAAGTCATCCGGCGGTTTGATGACGAGCAAATGGAGCAGGTGCTAAAAAAGGCGCTTACCCTGAAAGATCCAGGCGCTATTAGAGGGTTAATGACAGAATTTGTTGGGCAATAATAGAAATGCGTGATAACATAAGCCTGCAGGGATAAAATCTGCAGGTTTATGTTCGTTTTCCGAACGATCTTCAAAAATATATTGTAAACATTCGATTTTTTTATTGACAGAGATTATATGCAAATGCTATGATAGACAAGGGAAAAAAGGGGAAACTTATTATAGGTTTTTTTTTTGCCTGATCATTGCCTCTGTGATAGATACCATTATAGCTTGCATAGCGGGCTGTAGTGTTCTAATAAATAGTATCAATAAGCCGCAACTGATGGATTGAGCTACAGCAAGGTGCTGGAAAACACAGATTCCTGCGTTTTGCACAACCATAATGTTTGCCAGGTGCCGCGTTGTTAGCCGTAGATGTTAGTTGCAACGAAAGGATTGATCATATGTCTTCAGTAGTTGTCATCGGAACCCAGTGGGGTGACGAAGGGAAAGGCAAGATTGTTGATTATTTAGCAGAAAAAGCTGATGTCGTGGTTCGCTATCAAGGTGGCAATAATGCCGGGCACACCGTCGTAGTTGATGGTACTGAATTTAAGCTGCATCTATTGCCGTCAGGTATTTTATATTCTGGTAAGACTTGCGTAGTCGGCAACGGCGTCGTAATTGACCCGGCTGTTATGCTAAAAGAACTCAATGGCATGAAGGAAAAGGGAATTGATACCTCTGGTCTCAAAGTATCTAATCGTGCCCATGTCATTATGCCATATCACCGTCTGCTTGATGAAGTTGAGGAAGAATCCCGTGGGGATCGCAAAATTGGTACAACTAAACGCGGTATTGGACCGTGCTATATGGATAAAAACGCCCGTTCCGGTATCCGGATAGTTGATTTGATGGATGAAGAAGAATTCTGCTCCAAACTGGAATTTAATCTCGAAGCCAAAAATCATCTATTAAAAGCTGTTTACGGTGTAGAAGGATTTGACTTTGAAACTGTTAAACAAGAATATCTGGAATATGCTCGTCAGCTTAAACCTTATGTGACTGATACGGCAAGCGTACTGCATAAAGCTATTAAAAACGGACAAAAGGTATTATTTGAAGGAGCCCAGGCCACTCAGCTTGACTTGGATCATGGTACTTATCCGTATGTAACTTCTTCTCATCCTATCGCTGGCGGTGCTTGCATTGGTGCAGGTGTTGGCCCGACACAAATCAACAAAGTAATTGGTGTGGTTAAAGCCTATACAACTAGGGTTGGCGAAGGTCCTTTCCCAACAGAGCTTACTGATGAAGTGGGCGACACAATTAGAGAACGCGGCCATGAATATGGCACAACAACAGGACGGCCTCGCCGTTGTGGCTGGCTCGACGCCTGCGTTGTACGCTATGCCGGTTATCTCAGCGGTATTGAGTATATGGCAATAACCCGCCTGGATATCCTTGATGGCTTAGAGACACTCAAAATTTGCACTGGTTACAAATATAAAGGCGAGCTTCTGGACGAATTCCCGGCCAGCCTTAAAGTGTTGGCTGAAGTGGAACCGATTTATGAAGATCTGCCAGGTTGGAAAGAAAATACCAGCTCGATAAGAAGTTATGACGAGTTGCCTGTCAATGCCCGCCGCTACTTGGAGCGCCTGAGCGAAGTCAGTGGCATTAAAATTGGTATTGTTTCTGTTGGTCCTGGTCGTGAACAGACCATGATCCTTGCTGATATGTTTTAAGAAATAAGTCAAAACAACCCCCGCCATGTATATATGGCGGGGGTTGTTTGTGTGCTAGTTATCTTCTTTGGCCAAGGTTTCGGCCATTTCATCGAGTTGATGGGCCATCGCGGCTGTTTGCTGCACTGAGGAAGCAATACTGCTGATGGAGTTGGCAATGTCGCCAATGACTGTGTTAACTTGTTTGATTTTCTCGGCCGTGGCACCGCTGTCGGACTGGATTGCGGTGATAATGGTTTCGATCTTTTTGATAGAATCGGCACTGCTTGTCGCCAACTTGCGAATTTCTTCGGCTACTACACCGAAACCGCGACCAAGTTCACCAACGCGGGCGGCTTCGATTGCAGCATTAAGGCCTAATAAATTGGTTTGTCCGGCAATACTTTTAATTAAATTCAGTACTTGGCCTGTTTCGTTCGCGCGAACCTGAGATTCCTGAACAATCTGGACCAAAGACTGACTTACACCGGCTATTTCCTGGGTCTGTGCCGATATCTCTTCTGAGGTTTGGGCTAAGATGTCGATATTTTCGTTGAGGTTGGCAGCCATGGTTTGTAAGCGTTCCTGGCGGTCAACTGCTTCAAATACGCAGGCTGAACCAATAATTTCTTTTTCTGAATTATACAGAGGGATGGCAACCGCGATAAAGGGATGTCCCCAACGGGCTTTATCGGCTTTAGTGACTACCCGGCGTTTTTCGTGGATGGCGCGGTACAGCACCATTCCAGGCTTCAGCGGCGAGCCGATAGGTACTTTTAAATCCAATGTCTTTCCAGGCTGATAAAAGATTACTTGTTCTCTGTTTGAAAGAGTAACGCCAACATCGTTAAATAACAGATTGTTAAGATACGGCAGGACATAATTAAAATGCCCTAAAACAGCTTGGTCGTCTTCGTGCATAAGGAGCTCCTTTCTTACGTGCATGTGCTTATTGTTATTAAAAAGTATTCGACATAGTTTGAAGTAACCCTTTGTTCAAAATAGCATATCCAATAATGAAAGCTTAATCCAGACAGCGTTTTGGCGCCACCTGAATTCTAGTCATCAGATAAAACCACTAACATCAATAAAATACCATTGACAAGCCTAGTGCCGTGCGGTATAATTTAATCCCGTACAGATGATCCACTAGCTCAGTCGGTAGAGCACCTGACTTTTAATCAGGGTGTCCCGCGTTCGAGTCGCGGGTGGATCACCATTTTCGATATTCGACATGCGAAATTCGATCATCCCTAGCGAAAATCGAA
>Ga0074195_1003138_pt1 | contig 16296 bp, 16 predicted proteins | sample EPASupsiteHSE623_FD_64525 | JGI IMG/M metagenome (GOLD analysis project Ga0074195, IMG submission 64525) | Bioremediated contaminated groundwater from EPA Superfund site, New Mexico - Sample HSE6-23 | ecosystem: Environmental > Aquatic > Deep subsurface > Groundwater > Contaminated ...
CCGCCTGCACAACGTGCGGGAGTGGTTGCCGATTGAGATTCCGCCCAGAGCGGAGGAAACATTTATACCCGTGCCTTTACCTTAGGCAATTGTCAACACAAAATTGCAGTGACACAGGGCAGCTGAGAATATATACTATACTTGAAACCGGTAGCAAGCCCCGGCAAGCGGGGTTGCAGAATAACATGATGGCGGTGATTTTCTTGTCATTCAATCTTGACCGTAAGAAAGGAATCCCCATGTACATGCAGCTCTCCAACGAGATCAAAGGGTTGATTCAGAGCGGCGCCTGGGCAGCGGGGAAAAAGGTTCCCACCGAGAGGGAACTGGCCGACAAGCTTAATATCAGCCGGAATACCGTAAGTTCTGCCTACAAGGAACTGGAGGCTGCCGGGATACTGGTTTCCACCCAGGGCAGAGGGACTTTTGTCACCGATTCGGATGCTGTTATGAGGCGTGAGTCAAGGAAGGACCGCCTGCTTAAAATTATCGATATCGCCATCGAGGAAGCGACCGAACTCGGTTTCAAAATTGATGAGTTTATGGCCATTACCCACCAGCGGGTAGCCGATAAAAAAGAAATGCTCAGCCAGGTCAGGGTTGCTTTTATTGAGTGTAATAAAGAACAGCTTGACCATTTTTCCAGGGATCTGCATTTAGACCCCGGAATCTCCATCGTCCCCGTTCTCCTTGATGATTACAAGCACAATCCCGACGAAATCAACAGGTTGGTGGCAACCACTGACCTTGTCCTGACCACGTTTTTTCACCTGCAGGAAGTCAGGGAGTTGGTCAAGTTCAAGGGCATTGATATTATAGGAATTGCCCTTGACCCACAGTTGGAGACTATCGTCAAGATTGCCCGCCTGCCGCAGGGCACCAAACTGGGTATTGTCTGCCTGTCTGATACGTTTATAGCCAAGATTAACAGTTCCCTGAAAAGGGCCGGGATTGAGCACCTCGACATTTATGCCACCACCACCAAAGAACCGTCTATCCTGCTGAAGTTCATGGAGGGGATTGATGCTATAGTCGTTTCACCCAGCCGCCATAAGGAGGTTACTGCCCTGAACAGGGACCGGAAACAGGAAATTGAGTTCCGCTACCTGCCGGACGCGGGCTCCGTGAACGTGGTCAAGACCGCTTTACTGGAACTGAAACGCCATTAAGGTTTCCTGAGTATTCCCGCCGGTTCCCGGGAAAAGTAATAGTAGCCGTTTTATATACAGGGGATGATGTCAAGTGGAACAGCAGCCGACCGTTATCCTGGGGGTCATCGGGGCGGATGTTCACGCCATCGGCAACAGAATACTGGCCTACGCCCTGGAACAGTCGGGTTTCAAGGTGGTTAATATAGGTGTGCTCACCTCCCAGGAGGAATTCATCAATGCCGCCGTGGAAACGGGGGCCGGGGCTATCCTGGTTTCTTCGCTGTACGGCCATGGTGAAATGGACTGCCGGGGTATGCGGGAGAAAGCCGTGGAAGCAGGAATCGGTAATATTTTAATTTACGTGGGCGGCAATCTGGTGATTGGGAAAAGGGAGTGGAACGAGGTCGAAAAAATATACACCAATATGGGTTTTGACCGTGTTTACCCGCCCGGCACACTCCCCGACGACGTTCTCCCACAACTGCGTCAAGACCTCGGTTTGAAGTGAAATGGGGGGGTAATTATGGAACTTGCCCTGTTAATCGATTTCGGTAGTACATATACTAAGGTTACATGTGCAGATATGCAAAATGAAACCATTGTGGGCACGGCCCGGGCCTTTTCCACGGTGGAGACCGGTATCATGGAGGGTTTTCTCAAAGCCCTGCGGGACTTAGAAGGTTCAGCGGGACTGAGCAGCCCTCCATATAAATATAAGTTTGCCTGCAGCAGCGCTGCCGGCGGTCTTCGCCTGGTGGCAGTGGGGCTGATCCCCGATCTTACCGTCGAAGCGGCCAAAAGAGCAGCTCTGGGAGCAGGAGCCAGGGTCATTGGAGTATATGCCCACGAGTTAACCGGGGCCGAAGTGGGAAAAATAGAAGGGCAGCGCCCCGATATCATCCTCCTGGCCGGCGGAACCGACGGCGGAAATAAGGATGTCATGATTCATAATGCCGGCATGCTGGCCGGGATGCATCTGGAAGTTCCCGTTATAGTAGCAGGGAATAAGTCGGCTGCGGAACAGGTCAAGGCAATTCTGGAGAAAGGCGGCAAAGATGTCCGGGTCACCGCAAACGTGATGCCGGAACTGAATGTCCTGAACATAGACCCGGCCCGGGAGACCATCAGGGAAGTTTTTCTGGAAAAGATAGTGGCAGCCAAGGGTTTAAAGACAGCCGAGGAATATATAGACCGGGTGCTGATGCCTACTCCCGCTGCAGTTTTAAATGCGGCCGAACTTCTTGCCAGGGGTTACGGGGAAGAACAGGGGCTCGGCGACCTTGTAGTGGTCGATGTTGGCGGCGCCACTACCGATGTCCACTCGCTGGCGGCAGGCGAACCCACCAAAGCCGGTATTTCATGGAAGGGGCTGCCTGAGCCTTTCGCCAAAAGGACAGTGGAAGGAGACCTGGGCATGAGGTATAGCGCCCAGGCCCTCCTGGAAGCTGCCGGGGTACAGCGTCTGGCCAGGATCTGCCGCCTGCCGGCTGATGAAATAGTCGGGTATGTTGAAAAAGTCGGCAGTAACCCCGATCTCCTGTGTTCCGATGATATTTCCCGGACCGTTGATGACGCCATGGCTTATACCGCGGTAGATCTTGCCGTCGAGAGGCATGTGGGGAAGATTGACGTAATATATACGCCCTTTGGCGCCAGCTATATCCAGACCGGAAAGGATCTGACGGAGGTAAAGTATGTGATCGGGACCGGCGGGGTCATCGTATTTCACCCCGACCCCGGCCTGATCATGAAAGGGACCCTCTTTGACCAGGCCCGGCCGGCTGTTTTGAAACCTATCAATCCCCAGCTGCTCATAGACCGGCAGTATATCATGGCCGGGATGGGCCTGCTGGCCGAGGTTGACCCAGTGGCATCGCTCAGAATAATGAAAAAGTACCTTGAGGAAATCCATATTGAGCAAGGAAGGATGCTTTGATGAAGGTCACTTTAAAAAACCAAAAATGGGACCTGAGGGAATTTTCGGCCATGCGTGAGGAGGTCCTGCTCGGGTGGCCAACCGGGGCCGAAGTGGAAATTCAGGAAGCCCTTTGCTATCAAAAAAGCCTGCCGGCTGATAAGAGGTTAAGTGAAAGGCTTGTCCAGGCCAAGTCCGCAGGTGTTACTTTAGCTCAGCCAAGGGCAGGCGTAGCCCTGGTCACCGAACTTATTGAATTGCTCAGGTATTTGCAGGATGAGGGTGGGGCTGATGTCCTGCCTACTACCATTGACAGCTATACCAGGCTCAACCGTTATAATGAAGCCCAGGCCGGCATAGAACAGAGCCGGCAGGCAGGCAGGTCCATGCTCAACGGTTTTCCGGCCGTCAACCACGGTGTGGCTGCATGCAGGAGGGTTGTAGAGTCTCTCAACATCCCGGTACAGGTAAGGCACGGCACCCCCGATGCCAGGCTGCTGGCGGAGATCACCCTGGCCGGGGGGTTTACCGGCTTTGAAGGGGGAGGGATTTCGTACAATATCCCATATGCCAAAGATGTTCCCCTCAGCCGCAGCATCAGGGACTGGCAGTATGTCGACAGGTTGGTGGGTTATTACGAGGAAAACGGGATTTCAATTAACAGGGAGCCTTTCGGTCCCCTCACAGGGACCCTTGTGCCTCCCTGTATCTCCACTGCTATCGGTATAATTGAGGGACTGCTGGCTGCCGAACAAGGAGTCAGGAGCCTGTCTTTAGGATACGGCCAGTGCGGCAACCTCATTCAGGATATAGCCGCGGTACAGGCTCTCAGGGAGCTGGCGGACGAATTTATGGCCCGCTTCGGTTACGGACAGGTCAGCGTAACGACGGTTTTCCACCAGTGGATGGGCGGTTTCCCTCAGGATGAAAGTAAAGCGTACGGCGTTATAGCCTGGGGAGCGGCAACAGCAGCCCTGGCCAGGGCCACCAAGGTTATCATCAAGACACCTCACGAAGCCCTGGGTATTCCGACCAAGGAGGCCAACGCGGCCGGTATCCGGACGACCAAACAGATCCTGAATATGCTGAAAGATCAGGTTCTGCCCGAGACCGCTGAATTCCTGGAGGAAAAAGATGTGATCAAAAAAGAAACCAGGGCGCTGATTGAAAAAGCCCTTGAATTGGGGGACGGAGACCTGGCTGTGGGAGTTGAGCGCGCTTTCCAGGCCGGCACTCTGGACGTCCCTTTTGCACCCAGCAGGGTAAATGCCGGCAGAATTATGCCGGCCAGGGACAATGCCGGCGCTGTCAGGCTGCTGGAATTCGGCAATCTGCCCTTTAACCGGGAATTAAAGGATTATCATCAGGAGAAAATTGCCGGGCGGGGCAGGAACGAAAACCGCGAACCCGGTTTTCAGATGGTTATAGATGATATTTACGCCATCAGTAAGGGGATGCTGGTGGGCAGACCCAGGAGATAGTGCGACAGGAGGTCCGTACCTATGAGAATAGCAGACGTCATCGCCTCCCCCGGGGTGGCGGGATTCTATTTTGACGACCAGATGGCTATCAAATGCGGCGGAGCGGTGGTTGACGGCTGTACCCTCTGCGGCCGGCCGCTGACCCCGGGTTTTAACGCTATCCGCCAACGGGGGGAATCAATTTCAATTATAATTATTCTGGAAGACGGGCAGGTCTGTTACGGTGACTGTGCCGCTGTACAGTATTCGGGCGCCGGGGGGCGCGACCCGCTGTTCCTGGCCTCCGATTTTATACAGCTGATTGAGCAGGAGGTTGTCCCTTGTCTCAAGGGGCGCCATATTTCAGATTTCCGATCACTGGCTGAAGAATTTGATATCATGAAAACACACAGCGGCCGCAGGTTCCACACCGCCATAAGGTACGGGGTTACCCAGGCCCTTCTCGATGCTGTCGCCAAATCTAAGAGGCTGACAATGGCTGAGGTTATAGCATCAGAATACGGGACGGAACTGGCCAGGGAACCTGTACCCCTCTTTGCCCAGACCGGCGACGACCGCTATATAAACGCCGATAAGGCTATAATCAAGAGGGCTCAGGTTTTACCGCATGCCCTGATCAATAACGTGGAAACCAAGCTGGGACAAAATGGCGAACTTCTTCTGGAATACGTCAACTGGCTGGCGAAACGGATAAGGGAATTGGGTTCCGAAGGCTATAACCCCGTTATACATATTGATGTATATGGAACCATCGGCATCGCCTTCGGGGAAAACGCCGAAAGGATGATTGAATATGCCGGCAGGCTGGCCGAGGCGGCTTCTCCTTATCAACTGCGCATCGAAGGGCCTACCGATGCCGGCAGCAAAGAGAGGCAGATCGAGGCTCTGGTAAGCCTGATGGAGGCAAAAAGACGTCTTGGCGTCAGTGTGGACCTGGTTGCCGATGAATGGTGCAACACATGGGAGGATATCAGAGAGTTCGTTGATGCCGGAGCCGGTGATATGATACAGGTTAAAACACCTGACCTGGGCGGCATCAACAACACTATCACCGCTATCCTTTACGCCAAAGAAAAAGGTGTCGGGGCCTACCTGGGAGGAACCTGCAACGAAACCGACCGCTCTGCCAGGGTATGTGTTCATATTGCCCTGGCTACCTGCCCTGACCAGATGCTGGCCAAGCCGGGGATGGGGGTAGATGAGGGGTATATGGTGGTATACAATGAAATGAGAAGGACATTGGCTATCCTCAGGCGAAAACATAATTGGTAACCGGCTATTTTTTTTGCGGAGGCAGAGGATGGATAACAGGGTAGGTATCACCACCACCGTCCCGATTGAGGTGGTTTATGCGGCGGGAGTTACTCCCGTTGACCTGAACAATGTTTTTATTACCGCGGACAATCCCCAGGACATGGTTGAGGAAGCTGAACTGGCCGGTTACCCGCGGAATATCTGCGCATGGATCAAAGGTATATATACCACTGTGGTCAGGAACAGTGATATCAGGCGGGTTATCGCCGTTACTCAGGGTGATTGCAGCAACACTCACGCTTTGATGGAAACCCTGCACCTTGAAGGTGTTGATATAATTCCCTTCGCCTACCCCTTTGACCGGGACAGGGATATGCTGAAGCTGCAGATTGAAAAACTGATGCAGGCATTTGGAGTTGGCTGGGATGAAGTCAATAAGACCAAAAAGACCTTCGACAAGGTGCGGGCCATTATAAGACAAATAGACGAGTTGACCTGGCAGGAGAATAGGGTAAGGGGATTTGACAACCATCTCTGGCAGGTCTCATGCAGCGACTTTAACGGCGACCCCGGTAAATTTGCGGCAGAAGCCGCTGCGTTCCTTGACAGGGCCCGAAATGCTCCCGCAATCGGGATCCCGGTCCGCCTCGGATACATTGGCGTACCCCCCATTATGACCGATCTCTATGATTATCTTGAATCAAAGGGCGCCCGGGTCGTTTTTAATGAGACACAGAGGCAGTTTTCGATGCCTTTTGATACTGATAACATTGTTGAGCAGTATTCCCTCTATACATACCCCTATGATATCTTCCGGCGACTGGAGGATATTGCCCGGGAAAAAGAGCGCCGCGGCCTCCACGGGATTATTCATTACGCCCAGAGCTTCTGCTACCGCCAGATCCAGGACCTGATTATCCGGCGCCAACTTAAAGTTCCGGTGCTTACTATCGAGGGCGACAGGCCGCTTTATCTGGATGCCAGGACCAAAATGAGAATCGATGCCTTTATTGAAATGCTGAAGTAGAGACGGAGTGATTTTATGTACTGCGGGATAGATTTGGGCAGCAGGCATGTCAAAATAGTCCTGGCCGAAGGCAACCAAATAACGGGTTTTCATAAATACGATACCGTAGAGTTTTACAAACGCTATGGGTACAAAGAAGATGATAAGCTGGTCGTGGATTTCCGGGGCCTCGGTCTGCCTGATATTCAACCCGGATCCGGGGGAGACAGGCTGGTAACCACAGGTTACGGCCGCAATACCATAAAAATCAGGGGCGGTGAAGACATACCGGAGATCAAGGCCCATGCCCTGGGGGCCGCCTGGCAGACCGGACTGCAGGATTTTACCCTGCTGGACCTGGGCGGCCAGGACAGTAAGGTTGTTCTTATCAGGAACGGCAGGGTTACCGATTTTCAGACCAACGATAAGTGTGCGGCCGGGTCAGGGCGCTATCTGGAAAATATGGCGGCAGTGCTGGGGATAAGCCTTGAGGAACTTGGCGGCTGCCGGAAAAACCCCGTCGACCTGAATGCCACCTGCGCCATATTCGGTGAGTCGGAACTGATCGGCAAAATTATTGAGGGCAGCCCGGTTGAAGAACTGGCTGCCGGAGTAAACTATACGATATATAAAAGGGTGAAACCCATGCTTCTTCAGCTTGCCGGCCCGGTTCTTGTGTTTACCGGGGGAGTAGCCCAAAACAGGGCCCTGGGGGAACTGCTGGAGGACGAACTGCAGGTGGAAGTTGTTGTTCCCCGGTATCCCCAGTACAACGGGGCGATTGGCTGCTGTATATATGGAGGAATATAATATGAAACTGACCGTCCTGGGCTGCTGGGCCCCTTACCCGCGTGCCGGCGGGGCATGTTCCGGTTATCTGCTGCAGTCCGGTGGATTCAATATGCTCATAGAGTGCGGCAACGGGGTTTTAAGCAACCTGCAGAAGTATATAGATTTCCGGCATCTGGATGCGGTTGTGGTTTCTCACCTTCACCCTGACCACTACCTTGATCTTTACTGCCTGCGGCACGCTTTGGCCGGAGTCCGGAGGACAGATCCTCCCCTGAAACCCCTGCAGCTGTATATGCCCTCAGCTCCGCAGGAACCCTTTACCATTCTCAGTCGTTATACCGAAGCCTTCGACATCGTATCGATTGAGAGCCTTAACCGGTCGCAAAAAAACGGCCGCTGGGTACATGATGCAGATCTTAATGGAAATAAAGCTGGGCCGCCTGTCAAAGCCTTCTTTGTTCAAACCGACCACCCGCTGCCTGCATATGCGGTCTTAATTGAAGGGCCGAAAAAGTTCTTTTATTCTGCGGATACCAAATGGTGTGATTATCTTCCGGAGTTCGCAGCAGGGGCAGATGTGGCATTATGTGAGGCCAGTGTTATTGAGGAGGACCGTAAATATACTTCCGTAGGGCACCTGACGGCCCGGCAGGCAGGCGAACTGGCAAAACAGGCCGGGGCAGGCAGACTTGTTATTACCCACTTTTGGCCTGAATATAATTTGGAAATACTAGAATCGGAGGCCGGCACCGGTTTTGGCGGTCCCGTAACGGTGGCCCGGGAAGGCCTACTTGTTGATATGTAAGGAGTGTCTGCACCATGGAAGAAATAAGGGTTCTGTCTCCTACGGCCATTTTGGGGTACGGTTTTCCGGAGGAATCATTCCGGGCCGGTCTCGAGCGCAGGCCTGACGTAATCGCCGTGGATGCCGGCTCTACCGACCCCGGTCCATACTACTTGGGGGCGGGAGTATCTTTTACGGACAGGACAGCTGTTTACAGGGATCTAAGTCACATGCTGAAGGCAGGCCGGGACCTCAGTATACCTGTTATAATCGGTTCTGCCGGCGGTTCGGGGGCCGAGCCTCACCTGCAGTGGAACCTGGACATTATCCTGGAAATAGCCCAAAAAGAAGGGCTGAGTTTCCGGTTGGCCGTTATTCACGGAGAGATCGGGCATAAAACCGTACTGCAGGCTTTTGATGCCGGGGAGATTTCGGAGCTTCCTCCGGGAGCGCCCCTGAGTAAGGACGATATTATCAACAGCGCCCATATTGTAGGGCAGATGGGCGTAGAACCGTTTATTAATGCTCTTGAAAAGGGAGCAGATGTCATTCTGGCGGGAAGGTCATACGACCCGGCCATATTTGCGGCCGTGCCCATTATGCGCGGATTTGACCCGGGGCTGGCCCTGCACATGGGCAAGATACTGGAGTGTGCGGCTATCGCTGCCGTACCCGGCAGTGGCAGCGACTGTATGATGGGTTATCTCGGGAAGGACCACTTCCTGCTCGAACCCCTTAACCCGGCGAGAAAGTGCACTGTTACTTCCGTGGCTGCCCATACTCTTTATGAGAAGAGCAACCCCTACCTGCTGCCCGGACCCGGCAGTATCATCGACTTGACGGCCGCAAGATTCGAACAATATAATGAAAACATGGTAAAAGTATCTGGCAGCCGCCTGTCGCCGTCTCCTTTTTACAGTATAAAGCTGGAGGGAGCCAGGGCCATAGGTTACCGGACGTTTTCCATAGCCGGCGCCCGGGACCCTGTCTTTATTGAAAAGGTCGATGAGATTGTCCGGGGGGTCGAGGCGCGGGTCCGGGATAATTTCAGGGAGATTCCGGTGGAAAAGTACAGGCTGCTGTTCCATGTTTACGGAAAGAATGGGGTGATGGGACCCCTTGAGCCTGAGAAAAGAATATCCTCCCATGAGTTGGGCATAGTTATTGAGGCTGTAGCCGAAACCCAGGAGCTGGCCAACACCGTCTGCAGCTTTGCGCGTTCCACCATGCTGCATTACGGTTATCCCGGGAGGATATCTACGGCCGGCAACCTGGCATTTCTTTATTCGCCATCTGACCTCAAGGCAGGCCCGGTTTTCAGGTTCAGCGTATACCACCTGATTAGAGTTGCAGATCCCTGTGCGCTATTCCCGGTAGAGATTATGGAAATAGGGGAGGGACGGGGATGAAGGTGAAACTTACAGATATTGCCGGAGTCATCAGGAGTAAAAATGCCGGACCTTATGAGCTTACATTGGATATAATATTTAAGGAACAGGAATGGTACCGGAAAATCAAGAATTCTTCGGCTATCAACCGGCCTTTGATCAGCAGAATTTACAATATTCCCGCAGGTGATATCCTCGATATCATAGAATTTGACCCGGCGGGAGCCATTAAAATAACTGTTAAAAGACCCCTGATTTCAGGTGATATCGGGGAAACCGACGTTTATGGGGCACAACAGCATGCGCCGCTGCTGGGGCTCGAATTGGAAATTGATGAACTTTGAGGTGACCATCCATGCGGGCGATACACGAATACCTGATGCATGCCGCTTATTTTGCCCCCAGGGGTAAGACCAGGATTGTGGAACTGGGGCGGAGTATTTCCCACCGGTACCTGGACCCCTTGGACAGGCTCATCGGATTGATTGGAGATGCCGGCGCCGGTAAATCCCTGCTGATCCGGGGGATATTTCCGGGGCTTGAACTGACCAATGACGATGAAGGGATTAATGTAAGGCCCCTGCCACTGATGAAGGATGCCGATGACGGGCATTTCAGGTCTCATACTTACCACCTGGATCTCAGGTTTGAACTGGCCTTTAGCCAGCCCTGGGCTGTGGCCGAAGCCGTACGAAAGGCTATAGCCGGCGGGCGGCGGGTTGTGCTCGAGCACTTTGACCTTATCTACCCGGTGCTGCAGATTAATGCCGAAGTTCTCATCGGGGTGGGTGAGGAGGTTATTGTTACCCGCCCGGGTGTTTTTGGTCCATTTCCCAAAGATATTGTTGATATTGTGTTTCAGTCTCTCAAATACAGAAAAATGGCCCACAGCGCCGAAGATCTTACCGCCCTGGTACTGACCGAAATGGGCATCAGTAAACCGGAGGCCCATAGCGATATTAAGCACGGGTTTGTGTTGGAATTTGAAGAAAAACCCGATATTGACCTGGACGAGGTTGAACGAAAAGTCATGGAACTTATTGCCGCAGACGAGGTTATTGATTATGGGGACGAACACAAAATCAGGATCGGCTGCAGGGGATGGGAATGCACCGGACCCCGCCTCCATGTCAGGAAAACCGGGGACATCAAGAATTTCAGGCTGCTGAAGGAGTTTAAGTGGGACCCCATTGAAAAGCTCTATATTCTCGCAGGCCTGGTGGGTGAAGAGGAATTATCCCGGCCCAACCTTGAGGAGTGCGGACCCTTTGCCCTGCTCCATGCGCCGTCCGTAAAGCGGATATGATTGGAGGAATTAATTATGGCCAGAAACGACGGCAGAACTGCCGACCAGCTCCGCCCCGTTAAAATAACGAGAAAATTTATCTTACACGCTGAAGGCTCGGTATTGATAGAAGTAGGAAATACAAAAGTGATATGTACAGCCACTGTTGATGAAAAGGTGCCTCCCTTTTTAAAAGGCGCAGGGAAGGGATGGGTCACCGCCGAATACGCGATGCTTCCCAGGTCAGCGCCGGTAAGGATTATCAGGGAGGCCGCCAAAGGGAAAATAAGCGGCCGGACCCATGAAATTCAGCGGCTGGTGGGACGAGTCCTCAGGTCAATTGTGGACCTCAAGGCTCTCGGTGAAAGGACCGTCATTATCGACTGTGACGTTATCCAGGCCGACGGGGGGACCAGGACCGCTTCCATTACCGGTTCTTTTGTGGCCCTCATCGACGCCCTCGGTAAACTTGTTGAACAGAAAGCCCTCCCACGGATTCCGGTGCATGAATACCTGGCTGCTGTCAGTGTGGGTAAGGTTAAAGGAGAAATTCTCCTGGATCTGGCCTATGGAGAAGACAGCGCGGCAGAGGTTGATATGAACGTAGTTATGACCAATACCGGTAAATTTGTAGAAGTTCAGGGGACGGCGGAGGAAATGCCTTTCTCAAGAGAAGAGTTTAATAACCTGATCACATATGCTGAAAAGGGGATCGGGGAATTAGTCGCCATTCAGAAACAAGCCCTGGGCGAACTTGGCGCCAAGATAGCCGGGGAGAGTGTCGAATGAAAATAGTGCTGGCCACCGGAAATCAGGGCAAAGTAAATGAAATAAAAGCCATTCTGCAGGATCTGGATGTCGAAGTCCTATCCCTCAAGGACTTCCCGGAAATAGACGAAATAGTTGAAGACGGTGCGACTTTTGCGGAAAACGCCATCAAAAAGGCCAAAGCCGTCACCGAAGCTACCGGTCTTGTGGCTGTAGCCGATGATTCCGGGCTTGAGGTGGATTACCTGGACGGCGCTCCGGGCATTTATTCGGCCCGCTTTGCCGGTGAAGATAAAGATGACGTGGCGAATAATATGAAACTACTGGGCCTCATGGAAGGGGCGCCTGATGATCAGCGGACCGCCAGGTTCAGGTGTGTAATAGCTGTCACTACTCCCTGTGGGGACGTATTTACGGCTAAGGGCGCCTGTATAGGAATAATCGGTGATGAAATAAAGGGTAACAAGGGTTTCGGTTACGACCCTCTTTTTTACCTTCCTGAATATGACCGGACTTTTGCCGAATTGGACCCCGGCATAAAGAATAAGATCAGCCACCGGGGCAGGGCGCTGGCCCAAATGAAAAGTGTACTTGCGGATGTATTGGAAAGGGTTGAGATGGAACAATGCGGATTGGGGTAATCAGTGATACCCACGGAAAGCCTGAGTTTTTTCGTAAAGCTCTGGAACAGATGGGTAAGATTGACCTGCTTATCCATGCGGGTGACCATTACCAGGATGCTATTAATATGGGAAAGGAAGCGGGTCTTAAGGTTGTGGCGGTGGGCGGTAACTGTGACTGGTGGGCTCCGGGGCCGGACGAAGAGGAGCTTACGATTGAGGGGCGCCGTATTCTGGTAACCCACGGTCATGCTTACGGTGTTAAGTCGGATAATTCTAAGCTGGCCGGAAAGCTGCGGGAAGGCCAATATGACCTCGTTATTTACGGGCATTCACACATACCGGAGATTACCCGGCTGCCCCAGGGGTATCTGATGAACCCCGGCAGCGTTTCCACTCCCCGGCGGGGCAGTAAACGGTCATACGGGGTAGTGGAGATTAACAAGGACGGCCTGACTCCGTATATTCATGAGCTGAAATGGTCAGGATAAAGGTTGTTGAGGATTCTTCACGGATATGTTATACTATAAGTTAGTCACTCGATCCAGTTTACCCGCTTATATGAAAAAGACGTTATCCACGAGTATAACTAAGCTAACATACTCTAATATAAATTAATGATATTTAGAGTAAATACAGGCATGTTAATAAGTGTTGACGGTGATATTATTTTGAGTTATACTATTCATTGTCAGTTTGACGGGATGTAGCGCAGCTTGGTAGCGCACTTGCCTTGGGAGCAAGGGGTCGCAGGTTCGAATCCTGTCATCCCGACCATAAACAATTACAATTGACAATTGACAATGGACAATTGACAATTAAAAGATAAAGGCTTTAAATTGCATGAATAATCGATGATTAATTAATTGTCAATTGTTAATTATAAATTGTCAATTGTAGAAATGCGGGTGTAGCTCAATGGCAGAGCCCTAGCCTTCCAAGCTAGTCGTGTGGGTTCGATTCCCATCACCCGCTCCATTTGCGCCTATAGCTCAGTGGATAGAGCAACGGACTTCTAATCCGTGTGTCGGAGGTTCGAGTCCTCCTAGGCGCGCCATTGAAAAGCCGATAAAATATAAATAAACAAATCATGGTGGCTGTAGTCAAGCGGTCAAGACACAGGATTGTGGCTCCTGCACTCGTGGGTTCAAATCCCATCAGCCACCCCATTACATCAATTGACAATTGACAATGTATAATTGACAATTGTTGAGGTAAAGTAAAAAGGTAAATTCGTTGGTTTTTTAATTGTCAATTGTCAATTATCAATTGTCAATTGTTCTGTTGGGGCGTAGCCAAGTTGGTAAGGCACGGGACTTTGACTCCCGCATGCGTTGGTTCGAGTCCAGCCGCCCCAGCCATTTTATGAGCCATTAGCTCAGTTGGTAGAGCACCTGACTTTTAATCAGGGTGTCCCGCGTTCGAGTCGCGGATGGCTCACCATAGTGTGATCAAACCTCCGGGACGAGTGTCCCGGAGGTTTTTTGATGCGATGATTTTTGTGCATGCAGAGAAAAACGCCCTCTGGCTGCGTTGTGCGGCGTGGCACAATCCTCAGCGTACAAACCAGTACGCCTCCGGTTGTGCCACGCCGTACGCCTTGCCAGAGACCGTTTTTCTACCTCTGGGTCTGACGAGAGGGTGCAGTGAAAGGGCTATTTAATACCTTTTCGATATTAATTTTAGCGGGAATGGGTTGATCGTTGCTCCACCGAGAACGGTGGATTAGACTCCAACCCAAAGCAAAACCGGCGCATCAGTAAGACCATCAACACATTGCCGTAAAAACCTAGGGACTGTTCTCTTAGTTAAGACAGCTTAAATGTCCACCATGTTTTTCAGGGCCTCTACATTGAGGATGCGTACCGCTGACCTGTAAAAATCGATAATTCCCTCTTCCTTCATGCGGCACATCTCCCTTGACATGGATGGGCGTGAAACATTTAAAAAATCAGCCATTTGTTATTTTCCCCGGCGGCAGGTAAATGATGGTGCCGGGCTCCTGGGCATGAACGCTGGCCGGCCATTTGTCATTTCCTGAAAAAGCCGCCATCTCTCCGAACATATCTCCCGGATGCAGTATTTCCATCATCACACGGTGCCCGGCAGCATTCTCTTTTACAATCACGGCACTTCCATTAAGGAGAATCCCCACTCCTTCAAAAGTTTCCCCGGCTATCGCAATATATTCATCTTTTTTGAATTCATAGACCCTGGGTTTCAGACACTGGAGCATTCCATTCAATTCTGTAGCATCTATACCCTGAAACAAATCCATTTTAGACAGAACAGAAAACCACTTTTGATACATTTTTTTCACCTGCGTTTTTTGGTAGCCGAGGCTACCGATTTTATATCTCAATTATAATATAATCAACTCGTAAAGAAAACATGGATCCGAGAAGGAGGGGTAAGCATGAAGAGAAACATCGTGCAGATTGACGAGGAAAAATGCAATGGCTGTGGCTTATGTATCAGCGCATGTCATGAAGGTGCACTGCAGCTTATAAATGGCAAAGCAGCACTGATTTCCGAAGCATATTGTGACGGCTTGGGAGCATGTCTCCCGGAATGTCCCACCGGGGCAATCAGGATTGAAGAGAGAGAAGCGGCCAGCTTCGATGAGGATGCAGTAAAGCAGAATATACAGAGGCAGAAAGATACCCAAACGGAAAAATTGGCGTGTGGGTGTCCAGGCACCAGTGTAAAATCTATCGCCAAGAAAACCGGTCCGGTCGCACAGATTAAATCAACTGCCATAATAGAATCACAGCTTAACCAGTGGCCATGCCAGATTAAATTGGTGCCCGCCAATGCCCCGCTTTTTGAAAATGCCCATCTGCTGGTGGCAGCTGACTGTACAGCATATGCCTATGCCAATATGCATAATGAATTTATGAAAAATAAGATTACCCTCATCGGCTGTCCGAAACTCGATGAAGTTAATTATGCCGAAAAACTGACGGAAATTCTGAAATCACATGACATAAAGAGTGTTACCGTCCTGCGCATGGAAGTTCCCTGCTGCGGCGGGATTGTTAACGCCGTTAAAACAGCTCTTTGGGCCAGCGGCAAAATGATCCCCTGGCATGCCGTTACTATTAGTACCGACGGTAACGTTATTGAGGAATAAAAAGGGAGATATGAAAAATGTCCAACAGCAGCATTGAAGACTAATGCTGTTTCTTCTGTTTTGTTGGCGAGCAGCCCATTGCTAAGCCGGATGATCACGCCTTGCTTATCCTTGACACCTTACTGGGGCTATGTTAGAATCAAAATGCGCTGAACAACTATATGCGGATGTGGCGGAATTGGCAGACGCACCAGACTTAGGATCTGGCGCCGAGAGGCATGGGGGTTCAAGTCCCTTCATCCGCACCAATATGAACATAAAACCTTGCTGCGATGGCAGCAAGGTTTTATTGCGTCGGGGCGGAATTGTGCATGCTCCAGAAAAATGGCCTGGGGCGTTGTTGCCCGGGGCACCGCAATCCTCAGCGTACATCCCAGTACGCTTCCGGTTGCGGTACCCCGGGCGCCTAGCCACAGGCCATTTTTCTACCTGAATTGTCCGACGGGGGCCATTTTAATCAAAATAATTGGCCAGTTCGAGTGGTGACAGTCCTGTCGTCAGGAGACCCGAACGCTTTGACCCTGCGACTTCGTCGCTGGGTCTCGCTAGCGCTGATAGCGCTTCCGTCAGGGGTTCTGCGGAATGAACCAAACCATGTATCTTGGCTGCAGCCGCCCGGGCGCCTTGTCACAGGCCATTTTTCTACCTGAATTGTCCGACGGGGGCCAGGGACGCGCTTTAACCATCTTATTACTATAACGTTAGATGGTTTTTGCATT
>Ga0074195_1003139_pt1 | contig 16294 bp, 16 predicted proteins | sample EPASupsiteHSE623_FD_64525 | JGI IMG/M metagenome (GOLD analysis project Ga0074195, IMG submission 64525) | Bioremediated contaminated groundwater from EPA Superfund site, New Mexico - Sample HSE6-23 | ecosystem: Environmental > Aquatic > Deep subsurface > Groundwater > Contaminated ...
CAGTTCATCGGCCTAGAAATAATGTCCAAGTCCTGTCTGCTGGGGGTCATCTCCGTGGGCGCCAAGACAGGAGACCTCGCTCTGGCTCAGGCCCTTATCATCACCATGATAGTGATAGAAGTGGTGGTGGTGGCGGCCGGGCTCGCCCTGCTGGTGAAGAATTACAGGCTCACCGACTCCACGGATGTCTGGGCGCTGAACAATCTGAAAGGCTGATAAGGGGAACGAACCATGGATATTCTTCTTTTTCCTCCGGTAGTTTTCATCATCTCGCTTCTTTTCTCCGTCGGGCTCTCCGAACTGCTCGCCGGCTGGGCCCCGGCCCCCGGGACGGAGGCCGGCTCCGGCAAGAACAAACCTTACGCCTGCGGAGAGGACATCCCGGTGGGAAAGGTGCTTCCGGATTACCACGAGTTCTTCCCTTTCGCGATTTTTTTCACGCTGCTCCATGTAGCCGGGCTGGTCATCGCCACCTGGAGCCTGAATCCGCTGTCGGCCGGGCTGGAGATGGTTTCCGGCTACCTGATCTCCGTGGCGGTCATTCTCGCGGTGCTGTTCGTGGGTTAACTCTATGAAGATAAAAGACAAACTGATCCTCTGGTCCAGACTCAAATCCCCCTGGCTGCTGCATTTCAACAGCGGCGCGTGCAACGGCTGCGATATCGAGGTGGTGGACGCCCTCACGCCCCGCTACGACCTGGAGCGGTTCGGCGCCGTGCTCAAGTCCACGCCCAGGCACGCGGATGTGCTGGTGGTCAGCGGCCCCGTCACCCGGCAGCAGATCAAACGCCTAAAACGGATCTACGACCAGATGCCCGAGCCCAAGTTCGTCATGGCCGTTGGCGCCTGCGCCTGTTCCGGCGGAGTGTTCGACGGCTGCTACAGCGTGGTTCCCGGCCTGGACAAGGTGCTGCCGGTCTCCATTTATATCCCGGGCTGCCCGGTAAGGCCGGAAGCCATCCTGGACGGCGCGGTGAAACTGCTGACCGGCCTTGAGAAGGCCGTAAAAGCGGCCGCCGAGGAAGCGGAGAAGAAGGAAAAGGTCAAAGCCTGAGAATAGCGCTCTGAGGGGTGGAAGGTTGGAGGGGTAGAAGGTTCGAGGATTGGGAAGAGGTAACTTATGAGCGATTTTGAAAAGGAAGAAAAATTCAAAGAACGGCTGGAGGCCGGTTTCGGAAAGGATATCTCCGAGATGACCATACAGCGCAAAGACCGCGTATGGTTCGAGATAAAACCGGAACGGCTCTGCGAACTTCTGAAGTTCATGAAGGACGAGATGGGATTCAACCACCTGGCCACCGTCACCGGGATCGACGAGGGGGAGAAACTCGGCGCCTTCTATCACATGACCGACACTCATTCCATCATCACCGTCCGCGCTAAAACGCCCAGGACGGCGCCGACGCTGCCCACCGTGACCGGGGTGTTCCCCGGGGCGGAGCGCTACGAGCGCGAGCTCGCCGATATGTTCGGCATAAAGATAGAGGGGTTGAAGCCGGGACGGCGCTACCCGCTGCCGGAAGATTTCCCGACCGACCAGTATCCCCTGCGGAAAGACTGGAAAACGGCGGACGCCTACCCGGAAACCGCCGTCAAGCAGGAGGCGAAATAATATGTCGAAAATAACCATTCCCTTCGGCCCCCAGCACCCGGCGCTCAAGGAACCGGTAAACTTCTCCCTGGTCATGGAAGGCGAGCGGGTCACCGAATCCGCCATCAATCTCGGCTATAACCACCGCGGAGTGGAGAAAGCCGCCGAGGAACGCACCTATCTGCAGGATATCTACCTGGTAGAGCGGGTCTGCGGCATCTGCTCCCATTCGCATACCACCTGCTATATCACCTGCGTGGAGGAGATAGCCAAGGCCGAGGTCCCGGAACGGGCCAAGGCCATCCGCGCTTTGGTGGGCGAGCTTGAGAGGGTGCACAGCCATCTTCTGTGGCTCGGCATCGCCGGTTACGAGATGGGCTTCGAAACGCTTTTCATGTACTCCTGGCGGGACCGCGAACAGGTCATGGACTGCCTGGAACTGGTGTCCGGGAACCGGGTCCATTACGGCATAAACGCCATAGGCGGAGTGCGCCGCGACATCTCGCCGGCCCAGAAGGACGAGATCCTGAAACGCCTGGCGATACTCGAAGAGCGCACGAAATACTATGTGAAGCTCGGCACCGAAGAGGCCACCGTGCTGGCGCGGACGCAGAATGTCGGAGTTCTGCCGCACGGCAAGGCCATAGAACTGGGCGCTGTCGGACCGACAGCGCGCGCCTCCGATGTAAAACGCGATGTACGCAAAGACGCTCCGTACCTGATCTATGACAAGCTGGATTTCAACCTGGTGACAGCCAATACCAACGATGTCTTCGGGCGTCTGGTTGTCCGGGTGCTGGAACTGGTGGAATCCTATAAAATGATCCGCCAGATCCTGAACTATCTGCCCGAGGGCCCTATAGCCGTGAAGGTACCGGCCAAAATAGGCCCGGGCGAGGCCGTGAACCGCTATGAAGCGCCCAGGGGCGAAGACATACACTATGTGAAAGGGAACGGCACGGACAAACCCGATCGGGTAAAAGTGCGCGCCCCGACCATGGCCAACTACGCCTCCGTCTCCTATATGCTGAACGGCGGCTACCTGGCCGACGCGCCCATGGTGATCGCGGCCATAGACCCGTGCATGTCGTGCACGGACAGGGCCATGGTATGCGATAAAAAGGACGGCAAAGTGCGGGTTTACGGCTGGGACGACCTGCGCAGGATGAGCATAGAACACTACAAGCGGAAAGGCGTGGATTTCTCGAAGTTGTAAAACAGACGCGTGGACGCGTAGAAGAGTGGCTCTACGCATCCAAATCGCCATACTTCCATGCGTCTTTAAAAACGACTAGTCTTAAAGGCTGAAATAAATATGACGACCATCGACTCGATATTGCTTTCGCTTACCTATGTCTTCGTTTTTCCGGGATTCCTGTTCCTGGCTTTCTACGGACTGTTCCTGCAATGGCTGGACAGAAAGCTGACCGCCGTGATGCAGAACCGGGTGGGTCCGCCCTGGTTCCAGCCGGCCGCGGACTTCATCAAACTGGTCTCCAAGGAAATGATAGTCCCCGAAGGCTGCGACATGACGATGTTCAAACTGCTGCCCTACTTCGCCATAGCGGCGGTCATGACCTCGATCCTCATACTGCCGGTCTGGTGCGCGGCGCCTTATTCCTTCCAGGGAGACCTGGTCGCCGTCATCTACCTGCTGACCATTCCCACGGTCACCTTCTTTCTGGCCGGCTGGAGCTCCTCCAGCCCCTACGCCACCATAGGCGCCATGCGCGTGCTGACACAGCTTTTCGCCTACGAAGTGCCTCTGATGCTTTCCCTGATAGGCCCTGCCATACTGGCCGGCACCTGGAATATCACGGAAATAGCCGGTTTTTTCACAGCCCACAAGACCTCCATGCTGCCGCAACTGCCGGGGTTCCTGATTGCGCTGCTCGCCCTGCAGGGCAAGCTTGAGCGGGTGCCGTTCGACATGCCGCACGCCAAGAACGAGATCGTCGGCGGGCAGTTCACGGAGTATTCCGGCCGCCTCCTGGCCTTCTTCTACCTGGCCGTGGACATGGAGATGGTGGCCGGCGCGGCGCTGCTCAACGCCGTTTTCCTCGGAGGCACGCTCGGCTTCTGCGGCCTGGCCGGCTTCGCCGTGTTCCTGGCCAAGACGCTCGGCATAGTCTTCCTGCTGGCCCTGATAAAGGTCGCGATGGGCCGCATCCGCATCGACCAGATGGTGCGCCTGTGCTGGCAGATCCTGGCACCGCTGAGCCTGGGCCAGATACTGCTGGATGTCTTTCTTAAACTCAGGATAGGATAACGCATATGAAAAAACCCGCCAGGATTCTGGGAGAAGTGCTCGGACATCTTTTCATCAGGAAAGCCACCTCCAACTACCCTTTTGAGAAGGCGGTGGTGGACTCCCGCTACCGCGGGAAAATAGCCTTCGAGGCCGACAAATGCATCGGCTGCCGCATGTGCATCCGCGCCTGCCCGGCCAAGGCCATAGACATCCAGCTCTCGGCCGACCAGCCGGCCCCCGCTCCCGCCGCGGAAGGCGCCGCGCCGGTCCCGGCCAAAAAGAAATTCGACTGCATCATGAGCCTCGATCACTGCATCTACTGCGCGCAATGCGTGGATATCTGCCCGAAGAAGGCCCTGCTCTCCACACGGGAGTTCGAGCTGGCCACCACCGACCGCAAAGCCATGCGCCTGCATTACAAATAGGCCCGCGCGCGCAAAAACGACCGAAGGGCGGCAAGTTTGCCGCCCTTCGGTCGTTTTTTACCGATCGCTCTCAGAACACCGCGTAGAAAAACGGGATCAGCACCGGCAATTCTCCCACGAAAAGCAGAAAAAGTATCAGGACTATGACCGCGAGCAGCGGAATAAGCAGATAAAGCTTCCTGTCCCTGGCCATACGGAACAGCTCCGCCGCCACGGCCAGACGCCTGCCGAAACCGGGAAACAGCTTCATTGCCCTCTCCTTTTTGACCGCGCGATAAATTACCCGGCGGATGGACCGGGGTTCATGCGCGGGAACCGGCTTTTTTCACAAGGAACCGGTTTATGATCAGGTGGTCCATGTCCGACCGCATGAACGAGGAAATGGCGTCCTGCGGCGTGCAGACTATCGGTTCTCCCTGTATATTGAACGAAGTGTTCAGCACCACCGGCACCCCGGTGAGCGCGCCGAACTCCTTTATCAAGCCGTAAAACAGCGGGTTCTCCGCTTCGGCGACGGTCTGCACCCTGGCGCTGCCGTCCACATGGGTCACGGCCGGGATGACGGCGCGCTTTTCCGCCTTCACCGGGAAAGAAAGCGTCATAAAAGGGCTTTCGTGGCGCAGCTCGAAATATTCCCGGGCATTCTCCAGGCACACCGCCGGCGCGAAAGGCCGGAAAGGCTCGCGGTGCTTTACGCGCCTGTTCAGCGTGTCCTTCATCCCGGGGTCCCGCGGGTCGGCCAGGATGCTGCGGTTGCCCAGCGCGCGCGGTCCGAATTCCATGCGTCCCTGGAACCAGCCCAGTATGGACCCTTTGCTCAGCAGTTCGGCGCCGCGCAGGGGGACCGCCTCCGCGGGCAGAACCTCGTAATCCGCGCCGCAGCTCTTAAGCCGCGCCTCCACTTCCCCGTCCGTGAAAGAAGGCCCCAGAAAAGCGTCCCTCATGGCATACCGCTCACGGCCGCCGAACAGCCGGGTATACACATAAAGCGCCGAGCCCGCGGAGCAGCCGTCGTCCCCGGCCGCCGGCTGGACGAAGATCCTCTTCACCGGCGTCTTTTCAAGTATAAGGCCGTTGGCCACGCAATTCAGCGCGCAGCCCCCGGACAGGCACAGGGAGTCCAGCCCGTATTCGGCGCACAACCGCCTCACCAGGCCGAGGACGATCTCCTCCACCGCCGCCTGAAGCGCCGCCGCCAGATCCGCGTGCTCGGGCCTCAGCTCCTCCCCGGCCGCTCTAGGCGGGAAAAACAGCTTCGAAAACTCCCGGCTCGTCATCACCAGATCGTAATGAAAGGCGAAATACTTCATGTCCAGCCGGAACCCGCCGTCGGGGCCCCTCTCTATGAGCCCGGCGAACTTCTTCTCGAAAACCGACGGTTTCCCGTAAGCCGCAAGCCCCATCACTTTCCCTTCCCCGCCGTTCACCTTGAAACCAAGATGCGCCGTCACCGCGCTGTAAAGCAGGCCGAGTGAATGAGGGAAACGCAGGTCCTTTTCCAGCCTTATCCCCGTTCCCTCGCCCACCCCGTAAGCCAGCGTCGACCATTCCCCGGTCCCGTCCATGGTCAGCACTATGGCCCGCTCGAAGGGCGACATCAAAAACGAGCTCGCCGCGTGCGCGTAATGATGATCCGTAAAGTATATCGGACCCTTATACCCCGTGGTCTCGCGGATCGTCTGCGGCACGCAAAGCTTATGATCAAGCCACATCGGCAAAAAGGCCCGGAAACTCCGGTATGAGCGGGGGAACACCTCCAGATGGGTCTTCAGGATCCGCTCGAACTTCAGGAACGGCTTCTCATAGAACACCACCGCGTCCAGGTCCCCGACGCTCAAACCGCCTTCCGACAGGCAGTAGTTAATGGCGCGGACGGGAAAATCTATCGAATGCTTTATGCGGATGAACCGCTCCTCCGCCGCGGCCGCCAGCACGCGCCCGTCCCTCACCAGGCACGCGGAGGAATCGTGGTACATGTACGAGAGTCCAAGGATATTCATTTAATACTGCCTCTCAAACCTTTCGGCGGTGGAATCCTGGGGCTCTTTATCCGAGAAGAAGGCGCCGCCGGGCGCCGCCGCGGACCGGGACGGCCGGAGAAGCCTGCCGAACAGCGCCAGCGGCCCCAGCACCAGGTAATAAGCCAGAAAGATCATCGCGTCCGCGAACCTTCTTCCAAGGAATGAAATTATCAGGCGGGTCGTGGCCAGCACATGGTTATAGATGAAGTTGACGAGGAAAACGAAATAGATGCGCGCGCGGACCGGCAGCGGGAGCGCGATGGCGCAGATAAGCCATGAAGAGACCAGTCCCAGTCTTTTTTTGGGCTTGCCTCCCTCGATGGTTATCAGGGGCTGCTGCATGGAGTCCTAATCCCTCAAGAGCCGGGCTATTCTGGTCCCGGCGCCCGGGTTATCCAGCCATAAGCGGGTTTCCCGCTTTATGGTCTCCAGTTTTTCAGAGAGATACGCCCGGGCCAGCCGTTCGTATTCCGGGAAATCCCGCCCGACAAGCAGGCAGCGCATCATCATCGCGAACAGGATCTGCTGGCTGCAGACCACCTGCATGTCTTTCCGGGTCATTTTTATTTTGGACTGGGGGCTTATCCCCAGAGCGTAAAGCTCCGGTTCGGTTACAAGTCCCTCTCCGTATGACGGATGAAGCAGGGTTATCCCGAACGCGGCGTAAAGCGCGGCCAGCTCCGGCATCAGTATCCGCGGATTCTGCTCCGCGAACTCCTCCGCGCCCGTGACGGCCCCGTCCGCGGCGTACTTTACGCCGTTCTGAAGACAGAAGATCAGATTGCGCCAGTGAAGCGCGGTTTTACAATGGCCGCAGGAATTCAGGACCAGAAGGCCGTGCCTGCCGAAGGCCCGCCAGCGGCCGCGGCCTTCCACTTCGGCGTAAAACCTGCCGGCCGGGATCTGGCGATGGATGAATTCCGTTTCCGGGAAGCGCTCGCGCATGCGTTCGTAATGCACCCCGGAAAAGCCGCAGGCCATGAACCCCGGCCGGGAAAAAGTATTAAGATGCACTTTTCGGAAAGATTTGGCCAGGATACAGGCCGCGAGAGAGGAGTCCGCGCCCCCGGAATAAAGCAGGGCCACCTCCGCGCCGGCCTCCGCGGGCGCGCAGGCGGCCGCCTGTTTTTCTACGACGGCGGAAAAAACATGGCTCATTAACAAAAATTATACATGTTTATTACGGGAGCGCGAAGACTTTTATGCCCCTGGAGCCCGGTTCGGCGGCGGCGATCAGATAACCTTCCCTGTATCCGCCCTTCCCGCCGAGGACGGCGGCTTTTCCATCCGGAGCGCCGTTAGCCGCCTGGTGATCCTTCACATTGCCGTCGCTGAACGAGCCCCGGCAATAAGCTCCGCCGGAAAATCGCAGGGCGTCCACCTTCAGCACGGCGGTGTCATGAACGACAATGGCGTAGAAACGGCTCCTGCCGGGGAAAAACATGGTCGTTCCCTCGGGCGCCGACCCCAGAAGCGCATAACCGTGCTCTTCAGGATGGAACCCGGCCGCGCCCGAAAGCGGGGCCTCGCCGCCATAGACGAAATACCGGTTCCCGTCCTCTGTATCGCCGTCTCCGCCGTAATCGGGCCGCAGTTCCTTCAAGGCCTCCGCCAGACCGTTAAGTTTCGCGATATTATAGATCCGGAGGCTGACGGCCGGAGAGCGGGCGAAATCGGAGAGCGCCCCTTTTTTATCCCCGGCTTTGAGGCGCAGTATACCGCGATGCAGATAAGCGCTCTCATATTCCGGCGCCCACGCAAGCGAGCGGGTGAAATATTTCCGGGCAAGCTCGATCTCGCCTTCGCGGCTCAGCGCCTCGCCCAGATGCGCCAGATAATGCGGCCAGAAGAGCCGGATATTTTCCAAAGGCGCCGCATCAGCGCCGGCGTCTCCGGGAAAAGTAACGGCGGCGTACATGGCTTCCGGCGATTCCGAGATCCTGATCAGGAATCGGCGGTCAAGCCTGAGGAGCCGCTGTAAAAAAACTGTCGGCACCTCGGCGAGGCGCTCTTTAAACCCGTTCCAGCCGTTCAGCATATTCATATAAAACACCAGGTAGCGCGCCAGCACCGCCGTCTTGGCGGGCCATTTGTCCGGCCGGGCACTCTTCAGGGTAAGAGCGTTGACGGCGCTCACGCATGAAGAAAGCGGGAGGCCGCCGGCCGCGGAGGGGGAACGGCCGAAAGCCTCCAGCAGGCGGTCCATCACGGCGCAGGCGGCCAGCGCATCGTACTCCCGGCTCCAATGCGTCCGATCGTCGAACATGGCGCCGCCCGGCACTCCGGAAGGCGCGGCGAGGCGGAACTTCTCCTCCAGATCGGCCAGGAAAAGAGCCGGGCCGGAGGCGGCGCGGCGGATCACGCTGTTGCAGGAGATCGAGCAGTTGTCGTTATACAGGTCCAGTTCGGCCGCGCTCCGAAAAGCGCCGCGGGCGGCGGCCGGCTCGCCCATTTTCATCAGGGCCTGTCCCAGGTAATAGCGCCCGAGGGGATCCTTAGGCCGCTTTTCCGCGTATCCGGAAAATGCCGCTCTTGCCGCGGCATGATCGCCTTTGACATAAGCGTCCCAGCCGGAGGCGAACAGGCGGTCCTCAAGCGGCAGATCGCCCATAGGAGGAAAATCCGAAAGATTTCCGGGGAGCGTGCAGAAAACAAGCGGCACTTTTTTCCCGGCGGCGAGCCGCGCCATCCTCCTGAAAACGGCCGCCTGTTCGTCCAGCAGGAATTTCTTCGCCACCTCCGCCGGGGGAAGGCGCCAGCGCAGGAAATTCACCGCCATATAGCCCCTGCCTTTCAGCTTTTGCCAGAACCCCGGGCATACAGACAGGTCCGCGCCTTCGCTGTTCCCGACCAGCGCCACGACAGCGTCCGGAGAATACTGCATGATCTCTTTCATCACGGCGAAGGTTCTGTCCGCGTCGTAACCCGGCATTCCGCAGTTTAAAATTTCCGCTTTATACCCGTAATAGCCGGCCAGCAGAGAGAGACAATCCCTGTCGCCGCCCGGGCAGGGGCGGGCCAGCAAAGCGGCATTCGACTCCCCTATGACAAAAACTCGTTTTGTTCCCCCGGGCTTGGGCATGACGAAGGAGTTATTCCGCGCCGCGGCCGCTCCCGGACGGCCGGGCTTATAGGTCACGATTCCGGCCGCCCGGCCGGAAGGCGAGAAGAACGGTTTTTTAATATCCTCGCACAGCGTCTTCTGATAGCCGCCCGCGGCGCCGGAACAGAACCCCGGCGCGGCCGGGAGAAGCAACGCCGGAGAGAAAAACAACGGAAAGAATATTTTTTGCCGGAAGATCATCCAAAAAACCCTCAGCGCCGCACTATTGAGGGTCACGAAAGTAATGCCCCATCTGGCCGTGCCGATTTTGCGGCGAAACAAGGAACGCAGCGCGCGGCATAGCTGAGCTATGTAAGCGATGCGTGACGCAGTTGTAGCCCAAAAGCGCCCGGCCCTTTTCCCTCAGGGAAAAGGGAGGCTCGCCTTTGGCCGCCTGAGACGCATAGCGTCCGAAGCGGCACTGCCACAGGCTTGAGCGGCTGCTTCGTTGCTCCTCGCTCACAGGCCCACCGGCATGCTCGTTCGTCGCGCCTCGCATCCATCTCAAATCCAAGCCTCCAAATAGGGCATTACTTTCGTGACCCTCAATAAACCCGTTAAGGACCGCCGAGCATAAATAATAGCAGTTTTCTTACGGCGCTTATGCGGCCCCGCGCCCCGGCGCCGCACGGCCGAAGTCCTTCAAACACGGCGTCAAATTGTCTATAATCATCCTATGGACTGGAAGAAATGCCCCGTCTCCTTTACCGGGACCGGATTCCTGGGGAACGAGCCGGCGCAATACCTCTACGCGCTTATCATTTTCGCGGCCGTCCTGGCCGCGCTTTATCTGGCGCGCAAGTTCGTTCTGGTAAAGCTTAAAACTCTCGCCGCGAGGACGGAAACCGACCTTGACGACATGGCCGTGGGCCTTATCCACAGAATAACGGCCTTTGAATACCAGCTGCTGGCCTTTTACGCCGCCACACGCCGGCTGGCCCGCCCCGCGAGCTTCGACAGGCTCCTGCATATCGCCATACTGCTGGTCTTCACCTGGCGCGCCGTCACGATGCTGCAGGAACTGCTGTCCTATTGGATCAACAGGGTGGCCGCCGGACGGGGGCTCGGCGAGGCCGCCCGGGCGTCCGTAACCCAAAGCACCCAGGTGATACTGAATACGGCCGTATGGGTGGCCGCGGCGCTGTTCGCGCTGGCCAATATGGGCGTTAATGTCTCGGCCTTCCTCACCGGCCTCGGCATAGGCGGCGTGGCCGTGGCCCTGGCGGCGCAGGCCATCCTGGGGGACCTCTTCAACTTCTTCGTCATTTTGCTGGACAAACCCTTTATAGTGGGGGATTTCATCTCGGCCGGTGCGGTGGAAGGCACGGTGGAGCATATAGGCCTGAAATCTGTCCGTATACGCAGCCTCTCCGGAGAGATGATACTGGTCTCCAACTCCAGACTCCTGGCCGCGGAGCTGAAGAATTACCGCTGCCTCAGGAAGCGGCGCGTGGTACTGGCCACCAAAGTGGCGCCGGACACCCCGCAGGCCGGACTGCGGCAGATACCCGCTCTGCTGAAAGCCGCCGTCAAAAGCGTGGAGAAGACCGAATTCGACCGTTCCACGCTGGCCGGGATCGGCGATTTCTCGGTTAATTTCGAGACTGTATATCTGGTGGATTCCCCGGATTACGGCGTTTATATGAACACGCAGGAGCTGGTGCTCCTGTCCGTAATGGAAAAGCTTGAAAAGGAAAACATACGCCTCGCCTACCCGCGGGCGGTATTCGGGAACGACGAAGGCTGGAAGAGTTGAGGAGGGGAATAATATGAAAAGAACTATAATGTCGGCGATGCTCCTGGCGCTGGCCGCCGGGACGGCTTCGGCTCAGCAGGAACGGGTGATCGCGACCGTGAACGGGGACAGGATCACCGCGCGGGATATAACCCAAAAGCTCTGGTGGCAATATTCGGCCCAGGGGCTTTCGGACCTGATAGACGAACGGCTTCTAATCGCGGAAGCGGCCAGGCGCAAAACCGGCTATGACGAAAAAGAGGCCGAAAAACGGTTCCAGACCCTCGCCGCCGGCTACAAGGACAAAAAGGACTTCGAGGCGAACCTGGCGAGCGTCGGCTGGACCGAGGACGATCTGAAAGCCCTTATAAGGCGGCAGATGCTCATCAGGAACATGGTGATAGCGGCGAAGGGGATAACCGCGACCGACGCGGAGGTCAAATCGTTCTTCGAGCAGAATAAGGCCAGACTGGGCAAATCCGACGCCATAAAACTGAGGCAGATCTTCACCGCCAGCCGGGCGGCCGCCGACGAGCTCCATCTCATACTGGAAACCGGGGCCGACTTCGCCAAGCTGGCCTCGCTCAAATCCGAGGACGAGAACCTCAGGAAAAGGGAAGGGGAGGTCGGGGAGATAACCAGGGGAATGCTGGTGCCCGAAATAGAGAAGGAAGTTTTCGCCCTGAAAACCGGGCAGTATACCAAACCTGTCCCCACCGGCGGCGGCTTCAGCATCTTCAAGGCCGATTCCGTCAAACCGGGCCAGCCGGCCAAATTTAACGACGCGCTCAAGGCGGATATAAAAGCCTCGCTGATAAATCAGGCCGTGAACCAGAAAATGCCGGAACTGGCGGCGGAACTGCGCCAGGGCGCGAAGATAGAGATCTTCAAGTAAAACCGTGGAAAGCCCTGAAAAAAGAGCGCCGGACTTTGTCCGGCGCTCTTTTTTCCTGTCCGGTTCCCAACCGGCTCAGCGCAGCGCCGCGTCGACTATCTTCGGCGCGGTGTTGTCCCAGGTGTAATTCCTCACGGTCAGCCGGCCGCGCTCCGCCAGGGCGGCCGCCAAGGCTCCGTCGTTCAGCAGTCTTATTATCTTTTCGGCCATATCGGCCGCGGAACCGGCCTTGAAGAACAGGATATCCCGCCCGTCCTCCGCTATCTCGGCTATGCCCTCCAGGCGGGAGGAGACCACGGCCGTCCCTCCGGCCCAGTATTCGTAGATCTTAAGGGTCGTCACGATGCGGTTCGGAAGCTCGTCCTGCCTGGGGATCACTCCCACCCTGGCCTTGCGCATATAGGCGCGCGCCTCGCCGCAAGGCAGGATATCCGTGAACACGCATTTATCCCGGACCCCGAGACTATCGGCGAGTTTCATGACATTGGGCAGTTCCCGGCCGCCGCCGACGATATAGAATCTGGCGTCCGGCCGGGCCGCCAGGACCAGGGGAACGGCGGAGATAAAGAGGTCCACCCCGTGCTGCCTGTCCACCCAGCCCAGATGAATGACCCCGTTCCCGCTGTCGGGCTCTTTGGAGGCGTCGATGCTGCCTATCTCGGCCGCGTCGTAGACCACATCTATTCCGGAGGCCGGTACGCCGTTCCTCACCAGCAGTTCCTTCATGGCCCCGGTGACCACCACCACCCGGTCCGCGCTTCTGATGATCCAGTATTCCACGGCGAGTATCAGGGGGGTAAGCAGCCTTTCCACCGGGTTGCGCCGCGCGGCGGCCAGATATTCGGCGTGCACATCGGTGATGTCCAGGACGAACCTGAAGCCGTAGAACCAACGGAGGAACGGGATGGTGGCCGCCGCCACCGTATTATGAACGAAGAACAGGTCGGCTGTCCCGGCGAACTGCAGGAATTTCCGGAGGAGCCGCACATTGAACTTTATAGAGGACAGGATCTGGGACCGCTGCTTCCTGGGGGCGTGCAGCCAATGCGTCCTTATGCCGTCCACTTCGTCCACTTTGTCCGTGGGCGCGATCATAGTCACGGCGTGGCCCCGTTTTTTGAATTCCACGGCGCATTTAAGAGTCCTGAGCGCGCCGCCGCCCCTTATGGGCGCCACGGAATCATGGGTGGAAACTATTATTTTCATTTTAGTGTCGACTGTCAGGTCATTTTCCTTATCTTCCAGGCCAGTTTCAGCGTCTCGCCCAGCCCCATCGCCCTGCTCACCCTGTAGGCCCGGAACAAGGCGAAATCGTTCAGCAGCTTGAAAACCGGATTATGGGGAAGTTTTATCAGCCTCTTGAGCGCAGGCAGCAGAACGGGGAACCGCACGGCCAGAAAAGCGATCTTATGCAGGTTCAGGATCTCGCGCTTATGCCCCAGCCTGACCGGGCTGCTGTAGGAGTAATGTCCGGAGGACTGCGCGGCGGCGCGCTCGAACAGGCCGTTCCTCTCCATATACTCCCAAAGCGCCGTTCTTCTGATCGGCTGGTAAATGGTCGGGGCGATGCTGTCGGCGCCTATACGCCCCAGCAGTTCCACGGTGCTTAAGGCCTCCTCCAAAGTCTCGCCGGGAAGGCCGAACATCACATAGGCGACGAACTTTATGCCGTTCGCGTGAAGCAGCGCCGCTCCACGCTCTATCTCTTCGTCCGTCATATTGCGCCTTAGAACCTCGCCGCGCAGCCGCCGGCTGCCGCTTTCCACCCCGAGAGCCATGTAGAAACAGCCGGCTTCCCTGAGCGCGCGCACCTTTTCCCCGGTAAGTTCGTTGAACCGGCCCTGGCAGAAGAAAGGCAGAGCCACCTCCTTCCTGTAGAGCTCCAGGAACTCCATCAGCTGCGGATACAGCGTGAAGGTGTCGGCGCAAAAAGAGACGGTTTTCATACCGTAGGCGGCCCGTACTTTCTTTATCTCGTCCACTATGCTCCGGGGTCCGCGGAAACGGACAAAACGCCCTTTGCCCGCGTAAATGGACCGGAGTTCGTGATTATGACAGTAAGCGCAGTCGTAAGGGCAGCCGCGCCCGACCAGGAACCGCTTGCTCGAGAAACCGGCCAGCAAGGCTGAACGCGCGTAAAAGATCTCCCGGTCTATATAAGGCAGGGAATCCAGGTCCTCTATAAGGCCGCGCGGCTCGTTGCGGAAGATCTTTCCGCCGTATTTTACCGAGAGATTTTTTATTCGGGAGAAATCTTCTCCCTTATCTATCGCCCGGGCGAGCTCCAGCAGGGGGTATTCGCCCTCGCCCACGCAGAGAATATCCACGCCCTCCGTTTCTATGAATTCCGGAAAGTAAGTCGGGTGCGGACCGCCGAAAACCACCGGGATGCCCAGCGCCTTTATACGGGGCGCCAGGTCCACGGCCCACTGGAAGTTCATGGAGGTGACGGAGAACCCGGCGAGCAGCGGCGGCCTGGCGGCCAGCTCCGCCAGAAACTTGTCCGCCCTTCCCTTCGAATAAAAAAGAGCTTCCGCCGCGTAATGATTGCTCTTCAAAAAGGCGGACAGGGCTTGTATGCCCTGATGCTCGAAAACCGAATCAAGTATAAAGACTATCCTTTTCATACGCCCCGGCGGATATTCAGGACCCTTTCCTCCCTTAAAAGCGAAATGGCCTGGTCCAGCATGAAAACCGGCCCCACTCCGCGCAGGACCCTGAAAAAATACCGCGCCTGGCGCGCCAGCCAGGCCGGGGAAAGAAGCCTTCTTATCAGCCAGCGCTTCATGGCCCGTACGCGCATGGCCTCGGTCCTGTCCAGGTCCAGATATTTATGCCGGACCACCTCTCCGGCTTTGCCGTCGTACTTTTCCCAGTCCCGGGTTTTCAGGAGGCCCTCTTTTTCCGCTTCGGCGAAGAATCTCGTGCCCGGGAAAGGCGTGCAGACGCTTACCTGTATGGTGTCCACATCCAGCCTTTCCAGATAAGAGAGCGTCTCCTCCAGGCTTCGTTCGTCCTCCCCCGGGAGTCCCAGGGAAAAGGTCGCGTGGGTCTTTATCCCGGTCCCGGCGCACCAGCGCGCCAGGTCCCTGACTTTTTGCAGGTCCACCGGCTTTCCGAGTTTTTTGATCATCTCCGGGCTGCCGGTCTCCACCCCGAACTTGATCCCCACGCAGCCCGCGCGGGCCATAAGGCGCACCAGGTCTTCGCTCAGATTAACGGCGTCGCCCATGCATGACCACTTTATGCCGGAACCCGCGGCTATCAGCGCCCCGCACAGCGCCTCCACATGGGCGCGGCTTATCGTGAAGTCGTCGTCGTCGAAATAGATCTCGCGGGCGCCGTAGCGGGAAGCGAGCGCGGCCATCTCGGCCGCGACGCGCGCGGGGGAAAAGGTCCGGTACTTTCCGTTCCCGTACATCACCTGGTTCCAGAGGCAGAAATCGCATCTGTAAGGGCAGCCGCGCGAGGCGTGCATCTGTATGGCCGGCCTGTGCTGGCAGAAACCGTCCCAGTAAACCGCGGGGTCTGGCCGCCAGGAGGCCGGGAACATCTCGTATGCCGGGAGCGGAAGCTTGTCCAGCGGCTCGATAAGAGCCCGCGGCGCGGCCGCCGCCGCGGTTCCGTCCGCGGCGCGCGACACCGTGCCTGGCACCTCCGCGGCCGGGCGGCCGCCGCGCAAAGCCAGGGCCAGCTCCACCAGGGTCTCCTCGTACTCCCCGATTATCACGATGTCCACGGCCGGATCGGTTTTCAGAATATCTCCGGCGTATACGCTGCTGTGCGGTCCGCCCAATACCAGCCGGACGCCCGGCAGCCGGTCCTTTATGGCGCGGGCGGTCTCAAGGTCCCTGTCGATGGTGGGCGTGGCGGTCTCAAAAAAAACGAGGTCCGGCTTCTCCGCTTCCAGCCTCGCCAGCAGTCCTCCGAGAGGCAGGTCCAGCGCCACGCAGTCGCAGGTCACCGTCTCAAAACCCTCTTTCTTCAGCCAGGCGGCGGCATAGGCCAGAAAAAAGGGGAAAGGGAGATAATGAGGCAGGGTCCCTTTCCTTTTTACGCCGGAATGCGGCCAGCGCGAACCGGAACGGATATAGTATTTTTCCCGGTCGTCATCAACCGGGACCAGATACAGGGGGTTGAACAGGAAAACTTTCATTCAATATTACAGTCCCCACCAGTTCCTGATGGAGTCCTTATTGGCGGCGGCCCAGCGGCAGGGGGCCTCTATTATGCCGCGGCAGGGTTCGGGGGGCTTCCCGGTCCAGGCCCTCAC
>Ga0074195_1003141_pt1 | contig 16288 bp, 31 predicted proteins | sample EPASupsiteHSE623_FD_64525 | JGI IMG/M metagenome (GOLD analysis project Ga0074195, IMG submission 64525) | Bioremediated contaminated groundwater from EPA Superfund site, New Mexico - Sample HSE6-23 | ecosystem: Environmental > Aquatic > Deep subsurface > Groundwater > Contaminated ...
GCGACAGGCCCTGCTGGAGCGGACGGAGCGACAGGCCCCGCTGGCGCAGACGGTGCGACAGGCCCTGCTGGAGCGGACGGAGCGACAGGCCCTGCTGGAGCGGACGGAGCGACAGGCCCCGCTGGCGCAGACGGTGCGACAGGCCCTGCTGGAGCGGACGGAGCGACAGGCCCTGCTGGAGCCAGCCCGGGCTACCCCTTCACTTTCACCTCTGCCGATTTGGTTGCAGGGGTGCTCACAGTCACGCACAACCTCGCCAGCATTGCCGTCCATTGTGACATTTTCGATAATTCCCGAAAACTCGTCGAATCCGTAGAAATTACGTCTGCAGCCGACGGCAATAGTCTGACTGCGGATCTCTCGTCGTATACGGTGTCAGGGACGTGGTATGGCACCGTAGGCGTGGGGGGGACAGGTGCGGGGGGATCTTACGCGGAACAATCTTCTTTTCCTGCGCTAGAGGCGGGATCTACTGTTATGTTCGCCATGGATGATTCTGGCGGTGTGGATCCATCATGTGTCTTATATATACGATGCAATGGTCCAAATAATGGACTTATTGTTCCAGATACGTCTCCTATTAAGGGCACCGGACGATGCTATGGAGGAGCGAAAATATCCACGGCGCAGAGCAAATTCGGCGGCTCGTCTCTGTATGGCGATGGCGTAGACGGATCTTATGTATGGATGCCGACGGGACCGAATAACACTTTCTACGCTGGGGATTTCACGATACAATGTTGGTTATATCTCTCTGGATACGCCGCCTCTGGATATTCGGTTATCGCCTCCAATAAGTGGTGGAACGGAGCATGGGGATCCGAAAAAGGATGGGCCATAGGCACACACAATAATGGCGAAATGCATCTTGGTGATCCTGGTACTAATTATTATGAGTCTTCAGGAGCGTCTATTTCGACGGGAGCATGGTATTTTCTTGTATGGGAAAGATACAGCGGAACGCTAAAAATGTGGAATGGGCAGACCGGAGGTTCAATGACTCAGCGATATAGCGCGGCTCACACACACGATTTAAGTTATAGTTCCCCCCGTACTACTGTTCTTTGGTATGGTAATACTGGCGAAATTACATATGGGTATGTAGCCGATCTCAGCATATGGAAAAGGGCGTTATATTCTGGAGGCACACCATCAGTTCCTACGGCATCAATGTATGCTCCAGGGTTTCATTATATAGTATCAACAGGGGAGGTCTATAAAATATGAGACGCGGCGACCTCCGAACCCCAGACGTAACCACGAAAGCCTATACGGGCGGGATCGCATTCAACTCCTCGCCTGCCGCGTCTGCGGATCGAACTCTCACGGTAGACCTGCAGAATGGCAGCCGGACGCTTGACATATCTGCGGATACGACGCTCTCAGGCTCACCCTATACCCCTGGCGGAACAGATGTGGCGGTAGCAGATGGCGGTACAGGTCGCTCCTCGCATACGGAATATGCCGTGCTGTGTGGCGGGACGACCGCGACGGGGGCGCAACAATCAATCGCCTCTGTTGGCACGGCAGGACAGGTGCTCACGTCGAATGGGGCAGGGGCGCTTCCGACGATGCAGGCTCCCCTTGGAACAGCATATATTTTGTTAAGAGACGAAAAATCTGCTGGCACGCAGGGAGGATCATCTACTGCTGGCTCATGGCAAACTCGAACGATTAACACCGAGAGTATTGATACGGATAGTTTGTGCAGCCTTTCTGCCAATCAGTTTACATTGACGGCGGGCACGTATGAAATTGATGTTTCGGCGCAGTTTCATGCGGTCAATTGTGCTCGCCTAAGATTGCAAAACATAACAGACGGGACAACGATTTCCCTCGGGAATACTTGTTGGTTCAACTACAACACGAGCGTGTCGGGCCATTGTCACCTAAATTACAGATTTACTGTTGCTGCGTCAAAGGCATTGGAGATACAATATTATTGTGATTCTAGTGTTGCCACTAACGGGCTGGGGGCTGGTTCTAACTTTGGCGTAACGGAGATTTATCTTGAAGCGGTATTGCACAAGGTTGGATAACGGAGATTGCGGCGTGATGGGGGATCTGACGCAGAGGAGTTTGCATGAAATGAAGGAGGAGGATGCGACGATGACCGACCAGGACCGAATCTTCTACATTTACGAAGAAATGGGCCGACTCAAGGGCATTCCCGATCAGATCGAGCAGCTCCGACAGGCCAATGCCGATGAGCATGCAGATATACGCGACGAGATCAAGACGCTGTGCGGAACTCTCGCAGGGCAACAAACCGAGGTGGCGACGCATCTCGCAATTCACGACGCGAAAGATCAGGCGGCGTGCAACGAGAAGAATACCCAGGATGTAGTGCTGAAGCGGTGGCAGGTGGTAGCGGGAATCATCGGGATAATCACCAGCATTGTTCTCTCGGTGCTCTCGCACTTAACGAAATAGGAGGACCCCATGAAAATCAATCCTGGCGACCTGCATTTCGTATGGAGCAGATCCGCCGAGCGCATCAAGTGCTTCCGGAGCGACGGATCTCCCATAGGCCCCGTGGCCGGATGGCGGATCGGAAACCATGTGGCGAATGGGCACGAGCCATTTCCGGATGGCGATTGGGAGATGTTGCGCTCAGTACCCGTCAGGGTCGATTTCGGCCCCTACGGCAAGCGATACATCCCGATGCGCGACGGCGAGCCCGCTCGGCGCGGATGCTATCTGCACGCGGGTCGAAAAGGCCCCGAAAGCATTACCGAGGGATGCGGCAGGCTCTATCAGCGGGACCTGGATGCGGTAGCAGCGCTATCGGATGCGGCGATAAAAGGCGGCCATCGCTCCTGGCTGACGGTGCAGCCGTGATCCGCCGACTCAAAGACTACGCCGCATTCATCTTCGCTGCCTGTGTCTGGCTCTTTGGATTGCCCCTCGTCCTCGGCACGCACTCGACCCGGGGCGTAGACAGCGCCGCCGCCATCGTCTATGCGGGCCTGCTGGGCTGTATCGTCTGCGGGGCGATCTGGAAGGGGATGCGTCAGTGAGCGAGGACTGGCCACAGCCTATTGCGCCCGACTGCCGCGTCTGCTGGTATCACGAGGGCGCCGTGGACCCCGACTACTGCGACAGCCTGCATCGCGGCATCTGCCGCATCGCTGGCAAGGCCTGCCCCGTGGTCCTGCGGTACGGGCCGACACTCCTACAATTGATAGACGACCTGATTATCGATTTGGCGGGCCCCCTCGTGGCCGCCTGGGCACGGAAATTGAAGCGAAAGGACTGAAAGACTATGAAGACCTACACCCCCGCGAAAGCCGCGTGGAAGCGCATGTTAAAGGCATTGCTGTTCGCCGTTCTCGGCAGCGTCATCGCCGCCATCATCGCACAGCCCGGGACGTTCCTGCCCGAGCAGTACCAGACGCCGGCCATTACCGCACTCGTGACGGCGATATTTATGGGCGCGCAGAAATGGCACGCCGAGGCCCGCAGGGCTGACGCAGAGATCGCCCTCAACGATGAGGATATTCCCCCCGCGAATAACGCCGGTGACGGCGAAAAATAGGAGGACCCCATGAAACGCACATCGAAAATCACAGCTCTCATCCTCGTTCTGCTCGTCGCGTCCCTGGCGATGGGATGCAACGCCCCCAGGGTGCAGATCGACGCCAAGACAACAGCCGCCGCCGCACTCGCCACCAATCTGGTGATGGTGTGGACTGCAGCCGATGTTGATAAGGACGGCACAATAAATCATGCCGAGCTGGCCGCTGCCGCCCTTCGCACCCTGAACGAGATATCCAGAGCCTATCCTGATGTGGCGCACTGGGAGGGCCGGATGAAAACGGAGCAGGGCCGCCAGGAATTTGTCGAGGCTCTGATCGTCCTGTACGTGCAGTACGCTACACCCGAGCCCGCCCCGACACCGACACCGTAATGCCCCGTCGCAAAATCATCACACCGACACTTCAGCGCGAGACTCCGGCCGCCGTGTCCATCGATGTTGCGCGTCTGCTGGCCGGCATTCGGGCCCGCCGGGTCTACTCCTGCATGGTCGCTCTCGGGGAGGCGCTGCGCGGACTCGACCTCGAGACGCTCGAGCGAGTGACCCCGCACCTCGAGAAAATCACTGCCGGCTGTTCCGGCATCCTCGAGGAGTTGGGAGCGTGAAGCGCCGGCGGAAAACTCCGCCGGCGGGCGGCCGGCATGGGTGGTTGCGCGCCGCAGAACGACGCGGCGTCGAGCGCGTGCGGCGCTACAACGACAATCCGACACGCGGATATTTGCAGGGCGAGCTGCAGCACATCTATGGTCTGCAGCGCATCCGGAGGAGGGTGGTCGCATGATTCTCCCGCACGCGGTCTTCATTTGCTCGCCCTACCGGGGCGACGTGGAGCTGAATACGGGAATTGCCCTCGAATTATGTAGACGGGCCATCGCCGTCAATAAAATCCCGTTCGCCCCACACCTGTATTTCACGCGCTTCCTCGACGACGCAGACCCAGACCAGCGCGCCCTCGGCATCGAGCTCGGCTTACAATGGCTGTCGGTCTGCTGGGAGCTCTGGCAATTCGGCGAGGCGCCGACAGAGGGGATGCTCATCGAGATTGCCCAGGCGCATCGCCTGGGGATACCGGTGCGGATCGTCACGTTCTGATTTTCTCATCGCGGAAAAGTGGAAAAGTGGAATCCACGATATGTATCGAATCTGCATTCACCCTTCGGTATGATTTTTTATCTCGGCTGGAGCTGAGATATCATCAGGGTACCTCCTTCGTTATGCCCGGGCTTCGGCCCGGGCCTTTTTTCTTTTCTCCCCCTTGCGGGCAGAAGTTAACCCGTGTTATAATGAGATGTAAATATCTCTGCAGGAGGGCGGCATGGCAAAACAGGATCGACGCGGCGGAATCGAGCATCACAGGGAGGACTGCCCCTGCAACGCCTGCCGCGGGCGCAAGGGCCTGCCCCCACAAATTATGGTGGCCTGCAAACTTTCGGGAGAGGTAGCTGCGTGGCTGCGCGATCTGGCCACCCAAAACGGCATCTCCCCGGGAAAAATGGCTAAGGTCATCATCCTTACCGAATATGGAAGTCAGAATTTTCGTAAAAGATATCTCCCGAGGGGTTGACACAGAGGTTAACCTGTGCTATAATTAGATGGTGAGGACGAAGCGCCTCACGAGCCTCCCCAGAGCGGGGAGAGCATCGAGCGGCCAGAGAGGCCGCAGGAAGTAGGTTACCAATGATCAATATGACGCAGCACCCCCCCACCCCTGAGCAGGTCCAGGCGGGGGTCCTGGACTCGCCAGAGTTCCGTGAGGAGGTCTCCCGCCTCCTCACGGTTGAAACTCTCCCCTCGTGGGAAGAGATCTCCGACAGGGCGAAAGCCCTGGCCAACCTGGCGTATGACGCCAGGGAGGGTCGATTCGGCGGCTTCGGCGCCGCCTCCACCAGGGTAATGATCGGGGGCGCCCCCTGGATGATGGCGCCCCTGGAGCGGGCCCTGCAGGCGCAGGGCTTCACCCAGTTCTACGCTTTCTCCGTGCGAGAGAGCGTAGAATCCACACAGCCGGACGGCAGCGTCCGGAAGACCGCCGTGTTCCACCACATCGGGTTCATAGAGGGGGTGGCGGCATGAGCGCCGCCATCATCCTCTCCACAAGGTGGGGAGGTTTCTGGCAGGAGCACCGGCTGAGCGTCGGGCTCCTGTCGTGGAGCCTCCTCACGACCTGCACCTTCCGGGCAGCGGAGTGCCCGGAAGTGTACACCAGGGACGTGTTTTCTCAGTCCCTGGTGCTGGGCTGAGAAGCAGCGAGTTCCCCTCCCGATAGGGCCTGATTGGCCGGGAGGGGGATGGACGCAGCGCCGCAGCGGACGCCGGAGGCCCGGATGGGCAGGCACACCGACGGCGGCAGAAGGAGAGGAAATGGTTATAACTGAGACAAGCACGAACGGACGCTGGGGCGTCCAAATACAGGCCCCTGACGGGACGAAGTTCCCCGCCGAGGGGACGCTCCGCCCCCTCGGGGAGATGGGGGGATTCCGGTGCTTCGAGTTCACCCCCGGGCAGACCGGGGTGTGGACGATCCAGACGGGGGAGGTGCGGCTCGTGGCGGGCTGCAGCGCCCCCGTATTGAATATGGGGCTCCAGAGCAACTACTACGTGTCGTTGCTCCAGGCCCGCCCCGGGGCGGTATGGGAGGTGGTCGGCTATAAGGGCCGATCCTCCCGATTCGACACGCTCTCGGCGGACGGGAGCACGCCGAGGGTACCAGTGGCGGCGCTCCTCGCCCTCGGGCTGATGGAGCCCGACGAGGCGCCGGTGCCGGTCGATGCTCCTCCCGATGACGGGGAGGCGAGGAGTACGGTGCTCCTCGCCCTGCAACGGGCGGGGCTCGCTTAGCCTCGCTTCCCCGGGCGAGTGCGACGCCCGGGCTCTCTCCCCGCCGGACTCGTCAGAGAGGCGGGCGGGCTGACTCCGATTGAGCAGCCCTTGCGGGCGACCCCCGCAGAAAGGAGGCCATCATGGCCATACTAAGACAGGCGCTTGACGCCGCCGGACGGCGGCAATCCCTCCTCGCTGGAGCGCTCGGAGTCGCGCTCCACGAAATTGACATCCCCGCGGAGCGGGTGGGGAGCATCCTCGCTGCGCTCGATGCAGCGGGGATCCGGTCCGTCATCGAGATTGATGGGGCAATCGCTGCGGGGGCGTCGTATGTCGCCGACAGGAGCCCCGGCACCACTCCGTTCTTCGGCGCTACAGCCGAAGAGGCGATTGTGACCCTCAACAGAATCTCGGCCGAAAAGGCTGCTGAGAATGCGGCCGCTGCTGAGAATGCGGCCGCCGAGAAGGCCGCGGTCATCGCGGCTGTCATGGCGGCCCCCCTCGCCTCCCTCGCCGTATGGCGCTCCCGCTCCGTCGCGGGCGAGGGCTGCCCTGAGCGGCAGAACTGGCTCGGGGGCGACATCCCCTGGAGCGATCCCGCCCTCGTAGATCGCGCCGCGGAAGTGGAGGTTCGGCTCGCCGAGATGCGCGCCGAGGAGACAGCCCGGCAGGCGGCACACGATGCAGCCGCCGCCGAAAGGGCCGCGACCGAGAAGGCCGCGGCTGAGAAGGCCGCAACCGAGAAGGCCGCGTGGATTGCGGCTCACGGCAGCACCCGCCTGCAGAAGGCGCTGACGGGCGGCTATAAGTGCGACGTGCTCTACGTGCAGGAGCGCGCCGCCCAGGAGTTCCCTGGCGCCGAGATCGACGGCGTCGAGGGCGCCGACTACCAATGGGCCGAGATGAAAGGCCCCAGCGAAGCGGCCCTCGACCGCGCTGCCGAGCTGGTCGCCGCAGGGCACGATGCCCGGGTCGTCTGGCTGAAAAGCGACGGCCGCGACGACGAGCGCGCCAGCCACGGCTACGACCCCACCGAGGGATTCGAGCCCCGCGAGGCGATCATCGTAGCGAACTACCTCGGACGGTGGACGCTGATCCTGCCCGAATAGACGCCCCTCCTCCCCGCAAGCCCCGTCCTCGAATACGGGGCTTTTTCGCGCCTCCGGCACGCCGAGGACCTGAGCTATGCCCGGGAAGCAGATTGGCCCTCCTGGGTAGCCTGGGGCACATAGGCGGGCATTGATGCCGTGCTATAATATAGATACTCCCCCAGGGATAGCATCCCTGGGTCACAGCCTCGAAAGGGGCTGTTTTTATGCATCCTGCATTCTGTCAATATGCATATTGACAGCGTATAACTGTGACAGGATCGACTTGACAAGGTTCGACGGAGGTGATATTCTGAGTACGTGGCAATCAGATCGACATATCGCGACATCCCCAGCGCCGGAAGACGCTGGGTTTTATTTTTGCAGGGGCGGGGTCTGGTTGCCACACAGCTCGCACCCGTTCCTGCATTCAGTTTCCTGGCTCCACGCCAGGAAAAAGCGGCAGCGAATCCTCCAGCTCGAGGCCGCTACTCTCTCATCGAGCCTCCCGGCGGTCCTCACCTCCCCAGCCCCCCTCCGCCGGGAGGCATCCTCACAAAAACAATTCGACCGCCCTGCGTTAACAGGTGCGGCCGATACGGGGCAATGTCTGCCCCAATTATATCGCGAAAAGGAGGCAATGTCAATGGAATGTATGATCTGTGAGCTGCGCAAGCGGCTCGGGAAGGGGGAACGGCAATGACCCGCATCCCCATCCCCGACACTCTCGTCACGGCCCTCGCCGGATGCATCGACGAGCTGGCCGAGCACATCGACGACGAGCGACTCGCCCGGGCTCATCGGAGCGCCCTCGCTGTGATGCTTTCCTGCACCGGCGGCGAGATAACCGCCAAGGGCCTGCGCGAGCTCGACGCACTCGTGCAGGAGCTCGACCTGCTCTGCGACCGGCCGGAACTACAGGCCGCCTACGAGGCCGCGAGCAACGCCCTCATGGACGTACCGGCCCACTGGCGCAGCGCGATCTTGTCGGCTCCGGCCGCCGTCGTCCATGAGGACGTGCAGGAGCGGGCCAAGGCCCTCCTGCGGGCCAAGGCCGAGTTCTCCCGCCGGATGGTGGCGTTCGGCGAAAGCGTCACGGCGCACTGCGTCAAGTGCCGCAATGCAACGCTGCCCCTTTACTCAACCGAAAGATGCGCCACTTGCGCTACCGGCGGCAAAAGCGGCTGGTTGCCGGTGCTCACGCAGCTCACCCACGAGCAGGCTCAGCAGGACCCGCCGGAGGGGTTGTTCGCCCGCAGGGAGGTGGCGGCATGAACGGCTGGTGGGAAATCGACGCTGCCCACGAGCGCACTGTTGACGAGGCCGAAGCCCGCGCAGATGCCCAGGAGCGCGACGAGCAGACCGACGCCCTGTGCGAGCGCATTCGCAACGGAGAGGAGTTGCCGTTCTGATGGCTACGCTCTCCGAAGGCGCCCATCGCTATTGCGTCGTTCGGCTCCGCACGGGCGCCGACCCTGCGAAGCTCGTGACGCGCCGGAATCGTGGCCTGGAGTACCGCATCCTGGATCCGCGCACCGTCCTCATCGGCGGCCAGGAGCCCCACAGGTCACGAGCCTGGGGCGAGGTGATGCAGGCGGCGGATGCCGGCGGGATGCTCGGCGAGGGCAAGACGGCAGAGGAGGCCATTGCGGCCTCGGGACAGACATGGGGTGCCGCACCTGACGCGGCGGAATATATGGAGGTGAACGAAATGTCAGACAGCAACGGGGCCATGCATAGCCCCACAACATCAAAGATCGCCAAGGCGCTTGCGGCAGCGCAGGGCGAAATGTCGCACCCGAAAAAAGAGAATATGAATCCGCACCTCAAGTCGAAATATGCGGACCTCGCATCGAACATCGACGCAGCCAAGCCCGCCCTCGTAAAGGCGGGGATCGCTGTCTCTCAGATACCGTCCATGGTCGATGGCGTGATGATAATCACGACCATGCTCCTGCACGATACGGAGTGGATAAAGGGAGTGTATCCCGTGCTCCCCGTGCAGAATACGCCTCAGGGATACGGCTCGGCGATCACATACGCTCGCCGTTACTCCCTTTCTGCGATGCTCATGTTGGCGAGCGAGGAAGACGACGACGGAGCGCAGGCGCAGGCGCAGGACAAGAAATCAGCGCAAGCGACAAAGCCCGCATCTCCAGCAACGGCCCCCGCAAAGGCCGCAGTTACGCCTGAACAAAGGGCCCGCAATGACCGCTTGAAGGCCCTATGGCAGCGCAGCATCGACCTCGGCATCAGCGAGTCCGACAGGTACGAGATCCTGCAGCGCACCTGGGACCTGAAAAAATTCTCGCAGATCAACGAGAAGCAAGAAGCCGCATGGGCTGAGATGCTCAACGAGGTCGAGGCTGGCACACAGAAAATGGAAACTCTCCTCGCAGCGCTGCGCGGCGAGGATGGCAAAGTGCCCGCCGAGGAGATCACCTTCTGATGATCGAGTACAACCGCGAAGAGCGGATCGAGGACCAGACGTTTACCGTGCGCTGCAGCGTGACAGGCTGCAGCAACTCGGAGACGTTCCCTTGCGGGGCATCGTGTGAGCGCAAGATGGCCCATGCGGCAGGATGGGGTATCGAGCCCCAGAATGGCGTCCGAACGGAAACCTGCCCCGCACACGTGCGGATTGCGAGGATGCGAGCATGCCGGGCGTGAGCGACGTGCGCATACTACTCACGCCGGGTCACGGCGTGTTGCTGGCGAAGGCGTCATTTCGCTACTACGCCATGCCCATCTCGCATGTGCGCATCTATGGCGACGAGGACGGCCGGCAAACTCGGGTGTCATTACCTGAGTATTATGACAGATTTCTCGGCAAGGGCATACCCATACTGCATCCGCCACCATCATTGGAGGCGGAGATTAAGACGGCGATCCTGCGTGCATACCGCGCAGAGGTCGCCAGAAAAGAGGCGGCATGATCCTGCTCGAAAGCAATCAGACCACAATCCTGAGCCTGCTCAAGGACGAGCCCGAGGCCCTGCGCACGTTCCTCTGCGAGAGCGATTTCTTCACGGCGCCATGCTCGAGGAGTCACCACCTGGCGGAGCGGGGCGGGCTGGCGCAGCACTCGCTGAACGTGTATTACGAGCTTGATAAACTCGATGATTTTGTCCGCCCCGTGGTATCGCTTTGTCACGATCTGTGCAAGGCGAACTTCTACGGCATCGAGAAGGCCAACCGCAAGATCAATCCACAGGATTCACGTAGCGGATGGGAGAGTTATGATCGTTATTGCGTAAAGGACCAAAACCCCATCGGCCACGGCGAGAAGTCCGTCATCCTGCTCCTGCGCCTCGGTGTGCAACTCTCCGACGATGAGATAGCCGCCATTCGATGGCACATGGGCGCCTGGGACGTGCAGGGCAATTACGGCGCTGCTGCGGCATTGAGCGCAGCGCAAGCGAAATGGCCGCTCGTGACGTTGCTGCACGTCGCAGACATGATGGCGGCGCATATCGTGGAGCGCAGCGATGCATGAGGGCACGCCCGACTGCACCAGGGACCCGCAGACTTGTAATATGCGGGGCGCTCGGGACTGGCACTGCATGGTCAAGCGAGGCGGCGGCAAGTGCCCCGTGAAAATCCAGACCGATAAGGTCAAGCGCCTGGGCGAGGCCCAGGGACAACTCAAAATGAAATTCGAGGAGGCATGAGATGGCGTCATTTAACAACATAACGCTTGTGGGCAGACTGACCCGAGATCCCGAAATGAAATTCACTCCCAGCGGAAAGCAGGTCGCAAATTTTTCGCTCGCCGTGGACCGTAGGGGAAAGGCCGGCTCAGAAAAGGAAACGGACTTCATACCTATCGTCGCATGGGAGCGCACCGCGGAAATCTGCGGTCAGTATCTCACGAAGGGACAACTCATTCTCGTCGAGGGCAGGCTACAGGTCCGCAAATACGAAGTGGACGGCCAGAAGCGCACGGCCTTCGACGTGGTGGTCAACAACATGCAGATGCTCGGCGGGAAAAGCGAGAACGGCGATAGCAAGCCCCCCGCGCAGCAGCATGAAACAGAGGACATGGGCATCGAGGACATACCATTTTAACGAGGAGGACGAGACATGGGACGAAAAAAGAAAGAGATAGTCACAACGGAGCCCGAGGATACCTGCACGAATCCTGCGTGCGAAAAGGGGTACATCGTCGCAGAGCGAGACGTAGACGGATTCGCCACAATAGCGGGCCGCTGCCCTGACTGCAATCCCGGGGAACTGGAAGAAACTGCCGCCGAGACTTTCGACGCGTTCACTGAGCGATGTTGTCCCAAGGACATTGACGACGACTGCTCCCAATGCCCTCACGGCGAAAATAATGGGCTAACCTGCGCACACCCAGAGAATCCCGCCATATTCCCCGATGAGCAGACCCCTGCGCCCGCAGGTGAGGCGAACGAGCCTCCGGAGGTATCAGAGGTCGCCGACGAGCCCGAGACGCAGGAAACGGCAAAAATCTACCATTTCCAAAATAAGCGAGGAGGAAGAAGCATGACATTACACAGCACCGGCAAGACCAAGGACGATCAGCAGCGGGAGGCGCTGCGCTGGAATTATGGCGTGCTCAAGGCGGGGTTGAAGGACCGCTACGACAGGATCGCCAAGCTCACCGACAAGCTCAGCGAGCTGCGCGAAGAGACCGAGGAATTCGAGCAGCGCTTCGCACAGGCGAAGCAGGCCATGGAGCAGCTCGCCGAGGGGGCGCAGCTCGAGTTAAACTTCGATGAGCCGATGGGCCTGGCGGCATGAGTCTCTATCTCCTCTGCGCCGCAAGCGCCACGGCGGGCTTCATTCTCGGCGTGCTTGTGATGTGCATTTTCGGGTGCTCGGGGCGAGGGCGACATGAGCCGCCGGACGGCCCTGGACTGGCGGAGTGGGATGAGTATACGCCGCCCGCTCCAGGCGGGAAGGGTTGACATGGATGAGAAAATTTGATAAAATGATCGAGCTAGGATCAGGCGGCCAAGAGAAGCGGCCATTATGTATGTCAATATGTCCCGGTCTCCCACCTGGTCCTAGCAGACAAGGCGGCTTCGAGACCGGGACTTCATTTTATTAGGAGAATTGTGACCACAGCGATTAAACGCATAGAGGTTTCAGACTTCACTCCTGCAGACAAGTCGGCATTTTCGCGACTTTTGCAAGGCGGTCCCGCAGACTCTCCGGCCCTGTCCGATGAGGTTGTCCCCCTGTGGGATGCGCTGATCGCCAAGAAGCCCGAGGATCGAAGCAAGATCATCGGCGAACTCCTTGAGAAGAATCCCCACAAGAAAGCCATTCTGAAGGGGATCTTCAATGCCGGAAATGGCGAGGAAGAAAAAGATTTCGACATTGAGCAGCTAATACCGCCAGGAGGATTCATCCGAACTTATTACGATTACGCCTGCGAGCAGACCGACGCCCCCAGGCGGTTTCATCTTGCCGGAGCATGGAGCATTATAGCGACGCTACTTGGGAATAAGGTGGCTATACGGTACGGATCATATAGCATTTTTCCGAATCTTTATCTGGGAATTATTGCCGGAAGCAGCCGATTTCGCAAAAGCTCTGCCCTCAACATCGCTCGGAGCATTATCCGCTCCTTCGAGGTGGATAACGAGGGGTTCGAAAAAAAATTCGTCTACCCCGATTCATTTTCTCCCGAGGCCCTTCAGAGCATCCTTGAAACCCGCCCATGCGGCAGCTTCTTCCTCAACGAGCTGGGCCACTTCATTCAGAACATGAAGAAAAATTACATGGTGGGCACCATGGAACTCATGACGAATCTCTACGACTGCCCCGAATACATCGAACACCATCTAGTCAAGAAAAACACCGTAATTCGGAATTCATGTGTCAGTATCTTCGGCGCATCTACTATTGACTGGCTGCTCCCCAACCTCAAGGAAGAGGGACTCAAGGGAGGATTCTATTACCGATTCCTATATCTTCCGGCCCGCGTACAGGAACGCATGATGGCGAGTCCCCCATACAAGGACGAAGAGCAAGTGACGCGCGTTTCTCGGGCAGCAAAGCACATTAACGAGATTGGGGCAGGATCTATTCGAACCGACAACGTAAACGATCAATACGAAGAGTGGTATCATCCGTTTATGGCCAATCCGGTCGAACACCGTCTACTCGATGCTTTTCTTCCTCGATACACGACCATGGCATGGAAACTTGCCATGCTCTATGAATTCTCCATGTATGGTGCCGCCCATGCAGACGAGCATGGAAACTATTACATATCCTCGGAGGCGCTGGGATATGCCACGAAGGCCATAGATTTCCTGTTGAGTGAGGTATATCGGCTGTTCGTCGAGGAGGTATCCTTCACCCCTTACGAACAGTCCAAAATGGCCGTATTGCAATTCGTGAAATCACATCCGGGACGCTCGGCGCCCAGAGGAGTGATCCTGCGAGCTGTAAGGTTCGAGGGAAAGAAACTGGACGATATTCTTATCGACCTGGTGGACTGTCGGCAACTTACGAGAGAACAGAAATCCACAGGAGGGAGGCCCGCCGATGTTTATACATTCAATCGCTTTTAGGCTTTCTTCCGTTTCTTCCGCCTTTCTTCCACGGCCCAAGAACGGCAGCAAACCCGCATGTAATATATATAATATATATAATATATATACTTCCTTCCATGATATATATGCGTATGTGATCATGATCATGAGGAGACTATATCACAGAAAATCCGGAAGGAAGGAAGTAAGTACCCTAAAATGGCGTGGTTATCGAGAAAACTTTCTGCCAAGGGGTATGGAAGAAAGGGGTATACCGCAATGATCCCCTACACCGACGATCAGAAAGCTGCCATGAAGCAGGTCTCCATCCTGAGTCTCGCCTGCCCGAACACGAACATGCGCAGGGACTACGGCCATGAGCTCAAGGGGCCATGCCCGATGTGCGGCGGGAACGACCGCTTCCATATCAAGACTGATGAGAACGTGTGGATGTGCCGAGTCTGTTCGCCACATTTCAGCGATACTATCGCATTCCTGCGGGCCCGGGACGGTCTGACGTTCCCCCAGGCGTGCGCCGTGCTCCTCGGGGACGAACTCCCCCGGGTTGAGGTCCGCAAGAAGGAATCGGAGGAAAAGGAGGTCACCTCGGAATGGATGGCAGCCGCCGAAGAGATCGTGACCGATTGCGAATCGGCCCTCTGGGGAGAGAGTGGCGCCAAGGCCGTCAAGTGGCTCGAAGCCCGCGGGCTGAAAGAAGAGACCTGCCGGAAATATCGCCTCGGGTTCAATGGCGAGAGCAGAGAAATTTCCGGCCTGTGGGTAGAAAGGGGAATCCTCATTCCTTGGACGGTGGGACGGCACATCATTGCCATGCGGGTGCGCCTCGCTGCGGGGGACACGAAATACAAGTCCGTGAAGGACAGCGCGCCGATCATGTTCGGGGCTCCGAACGTGGCCAGCCGGACGACAGCCTTCCAGGTCGAGGGAGAATTCGATGCGATGCTCCTCGATCAGGAAGCCGGAGACCTGGCAGGCGTGTTCACCCTCGGCAGCGCCTCGACCCGAATGAACGACAGCCGAGTGATAGCCAGGCTCCTGCATTTGAAACGCATTTTCTTGGCGCTCGATGGCGACCCAACAGGACGAGCCGCCGCCGAAGACCTGCTGGCATCCTGCGGGCGGATGAAGCTCGCAACGGTTTCGGGCGGCAAGGACATCACCGACGCATGGAAGGCGGGATGGAGTTTGCGGGCCTGGGCGCAGTATCACCTCCAGCAAGACGAGGTAGAACGACCTTTAGAGGCCAAACCAACGCCCATTCACGAACTTCTTCGACAAGGCCGATACGTGGTGATACAGTCCGAGAAACTCGGCGAGTCGGTGGGATTGCGTAGAGACGAGACTGTGAGCATTCCCGAGAAACATGCCGGACTCGCCACGTACACCGTAGACGAGATGGCGAGCGTAAAGGATTTCGGTTTAGAGATGTTGACGGCGATTCATGCGGTGAAGAAGACTTTTGAGGGAGCGAGGATTTCGGTATGAATTACCGAGAGCATGTCATTCAAACGCAATATGCAGGCTGCTTTTTCAGGAGTAGACTCGAAGCCCGATGGGCGGTTTTCTTCGACACTCTGGGCATCAATTGGGAGTACGAGCCCGAGGGATACAAGCTGAAGAGCGGCAATTACCTTCCGGACTTCTGGCTCCCCGATCAGGATTGCTGGTTCGAAGTAAAGGGAGACACGCCTCATTATCTCCAGCGCGAAAAAGATCTCGCCGAAATCATCGGCAAGATGCTCTATATTTCGGAGGGACCTATTCCGTACCCTGAGCCTACCGGAGATAGTTGTGCAGCATTCTACCCAGATGGTTCATGCGACCTTCGATATCATTGGTGCAAGTGTATGATATGCGGAAAATACGGTCTAGAGTTCGATGGCAGATCGGAAAGACTTTCGTGTAATTGCGAGGGACATAAGAATAAAGAGTACACGAGAGATCACCCTCTGATTATGGTCGCCTATCAGACTGCTCGCCTGGAGCGGTTCGAGGGCTGCAGAAAGAAGGTCGCATATGCTCACTGACACCCAAAAAGCCGACACCATCCGCGCCGCCCTGGCCTACTGCGCGCTCAACGCCGGTGACGGCGAATTCGCCGCACGCTGTCGCGATCTCCATGCGCAGCTCGTGGCGAACTACACGGCGGAACTGATGCTGATGGTCCGAAAAGAGAAATTACAGGAGGTGGCGATATGAACGTTGACGAATTGAAAAAAATTCTGGAGGAACATGCGAAGTGGTTGAGGGGTGAGGGGGGAAGCTATGCGAACCTCCGCTATGCGAACCTCCGCTATGCGAACCTCCGCTCT
>Ga0074195_1003142_pt1 | contig 16285 bp, 17 predicted proteins | sample EPASupsiteHSE623_FD_64525 | JGI IMG/M metagenome (GOLD analysis project Ga0074195, IMG submission 64525) | Bioremediated contaminated groundwater from EPA Superfund site, New Mexico - Sample HSE6-23 | ecosystem: Environmental > Aquatic > Deep subsurface > Groundwater > Contaminated ...
AATTTCTCCTGGCTGTTTTTAATTTCCTCCACTGCCGACTTGGTATACTTTTTGATATCTGCCAGGAAATCATTTTTGCGCAGTTGTCCTTTGGCTATGGCACTTAATCTCTGCTCCCACTCGGCTGTCAGCGCCGGCGAACGCAAATCATCAGGCACCAGGTCCAGCAATTGCCGGCCTTTTGCCGTAATGGCAATATCTTTGCCTTTTTTCTCAATTAAAAAGCTTTGAAACAGCTTTTCGATAATGTCTGCCCGTGTCGCAACCGTTCCTAAACCGCCCGTTTCTCCCAGTGTTCTCTTTAACGACTCGTCTTCCTTATGGAGATATTTACCGGGATTCTCCATTGCCGATAACAGCGTACCTTCATTAAAGGGTGCCGGCGGTTTTGTTTCACCCGTATTTAAGGTAAGAACAGCAATCGGCAGTTGATCTCCTTTATTGAGCAGCGGCAAAAGCTGTTCCTTAATCTCCTCCTTCGTATCCTCATCCTCGAACTCGGATTGGTATATCTCTTTCCAGCCCATGGCAAGGACTGTTTTGCCTCTGGCAACAAAAGTGTGTCCCCCTATGTCGGCCTTAATTGTTGTTTGTTCATACTCAAAAGGCGGATACAACACGGCCAGAAAGCGCTTGACTACTAAATCGTAAATCTTGCGTTCCTTTTCGCTTAATGCGGTCAAAATAACCGTCTGCTCTGTTGGAATGATGGCGTGGTGATCTGATACTTTTTTGTTATCAACAAAAGCAGCGTTAGCCTTAATTGCTCCTTTACCGACCTTAAAGGCGAGCCTGGTATAGGGACCGACACTGCAGGCATGAACCCGGTCTTTTAATGTGTCTACAAGATCAGTCGAAATATAGCGTGAATCCGTGCGGGGATATGTCAGTACTTTATGGGTTTCATACAGCTTTTGCATGACAGACAGTGTTTCTTTTGCTGAATACCCAAAGAATTTATTTGCATCACGCTGCAGTTCCGTCAAATCATAAAGCTGCGGTGAGAAGCGTTTTTTATAAGCTTTATCAACAGCCGTAATTGTTGCGCTTTGCTGCTTCAGCGATGCTATAATGGTTTCGCATTTCACTTTGTCAAAGCTTCTGGTATCATTGGTCTTATTATCCTGCCACGTAAGCTGCAGCTTGTCAGCCGCAGCGGAAATCCCATAGTACTTGCGCGGTTTAAAATTTTGTATTTCTTCTTCCCGCTGAGCAATCATCGCTAATGTCGGTGTCTGAACTCTGCCGCACGAAAGCTGGGCATTAAACTTACAGGTCAAGGCTCTGGTTGCATTAAGTCCGACATACCAATCCGCCTCCGAACGGGCAGCTGCCGAATCATACAGACTGTCATATTCTTTTCCGGGACGCAAATTGCTAAACCCTTGCTGGATAGCCTTATCAGTAACCGAAGAAATCCATAAACGCTTTAAGGGCTTGCTGCTATTGGCTTTTTCAATAATCCACCGGGCCACCAGTTCCCCTTCGCGGCCCGCATCGGTAGCAACAACAATTTCGGTAATATCCTTGCGGTGCAGCTGTTCTTTAACATTCTGAAATTGTTTGGCGCTTTGCTTAATGACAACAAGCTTTAAATGCTCCGGCAGCATGGGTAGATCTTCAATTCGCCAGGTTTTATATTTATCGTCATACGCTTCAGGATCAGCTAATGTGACCAAATGGCCCAAAGCCCACGTCACAACGTATTTTTCTCCCTCAAAATATCCGTTTCCCGGCTTTTGACAGCGCAGTACACGGGCAAGGTCCCGGCCTACGGACGGTTTTTCTGCCAATACCAATACTTTTGCCATACGATGTCCTCACTCTCAGCTATCTGCAAATTTATTTCTGCACTAAATATATGATCCCGCCAATGACTACGACAAGCCAGGCCAGACCAATCAGCCCCACCAGTCCGACAATAAAAGGGATTCGCTTTCGCCACTTTTTACTTTCTTGCTCGCTCTCTAACCGCACCTGTTTAGGCAATAATTGTGTCAGGGCAAGTATCCCGGCCGGAATGACCGTCAGATCGTCCGCAATCCCCAGAAAAGGCAAATAATCGGGTATCATATCAATCGGACTGATTACGTATATAGTCATTAGCATAAGCATTCCCCTAATATAAGCAGGGGTCTTCGGATTCTTCCAGGCATAATACAAAATCAGCACATCATCCTTTACTTGAATCAGCCAGCCCCACAGCCGCAATATGCCGCCGCCTCGAAACACGTACATCACCACCTGAAAAAATTCTACTGAATTTAGCTTCTCCTCATTATAGCTTGTTCATAGCAAGATGCGCAAAACAAATAATAACAGGTTGTCGGGGGAGACACTCTTCGTGTCCCCCCCGACATTAACTTGCTATCCTATATTATATTTTTTTAGTTTTTCATACAGGGTTGACCGATGTATGCCTAAAAGCCGGGCAGCCACAGACCTATTGCCACCCGCCTGATGCAGTATTTCAACAATCTTCGCTTTCTCTGTTTGTCCATCCGAATCATTTGCAGTCCGCCCTGGACCGTTATTATCAAACTGCTGCAGGGGAATTTGCAGTACAGTCAAATGATTTGGCTTGATTTCAACAGACCCAGTCATTACTGCCAGTTTCTCCAGACAATTCAGCAATTCACGGACATTTCCCGGCCAGCCATAGCTGCGTAAAATAGCGTGAGCCTGAGAAGACAGCTTCTTATCCGGTATTTTTAGTTTAGCGCAAATCGCCTGCAACAGTATTGCTGCTAATTCACCAAAATCTTCCATTCTTTCTCTGAGGGAGGGCAGCTTTAAATTAATGACATTCAGCCGGTAATATAAGTCCTCGCGAAAAGCGTTAGCAAGCACCATTTTACTTAAGTCTTTATTCGTAGCTGCTATAATACGCACATCACAGGAAATAATACGGTTTCCTCCGATGCGTTCCACACGCCCATCCTGCAAAACGCGAAGTAATTTTGCCTGCATTAATAAGGGCATATCGCCTACCTCATCTAGAAAAACCGTCCCCTTATCAGCCAGCTCAAATTTACCCTTTTTGCCGCCTTTTCTGGCACCGGTAAAGGCACCATCTTCAAAGCCAAAAAGTTCAGCTTCTAAAAGCTCAGCAGGTATCGCTGCACAATTAACACATACAAAAGGCTTATCCTGTCTTTCACTGGCATTATGAATGGCATGGGCAAACAGCTCTTTCCCTGTTCCGCTTTCGCCTGTAATCAGTACGCTGCTGTTACTGCCGGCAGCTTTTACAGCTACATTTTTAGCCTGAATGATTTTGCGGGATTGTCCAATGATATGCTCGAACGTAAAGCGAGCTGCGTGCATGCCTGCTAACTCTGCCTTCTCCTGCGGATACCGTTCTTCCAAAACCGTTAATTTCTTTTGCAGGTCTTTTAATTGATTACCGGCAAAGCTGATAAACTCTCCTAATACCCCTTTAACCTTCCCCTCTACAAATAGCGGCAGCCGGTTCAATAAATAAGCTCTTCCCTTATGGCAAAAAAGCTGATATATATGAGGTACGCCTGTTTCAACAGCAGCGGATAAATGTGCCTCCGGGAGCAACTCCGCAACTAGAGAACCGACTATATCCTCCCGGTTATAGCCAAACATCTCTTCAAAAAACTTGTTAACCCTCAGCACATAACCGCTCTCATTAATTATGGCAATTCCCCTGTGAGTAGTTTCCATAACAGCTTCTAATAACTGCGCTTCTCCTTGCAGAGAACTGTATTTCTCCGCAATAACTTGTAATTCAGAAGTATCCTGAATAATTGTCACAGCACCGACAACTTCCATCCTTTCCATAATAGGCGAGGTACTGAAAAGAAGATTCTGCCCGTTAATCACGGCCCGGCGTCTGAGCCTGCTTTCACCTGTAACTAATACTTTCTTCAGTAAAAACTCATTCGTAATTACGGCTATATCCTCGCCAATTACCTCCTGCGCATTTACGTTAAGCAGCTTTGCTCCCCCTCCGTTTATTGTAACGATGCGCCCATAGCTGTCTATAACCAGTATGCCGCTATGAGCAGAACGGACAATGGCGTTAATTTCGCTGTGAGCTCTCTCCAGTTGCGCATGAAAAGCCCGCAAAAAAGAACTTTTTGTAATAATGCCGACTAATCTATTGTCCTTATCCACTACCGGCAAGCGTTTTACCGGAATATCCCAGGCTTCTTCCAGCGTCGAGTCAGGGCTTACAGTAATTACATTCATACACATAAAGGTACGGACAGGTTCATTCAGCGGCAGATTATTAAGTATCGCTTTAATTAGTTGAGCAAAAGTAACAATTCCGCACACTTTCTTTTGCTCATCAATAACAGGAGCGCCTTTAATCTGATATTTATAAAATAGAAAAGCCGCATCAGACAGAGTATTGTAAGACCAGAGTGCCTTAGGTTCCAGTGTCATATAATTGCGCACCAGCATAAACAAACTCCTCCCCAAGCCTAACTATCTATTTTTATTGTTCACTCAGCTTTATTCTCCTGCTAAATTGGCGTTTTTTTATTTCCTGGAAATTAAAAAGGTGTCGGGAACTGTCTGTGGCGACAGCTACCCGACACCTTTTTATCTGCCGTTATGCTCGGGTGTGCCAGTAACCCACTGTTTCATATTCATCCTGATTATCGCAGGAAGAACTATTAGTCGCATATCCTTGATACTCTACTCTTCGAAAAAATTCGCTGCTTTGTTCCTCATTGGTAGTAATAAACTCCTGACTGCCGCAGCCTCTCACGAGCAAGCTGTCAAATTGAATCATACCATTGCTTTCAACAGCCTTGCGGACATAGGTTCCTTGAATACATTCCTTACTGTCTAGCTTTTGTAGCAATGTGTTAACATCAAGCATATTCATACTCCCCCTCCATTCTTCTGGCAAATTACTAATGCATAGATCATGCCAGACACTAAAATATTTTACTGCATATAACATTACAGCCATTGATCGCGCTCTAACGGATCAATGACTGTAAGCAAAACCTACTATTATTACATTTTCGGATGGAAAAGCTCGTCAGGCGCAGCCGAATTCTCCTTTGCTGTCATTTCCTGCGGCGTTATCCGAAAGACTGCAACCGCATTGCCATCATGCGAAGAACGGTACTTTTCAATCAAGGTGCTGTTTACCGTATGACTGTAATAGTTTGGCATAAATTTATCAAGCAGCGTCTGGAGAACAGCGGCAGATTCGGCAAAATCAGTCACCTTCTCTGCCTTGCCAAAAAGCATTACACTCATATATGCCGTATCAGCATGACAGGGTACCGGATCAGTCACGGTTCCCTCTTCCTTGTAGATTGTGAAACAGACCTGCGGTTCCTCAGAAAGAATCGTTACCTTCCTGCCTGATCCCATTCCATGAAAGTAAACAGCTCCATTGTACCAAACATAGTTCACCGGAACAGCATAGGGAAGACCATCGCTTACCATCCCGACTATACCAACTCTTTCCTGTAAAAGAAAAGCTTCAATTTTTTTCCGGTCTGTGCAGTTTCGCCGCTTATAGCTTACCTCATGCATTACAGAACACCTTCTCTGTCCATTTTTTCCAACTGTGTAAGAAATAGTTCCATCCATTTATTGTTTTGTTCGATATATTCAGGATGAGCAAGCAACTCTTCCGGTGTCTGCACATAAGTGCCGGGAATCATTTCTTCCCGGCAGTTTTCCACAAGACTGTTGATAATCGCCGGCGTATTCTCCAAATGATACTGAAAACCAAAGACTCTTTTTTTATAAATGAAGGCCTGATGCTCGCAGGCATCGCTTTGGGCTATGCATTGTGCCTCTTCCGGCAAAACACTGAAGGTGTCTCCATGCCACTGAAATACGATGGGCTGCTCAGGAAAAAAAGCAAACAATGGCGTCGACCTTGCTGCTTCACTTAACCGCACAGGCAGCCAGCCAATTTCCTTGTCCGGATTTTGCGTCACCTTACCGCCTATTACATCAGCAATTAATTGCCCACCAAGGCAAAGGCCAATTATTACTTTACCCGCTGCAATAGCCTCCCGGATAAACAGCTTTTCACCGGCAAGCCAGGGATAAATTTCTTCCTCGTAAACATTCATTGGCCCTCCCATAATTACTAGCCAGTCATAATCGGGCTGCCTGGGAAAAGTGTCATCCCGGTACAATTGCGTACTGGAAATTTCATGACCATTTCCCTCAGCCCATGATAATATGCTTCCGGGATTCTCAAATGGGACATGCTGCAAATAGTGAAGTCTCATCTGTTTTCAATCCTTCCATAATGAATTACATAGAAAAAGCCAACTCTAATGCGAGCTTTTGCCCCATTTAGTTGACACATCTTTGTGCTGCCTGTTTTTTTATCTTATCCAGAAAGAATAACTTCTTCTTCACTGCGGCAAGCCTGGGCCACCAATCTTGTTAAGTCAGGCAGCAAATTTCTGTCTATGCCGGTTTCATGCCCATAAAGCTTTGTCAATACATAAACGACTTGCTCCAATGACGCATTGCCCGCTCTTTCACCAATGCCGCTTACCGTAACACTCGCCATCTCCACACCAGCCTGAATGGCAGCTATTGTGTTGGCAGTAGCCAGACCAAAATCATTATGCACATGAATTTCTATTGGCAGGGCACAGCTCTTTGTAAGTCTGCGCATAACATCATACGTCTGCAGTGGCTCCATGCAGCCTACCGTATCAGAATAGCGAATGTATTCTGCCCCCATACGGGCGGCGGCATCAGCTACCTGTAAAAAGAACTGCTCATCAGCACGTGACGTATCTTCCGTCCCCACAGATATTCGGCAGCCAAAGCTGCGGGCAAAGGCTATCGAATCACTAAGCTGCTGCAAAACGGCTTCCCTGGTTGCTCTTAATTTATAGTGAAGATGCAGATCCGATACTGGCACTGAGATGTGAATAAAAGAAAAACCGCAATGAACTGATGCTACAATATCTTGCCTGACAGCCCGGTTCCAGGCAATAACTCTTGCCGACAGGTTTGCGTCTACAATACCCTTCAATATACTTTGCTCTTCGCTTCCCATTGCCGGAGTTCCTGCTTCAATGGCAAAGACACCAACCTGATCAAGGGTTTTCGCAATCATTAATTTCTCTTCTTTGGAAAACACTAAACCGGCCGCTTGCTCGCCATCACGCAAGGTAGTATCTACAATTTTAATCTTCATGACGCGACCTCGTGTACCAGCTTTTGTAATTGTCTGTCCGAAAGAGGTGCCTTTTGCCAGACTGCCAGGTCACGTACTTTTTCCAATACCTGCATAATTGCCGTGGGCTGGATGGAAATATTCAATTCTTTTAACTTTAGTTCAATAGCAGCTTTACCTGAATGCTTGCCAATAATAATCTTACGGGATAATCCTACCGTTTCCGGAGTAAAGGGCTCATATAAATCACTTTTTTTGCTTACGCCGTCCACATGAATACCTGACTCATGGGCGAAAATATTGCAGCCAATTATCGGTTTTGCAGGTTGAACGCGTTGACCGGCGCAGCGCAGAATTTCTTCACAACTCGCCGCCATATTTGGGGGCACAATAAGTGGAAACTTGAGCAAAAACCATCCGCCCATTAGTACTTCTTCAAAAGCCGGATATCCGTCAACCCCACCAACGGAAACAGCAATGTGGCGAACACCGCTTTTTATTGCCCCAAGCGCATTTCCCGTTGCTAGGCCCATACCATTTCTGCCATAATACTCTACCGGGCATGAAATCTGCTGTTGTAAGCTCACTAAAGACTCATAAGTAAGCATTGGGTCAAGTGTACTATGTTTATCATCAAAAACAATACTGCTGATACCATACTCGGTCACAAGATGACGCAGGCTGCATATGCTGCTAGTTGAATAATAGCAACTGCCCGCAATGTGCAGCGCTACCGCCATTTCCACTGTGCGAGCTTGGCTGAGTGCTGCCAGGACCGGAGCGGACAGTTTCTCCACAGCTTTACCTGCTAAGGTAATTTTAACATACCTGCTGCCCAGCTGATGTGCTTGTTTCACCTGCCTGGCATCGGGCCCAATACAGACACGTATATCGCCTAACTCCTCCGTACCAGCTTTCAAAATAGCTCTGAGTGCCTGTAAGTTTAAATCAAATACAACTTTCGCCAGGATTGCAATTTTTCGTTTTACCTCAATAAATTCTGAACTGCTCAACTGTTGGTTCTCCCATGCATATCCCAGTGTTTGATCAATGAATATAAAATCTGTTTTCATCTATATACCACTGCAGGCTGTTCCCGCATAATCCTCTTCCTGGCACAACTGTTGAAAAGTATAGCATAAACCCTCCTCGACACCAGTACAAGATTCTACTACAAAAATCCCGTGACTACGCAAGTGTTTTTGCGCATCATGACCAATCCGCATGGTCAGCACAGCATCACAGTCCGCAAGCTCCTTAACCACTGCAGCCTTTATGTCTTGTGTATCAGCACAGTTTATCACACCCAGGCAATATTTTTGCGTTGGCCTGGTCTCGATGAACCGGCTATTTCTGCCATCTGTTTCATAAATATGAAATTCTTCAGCATGACCATAATGCAAGTCAACCATCAACCTATGTTTAGATGTCACAGCAACTCTATAAATCTTTGCAGGCAGTTTGCCTTTTTTTATGGACTCGGGCCTCACATTCCGGAACTTATGCGATTGGTCTTCTGTCAGCATTCCAATAGCATCCGCACGGCATTGCTGACAATGACGCATTTGTAGAAGATCTAGCTGACACACATCCCGCAGGGCATTGACTTCTAGCATACTAGTCTGGGGGAAATGCTGAAACATACTGCCTGGTGCCGGAATTAACGGCATAATATTGGTCATTAACGCACCCAGACTTTTCACCTTTTTTACAACTTCCGGTATATGGTTATGATTAATATCTTTAATCATAACAACGTTTACTTTTACCAGAATTCCGTTGTCAGCAAGCAGCTTGATTCCTGCCAGTTGATTGTGAATTAATAGTTCTGCTCCCACTTCGCCTGCATAGTACTTACCTTGGTAGTTAACATGATGATAAATCTTAGCTCCGATGGCAGGTTCCAGGCAGTTTACAGTGACGGTCACATGCTTAATACCCAAATCAATGATTTCCTGCCCAAACTGAGGAAGCATTAGACCATTAGTTGATAAGCAGAAAATTGTATCCGGTGATTCCGCTTTGATTAACTCAATGCTGTTTCTTACCGGTTCCCAATTTGCCAAAGCATCACCAGGACCGGCAATCCCAACAACAGTTAACTGAGGAATCTCTTCTTTTACCCGCATAAACTTGACGAGACTTGTTTCCGGTGATAACACTTCACTGGTTACGCCGGGGCGGCTTTCATTCACACAGTCATATTTGCGGTTGCAATAATTACAGCTAATATTACAGGCCGGTGCTACGGGCAGATGCATTCTGGCATATTTATGATGAGCATCAAAAGAATAACAGGGATGTTTGGCTGTAATTCCCGCCAACTCTTCCGGTATAACAGGCATGGCTTGATTCGTGCACTCCATTTATTTACTCCCCTCCCTTAACCTACGAAATAACCAGATATACCGATGACACCACAGCTATTCTTATTCTTGTTGCGTATTGTTACAAGCAGCTCTAACTGTTGCAATTTTTGTCTGATCAAATAAATGCTGCACTTCATTGCACATATAAAGAACTCGATCCCTATCGGCTTGCTCAGGGTTCCCATGATAATAATGTTCAATAGAACAGATGCCAAAGATTAAATCCAGCGAACGTATTTCTTTGTTTAATGCAGCCGGAACCTCGATAATTGCTTCTACAACATCCATCAGACAGGTAAAATTGTGATTTCCTGCCTCTTCACCATATAGTTCGCACAAAGCAATCAGATAGTTTTCCAGTGCCACAGAAGCTACATTAAATACCACACTTGAACTCTGCCCATCATTCAAGAACTGTTCCGCCCTGCGATGATACATCTTTGCGCTTTGATAATTTTTTTCAAACACTTCTAAATCAATTTCATTTCTGTTCATCATTGTTCTACCTCTATTTATTGCTTCTGCCAGAACCTGCTGATCAGGAACTGGCAGAAGCCAATAAAATCATTTTTTTACGCTAACTGATTACCAAACATTGAGAATCCATTCTTTGTTCTTCTTATACTCCATATCGGTAAACAACGTATTTGCCATTTCTTCGGCAAGCCAGATAGCACCGGCGTAACCAACAATGGGGTGGCGATGCAGCCCCGCACGGTCGTAAGTAGGGAAGCCCACGCGCACCATTGGAATTTTATGATCGATGGAAATGAACCGCCCTTTGGAATGTCCCAGAATGAGATCAAGTTCCAGTCCCTCATTGGTAATCCGGTTTTCCAATTCCCACAGATCGGCATTCATAATAATCTCCATATCAAAATCGACTTTTTCCTGAAGCGCCTGAATACGGGGATCATTCGGATAGGTTGTATTGTCGTCACCGAGCAAAACCAGTACAGGCTTCATCTCCAGATCAATACAGAATTCAGCAAGCCCAATGACCAGATCGGCATTACCATAGATAGCAACTTTCTTATCCGCAAAGAACATGTGGGTAAGATCAGTCAGTGCATCAATGGCAAGGCCTCGCTCACGAACAAGTGATTGGGGAATTGCCTTACCGGTCATTCTTCGCACATTTTGCAAAAAGATATCCGTATTGCGAATGCCAATAGGTGTAGGCCCAATCATTGCCGGAATAGCAAATTCTCTTTCCAAATATGCGGCAGCTTGGCCTCCTTCGTACCGGTTTAGTGCGATAGTCCCCAGCGCGTCTGCCGTTCCGGTCAGATCCGCCACAGTTGTATTGCCGTGGGATACCCAGTTTCCATCCGGCATCAGCGGAGAATCAAAATCTTCAATCTCAAAAAGAACGGTTGCCTCCACCTGCATTTCGGCAAGAAGGTGCTTAAGTGCTGTTACATCTCCGGGATTAACCCAGCCGGTAATCAAGTTGATTTTCCCATTCGGTTTATCCTTTTTGGCAAAGTAACTCACAAAGTCCTTCACTGCTACATCGTAGCCGCTTACCATACTGCCCTTAAAACTAGGTGCGTGAACCGGAATGAGATGAACCTCCCGTCCGGCATATTTTTCTTTTAGCAGCTCATTATTGAGCTTTAAAATAACACCATCAATGTCATCACCGATGACTTCCGTCGAGCAGGTTGTGATGATGGGAATAACTTTTACATGCGGGTACCGCATTAAAAGTACATCAACTGCTGCTTCAACCCGATTAAGGGCGCCAAACACCGCACCGTCTTCATGGACGGAGGAGGACGCGATTTCAAAGCTTTCCTTGAAATGCTGCGAGAACAGTAAGCGGACGAACATCACGCAGCCTTGCCCTCCATGAACAATTCCAATACAATCTTTTATTCCGATACTGGCAAATTGTGAGCCACAAGGCTGGCATGTAAGTATGGGGTTAATAACGCCGGCACGTTCTTTTGCTTTCACTTCACAAGGCATAGCAATACTCCTTTTCCTGTTTGTTTTGTTCTGCAGCCGCCGTACTGGCGCAATTCCTAACTTTTATTTAATACTTCGAATCAGTAAGCTCTTCATTAAGTGACCCCGTAATAGTCAGGTAGTCCATACGGTCTTTAAGTCCCTGCATAAGCAGCTTGAGCTCGGCCTTATCCAGTGTTGCCAGCCAAGAATACCGGGCTTTGAAAGCATCAGCCAAACAAATAGCATCTACCCAATAACATCTATCCGCTGGAGTTTCCTTTTCAATAGGCTCTTCACACAGTATCTGCATAGTTTTCGTCAGTACTCCCTCATTTTGTTTCTCCCTGTCCCAGGCACGGGAGTGAAACTGCCACAAACAATGCTTCATAATATAATCTACGAGCTGCTCAATTCTGTCTTTCATCTTATCTTCCATCACTGTCTCCTCTCCCTTATACCACTGAGAGTTTCTTTTGTGCCGGGAAATCGGGATATGTTTTGCTGCGCAATGGAGAAATGCTGTCATATTTACCCGAATACTCGCGCAGCTCCTGTGAAGAAGTTATTTCTTCACTTAAACTCGCATCTGAAATCATTTTTTGGGTTAGAAATGGGGTTTCTGTCGGTATTTCATCCTTGCTGATATCCACGAAGGAAAGCTGATGAATAGGCGAGTAGATCCCATTGTAAATATCCCGCGCAAACCTGACCCAGCCTTCGAAGCCTTTATAGGGACCATTGTGATACGCATGAGCGTTAAGGTAAGGAACACGAAGCTTTTTGGCAACTTCACCCGGCCGCTTACCGGTGAATATAATATCAGGTTTCAGCATCTCCATGGCTTCAATTGATTCCAACTCATTGGGATCATCAATAGCTAAAGCACCTTCCTCGCAGCGGGCTATGCCCTTTTCCATATCACCCTGATGACCAAATTTGGTATATACGGAGACAACCTCGACTCCCATTTCGGCATGAATCGCATGCGCCCAATGCCACAATTTCGAGCCGCCCGGCCAGAGGCATACTTTTTTCCCTCTTAGTCGCTCTTTGTACCAGTCAAGTTCCGGCTTCCACCTGGCCGTTTCTTCATCGATGATCGCCTGCGCTCTATCTTCGATTCCGAAAAATAAGCCGACCTTTCTGAGTGACGACGATAGTGCCTCAAAACCAAATCCATCGATATCAAGCCGCGGAGTTCCATATCTTACTCTGAGTTCATTACAAATATATTCAGCCGAACGGGCACATTCAAGCACATTGAGGTGCGCCCGGTGCATCGCTCTGAGATCATCGTAGGAGCCATTGCCGGTAAAGGTAGACAGTACCTGAATGCCCATTCTCCGGAAATAATCCACCATCACCTCCTGATCCCCCTGGATGTTATACTCCCCGACATAGTTAATGACATAATCGCTGATAATTTTAGGCTCAACATTGCCAACCTTCTGATTGATCCAGGCAATGTTGATTTTATGATGTCCCCCTGACTGGCTCGGACCCCCGAATCCGGGAGCATTGCAAACGAAGATATCCACATCAGGCATTTCTTCCATCACTTCGTCGGCAACTGCATTGATATCATCACCAATCAGTGCTGAAGCACAGGTTTGGTATAAAGTCATCCGTTTTATCTTGGGAAACGCTTTAAAAGCCTCAATAATATTCTGCTTAAGCAATTTTTCTGCGCCAAAGATGATATGCTTTTCCTTCATGTCTGTGGCATAAGTATATTTGAGCTGGTAGTTGTCATTATCGCTGATATAGCGTTTTGTTTGCCACGTGTCATATGTGCACCCTACCGGTCCATGACTCATATGGATAACATCCTTCATTGGTGTACCGATAACATGCTTAGCACCACAGTATGCGCAGCCCCGTTCCGAGATTGACCCCGGGATTGTGTTAAGGTATCCGAGGGGAAGCGCCGAGGTCAAGTCCTCACCGGGCCCTTTTATAACAGCGTGCTTTTTTCTTTCAGGAATGCACTTGCTGCATTCAAACTCATGATATGGCATAGCTTGCTCCTCCTCTATTCCTTTTTTTATTCAGCTAGGCTAGCTAATCAGAAATACCGTATTTTACAACCATAGCCTCTAATTCATCCATGCTGAGCGGTTTCGGAATAACAAACATTTTATTTTCAATGATCTTCCGTGCTAATTCTCCGTATTCTTGCGCCTGATTGCATTCAGCATCAAACTCAACAACTGTTTTTTTATTAAACTCCGCTTTTTGAACAATATTATCTCTCGGGACAAAATGAATCATTTGGGTGCCAATGGCAGCAGTAAACTCTTCCAGGAACTCTCTTTCTTTATCTACTTTACGGCTGTTGCAAATCACCCCGCCGAGACGGACACCGCTTTGCTTGGCATATTTCACAAGCCCTTTGCAAATATTATTTGCTGCGTAAATAGCCATCATCTCTCCTGAAGCAACGATATACACCTCTTGTGCTTTACCGTCACGGATCGGCATTGCAAATCCACCGCATACAACGTCACCAAGTACATCAAAAAATACAAAGTCTAAATCCGGTGTATAAGCCCCGTTCTTTTCCATAAGATCAATAGCCGTAATTACACCGCGGCCTGCACATCCTACGCCCGGTTCAGGACCACCTGATTCAACGCAGCGAATCCCCAGGTATCCGTCTTTTACAACCTTCTCAACTGTTATTTTTTCTTCCCCTTCATCTCGCAGCATATCCATCAATGTTTTTTGATTCATCCCGCCAAGAATCAGACGAGTAGAATCTGCCTTGGGATCACAGCCATGTATAAATACCTTTTTATCGTAAAAATGAGCCATTGCACCGGCTGTATTTTGCTGAGTAGTAGATTTGCCAATTCCGCCTTTACCATAGATAGCAATTTTTCTTGTCATTTTTTACTCCCCTTTAACTGTCAAATTTTTTCTGTTTCGCTTATATAGCCGCATCACCGGTTTCACCTGTTCTGACTCGAATGGCATCGGCGAGCGGTAGGATGAATATCTTCCCGTCACCAACCTTGTAATCTGTCCGGTTTACCGCAATAATCGTGTCAACAATCTTAGACACCTCATCATCATGCGCTAAAATAGTGAAGAGACGGCGAGGAAAAAACCGTGTTCCATCCAAGAATTGGGTAACCATTTTCTCTGTCTTACTATCACTCTCTTTAGACAAAGCCAGCAAGGTTTCCCGGCGTTCTGCAATAAGTGCTACATCCTCAACCAGCCGGCCCCGTCCCATTACTTTGATAGCAGTAAAACCAGCTACCCCATTGTCCACCAGTGCCCGCTTAGTGGCGCTGACCTTGTTCATCCTGATTACAGCAACGATTTCCTTCATACATCCATCCTCCCTACAGTCCTGTGGCACCGCTGGAAACAGTGTATACTTCATCAATTGCGCTGATAAAGATTTTACCATCGCCAAACGATCCCTTGTCACCGCTCTTGGCATGTTTGAGAATAATTGCTACGATTTTCTCTTTCGCTTCGGCTGGAACTGCCATAAAAATAAGGGATTTCGGGATTTCATCATACACAACATCACCAACCCGTATTCCCATTTGCTTGCCGCGGCCCACAACATCAATCACGGTAGCGGCATGGAATCCCGCTTCCGATAGTTCTGCTAAAAGTACGTCTTTTTTCTCCGGTCTGACAATCGCTCTAACCAGTATCATACAGCGATCTACCCCTTTACATTGTTTTGAAGTACTCATTTTGTCCTTTACCACTACTAACGTAAAGGCTCAACTATCGGCGCTTTTCACTCGCAGCATCGGTAACTTGATACTACAACTGCTTAAATTTTGCAGTTGTATATCACCAAGTAAACTGTCAATCAATATTTCAGCTTCTTTTGCGTCTCTTTCTGCTGCCAGCGAAATCAAATCAGCTTTATAAACCATGACTTCTTTCAATCCTTTCCAGAACATTGGATTATTTTTTACTGCAGCGGCTGTAAAATGTCTCCATTTTCGCAATATTTTTTCTCTTGTAAAATGAAAACCTACTTGTTATAATGAAAACGGGTAAATTTAATAAACCTGGTGCCACTGGGAATAGAACATTTGCCTGCACTTCATGGGTATTCGTGGTACCCATGAAGTTTTGTTTTATGCTTAAATCCGATCTTATCACCTCCTAAGCAGCTTCATTTTGTAATTCAGTAATTCTTCGCGATAAAACCACCTCCTTTACTAGCTTTGCGATTACCAGTTTCAATAAGATTCATTGAGCCTTGTTTCCCTTTAAGAACAGAAAATGGGTAAACTAAATAAACCTCATGCCACCGGGAATTAAATTCTTTTCCTGACTGCTAAGCTTGCTGGATATTCGTGGTATCTAGCAAGCTTTTTTATTGTAAGAAATAAAAAAATCAACTAGCCAAATCTTAAGACGGCTAATTGATACCTCTTTGTACCTGGGGCTTAATTGTTATTAACACATACAATACTACAAAACCAAACTAGAGTCAACATGTTTTTAATTTAAAGCGAATTACAACTAACTATCTCAAACATAACCATTTATAAACAAATGTCCTCTTCGTTCCTCGTCGCACCTAGCAGCTAGAACACGCTCGTCGCTTTTCATGGTTGAGCCTGCCGCCAAACGTGATATTCTCCGGTGCGAATCAGGCAGGGGGAGCGCCGTTGCATAAGCGCAGGTTAAGCGCCAGCGTCGGAGCGTTGTAACGGCACTCTCCCTGCCGGGCTTCTCACAAGACAAAACAAAAAAGCACTCCTATTCGTAAGTGCTTGTTGTCTAATCAGCGACTTCCTATCCTCCCAGGCCGTTTCCAGCCAAG
>Ga0074195_1003143_pt1 | contig 16283 bp, 17 predicted proteins | sample EPASupsiteHSE623_FD_64525 | JGI IMG/M metagenome (GOLD analysis project Ga0074195, IMG submission 64525) | Bioremediated contaminated groundwater from EPA Superfund site, New Mexico - Sample HSE6-23 | ecosystem: Environmental > Aquatic > Deep subsurface > Groundwater > Contaminated ...
AGCACCGCCGGCCAAAGCATACAGAGTGAATCCTCCGGTATAGGAGCAGAGATTAAGCACTGATTTTTGAGATGATATCTTCCCTATTAACTCGCGGTTCTCTCTCTGGTCAAGGTAGAATCCGGTCTTGTGCCCCTTCTTAAGGTCAACAAGAAATAGTATTCCGTTCTCCTTCATAAGCATCGGCTCGTCAGAGAGGGTCCCGTAAAGAACATTTGAATTTTAATTGTTCATTTTGCAGTGCTCAATTTTGTATGTATCTTCATCTGTGCGGTCAAGTATGGAAAAAGGCTTCACTGCAGATTCAAGGGCTTCGACTATCATGTCTCTTTTGTTTATCACTCCGGCCGAGTTCGTCTGTATCACGAGATTTTTATTGTAATAATCCACAATGAGTCCGGGAATGAAATCAGACTCTGAGAAGCACAATCTGTACATGTTGGTATCATCCCGCAGAAATCTCTTCTTCTGCTTCTGCAGCTGCAAAAATTTCTGCACAAAAAAATCCCTGTTCACTTCAATTCTTGAGCGGGATATCATCCTCACGCATATTGAATTCTGCGGTGATATGAAACCTGTGCCGAGAAACTTTCCTTCGCAGTAAAGAGATACAACTTCTCCATTCTCATAATCGGAAAGAGAAGACATCACTTTTCCGGAGAATACCCAGGGATGGCCTGACTGGATGGCGTTTCTTGCGCTCGGATTGACTTCTAATTTTTTATACATATACCTTCTTGTTTTATTTTTTTATAATTGTATAATTATATGGCAAAATGAAAAAAAATAAAGGATTTATTTTACTATTCTGCTTTTTTCTGTTCATGCCTCTTTTGAGCGATTTGATAGCAGATGCTTTTTACGTGCCCATATCTGTCGCAGAAAGAAGAATATTGAAGGAGAGTTATATATCCCCTGCAGGGGAATTCGGCATATGGAGAAAGCCCTACAATAAAATAAAAGGACATTATCACGCAGGCATTGATTTCAAGAATCCCGGAAAGATGAGCGGAGCTATTGAGCCTGTATATGCATGCGCAAACGGAATTGTCTTTTCAGCATATAAAAACAAATCATCCTCTTACGTGATAATAGAACACAATTTAAGGTCAGGATCAAAGGTGTATTCCACTTATACGCACATATCCGATATCGTTGTGTCAGTGGGAGACACTGTGAACGAGTTCACTGTCATCGGCTCTTTCATTGACAAGCAGAACCTTGACAAGTGGGGAGAATACCTGAATCACATTCATTTTGAAATGCTCAAGACAAAACCGAAATCAATCGGAAAAGCAGACGGAAAGGAAATTTTCGCTTCATATTCAATCGACATTGCAAAAAAATCCGAGCTCGGCAAGTTTTTTTATGACCCGAAAATTTTCTTTATAATCAAATGATAAATCTTGACATAAATGTAATTTATATATAAAATAAGATACTAATGGTGAATTTATGAAGGGAACAATATTATCCGGCTTTAGGCCTACAGGAAGAGCGCATATAGGAAATCTAATAGGTGCTCTTGAAAATTGGGTGAAACTGCAGGACGAGTATGTCTGTTATTTTGAAATTGCCGACTGGCACCTGCTGACAACAGGATATGAGTCCACGGAAGAGACGCAGAATAATATCATTGAGATGGCTGCTGACTGGCTCGCTGCCGGCCTTGACCCGAAAAGGTCTGTGATATTCATTCAGTCGCAGGTCAAAGCTCATGCAGAGCTTCATCTTCTTCTTTCAATGATAACTCCTATATCATGGCTTGAAAGGAATCCTACTTTGAAAGAGCAGGTGAGAGATCTCAACATAAGCGAGAATATGAATTACGGTCTGCTGGGATATCCGATACTCCAGTCTGCCGACATACTCTGCTACAAAGCGACTGCCGTTCCTGTCGGAGAGGACCAGCTTCCCCACCTTGAATTGTCAAGGGAGATAGCGCGCAGATTCAATGCTCTTTACAAGCCTATTTTCCCTGAGCCGAAATCTTTGATAACACAGTTTCCGAGAGTTCCGGGAATCGACGGAAAAAAGATGTCGAAATCAATGAACAATGCCATATATATAGCTGACACTGAAGATGACATTCTGAAGAAAGTCAAAACATGCATTACAGACACTTCGAAGGTCTACAAGAATGATCCCGGGCATCCTGATATCTGCAATGTTTTTCAGTATCACAGAATCTTCAATGGAGCTGATATAGAATCGATTAGGAAAGAGTGCGAAGCAGGGCATCTCGGATGCGTTGACTGCAAAAAGAAAGCGGCTGTGAAAATAAACGAGTATGTGAACCCTATAAGAGAAAAAAGAAATGAATTGCTTAAAAACCCGGATTCCATATACGGAATACTTGAGGACGGCGCAAAATCAGCGCGAAAAACCGCTGATGCGACAATGGAAGAAGTAAACAAATGTTTGAATTTAATAAAATAAACAGGAGGTTCTATGATAAAACTTCATTATAACTTCAAGGATCTTTTCAGATGCACGCGGCTCGGTCTTTCTATCAAGAAGATGTTCGTGATGCTCTGTTCATTCCTTGTGGGCATGCTTGCCTATACAATTTTCACTTATATCGCCTATATGGTCAATGGCTCGTCATTCTCCATAATCTGGTCAACATACAAGTTCATGCCTGTTCCGGTCTTCGGATACACGGCATTGACATGGTATGCATGGCTTATATGGGGCATTGGAGCAATCCTGTTCTTCATAGCATTCATTTTCGGGCAGACTGCTGTTGCAAAAATAACATTTGAACAGCTTAAGGGAAATGAATTCTATGAGATGAAAGAATCGGTCAAGTATGCATTCAAATATTGGAAATCTGCGTTTCTTGCACCTGTGACTCTTGTCATTCTCATAGCATTAATGTTCCTCGGAGCATTTCTGTTTGGTCTTATAGGACGCATACCATACTTCGGACCATTATTCATACTTCTAATAATTGTTCCTATAATTTTCGGAGCACTCTTCACTGTTTATCTTCTTATAGTGCTCTTCGTATCTCTCTTTGTCTCTCCTGTTGTCACAGGAACATCAAAGTCAGACACATTCGACACTCTGTTTGAAATATTCTCTCTTGTCTGGGACCACCCTTGGAGACTTGTAGTGTGGAGCGGACTAATAGGAGCATTGAGCGGACTCGGATTTTTTGTTTTCAGCATTATTGTCAAATACACCCTCGAACTCACAAGATGGGCTTTGGCAATGTGGAACAACGGCTCATGGCTGAAAATATGGTCAAATGCATTTTATTTCCTTCCTCCGGTTCCAGCCTATACAATAAGCGAAAAAATAGCAGGCTATGTCTCCCCGTTTATGCTCACCATGCATAATTTCTCTGGCGGAAACTGGGCAGTCGTCTTTACATCCGTGATAATCGGACTCTTGTTCTACGTAATAGGATTTGCTGTCGTTTCATATTTTGTTACATCATGGACAGCAGGCCTCACAATCCTCTACATCAATCTCGTCAAGATGAAGGATGATGTCAATCTTCTTGAAGAAAAAGAAGAAGAGTTTGACGAAATAGAGGAAGCAGGCGAAACAGCAGAAGAAAAGAAAGAAGAAGAAAAAAAATAGTTTAAAATAAAAAGGGGGCTTTTTAAGCCCCCTTTTTAAGAGGTGCATATGGGAGTTATACTTGGTTTGATTATTGTCGGAGGGCTTGCATTCGCGGGATGGGCAATTTACATGAACAAACTCAATGAAGCGTTTTCAGTGCCTGAATTATTCAAGATAAACACCAAGCCTGTGATGCCTGCAGGAATGACCACTTCATTCTTTGTGAAGAGAAACAAAGAGTACTCTGAAAAAAAGTATGAGAGGGTGGGTGAATTTACTCTTGAAGGATATCCTTTTGCCAATTACCATCAGGCATTTTTCGATGCAGAAAAGAATGTTTATGTGGTTATAAGCCAGATTATTCCCAATCAGCTTCAGAAATTCATGGGAGTGACTGAAATTCCATACGTCTCTGTCTATTCTGTTTTCAACAATGGATCGGACATGGAGACAACCACAAGAGCGGGAAGCGACAAAGAGGTGAAATCGGGATTCAGAAGAGTATTCATGTTAGGAGACATACCTATAGAGCTTTTTATAAACAAACACCGCGAACAGCTTGATAAAGTGGAGGTCTCCGGAGTAAAAGAGGTTAAGCTCAGCAAAGATGATTTCTTCAAACACATTGAAAGGGGCCTCAAGATAGATATAGCTCACAAATCAACACACGGCAATGTAGTCAAACTGGATGTTGAAGATATAGTCAAAAAACTCGGACTCAAGCTTGTTGCAGTCAATGAAGAACAGCAGGAAGAGCCAAAAGCGTAAATAAATAAAGAGAGGAGCTTTGCTCCTCTCTTATTCTCTCTCAGGTATTATTATCCATGCTATAAAATAAGTCACTGCCCCGGGAAGCACTCCTGTTGTAAGTGTTGCTATAGTTACTATGAGGCGCACTATATTTGGGTCGGAATTCATATATTCCGCCAATCCCGCGCAGACTCCGCCTATCATTCTTTTTGAAACAGACCTGTACAGTTTTTTCGTCTCTTCTGAACTCATTTTTCCTCCATGTTTTTCATTTCATTCCATTTATCAAACATTCTCCTCAAGTGGGGAATCGTTATTGACCCGCCCACGATCAATGCAATGTCAGCTGTCTCTGTTATCTCCGCGTCACTGCAATTTTCCTCTTTCGCCCGTATGAGAAGATAGAGTATGCAGTCGTCGCACCTCAGAACAACAGATGCGGCAAGACCCATAAGCTCCTTCTGCTTTGCGCTCAGGGCTCCTGCCTGATAAGTCTGAGTGTCGAGAGCAAAAAACCTTTTTGTCACAGTATCTGCATGCTCCATTATAACCTTATTAAGCCTCTCCCTCTCCTTCTTGAATTCTTCAATTTTCATACATTCTCCTTAGGGGCTGTGGTTTAGAAAAAGCACCGGTTGTTAAATCTATTTTTCAAACTCTTTCACAAAGAAAGGCGATTTGAATTCGTTTTTAAGTATGTCCATGAATACAATGTCATGCATTTTTCCGCATATCTCCTTTGACTGCCTCCTGCTCCCGATAATCTTGAAGCCGCATTTTTCGTACGAACGTATCGCTCTTTTGTTAAAGGAAAAGACCTCAAGCATCACATTATTCATATTCAGTATATTGAATGCAAAATCAAGTGTCAGAATCATCGCCTCAGTGCCGTAACCTTTGTTCAGGCGGTTTTTGTCGCCGATGAATATCCCCACATCGCACTTCCTGTCAATGTGATTGATTTTGTGAATCCCCGTATTTCCAATCATCCTGTCATTCTCCTTCAAGATAATTGCGAAAACATAATCTTTTCTGTCTATTATTCCGCTTAAAATATTTTTTTCATTCTCTTCCTGAAGCATCTGAGTATTCACCAGGAGATTTTTAGAGATTTCAAAATCATTCAGCCACTCGCAGTACTGCGCGGCATCGCTCAGATTTATGGGGCTTAAATAGCATTTTTCACCGATGACTTTTCTGAAATACTTCATGATGCCTCCTTCTTATTAAAGCAGAATGACTTTTTTTACAATCCTTCCGCCTGCAGATTCTTTTATGATGTAATAAATCCCCTTTGCCTGTGCTTTGCGCAGCTTCATGCCGTTTACATCATATAAATCGCATCCGCTCGTATATAATACAGAATTGAGTTCTTCAGACTTAAAGTAAATTCCCTTTTTGAAATCAATTATGCCTATGCTTTTTTCTTCACTGCTGTTTGTTTTTTTATTGTCCTCAATCCCAGATAGGTATTCATGCGTGGGATAGATGAATGGGTCTCCGATTATTGTCATCCCTCCGAACCAGCTTATCTCATCTATTGTGAATCCGCCCTCTGCTTGATAAACAAACCAATCCTTGAATGCTTCTCCTATGTTTTTCCCGCTTGCGAGAGGTTCATAAAAATAGCTGAAATCGAGCATTGAACCGGTCTTTGTCGAACCGATTCCCATTAGAGAGAATGTGTCCGCAAAGACAGCAAGACCTGTGCCGTAATTATTGTCAGTGTACCTTGCATAGGAACAGCAGAAGAAATTATAAAAGAGAGTGGGGGGGACGAGAAAAGTATATTCTGATGCGGACATATACTCCATGTCTGCCTTATTGTTATAATAGAATCCGTGTCCGCCCGGCCAGGAATGGGCGAATAGAGAGACCCACTCGTGCAGAGTGTCGAGATTGGTTTTGTAATTATCGACTCTCGTTGTCTCAGCGTCTGAAATCAAAGTATAATCAGGATACAGAAGAGAGACATCCCACGCCCAAGTTGATGCCCACGGTATCCAGTCGTCATCAACATAAACAAGAGCTGTCTTTTCGATATTTATGAAATCGGTCCTATACTCGTCGTTTTTTGCAATATAATTTTTAACAATCGGAATATAATTTGAAAATCCCGTAGGCATTATTCTTCCTATGTAAATTTCAGGCATCAAATCCCCGTCATGGTCTTCATATATTCCGTCCGAACCGGAGACGGGAGTTGATGTGAAATCAACAGAATCAATCCACACACCGTTGAGCTCCATATAGAAATAATCCATAGGCCATTCCGCGTATCCTCCGTCTCCAAAGTCGCTCTCCAGCTGAAACCATGCCGGAGTGATGTTCCCCACAAAAACAGCGCCTTCAATCCCCAGAACTGTATAAAGCTCAAAAAGAAAGTCCCTGAGAGTCTCCGGATGCACCTCCGAAATTGAGTAGCTGAATACATTGTATCCGTCAGCCGTCAAATCGAAAGTATAAAGCTCAATGTCAGGGATTATTGAATCGGCAATATCGCTTGCCACTATTATCGCAATATTCTTTCCTGCTTTACCTGCCCTTAAAATATCCTGCTTTGAAACAGAAGGAATAATTGAATTGTCCAAAGGATGATACGCGCTCCATGATTTGTATGTTGATTCCTGATAATTTTCTGGAGATATGTCAAGAAACCTCTCATATTTGTCATACTTTCCTTCTGCGAAAACTGCAATTGAAATCACAACAAATATTACGCACAGAATTTTCTTCATTGCATCCTCACATTTCCTTTTCAAATTTCTCTTCAAGAAGATTCAGCGGAACTGGTCCGCTTTTTAAAACTTTATCATGAAAATCCTTTATGTCGAAGTTTTTTTTCAATTTGCTTTTCATCAGATTCTTAAGCTCGACAAGCTTGAGCTCTCCTATCTTGTATGCGCACGCCTGACCTGGCCAGACAGTATATCTGTCTATTTCTCCGTATCCCGCCCAGCCGAGGTTCTTTTTCATGTATAGAGCCGCATCCTCCCTTGTCCACTTCTGCGCGTGTATCCCCGTGTCGAGAACTAATCTTGCAGCCCTGAACAGCTCCGACTGAAGGTATGCTATTTTCGTGTGCACATCCTTGAACCATCCCTCTTCATAAGCCAGTTTTTCAGCATACAGAGCCCACCCCTCAATGTAAGCAGTGCAGAATATCGCATTTCTCATTATATGCATTTCACTGTCTTCCTGCTGAAGGGCTATCTGCATATGATGCCCGGGCACTGTTTCATGATATGCCAATGTCTGCATTCCCGGTTTATCGGGAAGCCATGCGAGATTTATATAAAATATTCCCGGACGGGTTTTATTGAGATTCGCCCCCACATAATAAGCACCTGCGCTTGCAGATTTATACTCGGGGTTTTTCTCAACTTTCACTTTTGCTTCAGGAAGTTTTGAAAAGACGGTTTTAAGAAGAGGATAAACATCTTCAACTATCTTATTATAATCCTTTATGACTTCTTCTCTTCCTTTATCGCTCTCTTCATAAAAAATAAACCATGATGCTGCAGAGTCCTCCATCATCTTCCAGTAAGCTTCAACTGCAGTCTGATATCCTTTTGCAGTATCAATCTGCAGAGTTGCAAAAAGCTTCATTATTTCAGACTGTATTCTCTTCACTTCAGAAAGCCCCTTGTCGTGAATCTGATCCGCAGTCATATCCGTCGTCGTGTGGTATTTGAGGCACCATTGATAGTACTTGTCTCCGTCTTTCAGTTTCCACACCCCGGTGTTATTGTCAGCCTTCAACGAAATATCTGCGACATACTTATGATAATCCTTCATTGCAGGATAAAATTCCTCCTTGAGGATTTTTTCCGCCTTTGACAGACAGTCTTTCTTTTCTTTGTCATTCATTGATGATTCTTTCACTTTTCTTTCAAATGATTTGTACAATTCCGAATTCTTAAAAGTATCCGGAATCTGATTTTGTATTGACATTTCAATCCTATCAAAAATATTCTTCGGAGGAAGGATGTTTTCTTCAACCTGCATTTTTATCCTCTCTTTAAGCTGTCCTACTTTGAAATCAATCAGAGAGAGCTTTTTTAAGTATGCATCCGCATCATCTTTTGACTTCACCTCCTGAAATTCAATCAGATTCGCAACTGTCTGCAGAGGCACATCAAAAATGTGGGTTAAAAGATAATCATGATTTAGAAAGTCCTTCTTCTCAATCATTATTTCAAGATACCATTTCAAAACATCATAGTCATTCTTTTCGCTTATTGAGAGTGATTTCGTATTTATTTTTTTCAGTCTATCCAGATAAGATTCATATATTGTTATCTCCCTTAGAGCTGTCTCATAGGATACATCCGTTAGAGTGTCTCTTCTGACACTGTAGCCCATATCATCCGTTATTCCTATTTCAACTCCCCATTCCGGATAGAGATTCAGAAAATCCTGAAAAAAATCATGGAATAAAATCTGCAAATCATCTTCGGCATAAACATAGACTGATTGCAATAAAATGATCAAAACAATTGCTAAAAAAACCGGTTTTCCAAGATTTTTAAAAGATTTCATTAATTCCTCCTGTTTTTTTTATATTATATCAAGTGAATTGTATTGTCAATAAGACTAAATCTCTTTCATAATTGTTATTTTTCAGTATAATATCATTATTATAGCAAAAGGAGCGATGATGTCACAAAAACAGACTTTTGACAATGTTCTCTCTTTGATTAGAGAGAAGATCAATTCAGAGACAAACAGGGATTCTTCCCTTCAATTCATCAGCGACACTCTCAAAGAGAAGATAAACCATTATGACTGGGTTGGATTCTATCTTGTAGAGGGGGAAAATGATTTGATTCTCGGTCCCTATGCGGGAGAACCGACTGTGCACACGAGGATTAAATTCGGAAGCGGAATATGCGGGCAAGCGGCTGAGACTAAAAAAATATTTATCGTTCAGGATGTTTCAAAGGAATTAAATTATCTCTCATGCTCCCCCACTGTAAAATCGGAGATTGTCCTTCCGATTATGAAATCCGGAAATGTGGTCGGAGAGCTTGACATTGATTCTCACACGATAAGCCCGTTTTCGGATGAAGACAAAGAGTTCCTCGTCCGCATCTGCTCCATGGTCGGAAAATATTTTTAATCGGAGATTATGCTGTCAAGAAACATAAACGAAGAGTCTGAAAATATTCCGATGATGCCCTCTTCATGAGTCAGAATATATTTTTCAAAGATTGATGTGTCTTCATCTCCCGCTTTTATGATTACAGACGTTGTCACAAAATAGCAATTATCATAAATCGAATCGCCTATCTTTATGCTTTTCAGAGAATCCGCTTTGAATGCGTAATCGTATGAATACAGTGAATTTTCTGAGCTCTTATAATCTGTCATTTTGTCAATCACTATTTGATTCATAAACGGACATACAATTACAAAATCCCTGAATTCAAATCTTCTGTAAACGTACTGTTCGGAATATAGAAGATGCACCTGAGAGCTGTTAAAATAAACTTCTTTGAAATTCTGATTGTCTATTATTGTGTCATACATCGTCTGCACGATAATGTCTTTTGTTTCATTTGAATAGAATCTGGCGCTGTACGGAGACGATAAAAATCCCGTCACATCTCCGCCAATGCGCTCTGTTATGTCATAGCTGATTGAACAGCTAAAAAATAAAAAAACCAAAAGCAATGCCGATGCCGACATAACTCTTGCCATGTATGAACCTCTCCTGATTATATTTTGTATATGCTGATAATTTGTTTTTCTCTGTTATGGTGTAAGAGATATTCAAAGAAAGCGAATATGATTCATTGAATCCTTTTTCATATGCCTCATCATAGACCCTCTCGATTCCGGACAAAGCAAGTTTTCCCGTGAATGATGTCTCCCACTTTCCGCTTTTATAGAATGCGTATGTCAGCCCGGCAGGTATGCGGATTATATTTACATGGTAAACATCTGAAACAGTTCTGTAAGAGAGCGCCTCAATCCCAGCCTCTGCATACATTTTGTCTGTCAGTTCCCTCTGGTACGATACGCCTATGGAATTTCCAGTTTTAAGTTCGTATGACCAGTTTCCCAAAGGTATTCCCGTCTCAAACATAACATTGACGCTGTCAGCAGAAGCAAGCGTGCAGAAGATAATGATTGCTGTTAAGATGAATATTTTTTGATGTAAGAAATGGGCGAAACAGGATTCGAACCTGTGATCTCCTGCGTGTAAGGCAGGCGCTTTCACCAGCTGAGCTATTCGCCCGAGGTAGTGTATTATATTAAACTTTTGTGATTTAGTCAACATTCACCTTGCATCAGTTATACCTTTTTCCTCTTTCTTCAATTCTCCCGAAAGTATTGATTCTATCCTATACGTTCCCATCGTTGGGGCTCTCATGAACCCATCCCAAGCCGCCTGAGCATATCTTCCGCTTTCAAGCACATAGTACAGCCAGTCCTCCGTGTAAATAGGATTATCCTGTCCAAAGCCCGAAGCAATGTGGCGCAGCCAAATGTCATTGAAGTGTTCGTGCGCTCCGACAGGAGGGGCTATTATTATGGGTATTCCGAGAGCAGTGTAAAAAGAGAGCTCCGAAGGCTTTGTCCAGAGAATATCCGTATTGTGAAGCTCTTCATTGAACAATTTAAAATACTCTGTCTTTGTCTTGGCAAATATGATTTTCAGGCATCCTGAGCAGTCTTTGTCAAATCCGAGTTTGGTTATCTCTTTCTCAAAGAAATCTTTCACCTGCTCTCTCACTCCTGCAACGAGATTCACTTTGACCTCTCCGTTCATTATCCTTGTTTTAAGAGATTTCACCACATTTATGCCTATCTCAGACTGCGCTCCCGCTCCTCCGACCATGAAGCAGAGAGTCAATGGCCTGTCAACCTTTTCAGGTATCTCTCCGAGATTCTCTTCAAGAACGCTTTTATACACTTTAAGAAATTTTCCCGTCGGGTCAAGCTTTTTTATTCTTTTTGCAAGGTCACTCTTAAGGACTTTCTGATCCAGACCGCCTATATTCTCCTTTGGAAGCGGGAATCCTGTAATATATATTCTTTCAGGCGGAACTCCGTATTTTAAAAGCCTCATTGCCGCATGTCTGCAGGGAGAGAAAAAAGTGATGTTTGACTTCTTTGGGTCTGCGCTCACCCACACTCTGTTTATGTCAGTGTCAGTGACTATGGAATAAATATTTTTGAAGCCATTGTAATCCGCCGCCAATGCGGGCATGAAGTGGGTCGTTATTATCGGAATATTTTCTTTTGACACATGGTCGAGTATGCCTTTGCAAAGCCCCATTGTAATGAAATTTTTTGCAGTAGTCACATTTCCGTTGGGTCTTTCATCGACATTGAAAGGATAAAACGGGGCGATGTCCTGAAGCTTGTCGTACATTCCGAATATTGCATCTCCGATGAACGGAATCGCCTTCATTCTTGACACTGTCTCATACCCCGACTGAGTGAGTCTCCACAGAATCTTCTCTTTGTCTGATGTTGTATAATCTGTGTTGGCTGTTAAAACCCCCTCGTCATTAAGAGCGCTTAAAGGATATGCGGCTCTCTGATGCCCGTATCCCATGTCAACTGAAAGTATCCATGCTTTTGACATTTTACCTCTTTAATATTTTCTCATTTGTTTTTATCATATTTGTCTCTTCACGTATTACTTTTTCAATGTAATTCTCATTGTTCTTCAGAAGGTCTATTTTCCGCCTCTGAAGAACCATCTTCACCTGTATCTCTTCAATCGACCTCTCAAGTTTTTTCTTCTGCGCTATTTTCATTGACAGAGAGAAGAGTCCCACTCTCGGCTGAAACACAAGAAGACCGAATGCTCCGATCACTATCAGAGTCAGAATATTCTTCCATGTAAATTTTCCGCCTTTAAGTTTTTTCTTCATGACAGATTGTAAAAGTTTTTCATTCCTCCGTATTCATTCTCCGCGCTTTCTCCTTCAATTCTAATCAATTGGTTGTATTTTGCAATACGTTCGCTTCTTGAGAGCGACCCCGTCTTTATGAATCCGGCGTTTAAAGCCACTGAAAGGTCTGCTATAGTGGAATCCTCAGTCTCTCCGCTCCTGTGGGATATGACTGCAGTCCACTTCACTCTCTGTGCCATCCTTACTGCTTCTATTGTCTCTGTGAGAGTGCCTATCTGATTAAGCTTTATCAAAATCGAATTCGCCACATTCTCTTTTATTCCTCTTTCAAGTATCTTTGTATTCGTCACGAATATGTCATCACCCACTATCTGGATTTTCTTGCCCAGCTCTGCATTCAATTTCTTCCACCCGTCCCAGTCATTCTCTCCGAGTCCGTCTTCTATTGAAATAATCGGATATGATGATGTCCATTTTTTATATATGTCTATAAGCTTTGCCGAATCAATATAGCTCCCTTCAAACATATACTTTCCGTCTTTGTAAAGAGATGATGCGGCGACGTCCAGAGCTATGAACATGTCTGCTCCCGGCTTATACCCTGCCTTTTCAATCGCTTCAACCATCACTTTCAGCGCCTCTTCATTATCCGCGAGATTCGGCGCAAATCCCCCCTCGTCTCCCACTCCGGTGAAAAGCTTTTTGTCTTTGAGAATCTTCTTCAATGTGTGAAAGACCTCAGCATTCATTCTTATCGCCTCTGCGAATGACGGGGCATTCACAGGGACAAGCATATACTCCTGCACATCAAGGTTATTGTCCGCATGAGATCCGCCATTGACGACATTTGACATTGGTATGGGAAGAAGATGAGCATTTACTCCACCTATATACCTGTAAAGAGGAAGATTCAGTTCGTTCGCGGATGCTCTTGCGACAGCGACAGAGACTCCGAGAAGCGCATTGGCTCCGAGCTTTGATTTGTTCTCCGTTCCGTCCATCGCTATAAGCTCGCTGTCTATTGACATCTGCTCCGTTGATTCCATTCCTGTTATTTCAAGAGCTATTATTTTATTTACATTTGAAACTGCAGTCAAAACTCCCTTTCCAAGGTATCTTTTTTTGTCATTGTCCCTGAGTTCAAGGGCTTCTCTCTCTCCTGTTGATGCGCCTGACGGCACTTGAAATCTTCCGAATGCACCGCTCTCAAGTTCAACGTCAACTTCTATTGTCGGGTTTCCTCTTGAGTCGAGTATCTCTCTTGCATAGATGTTTTCTATCAATGACATATATCCTCCTATTTTAGCATTTCTTTCAGAATTTTATTTATCAAGGCGGGGCTCACACTGCCCTTTGTTTTTTTCATGCACAATCCCACAATCACTCCAAAAAGCTTGTCTTCTCCTTTTTTGAATCTTTCAACCTCTTTGGGATTCTCGGATATGACCTCTGCAATGAGATTTCTTGCGTTTTCATTGTCATCCGACTGCCTGAAACCCATTCTCTCTATGATCTCTTTCGGACTTCCCCTGCCTGATGACATCTCCTGCAGAACAATCTGCGCGGAATTGAGATTGACTGATTCATTGTCTATCTCAGTAAAAAGCTCATTCAGAACAGATGCGGAAAACCCGAGTTTGCCTGTCTCAATATTCTTCTCATTCAATATTGCCGGGATTTCCCTGATGAAGAAATTGATTATTCTCTTTTTCTGCTTTATGTTTTTCACTGACTCTTCAAAGAAATCCGCAAGAGTGTGCTCTGACGTCAGTATCTCGCTCTCAATTCGCGTTAATTGGTACTGTTCAATGAATCTCTCTCTCTTCGCCTCAGGCAGTTCAATCATTGATTGTTTCAGAGTATAAACAAGATTCTCGTCAATGACAAGATTCGGCAGGTCCGGCTCTATGAAATATCTGTACTCCGAAGCTGATTCCTTTTTTCGCATCGGCTTCACTTCCTGTTTCTTCTCATTGTAGAGCATAGTCTCCGAAGATATCGGAATTCCCTCTTTAAGAAGTTTTGTCTGCCTCTCTATCTCAAAGTTTATTCCCTTCTCAATGGCTTTTAAAGAGTTCAGGTTCTTTATCTCTGTTTTTGTGCCGAGTTCGCTCTCCCTGTCCTTTCTTATTGATATGTTCGGCTCCCCTCTCAATTCTCCCAACTCCATATTTGCGTTTGACACTCCCGTATATCTGAGAATCTCACGCACTCTTCCCATGTATTCCACAGCCTCGTCAGCTGATTCGAAATCAGGCTCTGTCACTATCTCTATGAGAGGCACTCCCGCTCTGTTAAAATCAATCAGAGTGTCCTCGTTATGGTCATGAATCATCCTGCCTGTATCCTCTTCAATGTGAAGGCGCCGTATCCGTATCTTTCTTTTGTTTGAAAGAATTATGTATCCGCTCTCTGCCACAGGCACCTTAAACTGCGTTATCTGATATCCTTTGGGCAAATCCGGATAAAAATAGTTCTTTCTGGCGAAACCGCTTTTAAGGTTTATTCTGCAATTTAGAGCCAAGGCCGCTTTGACCGCCTGATTCACGACTTCTCTGTTCAATGAAGGCATCACTCCGGGGAAACCCATGCACACAGGGCACGTGTTTGTGTTCGGCTTGTCCGTGAATTCTGTGGCGCATCTGCAGAATATCTTGCTTTTGCTCTTTACCTGAGCATGCACTTCAAGACCTATCGTAGGTATAAAATTATCCATTATTTCTCCATATTGTTTCCGCTTCCTCTGCAAATTCAAGAAGATTGTCATCGTCGAATCTTTTTCCCACCAGCTGTATTCCGCACGGGAGTTTTCCGGAGTATCCGCCGTTTATACTTATCGCAGGCACATTGGCAAGATTGCAGAATGCGGTGAGAGAATCCGACAAATGCATCTGGAGCGGACTTGATGTCTTCTCATTGAATCTGAACGGAAGCGAGAGGGATGTCGGCATAACAATGGCATCTGTTGAATTGAATATTTTGTCTATCTCATTTGCAATGTAATCCCTCATTCTGAATGAGAGCTCATAATATTCTCCGCTCTTGTGCGTCAGAAAGTATGTTCCTATGAGTATCCTTCTCTTCACTTCATTTCCGAAGCCCTTTCCCCTTACAGCAGAGTATATCTCTCTCAGGTTTTTTCCGGACTTTGACTGGAGTCCGTATTTTATTCCGTCGAATCTTGCGAGATTTGAGGATGTTTCGCACATCGTCTGAATCTGATAAGTGGAGATTGATATGTCTATGAAATCCATTTTAATATTCACGAGTTCATAATCTTTCTTCAGACTCTCGATTCTCTCTCTGTAAATCCTGTCAACCTCTTTGTCAATGTGGGGTATATTTTCTATATATCCGATTTTTTTGTATTTTCTCTTTTCTTTTTTCGCCTCTGCAAGAGTTGAATCATGTTTGTCAATTCCTCTTATAATTCCAAATACGGCGCTTGTGTCTTTTACACTCTCTGACATTATCCCGACAGTGTCGAGAGAGGATGAAAATGCAGTGAGTCCGTACCTTGACACTGTCCCGTATGTCGGCTTGAATCCCGTGACCCCGCAGAATGAAGCCGGCTGGCGCACTGACCCGCCCGTGTCAGATGCAATTGAAATGCATGCGTGGGATGAAGCCACTGAAGCGGCAGATCCTCCGCTCGACCCGCCCGGCACATATGAAGTGTCAGCCGGATTCTTTACAGGACCAAAGTATGAAGTTTCATTTGAGGAGCCCATTGCGAATTCATCCATATTGTTTTTTCCGACTATAATGCCTCCCTTCTCAATTATCCTTTCAACAACTGTGGCATTGTAGGGGGATATGAAATCAGAGAGAATCTTTGAACCGCATGTCATCCTTATGTTTTCAACTGCAATATTGTCTTTTATTGAAAAGAACATTCCGTCGATTTCAGACAATGGCTTTTTCTCGTCATGCCTTTTCTTGGACATATATGCCTGCTCATAGGCGATATTTTTTGTCAGAGAAATAAAATCATTCAGATTGTCCGACTCTATTTTTGCGTATATCCTGTCAAGGAGGCTTATCGGATTTTCTTCGCCTGTTCTGTATTTATCGGCAATATCCGTT
>Ga0074195_1003144_pt1 | contig 16281 bp, 15 predicted proteins | sample EPASupsiteHSE623_FD_64525 | JGI IMG/M metagenome (GOLD analysis project Ga0074195, IMG submission 64525) | Bioremediated contaminated groundwater from EPA Superfund site, New Mexico - Sample HSE6-23 | ecosystem: Environmental > Aquatic > Deep subsurface > Groundwater > Contaminated ...
CCCTCAAAATTATGAAAATATTTCCTTGGAAATTAAGTTAAAACAAGGCATTAAAAGAAAAGATTTTCTGTCGCTTTTAACAAACCTGCAATATCAAAGAAATGACATTGATTTTAAGCCGGGTTGTTTTCGCGTTAGGGGAGAAATTATTGAAATTTATGTTGTTACAGGAGAAAAAATATTAAGAATAGAATTTTTGGGAGATAAAATTGAAAAAATTTCTGAAGCAAAGCCGGGTTTGGCGCAAAAATATAAATCTTTGGGGCCGAAAACAAAAATTTTTCCTGCGCATTTTTGGGTTACTTCAGAAGACAAATTAAAAATTGCAATAGAAAATATAAAACTGGAACTGGAAGAAAGGGAAAAACAATTAAAAAAACAAAACAAACTACTGGAAGCAGAAAGAATAGGCCAGAGAACAAATTATGATTTAGAAATGTTAAAAGAAACCGGCTGGTGCCATGGAATTGAAAACTATTCAAGCCATATGGAATTTAGAAAACCCGGGCAAGCACCATTTTCTCTGGTTGATTATTTTGATTATTTTAATCCCGAAGGATTTTTAATGTTTATTGATGAATCGCATATTTCAATTCCCCAAATAAAAGCTATGGCAGTGCAAGACAGAATAAGAAAAGAAACCTTAATTGATTTTGGATTTAGGCTTCCTTCGGCAGTAGATAACAGACCTTTAAAATTTCAGGAATTTGAAAAAAGGCAAAAACAAACAATTTATGTTTCAGCCACTCCTGCTGATTTTGAAAAAGACAAATCAAAAAACAATATTATAGAACAGCTAATAAGACCTACCGGGCTTTTAGAGCCCAAAATAGAAATTCGCAAATCAGAAAACCAGATTAAAAATTTAATGGAAGAAATAAAAAAAGAAACCGATAAGGGCCAGAGAATTTTAGTTGTGACCATAACAAAAAGGCTGGCCGAAGAAATATCAGATTATTTAATAGAACACGGAATTAAAACCCAATATTTGCATTCAGAAGTAAAAACAATGGAAAGGCCTGAAATTTTAAAAAATCTTAGGCAGGGAAAATATGATGTATTGGTTGGAATTAATCTTTTAAGAGAGGGAATTGATTTGCCCGAGGTTTCGCTTGTTGCAATTTTGGATGCTGACAAAGAAGGATTTTTAAGAAATAAAACAACTCTTATACAAACTATGGGCAGAGCCGCCAGGCATGCTAATGGCCGTATAATTTTGTATGCCGACAAAACAACGCAATCTATGCAGTTAGCGATTGATGAAATAAACAGAAGAAGAAAAATTCAGGAACAATATAATAAAAAAAATAAAATTACTCCTACCGCCATTATAAAAGATATAAGGGATTGGGGATTTTCTAAAAAAGAGGACGTTAATTTAGAATTTTGGCAGGTGCATGACAAAAAGCTTTTAGAAAAAGAAATGAAAATAGCTGCCAAAAATCTGGACTTTGAAAGGGCAGCTGAAATAAGAGACCTAATTAAAAAACAAGATTCTGGCGAAAACAAAAAACAGCCCTGAGTTTATCGAAGGGCTGTTTTAAAGTTTTATTCGGCGGGCTTTTCTTTATATTTTTTGTATTCTGCCGGCATATGTTTCTCTAAAAATTTTTCTTGTGGTCCGGTCAACTTTTCACCGTCTTTTAGCATGCTTTTTATTAATTTTTTTTGAGCTTTCTCCCGAGCTGAAAGTGGCTTTTTACTTTTTTCAGCGCCTTTTTCAGATTCCTTCGGCTCAAACACCAGCTGTTCAACTTTTTTTCTAAGGCTTTCGGGTATAAAAGTAAATAAACGGCTCTCTACCAATCCCTTTCTTTTATATCCATCCTCAATTAATTTAGGGGAAATTTCTGCTATAAAAGCTATATTTTCTATCATATCTTTTGCGCTATATTCTATACCCCTACTCCCCTGAATTTTTTTGGCTCCTTCTAAAACTTTATATAGTTCCTCTAAACTAGAAGCCCCTTCTATATTTATAGCTTGATCGATTTCCGGCTTTTTTTCTGCTTCTGTCTGCTCCGGCTTTGATTTTTCTATTTCCGGTTTCGGCTGCTTTTCACCAATGGCATCTTCTATTGCATTTCTCATACATTTATTCTTTTTTGCTTTCCATATATCCTGTCCTATTTTTATTTCGTGCGCAAGTACAGCTTCTGCTTGTTTTTTTATTCCTGAAACAAAACTTTCCTCAGATTGTTTTGCCATCTTCAAAAAATCATCTTTGCTAAGCTTTTCAGATATACCTTTTCTGCCTGCAATCAATGATTTATGAGTAATTTCTATTTTTTTAGAAAACCATCCTGATGTTTTTACTTCCTCTGGATTCAACCCCTCTTCCATCATTGCATAAAAAGCATTTTTTGAAATAACGATTCCTTCTTTTTCTAATTCCGCTCTTTTTGTTTCTATTTTTGCATCCATATCTTTACTAAAATTTTCCAGTCCATTTTCACCTGCATATTTTGATTTTTCCTGTTCTGAAAGAGCAGCAAAACGTTTTTCTAAAATATTGGTTTTTTTAATTTGCTCTGCCTGACCTTCTGCTCTTTTCGCATATTTCTGTTCATATTGCTCGCGTGACATCCTTACAAGCCTTTCTTGTTTTATTTCAACATCAGCTCTTTTAACTGCTTCTTCTGCTAATTTTTTGCCTTCTGTTATTTCAAATAATTTTTCAGCTTCTTTTAGAGCAGAATGTTCTGCTGCCCAATCTTTTTTTTCTCTTGCTTCATTTATAGCTTGTAATTGCGCTTCTAATCCTGCCTTTGCAGTTTTAATTTGCTCTTGCTGTAATTCTTTTGTGCGGGCAGAAAATTCTTCTGAAACTTCTCCCGCATTAATTGTATTAATCTCTGTTGAACTTAAATCAAATTCTTCCGGTTTTTTTTCTGATTCTTTTTCCGGTGCCACTTTCTCTGGTACTGATTTTTCTGTGTTTTCTTCTCCGCTTTTTACTGCCATTTTAGATAATTCTCTGCGATTTTCTTTTCCTTTTTTAAAAGCAAAATCACCGGTAGAAAGATATTCTCCGCGTTTCTGTTTTTCTTTTATGTCTTTTTCTCTTTCTAAATCTTTTTCAAACTTTGCTTTTTCAGCCAACTCCTCTTCTGTTTTTCTTCTGCCAAAATTTTCTACAATTTCTAATTTTGGCTCTGAAGCGGGCGTGGGCTTATTTTCTTCTAACAAATCTTTTCTTTCTTTTATATCTTCAGGAATCCACATTTTTTTAAGCTCTTCTTTCGCCCTTTTAAGCTCTTTATTTGCCCTTTTTATTTCGCCCGGATCAAGTAGTGGTTTTTGTTCAACCTGATTTTCAGTTTGTGGAGTGGGCTGTGATTCTGGAATATTTGTATTTTTATCGGGTTTTATTTCTGGCGATATTTTTTTTGGTGGTTCAAGCGGTTCAAGTGTGTTCTCTTGAGTTACTATTTCTTGAGGAGTATATCCTTCTAAATTTTTAGCCATAAATATTTTTATATTTTGTTAATTTATTTAATTTTACCATTATCGCAAAATAGGGTCAAACATATTTTATTAATATAAAACAAAAGGACGATTGCTCGTCCTATAGACTACAAAGAATCACGATTCTTCAATAGACTCTGCTATTTTTTGAAAATGTCCCGCAACATATATTTGCATAGTCACAGCTTCGGCAAACGCCGAGCGGTGTTTAAAAAGCACTGTAAATATAGTGCGCCAATAATACCATTTTGTTTTCCAACTGCCCAAAATACCTATGTACCAGATAGACCTATAAAAAGCCATTCTATTTTCTTTGCTTATTTTTGTCTTAACCCTTTTTGAAGTGTCGTATTCTCCCAAAAAATTACAAATCCTTTTGTAACATTCTTTTGGAGAATAAATCTCTGCTATAATTTCTTTGTATCCTGTAACTAGGGTTTCAACTGGCATTACCGGAACAAAATTAGGACAGCAATCTGTATTATTTCCAGAGGCCTGTTTTAAAAGCCGGCCTTCTTTTTGAAGTCTGGCATAAAGCTTTGTTCCTAAAGGAGCCTGGAGTACGCCTACCATAGCTATAACAACTCCCGACCTTTGAATAAAATCTATCATATCAGTTTCAAATGTAGCGGGCGGGTCGTTGTCAAAACCAACAATGAATCCCGACATTGGAATTAGCCCGTATTGCTGAATTTTTTTGACATCAGCGACTAAGTCGCGATTCAAATTTTGCCTTTTTTTGCATTCGGCAAGAGATGCCTGATTAGGGGTTTCTATACCTAAAAAAATTTTACCAATATTGGCTGCAACCATAGCCTCCATTAATTCTGACTTATCGGCAATGGTAACGGGCGACTCTATTGTAAAATTATAAGGATACCCTCTTTCTCTTTGCCATTTTACAAGTTTTGACAGCATTATTCTCGTTTCAGCCATATTGCCAATAAAATTATCGTCGGCAATAAGCATAGCTCCACGAAATCCGGCTTGATGCATTGCCTCAAGTTCAGCCAAAAACTGGCTGACTGATTTTACCCTCGGAATGCGCCCGTTAAGCGAATCTATATCGCAAAATTCACATTCATACGGGCAACCCCTACTCCATTGAATAAGCCCCGACGCATAATCTTTTGGGTCTATTAGCTCCCATAAAGGAACGGGCGAAGTACAGATATTCGGAAATTTTTTAGCTTCATAAACTTTTTTAGCTGAACCCTTTTCTAAATCAGCTAAAAAATCAGAAAAAATACCCTCTGCTTCTCCTATTAAAAAATGGCTAACTTGCTCAAATTCTTCATAACCTGTTTGAAGAATAGGTCCGCCCAATATAACCGGCTTTCCTAATGTTGCGCAACGGGAAATAACTTCTTTTGCAGAAGCGCTTTGTGTTTTCATAGCTCCCACAAAAACAAAATCAGCCCATTCAATGTCTTCATCAGTAAGCTCTGTAACATTCAAGTCAATAAGCTTTTTATTCCATTTTTTAGGTAGCATTGCAGCTACCGTAAGTAATCCTAATGGAGGGAATGCTGATTTTTTAGCTACAAATTTTAAAAGATGTTTCCAGCTCCAAAAAGTGGTTAAAAATTCAGGATAAACCAAAAGCGCGTTCATGGTGTTTCTCCTCATAATATGTCAAAGAACTTTAAACAAAACTGCTTTAAATACTATAACACAAGCTATGGGTATTTACAATTTTTAAATAATTTGCTATCATATATTATCACATAAAAATACATGGCAATAACAAAATCAGCAAAAAAGGCTATCCGCCAAAATGAAAAGCGGAAAGCTATAAACATTGTTTATAAAAACAAAATAAAAACCCTCTCAAAAGAGGTAAAAAGTTTAGTATTGGCAAAAAAAATTAAAGAAGCAAAAGCGCTTTTGCCAAAGCTTTACCAGGCGTTTGATAAAGCCGCCAAAGTCGGCGTTATAAAAAAAAATAATGCTTCAAGAAAGAAATCCAGAATAACAAAATCTGTTGAAAAAAAAGTTTAAATTTCTGCCACCAACATATCTAAAGCTGTTTCCGGTTCTATTCTTCCTGATTTAATATTTAAATCTACCTGAAAAATCTTCCGGTAGATTTTTTTTAGCTCGGCCATTGAAAACTGGCTGGCCATATAATAACTTTTTTTAACAACAAAAGGATGCAATCCGCTTTTACTGGCAATTACTGCATAGGGCTTATGCTGGTCTATTAATTCTTTAACTATTAAAATATTTTTAAACTGATACGCAATCATTGAAAGAATCTTCAATGGATGCTCACCGTCGTCTAAGTGCCCCCTTACAAGCCCTATCGCCAGCTTTTTATCTTTTTGTGATATAGCCTCAATTGTTTTGAATATGTCGTTTTCAATTTTTGGCCTTATATGTATAGCAACATCTTCTTTTTTTATTACAGATGAACCTTTATAATCGGCTAATTTTTTAATTTCGTTTTCAAGCTGCCAAAGATTATTCCCGACAAACTCAAATAACAAATTTTCTGCTTCCTGGCTTATTTTAGCGCCATATTTTTCAAATTTATATTTTATCCATTTTTTAAGCATGACTGGCGAAAGCGGGCAAAACTCCTGACACTTAGCTTCTTTTTTTAACAGCTTAAAAAATTTGCTTCTTTGGTCAATTAAATCTTTTTCATAAATAACAATAACATCTTTTCTGTTTTTAATGGTTTCTATACTTTCTGAAAATTTTTCCTGAAATTTTAAATTGCCAAAAACATTTTTTAAAATCACCAATTTTTTTTCGTCAAACATTGAAGTAATTTTAAAATTGTTTAAAAAATCTTCAAAACTAATTTCTTTGGCATCTTGCTGAAGCAAATTAAGCCCACTCTTATGTTTTGTTTTATATTCTGCAACTATTTCTTTTAATTTTTCTTTGGCCATGTAAGAATCCTGGCCGTATAAAAATATAATCATTTTTGACAGGTGGGGCAGAAAAAAGCGCTTCTGCCTGCAAATTTTAAACGCTTAATTAATGTTTTACATCTTTGGCATTTTTGGCCTTCTCTTTTATATACTTTCCTTTCTGTGTCAAAATTCCCTTTGCTTCCGTCAACTTTTCTGTAATCAGAAAAGCTTTCTCCGCCAAGATTCACCGCAAGCTGCAAAACCTTTTTTATAGCTTGGTATAGCAATTTTAACTCTGAATTGCTTAATTTTGCAACATTTTTTTCAGGATGTATTTTAGCGTGCCACAAAACCTCTGAAGAATAAATGTTTCCAATGCCGGCTATCACATAAGGATCCATTAAAACTTGTTTTACCTTGCCCTGCCGAAGCCTTGGCGAAGGCGGGTTTTGCCGCAACAATCTTTCTTTAAATTTTTGAAAAGTAAAATCTTTGTCTAAGGGTTCTGGTCCTAAATTTTTAAATTCTTTTGAATCTAATAAATCTTTTGTTTTCCACAATTCTACCTTGGCAAACTTTCTTGCGTCTGAAAGCGCCAGCATTTTTTTATTATCTAAAAAAAATATCAGGTGCAAAAATCTGTTATAAGGATCATTTAACGGCCCCTTTTCAACAGGTATCCATTTTTTATTTTCCAGTTTCCAATTTCCAACTAATAAATGTCCTGTCATTTTTTGATGCACTAAAAGGGAATACTCCTCTGATAAATCAAAAATTATATTTTTTGCTTTTCGCCATATTTTTAAAATTTTTTTATTTTTTATCTCTTTTTTAAAAGCCTCAAAATCTTTAGGCTTTTTAACAAGTTTTTCCCAATCTGACCAAACATCAACAAAGGCCCTTTTAAGGACCTTTGAATTTAAACCTTTAATTGTGGTTTCTACTTCCGGTAATTCCGGCATATTTTATTCTGATTTTTTTTGCCCGGTTGGTTTTATTTTTTTAATTTCACTTATCAGTTCTTCTGTTTCTTTTTCTCTTTCTTTTGTTTGTTCATTAAGTTTTTCCAAATCGTATGCTATTTTTTTTAAACCTGATACGCTGGGCTTTGCCGGCTTTCTTCTTTTTTCAGGATTTCTATAAACTCTGTTTTTGGTGGCTTTTTCCAGCCTTTGCACTTCTTGTCTTAATTGGCTTGTTTCCATTTCTTTTAATTTAGATTCTGCTCTAAACTTTTCCAAATCTGCGGCCATTCTTTGAAGCTCTATTGTCCTATTCTGCACTTTTTGTTCTAAAGCATTTATTGTTTCTCCAAGCTCTTGGGTTTTTGCCTTTACTTTAATATCAACCGATTTTTCTGTGGATTCCTCTTTGTTTCTGCTCTGTTCAAGATCTCCTGCCAGTTTATTAAAAACTTTTGCCAGTTCCGCAATTTCGTCTTTGGTTTCCAAATATACCCTGGTAGATAAATTTCCTTTGCTCATTTCATTAGCTCTGTCTAATATTTTTTGCAAAGGAGTGGCAAATCTCTGGCCCGTAGCAAAACCAAAAAAGAAAACATAAACAGCAATAAACAAAAGAAGAATATAAAAGCTTAAATTCATATTCTTATAATCTAAAGCTATAAAGGCAACAACGGCAAAAAAACCGGCCAGCATTACAGGAACAGATATTTTATACGAAACCTTGCTTATATTCATAACTAATTATTATTTAATGATATGAGACGATTTATTAAAGAATCAAATTCTAATTTTTTAAATTCGTCTTCAACTTCTTTTTGGTCAAAATTTACAAACCTGCATTCTGAAAGATTAAAATTAATATCAACATCTTTTTTTGTTTCAACCAGCTCGCGCGACATAAAAGCGCTTTCTTTATTTTTTTTCAAAGCTTCTTTTACTTTTGGTTTTAAAACAGCGGTATCGGTTGAAAGCTCTTCATAAAGATTTTTTATGCTCCCGTATTTTTGTATTATTTCTGATGCTGTTTTTTTTCCAATGCCCGGCACCCCAGGAATATTATCAGATGCGTCTCCAGTTAATGCCTTAAAATCATTCATTTGCGTGGGTTCTACTCTAAACCTTTCTATTACCTTATTTATATCATAAATAACTGTATCTTTTATACCCTTGCCCAGTGTATAAACTTTTATATTCTCATTTACCAGTTGTAAATTATCTAAATCTCCGCTTAAAATGTAAATTTCTATATTTTTTTCCTGCTCTGGCGCCATACTGCAAATTGTGGCAATTAAATCGTCTGCTTCAAACCCTTCTTTTGCAAAAACCGGAATCCTGAAAGATTGCAAAACTTCTTTGGCAATTGGTATTTGGGAGATTATGCCACTTGGAGTTATGGGCCTTTGGGATTTATAACTTTCAAATTTTTCGTGCCTAAATGTTTTTGCTTTTGTGTCAAAAGTTGCCACTATATATTCTGGCCGGAGATCTTTTATGGCTTTAAATAAAGTAAGCAAATATCCGTATACAGCTCCGGTTTCCTGGCCCGACTTTGTTGCCAAAGGGGGTAGCGCATGGAAGGACCTGTGCAACAGCGCATTTGAATCAATAATAATCAGCCGTTTTTTATCCATTTTTTATTATACCATTTTATATAATCTCATCCAAAATTATTTTTCTTTTATTTTTTTCAACAAGATTAAACTTAATTGTAATTGTTTTTTTAGGTAAAACTTTTTTTATTTTTTCCGGCCATTCAATTGCCACAATATTTTTAGAGTTTAAAATTATTTCTTTTATACCCAGCTCTAAAATATCTTTTTCATTTTTTAATCTGTAGCAATCTATATGATAAAAATTTTTAAAAGTTTTTTTGTCAATTGCAAAACGTTTTAAAATTACAAATGTGGGGCTTAAAATTTTATCATTAATGCCCAAACCTTTTGCAAAACCCTGAATAAAAGTTGTTTTTCCAGAACCCAGATCTCCCTGCAAGCCAACAACCATTGCTGTTTTTTGCAATCCATTTTTTATTATTTTTTCAGCAAAAATTTTACCAAGTTTTTGGGTTTTTTTGTAATTGCCTGTTATGTGTTTTATTAACATGTTGACTTATAGAATAAAATTTTATAGGGTATATTAACCTTCAAAACCATGAACTTAGAAGAAACAAAACAAATTATAACCGATTCAAAAAATATTTATATTATTCCCCAAGAGGAGCCCGAAGAGCTTGTTTGCGCTTTGGCTCTTTTTTATACTTTAAAAGAATTAAATAAAAATGTAAACTTAATTATAGGAGAACTGCCGGAAAATATAAGGTTTTTAACGCCGTCTCTGGACTTTGTTTCTTATCCTAAAAATTTTGTAATTTCAGTGCCCAATAAAATTGCAAACATCTCGCAAATTTATTATGAAAAAAATGATAACGACTTAAAAATACATCTAACGCTGGAAAAAGGAAATATAAAAAAAGACGATATCGCGTTTTATTTTTCAGAGGCAAAGCCAGATCTTATTATAACCTTGGGCATAAAAGACTACCAGAGCCAGTTAAAAGACCGGCTAAATCCTTTCGGGTTTTTATTAGATTCTTCTATTTTAAACATTGATGCTGTAAATTTAGAAAGCGCAAACCTGCCAGGGCAGACAGGCAACAAAAATTTTGGTAAAATTAACTTGCTGAGCGATAAGTCGCTTACAGAAACCATAATAAGCCTGATAAAAAATATCAACAACGATTCTATAAAAAAAGAGCCGGCCGACTGCCTTTTGGCCGGGCTAATAATATATACTGAAAACTTTAAAAATTCTAAAATAACAGCAGATGTTTTTGAATCTGCCGGCAATTTGATGAAAAGGGGCGCCGATTTTAAAAAAATAACAGATAACTTAAAAATCTAAAAAACATAAAAACTAAAAATATTTTAAGTTTTAATGTTTTTGATTTTTAAAATTAAATGGCCCAAGAAAAAAAGATATTAGGGTCTGTGGCAATTTCCCCGGAAATAATTGACCAAGCCAAAAAAGAGATAAAAAACATTGAAAGCTTTAAAAAAAAGATCCAGGATTATTTAAGCCAAAATGTTACTTCTCTTTTAGATGTTATATTGTTTGGAGCAATTATTCTTGATGCTTCTGATATTCACATAGAAACGCAAGAAGACGGGTCAAAATTAAGAATAAGATTAGACGGCATCTTACAGGATGTTGTTTTTTTTGACCATACTACCTACCATCATTTGCTTTCAAGGTTAAAACTTCTTTCAAAACTTAAATTAAATATTACAGACAAACCCCAGGACGGCAGGTTTTCAATAGGCGTTGAAGATTTATTAATAGAAATAAGAACTTCAAGCTTGCCCACAGAATATGGAGAATCAATTGTAATGAGAATTTTAAACCCAAAAAGCTTAATTACATTAGATAGCCTAGGTTTAAGAAAAGATATTTTTAAAATTTTTGAAAAAGAAATTACAAAACCCAACGGAATGATAATTGTAACCGGTCCCACGGGATCTGGTAAAACTACAACGCTTTATGCATTTTTAAAAAAAATACAAAATCCCGAAATTAAAATTATCACAATTGAAGACCCTATTGAATATCATTTAAAAGGAATTTCGCAAACCCAGGTATCTCCTGAAAAAGGATATAATTTTGCAGACGGATTAAGGTCAATTGTAAGGCAGGACCCCGACGTTATACTGGTTGGTGAAATAAGAGATCTTGAAACAGCAAAAATAGCCCTGCAGGCAGCTTTAACCGGTCACCTGGTGCTTTCTACCTTGCACACAAACGACGCAGCAGGAACCATTCCACGACTTGTAGACCTGGGAGCTGAAGCATCTTCTGTTGCCTCTGGTCTTAAAATGGCAGTAGCCCAACGATTAGTAAGAAAGGTATGCAAAAAATGTTCAACTCTTGAAAAACCATCTGCATCAGAACTGGCAGAAATAAAAAAAGGACTTAAATCATTGCCTTCTAATATAAGTATTCCGGATATTGATAATGTAAAAATCGCAAGGGCAAAAGAAGGAGGGTGCGAGGCGTGCAACTTTACAGGATATAGGGGCAGGCAGGGATTATTTGAAACATTTTTAGTTGATTCTCAAATGGAAAAATTTATTTTAACCAATCCGCCGGTTTCAGCAGTAAGGGAGCTGGCAATAAAAAAAGGAATGATCACAATGTACCAATCCGGATTAATTGACGTTATTTCGGGAGTTACAACTTTAGACGAAGTTTTAAGAGTTGTAGAAGAAGATGAAAGCCAGCCTACGGCTGCAATTTAAACAATAAAAAAAGCGGCTCTAGAGTTGGAGGTAGCTTTATGTCTGGGACATAAACAAAGATTTGTTTGAGGAGTAATCGAGCCGGAGCAAGATTATCCGAAGCTAAAACAAATCCAAAAATATACCTCCAACTCTAGAGCCGCTTCGCTTATATCATCAATATTTTCAATTATATCACCTTATAATGCTTATGTCAAGCATCTTAGATAAAAAAATAAACAAAGAGGATGAAGTGTTAGATTCTGCATTAAGACCAAAAAATTGGTCTGATTATATTGGGCAGGACAAAATTAAAGAAAATATAAAAATAATTATAACAGCTGCAAAGCAAAGAAACCAGTCGCCTGACCATTTGTTATTTTACGGAAATTCGGGATTGGGAAAAACCACTTTAGCCCATCTTATAGCTTTAGAAATGGGAAAAGAAATAAAAATTACAGCAGGCCCTGCAATAGAAAGGGCCGGCGACTTGGCTGCAATTTTAACAAATTTATCAGACGGAGACGTTTTATTTTTAGATGAAATACATAGAGTCAGCACAACCGTGGAAGAATATCTTTATCCTGCTATGGAAGATTATAGATTAAATTTAATTTTAGGAAAAGGTCCTATGGCAAGGACAATGGAATTAAAATTGCCAAAATTTACTTTAATTGGAGCTACCACAAGGCCTGCTTTGTTATCATCTCCTTTAAGAAACCGCTTTGGCGCTATTTTTCAATTAAATTTTTACAGCAACGAAGATATGGAAAAAATAATTAAAAGGTCAGCCGACCTTTTAAACATTAAGGTTGAGCCTGAGGCTTTAAAAATAATTGCCGGGCGCTCGCGCTTTACTCCAAGAGTTGCCAACCGGCTTTTAAGAAGAGTAAGAGATTTTGCTCAAGTGCAGGGTAATGGATTAGTTACAAAAGAAATTGCAGAGCATGCTTTGGGATTTTTAGAAGTTGATAAAATGGGATTAGAACCCGGCGACAGAAAAATTTTGCTGGCGCTTATTGAAAAATTTAACGGAGGTCCTGTTGGCCTTCAATCATTAGCTGCAGCTGCTATGGAAGAAGAAGATACAATTTTAGATATTTACGAACCATATTTAATGCAATGCGGATTTCTTGAGCGCACTCCAAAAGGCAGGATTGCTTCCCGCATGGCATACGAGCATTTGGGATTAAAAAATAAAAACGGGCAAAGCCAGTTAATATAAATTAAGTCGCCGAAAGGCGATTTTTGTTTTACAATATATAAATATGAAAAAAAATTTATTTATAATTTTTACTTTGCTATTGTGCCCAATCTTTATTTTTGCTATAGACCGGATTGATATAAATACAGCATCTCTGGAAGAGTTAGACAAAATAACAGAAGTAGGCCCATCAACTGCCCAAAAAATAATAGATGCAAGGCCGTTTTTATCGCTTGATGATTTATTAAAAATTAAAGGCATTGGAGAAAAAACTTTACAAAAAATAAAAGAGCAAGGGTTGGCCTGCGTTAATTGCCAGCAATCAGCTACTAAGTCGGCTATTGAGATATCTTCTGAAAGAAAAAATTATCCGTCAGGGATTTTTATAAATGAAATTTTGCCCTCACCTCAAGGAACTGATGAAAATAATGAATGGATTGAATTATATAATTCTAATAATTTTGAAGTTGACTTGTCAGGATGGAAAATTAATGATACAACGGGCACAATAACAAATTATATTTTTCCAAAAGATACAAAAATTTATGCCAATGGATTTTTAGTTTTTAAAAGGCCTGATACAAAAATAATATTAAATAATGATGAAGACGGATTAATTTTAACAATGCCTAATGGGCAAATTGCAGATTCTGCAATTTATACCAAAGCTCCCCAAAACCAGTCATATAATAAAACTGCATCAGCATGGGCATGGAGTATAAGTTTAACGCCCGGCAATGCAAACACTATAACAGGCGTTATAAAAAGCTTGTCAAAATCAAAAAATTCTGTTAAGAATAATAATGTTAAGCCAGAATTAGCAGATATAAGCCAAGCTTTGAATGTAAATCAAGAAGCTAAAAAAACAGCAAACCCTTGGTTTTTATTTTTAATAGCTATTTTTATAACTATACTTTCTGCTATATTTGTATTATTTATTAAACTAAAGTTCAATAAAAAACATGTCAGGACATAGCCATGCAAAAACAATTATGGCCACAAAAATGGCCAACGATGCAAAAAAGGGCAAAATATATTCTAAATATGGCAGATTAATTACAGTAGCCGTTAAAGATGGCGGAGGATCCGGAGATCCAACAAAAAATGCCAAACTTAAAGCGGTGATAGAGCAGGCTAAGAGCATGAATATGCCTAAAGAAAATATTGAAAGAGCAATTAAAAAGGGAACGGGTGAATTAGCCGGAGAAATTTTAGAAGAAGTTTCTTATGAGGGTTTTGGGCCCGGTGGAATTGCTTTGATAATTGAGGGCATTACCGACAACACAAACCGAACGCTAACTGATGTAAAAGTGATTTTAAACCAAAATGGAGGCAAAATGGCAGGCGAAGGAGCTGTAAGATGGATGTTTGACAGAAAAGGAGTTATAACGATTTTGCCCGATGGAAAGCCAAAAGAAGAATTAGAGCTTTTAGCCATTGAAATAGGGGCCGAAGATGTTCATTGGCATGAAAATATGCTTGATATTTACACAAAGCCCGAAGATTTTGAAAAAATTAAAAAAGAAGTTGAAGAAAAACAGATTAAAATAGAATCTGCATCTTTGGACTGGGTTGCCAAAGAAGAGGTTGAACTCTCACAAAAAGATAAAGAACAAACTGAAAGGCTTTTTGAGGCGCTAGATGAAAACGACGCTATAAATAATATATATTCTAATATAAAAGAATAAAAATTTTCTCTAATTATGATAATTCTGGGAGTAGATCCTGGGTCGGCGATTACTGGGTATGCTATCATAAAAAAACAAAAGGGATGCAAAATCCCCATTAGTGTTATTGATTTTGGATGCATAACAACAGAACAATCATTTTCTGCCGGAGAGAGATTAAAAAAAATATATAAAGAGCTTACAAAGTTGATAGACAAATATAATCCTGACTTAATATCTGTTGAAAGCTTATTTTTTTTCAAAAACTTAAAAACTGTAATGCCTGTAAGCCAAACAAAGGGCGTTATATTGCTGGCTGCCGCACAAAAAAAAATACCTGTTTGCGAATTTTCGCCTTTGCAAATCAAAATGGCCATTGTTGGCTACGGAAGGGCAGAAAAAAAACAGGTGCAGGAAATGATAAAGCGCATGCTTGATTTAAATAATTTTGATATGAAAAAAAACTACAGAAAAAAAGACGACGCCTTTGACGCTTTAGGAGTAGCTATATGCGCCCTGCTTAAAGCATATTAAATTTTGAAAAAGTTATTCACAGAGATAAATTTATAGTGGGGTTGACAATAATTCCTGAAAAAATATAATAAGAACAACGATATAAAAAAATTAAGAAAATTTAAATTTATTTTTTTGACAAACTCAGAGGACAACTGATTTTTTCAAAAAATAAATTAAAAAAAATGGAAGAGGAATTTTTAACCAGACTAATCAACGAAGAAGACGACTTTGACGATGAAAATTGGGACGACGACGCAGACACAGAAGAAGATGCTGACGACGATACGCTTGCCGAAGACGACGACGTAGAAACGGGAGACGAATAAAATATAAACACAACAAAAACTTGCTTTAAAGCAAGTTTTTGTTTACAATAGCCACTATTGCAAGATTGGGCTATTTAAAACTATAATAAACTAATTGTTTGTGTAAAACTATAAATCATTTTTACTTATTATGAAAAAACAAAATACAAATAAAAAAACCACAAAAATACCGGCAAAAAAAGAGCCGGATATTGTAAAAGAGCCCATATATAGGGTCGAACCTGAAAATAATGATTTTTTAAATTTTATTAAAAAAAATTTATCAAAAATTATAGCATCTATGAAAAATAAAAAATGGCCGGTAAGGAAAATTTTATTAACATCGCTTAAATATCTGGCTTTTTTGTTTTTAGGATTTTGCGCATTTATTCTGTTTTTATTTTTTTATTATACTTGGGATTTGCCAAAACCCGAAAAATTTACAGAGACTCCTTTTATACAGTCAACCAAAATTTATGACAGAACCGGTAAAGTTCTTTTATATGATATATATGGAGAAGAAAAAAGGGAAATTGTTTCTTTTGATAAAATTTCAACCAATATGAAAAATGCTGTTATAGCATCTGAAGACTCCAGATTTTATCAGCATCACGGAATAGATTTTGAGGGTATAGCAAGAGCTATTTTAATAGATTTAAAATTACAATCAAAAACACAGGGCGGGTCAACAATAACCCAGCAGTTAATAAGAACTGTTTATTTAACCGGGCAAAAAACTATAGCCAGAAAAGTTAAAGAAGCTGTTTTAAGCGTAGAGTTGGAACAAAAATATTCTAAAGACCAAATTCTTGATTGGTATTTAAACGCCATTCCTTTTGGAGAAAACACATACGGGGTTGAATCTGCCAGCCAAACTTATTTTAATAAACCATCATCCGATCTTTCTATAGCCCAAGCTGCGACACTTACCGCCTTGCTTCCTGCGCCAAGTTATTATTCTCCATACGGATCCAATAAAGCGGAGCTTCTGCAAAGAAAAGATTTTGTTTTAGAAAAAATG